>Ga0209060_10000745_pt1 | contig 47893 bp, 29 predicted proteins | sample Coa_R1_8_FD_187155 | JGI IMG/M metagenome (GOLD analysis project Ga0209060, IMG submission 187155) | Surface soil microbial communities from Centralia Pennsylvania, which are recovering from an underground coalmine fire - Coalmine... | ecosystem: Environmental > Terrestrial > Soil >...
CCCCATTTAACTTTTTTGAATATTTTCCAGATTCCTGCTTACGATTGTGAAACGTTAAGGCCCAAATTTTCACTATATCGCCAAAGAGACATGGTTTTGAAGACGACATCATTGAAGACAAGGGAGCATTTTCTGAAATGAAGGCCATTACTTTGAAGTTATTGGCGATTCTATTTGCAGGATCAATCATCATGCATGCGCAAGCCACTCGCACCTGGGTATCGGGCCTCGGGGACGATAACAACCCCTGCAGCCGTGCGGCCCCATGCAAAACCTTCGCGGGGGCCATATCGAAAACCGCCCCTGGAGGGGAAATTGACGTTCTGGATCCTGGCGGGTTTGGCACATTGACGATCACTAAGTCGATCACGATCGATGGTGGTGGCGGCCAAGTGGCATCGGTTTTGGCGGTTGGCACAAATGCCATAAACGTTGCTGCTGGACCGAACGATGTGGTGAAGTTGCAAAATCTCAGGCTCAACGGAGTTGGACTTGGATTAAGCGGAATCAGGTTCATTTCGGGCAAGAGCCTTCAAGTTGAAAATTGCTCGATTGTCGACTTCACTCAAAACGGAATTGACATTGCGCTCAACGGGGATGGTGCTGTACACGTGGCTCATACAGTCGTCAAAAATATTGCGAAGGTCGGCATTCGGGCGGCGAACTCCGGCGGCACGACTCAGTTGACGATATCCGATTCCCAGGTGACGTTGAGCGGCATCGGTATTGAAGCGGCCGATACGAGCAAAGTGCTAATCGCCAATTCAGTCATCGATAATTCGGCTGTTGCGGGAGTTCAGGCGGATACAACTGCCGGAGGCGCTTCGGTATTCATCGGAAACAGCGATCTCAGCTTCAACGCCATCGCCATCCAAAGCGGTCCCGGAGACGCGCAGGTTTCGGTTTCAAACTCGCGGTTGGTCTTTAACGGAGTTAGGTTGAAGCGGGTCGGCGGCGACATCTTTGTACACGATGTTGAGAGTGAACACGAAGAAAGAGACAGAGGCAAGGACAAAGACAAGGACAAGGATTAAAGATTAAGACAAATGAACTCGTTTTTTACCTCGGACATGCGGCAATCGGGAAAGCCCTGATTGCCGCAGCCCTCTTTATGTTGGCTGCAGCTCTTAAAATTACACTTCGAGCCCAACCGATTTCATCAGTTCAATGCCGTTGCTTGTGGTAACGATCCCGTCTCGTAGCAAATAATCGAAAGAGAGCCTGCCTGATTCCAGTTTTTCCTGAAAATGCACGTTCCGAATCTTGCCAGGGAATACCTCGCTAATCGAAGTGAGTGCGAGATCGTGGGTTGTCACCAGGCCGATGGCTCCGCGCTGAAGGAGCGTCTTGACAATACCTTCTGCGCCCGCGCGGCGGTCGTGAGAATTGGTGCCTTGCAGAATCTCGTCGAATAGGAACAAGAGAGGTCCCCGCTGCGAAAGCACCACGACGCTGTGGATGCGGGAGATCTCGGCATAGAAGTGTGAGACTCCTTTTTGCAGAGAATCTGAGACGCGCATGGCTGCGCCAAGAGAAACCGGCGACATTTCCAGGGAAGACGCCCGCACTGGAGCGCCCATCATGCCTAAAACCGCATTGACTCCTACGATGCGCAAAAAGGTGCTCTTGCCGGACATGTTTGAGCCGCTGACTAACCATATCTGGCGGCCCGCTTCCAGCGAGATGCTATTTCTTACGCATTGGGAGGCGGGCATGAGCGGGTGGCCCAGGGATTCGCCGCGAAAGCAGATCTCCCCTACCGAAGGAGTGAAAGAGCAGAAGGGATCGCCAGGATGTTCAAACGAGTAGGCGCCTAACGACGAGAGTGCTTCGATCTCTCCCGCAACTTCAAGCCATGCTGGTACGGCCCGGCCATAGAGGTCTTTCCATTTCTCCAGCGCAAAGGCAAGATGAATCGAATACAACAGCGGTATGTTCAGTACTTGAACAAACATGTTGCGAAGCGACTCTTCCAGATTGCTTAAGGTTCGAAGACGCGCGATGCATGCAGAAGGGAGCAGTCCGCCGGTAACAAGCCGCGCCTGCAGACCGCGAAGCAGCGGGGCCTGAAACGTCTCATTTTCAATGCGGCTTAAGACTTCTGCGAGCGAGTCGAGGTTGTGCGAAGCTTTCGAGAGCGGTGCGAAGAGCTTGAGCCATCTGGCGTACGTTGCAAAGAGGAGAATGGCATTCACCAGCAAGAGCAAGAGAAAGGGGCTCATCTTGGGCGATAGCAGCCGCGCGATAATGGAGGCGGTTCCAAGCAATGCCAGGAGTGCCGCCCAGATGCGCCAGCGGCGATAGTCCACGACTGGTGGCAGCGATGCCCAGGCCGACAAGCCGGCGGGATCGACCTCAATGGAATCACTGCTGCCCAATACTGCAAGATCCTCTCGCAAATCCAGCTTGTCACGCAGTTCGCGTATCGCCTCTTGCCGCTGCAGGATCATGGGAAGCTCGGCTCCGGCGAGCATCCATTCCGCAAGTTTTTCCTTTCCCATGCGCGTGCGCGCTCCGCAGAGCAATTGAAAAAGGCTACCCTGGCCGAAAATATCCAGATCGTCCGCGTACACATGCTCGGAACGGCGAAATTCCTCGCCACTGGCTCCGCCTCCAGACCAACGGTCCTCGATTCTTGCCAGTCCTCGTTGGTATAAGGCCGTGGCGCGGGTAGCGGCCCTGATGGCGCGCAATACGCGCCTATGTACGACGATGAGCGCGATAAATCCGGCAATCACCGCTATCAGCCAACCGATCGATGGCGATCCCTTTGTGCCGATTCTCCACCAGAGGATGACGATTGCAACCAGGACAACAATGCGCGAATTACCGATCCATACGTGACGGCTCTGCAGGAAGCGGAGGCGCTCATTTCGCTCCTGGAGGCGCTGAGAATAGACGGCTGCAGGAGAAGTGGCTTGAGACATTTGAATTTTGTATCACAACGGCCCTGTCTGCACGGCGGGGGGTACTGAAGATGTCCTGAAGATGCCTTGAAGATGCCGACGGCCGGTAAAGGGGGATGCGATTCCCCTTAAGATACCGGTCAAACGTAAGGCATTTGGATCAAAAAATGGGCTAGCGATCAAAATGCCACGCTAGCGATCAAAATGAAAGACGTCCACGATCAGGAAACTCCTCGTATTCAGCAGCATGACATGGCCGCTGATGATCACATGGGCGCAGTCAGGTGGCGGGGGCGGCAACCGCCGCTCAAGATCGTCGGGACAGCGGTAGTATTTCTTGCGCAGACCCGGAGGGAGCGTGCCGCGAACGTAGAGTTGTTTTTCCAGGCCGGGAGGAAGGCGGTCGCGCTTTCGCAAGCCTGGAGGCAGGTCGTTTTCATGGTATCGGTGGTACCAGCCTCGAATTTCTTCGCGATCATGGTCGCTGTAACGATGCCTGCCGTGATCCCTGTCTTCGTCTTGATCCCGATCCTTATGGCCTTTGCCTCTGCCGTGCCCCCTGTGCTCGTCGCCGTCGCGATCGTCATCGTCGTCATGATGGCGTCCCTCTTGCGCATAACTCTTTCCTGCTCCGCTCCCCAAGACAAGGCTGTTTGACAATAGGAGTAGCGTCAGTGTGCCGCCAAAGAACCACTTAGATAGTTGCATATTGGAGTCTTTCATCCTCACTCTTCAAAAAGCATTGGCTTAAGAGTAAATGAGAGCTTGCAGCGCCCCAAATTACCCAGGGTCGTGCCCAAGTGACTCCGCGCAACAAAAGGGCAAAAGGCAAATGAAAACTTGAGAACTTGAAACCTTGAAGGAAGACAAGTGGATGACGCATGAGGAAGTCTTAACCAACGCCGAAACGGAGGCCAATGCCAAGTTTACCTGCTGGCCGGTGGCGTAATTCCATTGAGGCGAAGGTAGATCACCAGTTGACCGTAATGATCGGTTGCATGCCACAACGCGTACTCTATAACTGCCAACCGATTGTCTCCACCGTACGGGCCGTGAAGAGGCTGGAGAGAATTGTCGGCATTGGTGGCCGCGATGCCTTCATCCATCATGCGAAAAGAATTTTTCAGGTAGGCCATGATTTCGGACTTGGTCTTGGCCGGGTTCGGTCCGCCGAGATCGCAACGGGCCGGTGGCTTCGCCCCGCCGAGTTTGTTGGCCCATGCTTCATTGGCGCAAGCTACGTGCTTCACCTGCTCCCCGAAGGTGCGTACATCTTTAAACGCTCCCAGATTTTCGCTGGGCTTGTATCCCCAGTTGTCTTCCGGCATGGCGTCGGCTAAAGAGATAAAGGAGCTCTCCATATCCGCCCAAATCTCATTGATGGAACCGGCCACAGATTTGGAAGGTTGCTCCTTGGGATTTTGCGCCTTTGAGCTTTTCGGTTTAGGACTTTCCGTCTGCTTCTGCGCATTGCCTGGAAGGGTAGTCATGGAAATGGCAGCAAGCAGGATATTTCGCAACGCTTTTGTCACGACCGATACCTCCATAGTGCTTGACTCGTTTTTTTGACGCTGGAGTGAACTCATTCTAGCAATCCAACCGCTACCCGCACGAATGATGCTGCTTTTGGTACTATGCTAGCCACTCAAGGGAACGAACGTGCGCCTTCGCAAAACACTCTTTCTGGGAAGCTTGGCCCTTTGTATTTACACGGCTGCCGATGCAGCATCGTGCGAGGCCGTTAGTGCGGTTTCCCGCGCCCCGGCCCAGGCGCAAACCGATTCAAAACCCCCGGCGATTGCCGCGCGCCCCATTCCCGATGTCAAGGTCATCGACCAGGATGGAAATGCGCGCCACTTTTACACGGATCTAGTCAAAGGAAAGGTTGTCGTCGTTAACTTTATTTATACGACCTGCACCACGATCTGTCCCCCTCTGGGCGCAACCTTCGGAAAATTGCAGAAAGGCTTGGGCGACCGCTTGGGGAAGGAAGTATTCCTGATCTCTATTTCGGTTGATCCGGCTACCGATACGCCATCGAGACTGCGTGCCTGGGGGGCGCAGTTTGGGGCCACCCATGGCTGGACGTTAGTGACTGGCGATAAAGGGGAACTCAACCGGCTTTTGCGTGTCTTGGGTACAGACGTTGCGTCGCCCGAAAATCATTCGGCCATGGTCCTGATCGTGAACGACAAGGCGGGGACATGGAAACGTGTTTACGGCCTGGGTTCTACGTCTGCGCTGATGCGCTCGGTAGAGCAGATGCTATCGGCGGCTGCGGCAGATTCGTCAAAGTCGTCTGGCAGCGCACTCGGGGATCGGCAACGGGACCCGCAATGAAATTCGCAAAGAACTGCTCTTAAGGGCATGAGAGTTCTCAAAGACATGCAGAATCGATGAGTAAAGGTCGTAATCGTGTTCTTCAAGGCGGGGCGTCGTTTTGTGGCGTCTTTCTGCTCTTCATTCTGGCCGCCTTCAAGCCCTTCAGCGTGCCTTCAACTTCAGGAAAACCTCTAACCACCGAAGAAGCCTGCGGTAAGAAGATCTATCGCGAGGGAGTCAATTGTCGTGGAGATGTTGTCCACGGGGTCCTGGGGGACATGGAGGTTGGCGGCAAGACTGAAGCCTGCGCGAACTGCCACGGTTCCGATGGGCGCGGACGTCCAGAGAGCGGTCAAGATCCAGGGGACATTACCTGGGAGCACCTCAGCGTGCCTTACGGGCACTCCCATACGAGCGGTCGGAAGCATCCGGCTTTCACGGAAGGCTCGTTTGATCGAACGATCCTCAAGGGAGTCGATCCGGAGCAGCATCCGCTCTCCAGCCTGATGCCCAGGTTTAGCATGGGCGCGCAAGACTTGAAGGAGTTGCGCGCCTATCTCAGAAAGCTTTCAACAGATTTCGACCCGGGGGTAGAAGATGAGGCCTTGAGGATTGCGAGCCTCTTGCCGCTGCACGGGCTTAACGCCGAGGCGGGACAGGTCGTGCGGGCTGTTTTGAGCGGCTATTTTGACGACATGAATGGGAATGGAGGCGTCTATAACCGCAGAATTACGCTCGATATTGTCGAGATGTTCGACGATCCCCAAGCCGCGAATCTCGGACCCATGGTTGACCGTGACTTCGCCCTGATTGCTCCCTGGGTGGCCGGGGCTGATTCGCACTTTTATTCTTCTACTCCTCTGGACGGGATGCCGGTGCTTGGACCTCTCAGCCTCTTCTCTTCCGGCCTCTCCCCTTCCAACGATGGGAACGAAAGCAATGTTTTTTATCTTTCTCCTGGCTTGGCACAGATGGAAGCGGAGATGGTGCGTTTTGCCATCAGTCAAAAAGGCGCTCAGGCTGCCAGGAGTCTCATCGTTTGGGGAGATAAAACAGGTCGTCTCCAGAGCGATATGTCTCAAACTGTCCTTTCTATATGGAGAGACCATGGTGCAGGAGTTCCTATGGAAGTGGGCTGGCAAGCATCCGGCACACCTGGAGGCAATTCCCAACAAACGGCTATCGAATCGGTTTTCTTTATCGGCACCGGAGAGGAAATGCTGGAGTGGATGAACCTGAGCATTTCTCGCAACTCCGAATGGAGACCGCAAGTCTTTGCGCTCGGCCCGTTATTGGGGGATGAGGTATTCCATGCGCCGGCTCAATTTGAAGGAAAGATCGATGCTGCGTTTCCAGCGCTCGATATGGAAGCGGCGGCTATGGCGGAATTTGAGAGGTTTGCCGCAAAGCACCATTTGCCGAAGGAACACCGGATGCTGCAGGTTTCCGCCTATTGTGCCGCACGGATTCTTGAGGAGGCGCTCACCAGAGCGGGCAGGGACCTCAGTCGGCGCAAACTCGTCCACAGTCTTGAACAGGTGCGGGACTTCAAGACCGGACTTCTTCCGCCGATGAGCTTTGGGCCTAATCGACGGATTGGATCAACTAAGACTGAGGTTCTATGCGCCGATTCTCAACAGAGAAAATTTCAACGGGAGTGCGGGGTCGCCGCGAGGCATTAAGTTAAGGAAAAACGCGGGCAAGGAGAAACGCGATCCTGTTACTTCAGCCCACCCGTGCTCATGCCGCCTGAATCGCTGCCGACCGCATGGGCGGACATCCATTCAATCGAATGCCCGCCATGCTTTTGCCGAAATCGATCCTATTTCATTACATAGTTCATCTGGCCCAGGGAGACTACTTCCTGGATTTCCAGATTCGACATGGTATTTCTGAGCCTGTCCATATACTTCCTGCTGACCAGCGCCCGCATTTTCTCGGTAGTGGCTTGTGCAAGAACCTTGAGCGCGATGCCAGCGCCGCTTGGATTTGGCTGCGATCCGTGCCAGTAGGAGACCGTAATGCTGCCGCTGAAGCCTGGGGATAAAGTGGTTGCGACACCCGAAACCTGGTTGGGATTCGTGATCGGCGTCTTCGCCAAGGCGATCGGATTGCTGGTAAGATCGCTGGAACTGCAGGTGAATCCCATGGAGCCGCCGGTCATGTTCGTGCATTGGAGAACAACCTGAACGCTGACGGGTTGGGGAGCGTCAGAGGGGTATGTGAGCAAGCTCGAGTACTGCCAGTCCGGTTGGTCGGTTGGGTGGATCATGACCGTATTGCGCCAGCCAATGCCCAGGTCATTGGCTACGATCGTAGCCATGTCCTCGGCGGTCATGGGCTGGTCGGCCCCCGGAATTGGATTTGGGGTCTTAGCGGTGACCACCTGAGAAAAGAGGCAGTAGTGGTCGCTACCCGAGGGCGGCGGTCCAGGAGTCCAGAGGAATGCTCCCTTTCCTACAGCAATGTTGCCGGTATTGCTTGCCGAGACTTCAAGATAGTTAAGGCCTGAGCCAGGATGGTTCGGATCTTGTTGGTCGGTCAACAGCTTATTGTTTGCCCATTGGCTTGGCCAATTGATTACTGCCGAGGGAGCCCAGTAGAGGTAAACCTTCCCGTTGTTATTGGCGCCGCCAAAATTCTTGCAGCGGACATAGACGATGTTGTTGACGCCTTGTTGAATCTGCTGTCCTGCATCGCTATTCCAATTTTGGGTGAGCACCGTTTGATAATTGGGAAGCGGAGTTGGACCGTTCGGCCAAATGTCGGGTGAGGTGTAAACGGGCGGAGCACTCGGCGTTACACCCTCTGGATCGGTCAGATTTGGGCGAAAAGCAAAGTCATTGTATGCGGGCATTCGATCTCCTTGATGTTCGGTTCCCGGCGCGTAGCGTTCAAAGATTTAGGAATTGCATTGTTTTTTTGCGGCAAAAGTAGGAACGATGTGAGTGGATGGAATCCTTTGCAGAGCAGTAATTTTTACGGCATTCCGGTGTTTCTCTATTCCTGCCGTCAGTTGTCTGGTTGTTTTGTGCTTGTGGCGGAGCTGGAAGAGTGTGCCGATATCGGAATTTGAAAACACTCCGCCATCTGCGGGTTGTCGAGCACGATCGGCAAGATGTAGTTTGTGCTGTTGAGATGATCGGGCGTCGCGACCGTTTCATAAGTTCCCGGAGAAGTTTCCTTAAAACTGCGATCGATAACTAAGAGAGATCTAGGTCCCTCGCCGAAATTAGCATAGACTCCCATCGGCGCCGCCATTCCTTCGTCATAGTAATAGACGGTCTTATCTCTTCGGCTCGCAATCACCACCGCATTTTGGCCAGGCACCTGGGAAATCGCTGCCGCCCTTTCCTCACTGGATGGACCGCCGGTTCCCGAGCTAGGCCCGCCGGGAAGATCGATAATGGGCACGGCCGCTCCTGGCTTACCGACTTGATCGAGAGGGAGCATTTCGATGAGATCGCTTTTTTGCAGCATGATGTAAGCAAGCTGTTCGGAAAAAAAGATCTGCGTAGGAGATTTGTCGATATCTCCGGTCTGAACAATTTGATTGCGCGAGGTGTCTACGACCTGAATCAAGCCCTTTTCGGGATTCAGCACGAGGCCGAAACGGCCGTCACCTGGAAAAGAGATTTTTGTGATGCCCGGTTCGGCGGGAATAAGTCCGGCAGGAATAACAGCGGACGGAGCACTACTCTGATCATTGGGGCGAATGACAAGGATGTTGCCGAGCTTGGTATCGGTGACATACGCCACCTCCGCCAGGGGCGAGAAAGCCACCGAGGCCGGGTGACCATGGGTCTGTAACTCCTGGATTTTGACGAGTCTGGGGATGTCGATTGTAGCGATCGTTCCATTGCCGCTGCTGGTGACAAAGGCGATGCGGCTATCGGGGCTGAAAGCGATGTCGTGGGGGCCTGAGCCCGTTTCAAAGCGTGCGGCCTCCGCCAGGGTATCTGCTCGAAGGGCGACAACGCCTGAGGGCTCCTTGCCGCTTCTGTAGCTGACCCAAAGATAGTGTTCATCCGGCTGCAATGCGATCCTGAAAGGAGTCGACAATCGCTTTCTCTGCACAATCTCCCACGACGCTGTGTCGATCAAATCGACTTCATCGGCCTCCGGCAGGCTCACATATAAACGGGATTGATTTGAAGAAATCGTCCAGTCGCCTCCTCGGCCCTTGAGAGCAATGTGCGCGATCCGGCGAGGCCTGCCGACGGTGAATTGAGGATCGACAACCGTGATCGATGCGGTTTCATTCAAAGTTGCGACATAGTACCCATTCAAATCCAGCGCCGGACGTTTTGCCAGCAAGCTCCCGCGCAGAAACGACTGAACCATGGTCTTGCAGGGGACGCCGCTTTCGGCCTGCATAGGATTCGGATTCATCCATGCGGTGGGATGCAATCCCGTAAGCGCATTTCCGGTTTCACTGTCGTGGATACCCAGTCGAAAACGGATAGCTCGGCCATCTCGAGGAAGCTCAGTGCTGGCTCCATCCAGGTATTGAAGCTGCAGGTCGAACGCGATTCCCGAATGATTGATAGTGCCGTGGAAAATGCTGTTGTTCGTGGCCGCAGGTTGCGTGGTTTTCGCCTTCTGGCGCAACTCCGGTCCCACTCCGGGGTCGTTTAATTCGGCAATTGGCGTCAGAAGAAACAGCGAAAAGCATAGGATCGCATTCACTTCGGAAACGAAACGCACGACGGTCAATCTGGACGGCTCCCTGTCTATAAATTAGGAAATTCCAACAATTGAGTGGCTCCGATTCAAATCTGAATCAAAGATTATTAAGACTTGGTTCGAATGTAGCATGACGAAAGTTTTAAAGGGAGAGACTATCAATTGTCTTTTTCATAACTACCTCGGTAAAAGTGTACTGCTGCAAATATTGGAAGAAACCGATTGAGGAGAGCTGATCGATGCGATATCGGAACGTGGGCGCTCTTGCGCGTATGCCGATTTATAAGATTTTCTTCATGAGTGTCTTGTTACTGTCCGCCATGGCCGCCTTCGGGTCGGACTCGTCGAAGGACGCGGCGTCGAAGCAGGCGTCGAAGAAGAGCCCGAAGGGAATGAAGGACATGTTTCCCACGGCCTCGGGCATCGAGCTGGATCCGGAACAGGCGCCGCCACAGCAGCAAGGGCCGGCATGTGCGCCCAGCGGCGTTACTGTAACCGTGAATGTGGTGGCTCTGGACCAGGCTTTCATGTTGAACCGCCTGGGTGCGGCCATGCCACAAGGCATGATTTTTGCGTTGCTGGAAGATGTTGTCCCCAAGTCCGGCCAGAGCCTTACGGCCGGAAATGTTGCCCTTCGGCCGGACAAGCGGCCGCGGCCGATCGTTCTGCGCATGAGTTGCGGCGACACAATGAGCGTGAAGTTTTGGAACCTCCTGAACACAACGCCGTTGAATCCTACTCCCATTCCGACCCCAAGCCCCTCGCCGAGCCCAGCTGCGAGCCTGCAGCCGGAGACGCGCAATGCGGGTCTGCATGCGATGGGAATGCAATTGGCCGGAAGCATCGCCAGCGATGGTTCGAACGTTGGCGCGAACGCGAGCAGCCTGGTTGCACCCTTGACAGGGGCCTTGTCTTCACAGACTCCGCAGATTACCTATACGTTCTTTGCGCAGTTTGAAGGCACTTTTCTGCTCTACAGCACGGGCGCAACCTTTGGCGAATCCAGCAACCATTCCGGCCAACTGGCCGAGGGCTTGTTTGGAGCGATCAACATTGCCCCGCCCACAGGCGAAGCATACCGCAGCCAGATTACGAATCAGGAATTGCAGTATGCAATTCCGCAGTCCTACGGGCAAAAGCAATACAGTCCCAATGGCCAGCCGTTGATCGACTATCAGGCGCACTATCCGCCGAATACGATGATCAATGGACGCAATGTCGGTTGCATGCCGGTGCTGAGAATCGTCGATGTTCCTCGCACGCCTTCTGGGAATACCTGCGTGGCAACGCAAGCGAGCCCGCATGTTTATTACAGCGATCTCACTGCCGTTATTACCGGCCCACACGCAGGAGTATTCCATGGCAACGGTCCGTGGTTCCAGCAAGTTCCGGCGTCGCCAAACCGGACGCAGCCTTATCGTGAGTTTACGATCATCTACCACGATGTATTTGACGCTACACAGGCGTTTTACAATTTTTCTTCTCCTCCAGAAAATCAAGCGACACCATGGCCTGACATCTCCAGCGTTCTCGGTGCAGGACAGGATCAGTTTGGCATTAACTATGGAACGGGTGGAATTGGAGCCGAGATCGTCGCAAACCGCCTCGGTGTAGGGCCGATGTGGAATTGCGTGGAGTGCAAATTTGAGGAATTCTTCCTGAGTGCGTGGGCGGTTGGCGACCCCTCGATGGTCGTGGACGTGCCGGCGAATGTGCCTGCGGCTTTTGTGCCATCAAGTATTCCCAATCCCAATATCGTGGCTCCACAGTCTTGGCTACAGCAGATGTGGGCCTTGACCGTAGTTTCAACCAACGGTTCCAATGACTTTCCCTTGCCCGAGCCCTATGCCCCAAAGGCCGGGGCGAAAGCGACGCTCGCCTATTTTGCGGACGATCCTTCCAACGTGTATCACAGCTACCTGAACGATCACGTGAAGTTCCGCATCCTGCATGCCGGTTCTTTGCTGACGCATGTGCATCACCAGCACGCCCACCAGTGGCAGCACAGCCCTAACGATCCGAACGGCAGTTATTTGGACAGTCAGTTAATAAGCCCGGGAAGCGCTTTTACACTGGAGGTCGATTACGGCGGCAGCGGCAATCGCAACAAGACGCTCGGAGATTCGATCTTCCATTGCCACTTTTACGCGCATTTCGCTGACGGCATGTGGGGAATGTGGCGGGTCCACGATGTGCTTGAGTCGGGTACCCCGCTTGACGGCAACGGCCGACCCATGAACAACGCGCGCGCCTTGCCGGACGGTGAAATTTCGACAGGAACGCCGATTCCCTCGATTGTCCCGGTTCCCACCCAGGCCATGCCGCCTATCCCTGCCTATACACACATTCAGGGGGGGCAAATTGCCATTGGAGGAACGTGCCAGAACAACGCCGTGGACGGCTTGCCGATAGCCAACGGTGGGACGTGTAACAACGGACAGCGATACAACGGGCAGGTGATTAAAGGAAATCAGTTCTTGATCTCCCAGCAGATGCTCAACCCTGGTTACCCTTTCTTCATTCCAGGTCAGGCAGGCCATCGGCCGCCGCATCCTCCATTAGACTTTGCCTGCAAGACGCCTGGGCCATCTTTGGGTGGTAAGCCTAGCTGCCTCGCCCAGTGGGATGGAGGGCTACCGCGGCACATCATTACCGGCGGCAACGTGAGCCTGGAGCGCCATAATCTTTGGGACTTTACCAAGAACAATGGTTTCTTAAACGCGGTCCAGATTCCCGAAGGGGGAACCACACCCGAGTTGGCGGCGATGGCCTACAGCGGTCAGCGAGTTCATCAGAGCTATACGCCAAGCAATCAGCAAGCAAGCTTCATTGTGAATGGGCTGCCGCGCGGACCTCAGAGCGGTGCTCCCTTTGCCGATCCGGCGGTGGACGACAATGGCAATCCCGTGGGAACCAATACTCGGGTCTATCGAGCGGCGGACATACAAATGGACGCTGTTTTCAGCAAGAAGGGCTGGCACTATCCGCAAGAGAGAATGATTACGCTCTGGGAGGATGTACTACCCACCATCAATGGTCAAAAGGCTCCGGAACCTTTCTTCTTCCGCGCCAATAGCGCCCAGGATGTGATTGAGTTCTGGCAGACAAACCTGATTCCCGATTACTACCAGCTTGATGATTTCCAGGTGCAAACGCCGACGGACATCGTAGGACAGCATATCCACCTGGTGAAGTTCGATGTTCTAGCCTCCGATGGCGCGGCCAATGGATTTAACTATGAGGACGGCACGTTCAGCCCCGAAGAAGTGCAGGCGCGCTACGCGGCCATCAATGCCCAGGGAGGATCGTGGACGCCTTGCCCCGGCTGCACGCAGACGCTTCAACCGCCGCAACCGCCTCCCGCGGAGATTGCCCCAAGTTACTCTTGCACACCCGATGGCAACGGGCACTATCAACCGTGGTGTGGAGCGCAGACCACCATCCAGCGCTGGTATCCGGATCCCCTCCAGGGATGTTTCTGGCCTCCTTGTCAAAACAACAACGGAGACCGGACGCTGCGTACTGTGTTTACCCACGACCATTTTGGGCCTTCCACTCACCAGCAGGCGGGTTTATATGCCGGACTTCTTGTGGAGCCGCAAAGCTCTCAGTGGTGGTCTCCCGATCAGAAGACTCAATATGGCCTCCGTAAAGATGGTGGACCAACAAGCTGGGAAGCGAACATCATCGCTGGAAATCAGGGAGCGGACAGCTTCCGTGAATTTGCTCTGGAGTTTCAGGATCTGGCGCTTACGTACGAAGGCACCAGCACGACCACTCCGGTTCCATATCCTGCCAACCCTCCTGTAAATATTTGCTCCAACGGGGTTGATGAAGAGAATGGAGCGAAACTTTGTCCTCTCAATCCAAAGCCTTGGGGATGGTTGGACTGCGCCAACGCGGTCAACGCTCCTGCGCTGGCGGGGCCTGGCTCGAAGGCCAGCAATTGCACGGCCCCAAGCCCGTTGACCAAGTTTCAACCGCAAATCATTAGCGGAGTCCTTGGTGACGGCACGGCTGTAGTGAACTATCGAGCAGAACCACTCCAGTTCCGCGTATTCGATCCCAATTGTAATGCGAACGATGACTGTAAACCCGGACACAATCCGCTGAATGCTGCAACCGACCTCTCGCAAGCCTTCAGTTCGCTCATTACAAGAAACGATCCATGCTTGAACGTCAACCCGCCGCTGGGTACGCCGGTCAATAAGAATCCGCCGCCAAGCGGCTTCCCCTGCACGTTCAGCACTCCGGCGCCCAATCCTCAAGATCCCCGGTTTTACCCTGGACCTTTCACCAGCGCTGTCAATGGCGATCCATATACGCCATTGCTGCGCGCCTATATGAATGATCGTGTACAGGTGCGTTTGTTGGTTGGCGCGCATCTGGCGCCGCACTCATTCGGCATGCATGGCCTCAACTGGTATTTTGAGCCGTCCAACAGCAATTCCGGATACCGTGACAATCAGTCCATGGGCATTTCAGAGCACTTTGAGCTGCAATTCACCAGCCCGCCATCTGTCGCGGCCCAAACCGACTACCTCTACGGCGGATTTGGCCTTACAGATCTCAGCGCCGGAATCTGGGGACTCTTCCGCTCCTACAACATGAAGGCGGCGGGAAGTACGCAGCCCACCGGCTTGGCCGCGCTGCCCAATAACCCGGCGATGGGAGCAACCATGCCGGCAACGGCGGGCTGTCCGGTAAATGCTCCGGCTCCACGGCAATACTATGTGGAGGCCGTCAATGTCCCCGGCGGACTGAACTACAACTCTACGGTGCCGGGCGCCACGATCACCAATGGGACCAGCAATGGTGCGACGAGTGCTTTGGTCTACGTGCAAACCGACTCGAATTTCAACCCTCTGAAATCGGGACCCCCAACGGAACCCCTCGTTTTGCGCGCCAATGCTGGGGATTGCATCCAGGTCACGCTGAAGAACAATTTCACTCCAAGCAATTCTTTGTTTACAACGCCTGACCCCGGCTCCATTCCATCTTGTGCTGTTCAACCTGTAGGTACCGCCGTCGATCCGGATTGCGCCACGTTACTCTTTCCTTCGGTGAACGTTGGTCTCCACACCCAACTGGTTTCGTACGATGCGAGCGCCTTTGACGGCATGCCTGTAGGCTTGAATGCGGCGGCGGCGAACACCCCCAATCCCGTTCCACAAGGCGGAACTGCAACCTATTTCTGGTATGCGGGTATGGTTGCATCGAATGGCAATGGAACGACCACAGGAACGCCGGTCGAGTTTGGATCGGTCAATCTATTAACCTCCGACCCCATGGAGCAGCAACCTTACTCCATGATTGGAGCATTGATTATTGAACCGCAGGGAGCCCAATGGTCGCCGGTGAGTGGGAGCAACCTTACTGCAGATATCACTAGCTCATCTGGGAACTTTCGCGAATTCGTTTCGGTCTTGCAGGACAACGTTTACTTACAATGGGATCAAGCCAATCAGTCCGCGAGCGACTCTATTAATTTCACCAGTAATCCCATGGTCTATCGGTTCCCGGGCTCCAATGGAAAGACGAGTTGGAACCAGGTGCAAATAGAGAACGCATTCTCTAACACCCAAACCGGCAATGCCAATCCACCCACAATCTTTCAAGCAAACGTGGGGACTCCGGTTCGCTTCCGCATGCTGCATCCAGATGGCTACGGCGGCGTGCCCGATAACACCATGACGCTTCACGGACATGTGTGGGCTGAAGAGCCTTATATCAACAACAGCAGCGCGATCGGGCTCAACTCCAATTCGCAATGGTTTGGTTCGCGCGATGGTTTTGGACCGCAGAACCACTTTGACATGGTGATTCCGAAGGCGGGTGGCCAAAACGGCATTTGCGGAGACTACCTGTTGGAGAGCTTCCACCCGCAGCAATTCACAAACGGTGCATGGGGTATCTTCCGCGTAAGCTCTTGTACGGGCGCTCAAGCGAAGGTCAAAGCGCCTGCCAGGCGTAAAGCGTCTCCGGCGAGGAAACGGGTCGTTCCGCTTCCGGTACGGAAAGGAAAAGACCCGGCCGATCGCTTCCTGATCCGCAAAACGATTAAACCGTTGTCGGAGCAAAAGCCGAAACCGGAAGACCAGTCAGGAGAGAAAAAGAAGTAAAGCTCAATCTCTGAGGGGGTCCGGAGAGCGTGTTCCACTCTCCGGACCAATTTTTTTTTATTGTGTTTACGCTGTTTGTGCGAACGGCATTCATGACCTCCATCTCCACACCCACCAACCTTGAGCGATCTTTTCCGGATACGGAGCTTTCTCTTCAGGTCTTGACCGAAAAGAAGCAGGTGGAGGAGATTGCGGCCGAGTGGGATGCGTTGCTGCAATGCTCCGTGTGTAATCCTGTTTTTAGCTCTTCGATCTGGTACCTTGCGGCACTCGAAGTACAGGAAGATGCCTCGCCCTATGTGCCGATTGTGCGCAGAAAAGGTGTGTTGGCTGGGATTCTCCCGCTGGTGTTGAATCACCGCGAACACCGCGCGGAGTTTCCCGAATTTGCCAACGACTATTGCGATCTGATCGCGGAGCCCCAGGATGACGTAACCATCTCTGCGCTTCTTCGTTGCGTCCTGGGCGAAGACTCCAAGTTTGAGACGGTGTTCTTGGACCGCATGCGGGCTGATTCGAATTGCTTTCGCGGTCTCGAGCGGCTTCTTTCCCACCAACGCTTGATGGAACTCTTTGTTCCGGATCGGCAGGCTTATCCATTTGTAAAGACGTGCGCGTCTTATGAGGACTACCTCGTAACGCGTCGGGGGAAGTTTCGGCGCAATCTTTTGCGGGCGCGCCGCCACGCGCAAGAGAACGTGCAAATCCAACTCCAAATCCAAATCGAAGAACTGCTGCCTGCAGATCTAGGGTCCATCGACCTGGCGGAGCTTTTCCTGTCCTTACATCTGGCCCGCTTTTGTGAGAAAACGCCGTTCCGAGCTCGCGACCGGCAGGCATTGCTGCATCAGCTGCTTCCGGCTTTGTTTGCGCAGAAGTTGCTTCGAGCGTTCGTCGTCAAGAAGCAAGGAAAAATCGTGGCCATCGATATTTGCTTCAAAGGTGTGAATTCGCTTTGCGCTTGGAACGGCGGATTTCTCCCGGAGGCCGCCGAGTGCTCGCCAGGAATGCTGCTGATCGACTTTGAACTGCGCTCTGCCTTTGAAGCTAAATTGCCGGAATTTGACCTGTTGCGAGGCTCCGAAGAATACAAAGCAAGCTGGGCCACAGACCTGCGCGTGGTCGGCTCTGTCGAACTGCCAAAAGAAATCCGTATGGAGGGCCTGCAACCTGGGACACCCAGACAATGAAAACGCGGACGATGAAACCGCGATAAAGGCTCCAGTAGTCAACTGGCAACTAGACCGCTTCTGCCATATAGACGAGAACGGATTCATCTGCCGGATCGATTGGGGAGAGATCAAGTCCGCCATAGGCATGAAGGATGCGGAGTCCCTCTGCTCCCAGGAGGGGCTCGATTTCCGCTCTGCGAATGCTTCTTAGCCGTACGGAAGTCTCTACGGTCTCTCGATGTCCGCCCGGCCAAAACAGCACATAGCGTTCATCGATGTGCACCGCTTCCTGTCCCTCGTGCCGGACGCGACTATAGATCGCCGTTACCGGCCCTGATCCGTCCGGCTCTAAATAATCGACATCGAGCAGCTCCCAATCGGGTCGATGTGGAGCCGACGACGTGATGGCAGACACCTGGCAAAAGAACCGTTGGCCCGGCTTCAAGTGGCTGCGAACATTCCTGATGCACATCCGCAACTCGGCCGATGAATTCAGGCAGCAAAGGCAGTTATAAGGAGCTACGATCAAAGGAAAGAAGCCCTCAAGCTTGAAGTCGCGCATATCGGCCTCAACCAGAGTGATCTGTGGGCTAAGCTGAGGAGCGCTGCTCAACTTGTGCCGCAGCCGATCCAGTAGCGCCCCGTTTCGATCGAGCCCGACAACCTCAAATCCGGAAGCTGCCAATTCCAGAGTAACTCTGCCCGTGCCACATCCAAGTTCGAGCACCGGCCCACCGTGCTCCCGCGCCAGCCTGAGCAAAATGGGGAGGTCGCTGTTCTGATTGCGCAAGAATTTCCGGCACTCCCACTCGTGGAGCGCCGCCTCCAACTGGTGTACTGTCATTTGGGCGGAGGCTTGTTCTACAAGCGTCTCCAGTGCTTTACCATCGCGTGCCTGGTGTGTTTGTTCTTGGCTCATAGCGAATTCACCGCTTGGGAAGGCCGTGCTTCTAACGTTCTTAACAAGACGTTTTCAATCTTCCGCATTGTGATATCGAGCAGAAACTTATCCCTAACGACGTTCAAGCTTGCTGCTCCCATCGCGGTTCTGGCGCGGCTTCCAGCGGACAATAAGGTGTGAAGATGGCGGCGCAGAGTGGGGAGGTCGCCTGCATCAAAGAGATAGCCGTTGCTGCCCGGAATAACACATTCCTCATGGCCACCTGTACGGGATAGGATAAGCGGCAGGCCTTGAGACGCGGCGTCAATCGTTGCTGAGCAAAACCCTTCTTTTTCGGAAGTCTGCACATAGATGCTGAGTTCGGCGGCCAATCGTAGTGTTTCAGGCCACGAGGTAGCCCCGGTGATGGTCGTTCGACCGGCGATGCCAAGATCCCGTGCATGGCGATGGAGGTCGTCTTCCATCTCTCCTCCGCCAATCACGTGCAGGGACAACCCCGGGAAGTCCGGAACCAGGTCGGCTACAGCCTCGAGTAGATCTCGCTGCCGTTTGGCAGGCGAGAGCCGGCCAATGGTGCCAATGGCGATCTTCTCATCCGACTGGCGAGCAGGACGATCCGCGAGTATGTGCGACGGAACACCATTTGGGCAAACATGCACCTTGGAGGGATCTACCTTCTCGGGAAGGCCGGGCGGTAGCTCTTCGATGGGCCGCTGGCGCAGCAGCACGTCAGCGAGGAACTGGCTCATGGGACAGAGTGCCGAGGCAAATTGCGTCATTTCGCCTAAAGAGGGCGAGGGGTGCGAATGTACTTCTCCGCCGAGCAGGCGCAAGGAGTAGGGCAGGCCGATCTCGTGATGGAGGTGCAGAGCGAGTTCGGCAGGCCCGCGAGCGCCATAGGCGTAGGCGACTTGTATCTGGTTACGGCGGACGAGCTCGATTATGGGCGCAGCATTGGCCTCTCGAAGTTGAACAACGGGTATGTGCTCTACGCCGAAAATCGAAGGATCAGCGGCGTTGGCGAATTCTTCCTGTTTAAGGGACACTACGTTCACGTAGTGTCCCTTACTGGCGAGCCAAGCCACCTCATGAAATAAATAGGTGGTGTAGAAATTGGGCCACGAGCCCACCACGAACAAGATGTTCATGTGGATTGGACGTTGGTTGCCACGCGCGGCTTTTGGAGCTTCAGTCTCTCCAGCAAGCCTAAGTGTGCCGTAAGGCTCTCTTCCAAATCAGCACTTGGAGTTGGCTCCGTTAACGGCAGGTGCGAACAGTCTGCCTTGCCGCGTACGCGGACCAGGGGAAGCTTGCAGTTGGGAATTTCGGGGGTCACGTAGGAAATCGAAAAGCCGATGCGCGGAATCGTCGAACGGTTCGGCTCCGAACCGTGGATGATGTTCACGTCATGTACGGACATCTCTCCGGGCTTCAGCGGCATGGCGACAATCTGGTTTTCATCGATAGGCACGGTAACTTCCTGCCCATGGTTCTCCAGATTGTCCGGGTTGGGCCGTTCGATAAATGGGCACTCTTCCATCTTGTGCGATCCGCGCACCACGCGCAGACAGCCATTCTCCACCGTGCTTTCACTCAGGGCAATCCATGCGGTGGGAGCCTTGTAGGAGTTCAGTCCGGAGTAGCGGCCATCGAGGTGCCAGGAAACAAAAGATGGATCCTGGGGATGCTTGTAGAAGATTCGGCTGGAGTGCACCAAAATATCGGGACCGAGAAGGTCTTCCATCAAGTCCAGAACAGCGGGATGGGTCACAAGATCGTATGCCCATCGAAACGATAGATGGCACTGATCGAAGCGCTTCAGTTTGCCCATGCGCTGCGACAATGCCTGCACACATTCTCGGGATGTCTGTACCTGATCGTCGGAAAGGACCCGCTTGGGGAAGAAAAATCCGTTCTCTTGGTAATCTTGGATCTGCGTTGCATCCAACGACCGGTTGGTCAACATGTTTGACTGCACGAAAGCTCCTTTCTGCAAATCGTGTTTTTCTAACCTATAAAGCAGCCGGCATAGCCGAAACACTTGCCGGCGGTTCCTTCCGTATCAAAGCGCGTTCTTTCGTCCTCACGAGAGGGAGCACCTCGCGGCCAAAGAAAAGCATCGATTCCAGTTTTGGCCATCCGGATAGGATGAACTGAGTAATGCCGATGCTCTTATATTCCAGAATGGCGGAGGCTATTTCGTCCGGGGCTCCAACCAGTGCCACCGCGGCCGGGCCATGAGTGCGGACCGCTCCGGTCCAAAGGCTGCTGGTGCCCCATTCGGAGGACTGGTTGAGCGACTTGATGGAGAGCGAGTCGCTCCGCTCGGTCAGTTCTTTCTCCTTGGCTCTGTCGTCAAATTGCGCGTCGGCTCCTTTCAGAAGCTCATACGCCGCCGCCACCGCTTCCTCTCGCGTTGGCCGGGCGATGATGGAGAGCCGCAATCCAACCTCTTTCCCGCTCTCCAAGACCGGGCGGATTTTTCCGGCAAGATCGTGCGGAGTTTCAGGGAAGCGCATCCAGCAAGTTCCTTGGGAGATGGAGACCCGCTGTGCCGAGGGAGAATTGCCTGCGATATAAATCTCTGGGAAGGTTCGTTCCGGGCTATAGAACGGTGTATTCAATTTGCTTTTTTCTACGCGATAGTAGCGTCCGGAATAGTCGACCGCTCCGTCCTGTCTCCACAAGGCATTGCAAATCGCAAGGAACTCTTCCGTCCTGTCGTAGCGCTCGTCGTGGGAAAGAAAATCGCCGTAGTATGCCTGTTCATCCGGCGAACTGCCCGCAACGATGTTGAGAGAGAACCTCCCTTGAATCAGATGGGAGAGCGTGTTGAGCTGCTGCACAAAAGACGTGGGGCAGAGCAAGCCGGAACGGTATGCGACGATGAGCCTGATTTTTTGTGTCGCCAGGCCAAGCGCGGTGGAGAGTACGATGGAATCGGGCTTCGACCATCCAAAATCGACGAGTAGGGAATCGATGCCGCACTCTTCTGCTTGTCGGCAGAATTCAATTTGTGGAAGAAGATCGGGAAGGCCCGTGGCGCTGAGGCTTGACTGATACGCGCGAGATGCGCCCGCCCGCTCTCCTCCCTGGATCAGCCTCCAATGAAACCTCAATAGTGGATCGGAATCCACACTTGCTGCCTTCCAACCGTTGGACGAATGTTTGGCCGGGCTCATGCGATCGCCTGCTCCTTCGCCCGCACCAGAGGCAAGACCGATTGGCTAAAGAATGCCATTTCTTCCAGGTCGGGCCAGCCCATGAAGAGAAATTGGGAGATGCCGATTCGTTTGTAATCCATGATGGCCGCCGCAACCTCTTCTGCGGAGCCCACGAGGGCAATTGCGGGAGCACCAAGAAAAGGGACAGCGCCGGTCCACAAGCAGGGAGAAAGCCATTCCGGGCTGCCGTTCTCCGCTATCTTCAGTACCGAGGTAAATGCGACCGAATCGGACCGCTGCGAGAACTCCCGATGGGTGCGCCGGGGAGCGTCTCCAAAACTATGGACCATGGTTTGAGCCGCTGCTAATGCCTCTCCACGAGTAGGCCGGGCCAGGATCGAAACCAATAATCCCACAGAAACGCCTTTGTCCAGTAATGGAGCGAGCTGCGGAGCCAGCGTCTCTGGGGCCTCCGGCATGCGCCACAAACAGTCTCCGTGTTTCATCGCCAATTGTTCCGCGAATTGGGAATTGCCTCCGACAAAAATTTCCGGCGACTGGCGTTCCGGTGAAAGAAAGGGAGTGTTCAAGACCGCATTTTCGATCCTATAGTGCTTGCCTTCAAAATCAACTGCGCCCTCCCGTTGCCATAGCCTGCGGCAAATCGTGAGGAATTCATCCGCGCGTTCATAGCGCAGATCGTGCTCGAGAAAATCTCCGTAAGAGCGCTGTTCCGCTGGAGTATGGCCGGCAACCACATTGAGGCAGATGCGGCCCTGGATGAAAGCCGAGACGCTATTGACCTGTTGAACAAACGCGGTTGGAGAGAACAAGCCGGAGCGCACCGCGACCATGAACTTGATCTTCGCTGTAACCATGCCCATAGCCGCCGCCAGGACAATGGGATCAGGCCGATGGAAACCATAAGCGGTCAGAAGGGAATCGATGCCGCACGCTTCCGCATGGCGGCAAAATTCCAGAAGGGAAGCGTAGTTGGGGATGCCGTTTTGCGCGCTACGCGATTGTGCTCCCCGAAACTTTTCACCCGCCGCCGACAGGCTCCAATGGAAACGCAGGCGCTTCATGGATTATCCGATCTGTGTTCTCAAAAAATCAAGACCATAAAAGGTCTAGCCAGCATTCGCCCCGGCAGAGTTGAAATCGCTTTCTGCTTTTTTGGGCGACGTTAAACGACTCGCGAACGTGCGCGCTCACATACGCTTGAAACTGAATCTCGGGATTCTGGTTTCTTCACGCGATTCGATGAAAAAATTCCCGCGAAAAATAGTTAGCCCTTCCGCTCTGATCTTTGAAGCGGTTAAAGCTGGCCACCACCAGCACAGCCTTTTCAGTCTTGGCTTGCAGGTAACTCTCCATAAATCCGAAATCGTAAAAAGCGTGAAAGGCCCTGATCCGCGATGAGTTTGGGCCATCGGTAAAGATCCCAGCAACCACCGGCCCCCAGTCGATGGGTGCGGATGCGGGCGCGCCGAAAGCGTGAACAATCAGCTTTGCATCGAGAAAGTCGATCTTGGCTTTAGCAATGCCTTTGCTACCGCCGTTGGTCGTGATCCAATCGCCGCAAAATTGCTGGACGGTCCAGTCTTCCTCATATCCGCCGCTTGGGTATCTGTCTTCAAGTCTGCTGATCCGCAAGGCGGGCGCTGTTACGAAGCTTGTCATGCTGGTGTCCTAAACCGTTTCCTTTCTGCCGAAAAATTCACGCGAAAAATAGTTCGATCGTCCGCTCCCGTCTTTGAAAACATTGAGGCAGGCAAGCACCAGCAAGCCCAAATTACAGTTTCCTTCCATGCGAACATCCATGAATTCGAGATCATATTGAGCATCGAAAGCCATCGCCGTCGAAGATCCCACGTCTTTGGCATAGATGGTGCTGAGCGGCCTCTTTCCCCATTCGATCAAAGCGGGAGAGCCAGAGCCAAAAGCCTCGATGTAGGCTCCGTTTTTTTCTTCCGAAATGATCACTTTTGCAATTCCCCAGCCGGAAGCATTGGTGTTGACCCATGTGCCCAAGAGCGGGCGGATATCGAGCTGGGCTGGTTGCGGTAGCGGCGAATCCGGGCAGTCTTCGGTTCGACTACTTTTTAGTGGGCCCATTTGGGTTCTCCAGTGCGGGACGGATAGAAAAGTATGGGCCGGACCAATACTCGTGCAGATTCATCTAGAAGCAAAAGGGCCTTGGATTGAGGCATGATTTCTTGTATATGGCTGTCTGTTCCGAGAACGATGAATGACTGGTTATCCCTCTGGCCTAAGACCCAACAAAGTGCGAGCTCTGTTCGAATCTGAAATCTCGAGTCCGGCGAGATTGTACGAAACCGAAATTGTACGAAACATTGATAAGAAGCGGCAAACTGCAATAAAAAGAACAGAAGTACAAGAACCGAAACGCGGCAGTTTGATGAGAGTTCCTTAATTATTTTAATAGGGGCACGCAAAGAGCAGGAGCATAGGTCGAAAACGTTTTGTTCTTCGTGAGATAGTGTTAGTTTCAAAGAAATAATCGACACCTACCTTATTCATGAACACGAAAGAATCCGCGCAAACAAATCGAAGTCCGCAAAAGAATGTAGCGGTCTGGTCTATTGGAATTTTTGCTGGTGAATCGCTATCCCAGCTCAAGCCCGCGCCTGGAGCTGTGAACCCGGTAATTTCCGCCAAAGATGTTACGGATATGCCCGCTGCGTTTGTGGCAGATCCCTTTATGCTTCGGCACGAGAATGTTTGGCACATGTTTTTTGAGGTGCTGCACTCTCAAAGCAAAAAAGGCGCAATTGGGCTCGCCACCAGCCCCGACGGTTTGATTTGGGAGTATCGGCAAATCGTGCTTTCCGAGCCATTCCATCTTTCATACCCCTACGTTTTTCATCTCAATGGGGACTATTTCATGGTTCCGGAAACCTACCAGGCCGGTTCCATCCGTCTGTACCGGGCCGATCCATTTCCCCATCGATGGTCGTTGGTTTCCACTTTGATGGAAGGCGCTTGGGTGGATTCATCAATCTTTTTCTTTAACAATCTCTGGTGGCTTTTCACCACGCCTATGGCTTCGGAACACAGCACTCTGGAGCTTTTTTCTGCCAATGATGTCATGGGCCCATGGAGTCGGCATCCGATGAGTCCGCTCGTGCAGAACGATAGACGTCTTGCCCGGCCCGCGGGTCGGGTGATTGCCAACGGGGCTTCGCCGGTTCGTTTCACGCAGGACTGTTTTCCCACCTACGGCATGACGGTTCGAGCGTTTGAAATCTCGCACCTCAGCACATCCGGCTACAGCGAGCGCGAGATACAGCCTGGTCCAATCTTGGCGGCGGGCAAAGAGGCGTGGCGCGAGTCGGGCATGCACCACATCGATGCGCATGCTGCCGACGGACGCTGGATCGCTTGCGTCGATGGCTGGCGGTCCGAACCGGAGAAGCAGACCTGATCTCCTGGTTGTGCAACGCCACGCTTAGCTGCCCGGATGGTACTCCCGCTCTGTGTGGCCTTGAAGCTGCGAACGATAGTAGTAGACATCGCGCAAAGATCCGGTGCTATACCGTGAAGCCTGATCGTTAAAGTGCCGGGAGGAGGAATGGCCGCTTTCTCCGCCGGTTGCGACGGCCTTGGCCCGCACCTGCGCTCCGAACTCGACTACGGCCACAAAGCTGTTCCCGCTCGTTCCGTAACGCTTCTTCATTCCTGAGAGCGGCCGCGTTCCAAAGGACGCCAGCGATCCCCAAGCCGAAGATGTAAAGCCGACCGGAATACTTGGCTTGGCGTCGCTGAACTGCTGCGCAATGTCATCGTTCAAGCGTTGGTACCGGTTGATGTCTCCCCAAGGAGTATTCCAAGAACCGAAATCTGTTTTAAGCTTTTCGCAAACAGATGCGAGCGACTCCAACATTGGCCTCGCCGGAGTTTTTGCCGCTATGTAGTCCTCGGCTGAAACGCCCGCCTTTCTGGCGTCATTGCCGACTCGATGCTGCATGTCCTCAGCCCAAAAGACGGCAAGCGAAGTAGCCACAGATGCGATTGACCAGCGGTGGTCCCATCCGCGCAGGGCGGCAATAGGCTCGGCCAAATTCTGTTTCAATGCATCGGCCGGCGCTAGATCGTCCCATGCCTTGATCAGTGCCGGGAGCGGCTTATCAAACCAGGGTAGGTAGCTGTCATAGGCTGCGGCAATCAGAGAATCGGCGGTAAAGTCTGTCTTGTTTTCAAGAACCCGGATCGCATGCAGTCCACGAGCGCTTTCGACGCCCATCTCCACGTAAGCGGGATAGTCCTCTTTCTTGGGGCTGCTCGGGCCGGCTGCGGACCAGGGCCAGTTGTTGCAGTTGTAAATCCATCCACTCTTCGGGTTCAGCAAATGTGGCGTTTCGTCAACCGCGTGGAGTCCCTGCCACTCGGTCTCTGCGATGCTGCCATCGACCGGCTTGGTCCAGTCGAATCGTGTGTCGCGCTTGGGAATGAAGTTCCCATGAAAATAAGCGATGTCGCCATCGGCGTCCGCGAAGATCGTATTATTCGAGGAGTTGGCCTTGAGTTCCATGGTCTCTCGAAACGATTTGTAATCTCTTGCCTTGGTGCGCAAATAGGATTGGCTCAGTGCCTTGATGGGCTCCTGCATCAGCCGGATGCTCACCCATTTGCCATTTTCCTCACGGATGATCGGCCCATGGTGGGTCCGGTATACGGTGAATTTCTTCTGGCTCATTCCATTGCTCGTCCGGTAAGGCACAACGATCTCGGAGACGGTAAGTGGGCGTTCTTCATTTCCGTACTTGTAGTAAAAACGGCCATCTTTCTTCTCGACGGTCTCGAGATACTCATCAACCGCATCCACTCCGCTGGATGTATGCATCCAGCCGGCCCGCTCGTTGAACCCCTGATAGATAAAGAACTGGCCCCAGGTCGATGCGCCGTACGCATTCAAGCCTTCCTCGCTTACCATGTGCAGCTCCGACCGGAAGAAGAACGTGACGTGGGGATTGATGAGCAGCAAGGCATGGTGCCCAACCGTATTTGCGGGAGCAATCGCGATTCCGTTGGACCCGCTGGGTTCCTTGTATAGATCGGCGAATAGATCGTCTTCCGATATGGAAGCCTGGCTTACGGGAGTCGTGCCGTAGAACGTTTGGAGTTTGCCGAGATCAACCCTTTCAATGTCGCCGCCGATGCTGCCCTCCGTGAAGGAGAGAGCCATCCAGGGCTCGAAATGCCGTATGACGCGCGGCGTCACTTCAGGATGTTTTAGAAGGTAGTAGTTGAGCCCGTCGGCGAAGGCATTCATCAACTTCTGTAACCAGGCTGGGCTTGCCGCATATTGCTTCTTGAGCGATTCCGGGTCGATGAAGAGCTTCATACGCAGATCCTGGTAGATTTTGGACTCGCCCTCTGCTTCGGCCAGCATGCCCATTGCATTGATGTAGTTGGTCTCAACCCGGTTGAAGTCGTCTTCGGCCTGGGCATACAGCGCGCCGAATACCGTATCCGCATCCGTCTTGCCGTAAACATGGGCGATTCCCCAATCGTCGCGGATGATGGTGACGTTGTTGGCCTCCTGCTGCCAGCGCGCCTGCTCAGGGGCTTGTTTCGCATTGGAAGCCAAAGGAGCGAGTAGGGCGGCAACGATCAAGAGGACGACGACATGCTGGAAGGAAAAAAACGAAAGTCGGTTTCTCATAGGCAGGTCTCTATGCTTGGCTTTCTGCTGAAGGGTTCAGCGTAATGATCTACACCAGAAATGCCGAAAAAGCTGCAAGGATTGTACTCGATAGGGAGAAGAAGAACCGCCTAGGCGAGCGGAAGGCGTTGTAGATTTTCTAGCACTGAGCGTTCAATGTTCAGGTTGCGATTTTTCCCGGTGCCCAAAGCAATTGTGGGTTTGTTGTCGCCATGGAAATCGGAGCCTCCAGTGATGCCCAGGGCATAACGCCCGGCCAGGGAAAGGTAGAAAGACATTTCTTCCGCGGAATGATCGCTGTGGTAAACCTCGATCGCCCGGAGACCCAAGGCTTGCATCTCGGCAACATGTTCTTGCACGACTTGCAGGTTGCGGGAGATACGCACGGGATGAGCAAGAGAAGATATTCCGCCTCCCGCCGCCATTTGCTTGACCGCTTCCTGAAATGATGGCTCCTCTCTCGGCACATAGCAGGAGCCCTGCTCGTCGAGATACAAATCGAATGCTTCCTGAATCGATGCCGCAATGCCTTTCTCTACCAGGAGGGCGGCAAAATGAGGACGCCCCGGAAGACTTCCTCCGCGTTGGGAGACCTCCTCAAACGTGATATTCATGCCAGCGGACTGAAGCTTTGCCACCAGTTTTTTGTTGCGTTCATGGCGGTTAGCTTGAAGGTAAGCAATCCATTCTCGGAAAGCTGCCGTAGGTTCGCCGTGAACAAAATATCCAAGAAGGTGGACCGTCTTATCTTGGTATTTGGTCGATAATTCAATTCCGCAAACCAATTCGAGATCAGGGTTTTGAGCCTTGGCCTGATCGTATCCGGAAAAGGTATCGTGATCGGTTATGGCCAGGGCCTGCACGCCTGTGCGGATTGCCAGATGTAACAACTCGCCGGACGACAGCGTGCCGTCGGAAGAGGTTGTGTGGGTATGAAGGTCAATCATGTTGGACCTGCTGCCGCTCCTCATTGACGAAGGATCGATTCGCCTTCGCAAAGATCTGATGAAAATATTATTGCACCGAGCATGCAATTGGAACTTCGCCAGAAATGAGCTTATCGCAATTGATCTGGGCTGTTCATTTGTGCTCGATGGCTTATTAGAATTTACCGGTGAATTCAGTGCGTGCCGTATTATCCTGAGCGCTTTCTTAATTAATATCTTCCCATTTATCAATAGCATGTTAATTAATAGGTGAACCACATCCAAGCGCTACTCTTTAGATTGACAGACTTTATTTATCTATCATACGATCTGCGCGATCTTGCTTAAATATCAAGGTCAGAATTTTGATAGTAGAACGAGGGACCAATGAAAGTCGCACATTTTGTAAATGCCTTAACGGCATCTTTGCTATTGGCGGGACTGTCAGTAGCGCAGGTAGCCAGCCCCAACAATGGTCAGGATAATTCACTCCAGGCAACAAACCCGTTGAGCAGGTTCGATTTAAGGAAGCTTGACATCACCAAAACTACGATTAATGGAATGAATATAGTCGTAGTCAATAAAGGCGATTCGACCGTGGAAGGAAGCGCGAATCAGCCTACTGGTGCGGATTCAACCGGCGCTCTTACGCAAGGACCAATTGCTTTTGCCTCTGCACCAGCATTGAGCGTTGTGGTAATCGCGTTTGTTTGCTCCACCGATCTTGGCCCCGCGCCCGCCGGACAGGTTTTGTGCGAACAGATTAATTCCGGACAAGTCGGTACGGTCAATCACCAGGGAGGCGCGCAAGAGTTTGTGGTTGAGCAGGAGCTCGGATACGGCGCTAATCCTGTAGCGACCATGAATGGAGTCGTATTGTCCTCCAGTTTGTTGACGACGTCGAATATCTGCCAGGATTTCAGCGGGAACCTGACCTTTAATTGTCAGCCAGGCGAAGTTATTGTTGGATTTCAGCATGTATATAATACCGCTAGTTTTCAAAACGGCAGGTTCACCTATCAAAATACCTCTATCAACGCGCCATTCAATACTTTAAGCACCTTCATCCAGGTCAACTAGCTAAAATATGTTGCCAGCATAAAATGCTGGCCGCAAGCATGATTGAGATGCGAGCGATCTACTCTTAAGCAGTGGATAACCCAATGAGCGTACCCAGGCCATTTGAATGCCTGGGTACGCGAAATCCAGCTCCGATCAATTCAATGAATTTCTATTCAGGATGATGAGATTACGAGCAGAACCAATGAGGGCTCGTTTTTCCGTCGACGAACACGAACATAGCCAAATAGTCGTTCATGTTGGAATCGAGAATCTGCCTTTCTCTTCTTCTCTTTTCCAAAACCCAACTCGTCTCAAGAGGGGCGATATCAAGTGATGCTTATAGCGTTTTGCAGGTTACGCTGAAAAACGTTCGAGTTAAGAGGTGGGACGCGGTTTTTGCCGGGTAAGAAAAAGCATTACGATGCCGAAGGCCAGCAAAGCGGCTCCCCAGTAAAGGTTGACATTGACTCCCAGTGACTGGCGGTAGCCGGATGGATCGCCCTGGCTGCCAAAGAGCATCAGCGATATGCCCAGGATGGAAAACAGAAGTCCAATCGGTTTACGAAGGTCCAAGGCTCAATTACCTCTAACGAAAAATGAAGTTCAGCAATACTGTCAATACGAGTGCGGCGACGCCCAGGCCCGCCGGAGACCGATACCATGGTCCCTGTTCGACATTGCTTCTTGGGGTCAAGGAATAGACAAGCCCTCTCAGTCTTTCCTCATCCGGAGCTTGAGTAAACAGGCTGACTCCCACGGTGACTAGAAAACAGGCAGTCCAAGCGATGATCGCGGTCCAGAAATTCTGGGCCATTTCACTCGGATACACATGCGCCTGAGCCATCCAGCCTCCTTTGATTCCGGGAACCGCGCCCTCAGGAATCGTTAGGGCATGATGAACGGCAGCCATGAGCGTTCCTGAAAGCAGGCCGAAGAACGCTCCGTGTCCGGTTGTCCGCTTCCAGAACATGCCGAGCAAGAAAGTTGCGAACAGGGGCGCATTCACGAAAGCAAACACCAGTTGCAGCATGTCGAAGATGTTGTTGAACTGGTTGGCGGCATAGGCGGCGGCCACGGACAGGGCAATTCCTGCAATGGTCGCAATCCGCCCGACTTTCAAGTAGTGTTGGTCGCTCATCCCCCGCCGAATGTAGGACTGATAGATATCGTAGGTCCAGACCGTATTGAAGGCGGTTACATTTCCAGCCATGCCGGACATAAAGCTTGCCAGCAAGGCGCTGAGTCCGAGCCCGAGCATGCCCGTTGGATAGTAATGCAGAAGCAAATTGGGAATTGCCAGATCGTAGTCAAGCTCTGGATTTCCGTTCTTGTCGAGCACCGGTTGTCCTGAAATCGAATCGACTTTTGCGGGAATAATTCCACGCTGGTAAGTGCTCGCAGGCAATCCTGACGAGTTCGTCGCGGGCATATTGGCGGGTATGGCGATGGCAATTAGTCCCGGCAGAATCACCAGGAAAGGAAAAACCATTTTCGGAAAGGTGGCGATAAGGGGCGTGCGTTGGGCCGCAATCATCGAATCTGCCGCCATTGCCCTTTGCACCACCAGAAAATCCGTGCACCAGTAGCCAAATGAGAGAACGAATCCGAGTCCGAGGCAAACTCCCGTCCATTCCACGCCCAAGCGATTCGTGTGTGGGCTACCAAGCCCTGCCCATAGATGGGTGTATCCCGGACCAAGCGTCGCTTTGATGCCTTGCCAACCACCCGTATTTTTCAGGCCCAGCCACACTAGAGGAAGAAAGCCCGCAACAATCAGAAAAAATTGCAGAACCTCGTTATAGATAGCGCTCTTCAGCCCGCCAAGCAGAATATAGGCCAGCACCACCGCCGCTGAGATTAAGACAGACGCATGAAATGTCCACGCCTGGGTCAGTCCAGCCTTCTGAAAGGGAGCGTCCAGAATATGAAGGATCTGGATGAGCTTAGCCATGGCATACATGGAGATGCCGGATGAAAAGACGGTCATCACTGCAAAGGATATGGCGTTCAGGCCCCGTGTCTTCTCATCGAAGCGCAGCCTGAGATATTCGGGAACAGAGCGGGCCTTGGAACCATAGTAGAAGGGCATCATGAAGATGCCGACGAAGACCATGGCCGGGATCGCGCCGATCCAATAAAAGTGACTGGTCAAGATGCCATACTTGGCGCCGGATGCCGCCATTCCAATCACTTCCTGTGCACCAAGGTTGGCGGAGATGAACGCCAGGCCGCAAATCCAGGCTGGGATCGACCGTCCAGCTAGAAAATAGTCGGCTCCGGTTTTTGTGGAGCGGCGCAGCACGGCCCCAATACCCAACACGAATGCAAAATAGACGGCGATGATGAATCCGTCTTTGTAGGTCAGGTTCATCGTAGCCATCCTTCTGCCGATATTGGGGAAGGGGAAGGCCGTCCTCGGTGCAAACGGATTTGCATGCTCCAGCGGTTTTTCTGCCGTGGGAGGACCATCGCACATTCCTGCCGCTCGATAGCTTCGGCAAGAGAGTCTGGGCGGCCCGTGCATGGCTCCAAGGCCGCGGTGAAATGGCCCGGAGAATCCTCAGGCCATCCGCCCTGGCAGAGCCAGATTCCAAGGTAGGGCGTCTGCGTCGTGTCGAAATGCAAGGAGATTGTTTCGTCGGCTACCGGATCATGCACAGAGCAACTCCCTTGGAGTAGCTGTCCGGCGAATAGCTTTTCGGCGGCATTGTTGACGGGACCGATAACGCTGAGGTCGATTTCCCTGCCTTCAATTCGTGCGACCGGCCATGAACACAGATCTCCTGGCTGGCCGAGGCGCTTTCCCTTCGATCCACCGACCATGACCTGAGCTACCCCTGAACCGAGAATGATGTTGCACCCTTCGCGAACGTTGAGCAGGGGATGGGCCGACCATAGATAGTAAAACGGATGGTCCGACAAGCTTTCCAGTTCATACTCGCACAGGACTGTATCTCCGCGAAGGGCGATCCGTTTTTGAAAGGTGCACGGTAACGCTGTGGCCTTGACTGAAAGAAGCAAGTGGCCTCCGCTCGCTTGATGCTTCCAGGGCCTTGCCCACAGTTCGCCATGATCGGGAAGCATTGTCCCTTGAAAGGGCCCGTGTGGGTATTCACACGCGGTTACGGTGGGAAAGCAATCGTCGAAGCCGAATGCATGGTCTTCAAAGCGATTGTTCCTGGCCCGGCTCAGGTGGGCAGGCTGTAACAGAAATTCGTGTCCACTTTCCAGTCGCTCGATCGAGACGATCTTGCCGCCCCATTCAGGCATTGCCACCAGGCGTATTTCGCGATTCTGCAGGGTAATGCGTGTGCCTTCGGAGCGGATTTCTTGGGTAATCTCGGTCTCACCCGTGTCTGTTATGTTGGAAAGGCCGGTCATAGGTGGGCGCAGGTGCAATGTAATCGATTACATAAAAGACTGCAACATCTTTTTGATATTGTGGGATGAGGCGAGTGCGACTTATAATTTTCCCGCACGCGGAGGAGTCTGATTTCGCCCAATGAATATTAAGGAGGTAGCGGCCCGCGCCAAGGTTTCAACCGCCACGATTTCGCGCACCATCAACCAATCGGAGTCCGTTGATCCGAAAACGGCGCAAAGGGTGTGGCGCGCAATCCGCGAGCTGAACTACTATCCCAGCAGCCAGGCCCGTGCCCTTGTTTCCGGGCGAAGCCGCATGCTGGGCCTGATCATCTCCGACATATCGAACCCGTTTTTTCCCGAATTGGTAAAGAGCTTTGACGACGCGGCCATCGAGAATGGCTATGAAGTCGTGGTGAGCAATACCGACTATAAGTCGGATCGCATGAGCTTGTGCGTCCGGCGGATGATTGAACGGAACGTCGATGGCGTAGCGATTATGACTTCGGAGATCGATAGCCATCTAGTAGAGGAACTTTCCAGGCGGCGCCTGCCGATGGTCTTCCTGGACCTCGGAAAGTTAAAGCCTTTTGTCAGCAATATTCTGGTGGATTATTCCAAGGGCATTGAAGAGGCTGTGCGTCATCTGGTGGGGCTCGGTCATCAGAAGATCGGGTTTATCAGCGGCCCGTTGAACCTCAAGTCTGCGCATACGCGCCGCGCTGCCTTCCTTCACGGATTGCAATCCTGCGGTCTCTCGCGGCGTCAGTATATGGAAGTAGAAGGGAACCACCGCGTTGATGGAGGAGACGTGGCCATGCGCGGGCTGCTTGCTTATCCAGACCGGCCAACCGCTGTGCTTACCTCCAACGACCTTACAGCGATCGGCGCGCTGCGCGCCATCACCACTGCCGGTCTCTCGGCTCCCCACGATATTTCCCTGATTGGGTTTGACGATATCGAGCTAAGTCAATACACGCAGCCTCCTCTGACCACCGTGCGGCTATCCCGCGAGGAGTTAGGCAGGAAAGCTTTTGACGCTCTTTTTCGATCCGTGGAAGGCTTGACTAAGTCTGGCCAGGAAATCGGCGTCAGCACCACCCTGGTGTTGCGTCAGTCGACCGGGCCTGCGCCCACCGCAAAGGCGTCGCGCCGGGCAAAGGCGCGCACCCGCTGAAAGGCGCATCGTTGCGCGGGCCGTTTTGACACCTGACGTCTTGACACAAAGGTGGGTTCGGAATACAAAGCTATGTAATCGATTACAAATTTCTCATGATCTATTCTTCTAGGGAATCACAGTGGCTTCAGTCGCTTCGGTCGCAGTTGCTTACAGGACACTTGCGTCGATTCTTGCCTGGTCGCTTGGTGAAGCGCGGGATGCTGTTGCTTTGCCTCGCGGTGATATTGATAGCAACGTCGAGTGCCTCTGCCGGCACTGGAAGCAGGCCCTTTGAGCGTCCTGAATATCTGGCCACCAGCGCAAGGCTGGTTCACGGCTGGGGTACATGGAACGCACGCAACGTGCTGTCTCAAGTAAAGATTCCGGATTCGCTCTCCGTCGACCTTGCTTTCAAGCAATGGAACTGGCTCGGATACACCTTTCTCGACCGTGCTTTGATCGGACGCAAGGGCGAAGATGTTGAAAAAGTGCGCCCCGGTTTGCATGCTCTCGATGGCTCCTATGCAGAGATGCAGATTGAGTGGGACCACCTCAAAGTAAGCATCGAGACTGCGGACGACCAGGGAGAGTTGGTTGTCTTAGTCAGCCCCCTAAAAAACGACGGCGGCGACGGCGGGCCAAGATTGCCTGCAGAGCTGATTGTGAGTGCGGGTATCTTATGGGGGAGATCAGGTTCTATCGCGCGCGAGGGGGAAGCGCTGGCAGCCATGACACCGGGCGGCGCAGTTAAGGTCTTCGTGACAGGCAAATCTGTGGACGATCCCTATGTTGAGCAGCGCGGCCCGCATCTTGTCATTCCTCTGGACGGCCCTGTGGGAATCTCCACCGCGAAGCGCCGTTCCATAAAAGACATTCAATCGATCCTGCTGCGGCAGCGCCAAAGAATGGAAGCAAGGGCGAGTGCCTTTGGAGATCTAAAGGATACTTATCTCGCCATCGAGTCGGGCTTGGCCTGGAACACGATCTACGAGCCAAAATATCAGCGGATGGTTTCCACCGTTGGCCGTTTGTGGGACGAAGAATACGGCGGCTACGCCTTGTTCGGCTGGGATAACTTCTTTCTGGCCTATATGAGCTCTCTCTACAGCCGCGATCTGGCCTTTGCCAATTTCATCGAGCATCTGCGCAGCATGACCGAAGAAGGATTTATTCCCAACGATGATCGCGGAAACGGGACGAAATCATGGGATCACTCCCAACCCCCCGTGGGTTCGATCATGCTGAAGGAGATCTATAAGAAGTATCCGGAACGTTGGCTTCTGGAAGCATCGTTCAACGATCTTCTCACGTGGAACCGCTGGTGGATCAAGGCTCGCAAGAATGGAGAGCTGCTGAGCTACGGCTCGGATCTCGCGAAAAATCCTTATGGGCAGCAGGACATCCACACACGGACCACAGCAGGGTATGAGTCCGGAATGGACGATTCACCCATGTACGAAAATGTTCCGTTCAATCCGCAAAAGAACATGCTAGAACTGCAAGACGTTGGATTGAACAGCCTCTACGTTGCGGATTGTAGCGCTCTGGCTGAAATTGCCGATCTGATTGGCCGCAAGGCGGAAGCCGCTGAATTACGTTCGCGAGCCCAGGAAATTGGCGCGGCCATGCAGTCGTTGCTGTGGGCCGATACGAAAAGCCTCTTTCTAAACCGGCGCACCGACACCGGAGAACGGTCGGCCAGAATATCTCCAACCATGTTCTATCCGCTGCTGGCACGGCTTCCCAGCGAGCAGGGCGCCGAGCGCATGGTAAATGAACACTTCTCCAATGATTCCGAATTTCATGGCGACTTCATGCTGCCCTCCATTTCCCGCAGCGATCCTGCGTTCCCGCGCCAGCGTTATTGGAAAGGCTCTGTATGGCCCCCGTTGAATTTTCTTGTGTATTTGGGTTTGCGGAACTACGGCTTCCCGGCTACGCGCAAAGAATTGGCGGATGTTTCGCAGAAGATGTTCTTGCATGAATGGCAAAACAAAGGATTGGTGAGTGAAAACTATTCGGCGATTACCGGCGCCGGAGACGATCCCCGGTTGTCGAGCGATGCCTTTCATTCCTGGGGCGGCCTGATGGGGATGCTCAGTTTGATTGAGGCAGGGAAGATGCCCGCTCCCGAATTACCTCTGGACTCACCTGCCGCGGCGAGCAAGCATTAAAGAATACTGGAGTTGATGAAAAAGATGATGAAGACCATTCGTTTAGCGCTGCTCTTTCTGCTTGCCGGCACCGCCTTCGCGGCGCAGCGCAGCGATCTCAATCAAGGTTGGAAATTTTGCGTCGATCCTGCTAAAGCGGGTGAAAAGCAGTCGTGGTTTCAGCGTATGCCTGCGGGAGTGGAAGAGGTGGATTTGCCCCATACCTGGAACCTGGGGGCGCACGAAGGTTTTCTCGGAACAGCCTGGTACTTCAAAGCCTTTCCTCGTGGAACTTGGACTGCTGACAGTCATGTGGAGCTACACTTTGGCGCAACCTTCTACAAAGCGCGTGTCTGGCTCAATGGCAATCTGTTGGGCGAGCACGAAGGGGGATTCAGCGAATATTACTTTGATATTGGCCAGTTGCTTCGCGATGAGAATTTCCTCGCGGTAGAAATCAACAATGAACCGCAGATCGACACCATTCCCGGAATCCCCTTGAAATCTGGCCCCCATGCCACCATCTACGATTGGTGGCCTTATGGAGGAATCGTGCGGGGGGCGTGGCTGACCGCCAGCCGGCCCGTGCTGGTACGGCGGCAGCAGATCGATTCGCGCGTAGCAGGCGGCGAGGCTCAGGTAACAACGCGGATTTTTGTGGAAAATTTCTCCTCGAAGAACCAGTCCTTGAAGGTTCGAGTGAAAGCGTTTTCGGTTGAAGACAACGCTCCAGTGGCATCCGCCGAGGTTCAGCTTTCCGCACATCCCGGAGCACAGTCGGTCGAAGTGCCGTTCACGATCACTTCCGTCAAACTATGGGGTATCGACAATCCTTATCTGTATCGCAGCGATGTCAGCATCGTGGACTCCCAGGGGCGCGTGCTTGACGATTCGTCCGATCGCTTCGGAGTCCGAACGGTTGAGATTCGTGATCGCCATCTTTTCCTGAATGGCGAAAGAGTCCGGCTGTCGGGCCTGACGCGTCATGAGGATTCGCCATGGGAAGGCATGGCGGAGACCCGTGGAACGATGATTCACGATCTCGACGACATGAAGGCTCTGCAAACCACGCTGACCCGGCCGGTTCACTATCCCCAGCATCCTTTCGTCTACGACTATGCCGACCGTAACGGAATCCTCATGATTCCCGAGATACCGATGTGGCAGTTTGACGAGAGTGAGATGACCAACCCCAAAGTGGTAGCCCTGGCTAAGCGCATGCTCAAGGAGATGGTGGAGAAGAACTACAACCACCCCAGCATCTTCGCCTGGAGTATGGACAACGAGAGCGCCACCGATACTCCCGGAGGAATCGAATACTTCAAGACCATGTACTCGCTGGCCAAACAGCTCGATCCGCATCGGTTTGTCTCGGCTGCCGACGACCGCATCGCATTCGTCGATAATCCCGCCACTAATGCTTCCAGCCTGGCAGACTTTGTCATGTGGAACGAGTACTTCGGCTCGTGGGACGCTTCGGAGAGCCTGCTGCCCGCCGCCTTTGAAAAGATCGAGAAAGGTTATCCGGACAAGATGGTGATTGTTACTGAATTTGGCTTTCCCGGGCTCTTTGCCGAGAGCGAGCGGACAGCCGACCGGATGCGCGTCGATATTATCAAGAGGCAGATCGCAGCCTTTTCCAAGCGCGATTGGATCGCCGGCGCCATCCTCTGGTCTTATCAGGACTACCACTCATTTCACAATCTCAGGTCCGGCCAGACCGATAGCTATGTAGATCACGGCGTAGTAGACAAAGACCGTCAGCGCAAGCCTTCTTATTATGTCTGGCGGCAAGAAAACAGCCCAGCGCATGTGAGCGTGGAATGGACCTACGATGCTAAGGGCGTTCCCACAGGATTCAAAGCTGCGATTGCACGCCGCGCGGAACATGAGCTACCTTCCTATCCCTTGGTTGGCTATCGCCTGGAATGGCGCGTTCTGGACCAGCAAGACAAAACCGTCGCCCACTCCAGTCCGGCCCTTGCGGCGATGGGGACCGCTCAGGTCGTAACAGGATCATGGGAGCCAAAAGAAGCCAAGCGATTCCGGCTGGAATTGCGCCTCTTGCGCCCGCGTGGCGCTGTCGCCCTCTTGCAAGACCTAACGTGGCGCGATCCGGATACAGGTGGATTTCAGGAACGGGATCTTCCCGACGGCTCCGCCCCTCCGGAAAAGCAATAGGCTTCCGTAAGAGATTGGCCCGCAAGCAACACGCCAAATAAGGGAGACGGCTGCTCGGAGGTTTGTTCAAAGGCGGTTGTTCAAAGAAAGAGAAAGACAGAGATTCGTTGAAGCTGTTGGAAAATGGTAGATAGTCGGGCGGGAGTCCGCTTGCCAATAGGCTCACACTACTTTTCTTAATCCGCCGCTGCAGCCAAGAGAATCACCTTAGAAGTTCCTGCTCGGGCAATTCAAAATACCGGAATATTAGAAAATTCTTGACACTCAAAAACCTCGGCGTTAGAGTCTGTAATCGATTACATAATGTAATCGATTACATTACAAAGGCAATTTGGGCCGCTGGGTTTTTCTGGATAAGGCGCGTGGACCCGCAAGAGAAATGAATTTTCAGGAGGCAAGTGATGTTCGGAAGAAAAAAGGCTTTTCTAAGTGCGTGCGTCCTAGTATTGGCGCTGGCCGCGGGGACTCCTGTGCTGGCCCAGAACGCCACCGGACGGATTATCGGCACAGTTTTCGATCCGCAGGGAGCCGTGATTCCCGGCGCCAAGGTTACGGTGATCAACGCCACCACCGGAGTTGCAAATCCCGCGGTCACGAACCGCGAAGGATACTTCGAGGTGCTGGCGCTGCCCATCGGTGTTTACAAGGTCACGGTAGAGCAAAAGGGGTTCAGCACTGCGGAGTCCCAGGAAAAGAAACTGTCGATCAATGAGTCGCTTAGGTTTGATATCACTCTGACCGTGAGCGGCGGGCAGCAAGTCGTCCAGGTAGAGGCCCAGGTAAGCGGGGTTGAGACAGTGAACCCTACCGTCGGAGAATCGGTTACCGAGCGTCAGGTCTCGGACCTGCCGTTGAACGGCCGCAACGTGCTGCGCCTGGCTTTGCTTCAACCGGGAGTTACGGAAGCCAATTCGGATGCGGGTGGAGGGGGGTTCAGTATCTCCGGCGGCCGTACCGACGCCGTGACATACATCCTCGATGGCGGCTTGAACAACAACCTCATGCGCAACAGTGTGGTGTTCAATCCCAATCCCGATGCTATTGCGGAATTTCGCATCCTTACCAGCAATTACACGGCGGAATATGGACGAAACGGCGGCGGGATCATCAGCGTCGTCACGAAGTCTGGCGGCAACCAGTTGCACGGCAGCGCCTTCGACTTCATCCGCAACGATGCATTCAATGCCAATTCATTCTTTAACAACAGCACGAATCTGCCTCGCAACATCCTGAAGAGAAATCAGTTTGGTGCCACCCTGGGCGGCCCTATCATGATCCCTCATCTGGTTCACGGCAAAGACCGTTTCTTCTTCTTTGTCTCGTATCAAGGTCAGCGGCAGACGGCTGCGGTTTCAAATACCCAGATTCCCACCTTCACTCCGGCCCAGTTGCAGGGAGATTTCTCGCAGGCTTTCAATGGCGGCCCCGATCCGAGTGTCGTTGCGTTTCTCCATGCGAATCCCTTCTTCCAAGCCAATCCGGCGCTTGCGGCGAATGGCATCATCGATCCCACCAAGATCAACCCGATTGCACTCAATATCATCAAGCTAGGCCTGATTCCAACGTCGCCAACGGGCTTGTTTTCCTCATCGGCCGCGAGCAAAGCCAATAACAATGAATTGACCGTCAAGACGGATTATTCGCTTTCCGATCGGGACAAGCTAACGGTCACGTTCGGCGGCAACCACAGCAACTTGTTGAATCCCTATGGCGATGGCGTTGCGACGGTGCCCGGGTTCGATGACACCACGCGCAATAACATATCGTTCTTTAGCGCAGGTTACACCCGCACGGTCTCACCCTCGATCTTGAATGAGTTTCGCTTTACCGCCCAACGGCAGCTCCTAAACCAGGAGCAGCCGGTGCAGAATCTTCCCGGTCCGCAGCAGCTTGGATTTCTCATCAACCCCGATGCCAACGTAGGGCCTCCTGTGATCGTCTTTAATAGCGGTCTTTCTCTTGGCTTCAGTGAGAACGGTCCCACTCAATTTGCCGATACTACCTTTGCTTATTCCGACAATTTGACTTGGATCAAGGGCAGGCATACTTGGAAGTTCGGGGCGGCCTACACTGCGTTTGAGGACAATCTCAGGTTCGGATTCGAGTCGAGCGGGCAGTTCTTCTTCGCCAACAACAGCGTGAACAGCACCGGCAATTCATTTGCAGATTTTCTGCTTGGCAATCCCACCAACTTTAGCCAGGGGCCGGCCGCGCCGAATAACGTCCGCACCAAGGCGGTTTCGTTCTTTGGCCAGGATGAATGGCACGTTCGGAACGACCTGTTTCTGACGTTAGGTTTACGCTACGAATACAGCACCCCCAAGCTCGACACGAGGGGCCGGACCGACAATATTCTCACTGGAGTTCAATCGACGGTCTTTCCGGGTGCTCCGACCGGTCTTGTTTTTCCGGGCGATCCCGGAGCGCCGAAAGGTCTGTATCAGCCCGATAAGAATAACTTTGCGCCGCGCATCGGCTTTGCCTGGTCTCCGATCAAGAAAACCAGTATTCGCGGTGGCTTCGGCGTCTTCTTTGATGTCATCAACGGAGCCGACAACATCGACCAGAACGGCGCTCAACCGTTCGCGTCTTTTTCTAACGTGAATATGCCCGCTCTGCCGGCATCGATTACCTCTGGGATTCCGTACTTTCGCGATCCCTATGGGTCCGTCGGACTTACCAATCCTTTTCCCACGCCCCCAGCCTCCAGCCTTACCGATTGGGGTGCTGTAGGCTTTCTCCCCTTTGGGGCAACGTCGGACGATCCCAATATTCGCACGCCTTATATCTACCAATACAACTTGAGCGTGCAGAGAGAAATTGCAAACAACCTGGTCGCGCAAATTGGTTATGTGGGAAGCGATTCCAAGAAGCTGCAAACCTCCAAGCTGGTCAATGCCATGGTGCTGGGAACGACAACGCGGCGTCTGAATGCAGATCAGTCGAGTGCTTCGATCCAGGCGTTCTGTTCATCGTTTGCCGCCGCCAACGGTTTCGCCAATGCGGCTTCTGCCTGTCCTTTTGCCGGTGGATTGCCGGTCTATTCGAACGGCGGTTCGGCCAACTACAACAGCCTGCAAGCCTCCCTTACCAAGCGGGTGAGTTCCGGTTTCTTCGGCAACACCTACTTCACGCTGGCGGATACCTACAGTCACAGCCTCGACAATACCTCGGGACGGGCGAACCGCAGCCAGAATGTTCCGTTTTACAGCACCAACGCCTTCTACGCGTCATCGGATTTTGACGTGAAGAATACGGTCACCATGAGCGGCGGATGGGACCTACCTCTGGAGCGTACATGGAAGTCCGGTCCCAAGAGGCTGCTCGGGGGGTGGAGCCTTTATCCGATCTTCTCGTGGAGAACCGGATTTCCCTTGAACGTAAATGCTGGATTGTTCTTGCCGGATAACGACCCCGGTCCTTCGGGCGTGGGTGATCCTGGCTTGATCAACGCCGTCTATGCGCCCGGATTCAATCGCGTGCGCACGCTCAGTCCGGGCGTGTCTTCAACGCTCTATTTCAATCCAGGGACCTTCACTGGCCAGCAATTCAATTCGGCAACCACTCCGTGCGCCAGCCAGAATATTACCCAAGGACTTCCTTCGAGCGATTGTGCCTTGGCCAATCCGGCGCTTCGCACCTATGGCGCCGGGCGTAACGTCTTCCGGGGACCTGGTCGGACCAACCTGGATCTTAGTTTGGCGAAGGCGTTGCCCATCAGGGAAAACTTCGATGCGGAATTTCGCCTGGAAGCGTTCAATGTCTTCAACCACACCCAATTTCAGGGAGTGAACACCAATATCACGAGCCCTCTGTTTGGCAATGTGAATAGCACCTACGATCCAAGAATCTTGCAGCTTGCGGTAAAGCTGAAGTTCTAAAAGCGACTCGCCACAGGGCGTGTTCCGGCGGCTGATTGACGGCCGCTTGATCGCGTCCTGTGCGAACCGAAAAGCTCCTCTTTCCATCCAAAAGGCCGGGAGAACTTGAGCTTTGATGGACTGCGCAGCCGGAGGTAGGAGCGCACCTTTGTGCCCGCCGACGGTTCAACATGCGTAAGACTGAGATCTGACGAAGTATCAAAAGATGAGTCCAGCGATGTTCGGCCCCCGTGCCAATAACACTGTAATATCGGCAGATCTGGAGTCGCGGACTGTACCGCGTGTTAGCGAGCAGGAAGCGCAGCGTCTTGCCCGAGAAATCTATCGTCTGGAAGCGCGCGCGCATGCTCTTCCAGGCGAATACGACGACAACTTCACCCTGACCGCGGACAACCGCCAGACTTTTGTTCTGAAGATCATGGCCGCTGCACGGTCTTGGGAACTGATCGACCTGCAAAGGCAGGCTCTTCTTCACCTCGAGCGCCGCGCACCGGATTTGGAGTTGCCTCGCGTCTGTCCGGCCCCTGACGGAAGCACCATCACCAAGGCCTATATCGGCGGAGAAGAGCGGTTTGTTTGGCTTCTCACCTACGTCCACGGACGTATTCTTGCAAAGACAAATCCTCATTCCCCTACTTTGCTTCGCGGCCTCGGCAGCTTTCTGGGAGAAGTCAGCAGGGAATTGCAGGATTTCCAGCATCCAGGGGAGCATCGCGAACTTAAGTGGGACCTGATGCGGGCCGCCTGGGTTCGCGATTACCTTGCCTGCGTGGAAGGAGCCTCGAACCGCGATCTTGTTGAAAATGTACTCCGTCTTTACGATGAAGAGGCAGTTCCAAACTTTACACGATTAAGAAAAAGCGTGATTCACGGCGATGCCAACGATCATAACGTGGTTGTTTTGGCGGGCGAGGCTACAAAATCCAAAGGCGTAAGCATCATCGATTTTGGAGACATGCATTTGGGCCTCCTGGCTGCGGAGGTTGCGGTCGCCGCGACCTATGCCCTATTGGGAAAGAGCCGTCCTTTGGAGGCGGCCGCTCTTGTAGTCGAAGGCTTTCATCGGGAATTTCCATTGCGGGAAGAAGAGATTGCGATTCTTTTTCCGTTGATTGTGGCCCGGTTGGCGGTGAGCGTCGTCAATTCGGCATATCGCAAGACCCTTGTTCCTGATGATCCTTACGTTGTGATTTCCGAGGCTCCAGCGTGGGAGGCGCTCCGCCATCTCCAAGAAATTCATCCCCGTTTCGCGCAGTACACCTTCCGTCATGCCTGCGGTCTGCCGCCGGTGCCCAGAGCGCCGGAGTTTCGAAACTTCTTGCGGCAAATTTCCAGCAGGGCGGCCTCGATAGTAGACAGCGATCTTCGCTCAAATGACCTGCGCTCAAGAGGCGTTCGGGAGATTGACTTGAGTGTAGGAAGCCCGCTTTTCGGGGCGCATCTCCTCGCGGAGTATAGCGAGAAAGACCCGCGCTCGGCGGCGGCCTATGTCATCGCCCGGGAACTACAGGAGCCCGGCCTGCATGTTGGGCGGTACGATGAAGCGCGTCTCTTTCATGCAACCCAGTGCATCGGGGAAAGATCGCCCATTGATGAGCAGCCCACAATTCATCTGGGCATGGATCTCTTTGTTCCGCCAGATTTGGTGGTGCGTGCTCCATTGGAAGGCGTCGTCCATTCGCTCGTAGAAGACGCCCAAACACTCGACTCACGTTCCGTATTGATCCTGAGGCATCGATTCGACGAGATCGGCGAATTTTTTATGCTCTATGGAAACCTGTCCCCTGCATCTTTGGCGGAGTTGAAGGTTGGCCAGCGCATTCAGGCCGGGCAGAGCCTGGGCAAGCCCGGAAGGTTTTCAGGCGAAGACTGCTGGCCGCCGCATGTGCACTTTCAGGTGATTACCGACCTTCTAGGCATTGAAGACGACTTTCCCGGAGTTGCGCCCGCGTCCGAACGTGCTATCTGGACGAGCCTCTCACCCGACCCCAATCTCTTGCTCGACATACCTGCGGATCGTACGGCGGCGCGGCCGACTAGCGTGGAGGAGACTCTCCACGAACGTAAGCAGCTTCTTGGAAGAAACCTGAGCGTCTCTTATCAAACGCCGCTCAACATGGTTCGCGGCGAGAGGCAATACCTTTACGACGAAACGGGACGAGCGTACCTCGATGTTTATAACAATGTCCCGCTGGTTGGGCACAGCCATCCCCGTGTCGTTCAGGCCGTCTGCGATCAACTAGGAGTTCTCAATACCAATACCCGATATCTGCACGGCAACATAGTTCGGTATGCGCAAAGGCTGACTCAATTGATGCCCGCCCCCCTGCGGGTGTGCTATTTCCTGAATTCAGGCAGTGAAGCCAACGAGCTAGCCCTGCGCCTGGCGCGTGCTCATACCGGATGCAACGACGTCATCGTATTGGAGCATGCCTATCATGGCCATACGACTACCCTCATCGATATTAGTCCCTACAAATTCAATGGACCGGGCGGGGCTGGCCGCAAACCATGGGTGCATGTTGCATCGCTGCCCGATGACTATCGAGGCGAATACCGCCGTGGCGAGCCGCAGCTAAGTTCTAAATATGCACGCTCGGTTGCGGAAATCCTTGACTCAATGCCGCCGGGAAAACGCGGCGGGCCCACATTCATTGCGGAAACCATGCCAAGCGTTGCCGGGCAGATCGTCTTTCCGCCGGGTTATCTGGCAGAGGTCTATGGTCATGTGCGGGCGCGAGGCGGCATCTGTATTGCCGATGAGGTTCAGGTTGGATTTGGAAGGCTCGGCTCCGCGTTCTGGGGATTCCAGACGCAGCAAGTTGTGCCCGACATCGTTGTCCTTGGCAAGCCTATTGCCAACGCATTTCCCTTGGCCGCTGTTATAACCACTCCCGAGATTGCCGCCTCGTTTGACAACGGCATGGAGTTCTTCAGCACGTTTGGCGGTAACCCGGTCTCGGTGGCCGCCGGCTTGGCGGTGCTCGACGTGATCGAAGAAGAACAATTGCAACAGAATGCCCGACGGACCGGAAATTTCCTGATTGCAGATTTGAGGCAACTGCAAGAGCATCATGCAGTGATCGGCGATGTGAGGGGAGAGGGCCTGTTTCTTGGCATTGACCTCGTGCGCGACCGCAGTTCGCGTGAACCGGCAGCTCAAGAGGCATCATATGTTGCGAATCGGCTGCGCGAGCGAGGAATCCTGACCGGAACCGATGGCCCTTATCACAACGTGATCAAGCTGCGTCCTCCTCTGATCTTTTCTCAAGCAGACGCGCAATTATTCCTGAGGGAGCTGGATTCTGTCCTGGAGGAAGACGGCGCTCGGCCGCAAAATGCCAGCAAATAATTTCCCGATCATGCTCTAACAGGTTTCGATCCTCTCGCACGACGATCCAATACTCCATGTTTCATGGGTATTTGGTGGCTTTGCCTGTCTGCTCTACTATGGAGGCAGCCATGTCACTCACCTTGGAGAGAATTGAGGCGCTCGCTCCGGACCAGGAGTCGCTGGCGGCTGCGCGAAAACTGCTTAAACCGGCCGCGTGGCCGGTATTGGCGGAAGGCGAAGGTTTGGTTTGGGGTGAATGTCAGGGTTCGGGCGCTACTCCCTATCGCGTGGTGATTAGCGAATCAGATGCCGGTTATAAGTGCACGTGCCCCAGCAGAAAATTCCCATGCAAGCATACGCTTGCGCTGATGTGGATGCGGGCGGAAAAATCCACTGCGTTTGCTCCGGCGCCCGTGCCAGGCTGGGTAAAGGATTGGCTCTCGCGGCGGCGTGGACCATCGAAAGCGGAGGCCAAAACGCAATCTGAAACCGGGCAGGCATCGCGGCCCTCGATTCGTCTCACTGAAGTTACAGAAGTTGCGGCTGAAGCCGATCCGAAAGCGGAGCAGCGTGCGGCTGCGGCTCGCGAAAGGAACCGGGCGGAGCGCGAAGCGGCGGTGCTGGCAGGTCTTGCAGACCTGGATGTTTGGTTGTCGGACCAGATTCAGGAAGGAATGGCAAATTTCGTTGTGCAAGCGGGCCAAGCCTGCCGCACGATTGCGCAAAGACTCGTGGATGCAAAGGCTTTGGGGCTCGCAGCGCGCCTCGATGCTCTTCCAGCAAGGCTCTTCACGTTACCGGGTTCTATCCGTCCCGTGGCTGCCATAAGAGAACTTGGGCAAATCTACTTGATCAGCCAGGCCTACCGGCGAGCTTCCAACCTGCCGGAATTACTCGCGGTGGAAGCGAGGCAGGTGGTCGGCTGGTCGGTCACGCGAGAGGCATTGCTCAACGATCCTGAGGCAATGAAGGTTGAGGCGGACTGGCAAGTCTTCGCAGTTGTATCGGAAACACAACCGGATCGCCTTCGACGGGTTGAGACTTGGCTTTGGCGGCAGAGCGGAGCCGGCGGCATGCCGCAATGCGCGGTGCTGCTTGATTTTGTGCCCGTCTCTGCTGGAGCCGCAGGCGGCGGATTCCTTGTTGGAGATCGTTTCTGGGCTCAGTTGGTCTTTTATCGATCGCCGATTTTGCTTCGCGCCCATATTGCCACAATGAAAAAAGGATCTGAGCAGACGGTGGAATCGGTGAATCTCCCAGATGATCGTCTCAGCGTTTCGTATGCGAATTATGAACGGGCGCTGGGGCTGCTTCCATGGCTCGGACCATTTCCATTGCCGTTTCGCGCAGCGCGTGTGCGCCGCCAGGGAGAGCAGCTCTACCTTCACGATGCTGAGGGAGAATTGTCTCTGCCGCTGCACTCCTCGCAGGCGGCTCATGCTTTACCGCTTGCTGCAGTCGGCCCGATCGATGGCATAGGGCTCTGGAATGGATACGAGTTCACTCTCACTTGGGCTGAGACGCAGCTCGGAAGGTGGGTTCGCGCATGAAGGTAGCCGGTCTCCATGCAACCGTCCTGCCCGTGCTGCTGGCCGGAACATCGCGTCAGCCACTGCCGGGCGGCTTGATTGGTTCCTCGGATTCGGGTTCGGATGGCTTGCTCGAGATATTCAGTTTGATGGGGCAGTCGTTGCGGTTTGAGCGTCCTTTGGGGCCAGGTTCATTCATTGTCGAAACTGAGATTCAGGATGAACGAAGGATCGTTGGAGATCGGTTGCGTCGCCCGATAATTCGCTTGCTTACTGCGAAGAATGCGATGGAGCATCCTGCGCGTGCTTTGGCGCGCGCCTTCGATCGGCTGAGGCTGCGGCCTCATCCATTTGACCTGCCGTTGCTCGATGCGTTTGTGCGGTCATACGCCGACAAGCTAGGCACAACCGCGCAGCATTGGATTCAAAGTCAAAAAGACGAGTCTGAGGCGCAAAGTTACTTCGATCCCGAACGGATGAATGACGAAAATTGGGCACAAGCGGCCCTCTCGCGGCGTGTCGAGTATCTGGACCAGCGGCGAAGAACCGATGCGGATGCCGCACGCTCTCTGGTTGAGTTGACCTGGATGCAGGAAGAAGCCGATGCCCGCTTCCGGCTGCTGCAAACTTTTCAAACTGGTTTGAGCGGTGCCGATCAATCCTTCCTTGCCGGCTTAGAGAAAGACCGCGCGCCGCGGGTGCGCGCACTTGCAGCCAGGTTTCTCTCGAGGCTTGGTGCCGGTGGAGAAAATCCGGCACTGCGGGCAGTTCTGGAGCGCATTAAGAGAAGCCAGAGTGGTTTTATCCGCAAAAGCACGGTATTGCAATTGGAACTTCCCGCAAACGTAAAAGATCGAGCCGCATCGAACTGGATTCTTCAAGCATTCGCCGATGTATCGTTGAGCGAACTGGCAGGTGCGTTCCAGCTAACCGAAGAAGGATTGATTTCAGCCGCCTCTGCAGATGAGCCGCTGCTCTTGGCATTGGTTTTTGCGGCCACAAACGAGAGGAAGCTCGACCTTCTTGAACTTGTAGTGTCACATTTGCCAGTGGCATGGGAGCGCCTGCTGGAAAGTGGATTCGATTCGCTTGGGACGATGCCGGAAGAGGAGCGTAAGCGATGGGGAGAGATCATTGTGCATCCTTATCGTAAAGATCTGCCCACAACCTACTATTTATGGGATTGGCTCCATCGCATCACCGGCGTGGCCGCTGCGGACTCGGTCATGGCAATGGTGCTGAAGACAAAACTATTGATGAAGATTCCGGAAGATCAACGCGCCAACGTACCGCTGCCCGATGTAATCGCGGCCATGTGTCCAGCCTCGCAGCGGCATGAACTT
>Ga0209060_10000751_pt1 | contig 47444 bp, 54 predicted proteins | sample Coa_R1_8_FD_187155 | JGI IMG/M metagenome (GOLD analysis project Ga0209060, IMG submission 187155) | Surface soil microbial communities from Centralia Pennsylvania, which are recovering from an underground coalmine fire - Coalmine... | ecosystem: Environmental > Terrestrial > Soil >...
GAAAAGTGGAAATCCAAACCCAGGATTCCCACTTTCCCACCGCCCCGATAGCCTGCGGCGCAAGGAAGAAACCCAGGCCGTTTACACAAACCACTTGACGCGCCCCCGTCCCCATCGAGAAGGGGACTGAAACGCTCCTGCACCGCCTGCCACTTTCCGCCCTCGCGAAGCAACACCGTCCCCATCGAGAAGGGGACTGAAACAGCAGGAGCGCCGCAAGCTCGTTGATTTGCTTGCCAGAAGCAACACCGTCCCCATCGAGAAGGGGACTGAAACCCGTAGTTTCATCGCCGGCATTGACCGATGTTTGGATCGAAGCAACACCGTCCCCATCGAGAAGGGGACTGAAACTTGCCCATCAGATCGCGGCCGTCGCGGGTAATCAAGAAGCAACACCGTCCCCATCGAGAAGGGGACTGAAACAGTTGACCAAGCGGAGCGAGCGGCTGGTGCGCAATCGAAGCCACACCGTCCCCATCGAGAAGGGGACTGAAACAAATCCAACGCCACCTGGAGAACAGCCAGTTCATGGGAAGCAACACCGTCCCCATCGAGAAGGGGACTGAAACGTCCAATTTCGCCAACCTCGGGCGTGCATTCGACCGAAGCAACACCGTCCCCATCGAGAAGGGGACTGAAACCTACTTGCCGAACAGGCGGCCGGAGATGTTCTTTCCGAAGCAACACCGTCCCCATCGAGAAGGGGACTGAAACCCGATCGAAGCGCCGCCGCCGATCGAAGCGCCGTGAAGCAACACCGTCCCCATCGAGAAGGGGACTGAAACAGCGGTGGAACCATTTACGGCGCCAACCCCAACGCGAAGCAACACCGTCCCCATCGAGAAGGGGACTGAAACCGGTAGCGGCCATCACGGCTGATGTTGGCGGTGTCGAAGCAACACCGTCCCCATCGAGAAGGGGACTGAAACAAGACGAATTCTACACGCTTCGCGAACGATTCGATTAGAAGCAACACCGTCCCCATCGAGAAGGGGACTGAAACAACTTCGAGGGCAGCGCCCCGACCTTCGCCATCTCGAAGCAACACCGTCCCCATCGAGAAGGGGACTGAAACACATCGTGAGCCGCGCCGTGCGCACTTTGATACGCGAGAAGCAACACCGTCCCCATCGAGAAGGGGACTGAAACGAGGTGAACGATGAAATATCCAATGGTGATTGAAGAGAAGCAACACCGTCCCCATCGAGAAGGGGACTGAAACGAAATACGACCGGATGAACCGCTCCCAGTGCCGGGAAGCAACACCGTCCCCATCGAGAAGGGGACTGAAACACCCAATACCAGTCTGCGTCAAGGCTGCCTTCCGGCGAAGCAACACCGTCCCCATCGAGAAGGGGACTGAAACGAATGAATACCAGCGGGACAGGCTCAGGGAACGGAGAAGCAACACCGTCCCCATCGAGAAGGGGACTGAAACTTATACTTGCCAGTACCTTCTGTCAGAGCATCATGAAGCAACACCGTCCCCATCGAGAAGGGGACTGAAACGGCTTGACCCGTCCAGGTGTCATGATCGGAACTGAAGAAGCAACACCGTCCCCATCGAGAAGGGGACTGAAACAAGCTCTAGCCGCGTCGATTGCCGCTTGCGCTTCAGGGAAGCAACACCGTCCCCATCGAGAAGGGGACTGAAACATACAAAAACGTGGCACGCATCCCACCTGCCGATGCGGAAGCAACACCGTCCCCATCGAGAAGGGGACTGAAACTGAACCGAGGTGGCCGTAAGCGCCGAGGAAAGGGTGGGAAGCAACACCGTCCCCATCGAGAAGGGGACTGAAACGGTATTGCGTGCGACGGCACGGCTGGACCTTAGTTTCGGATCGCGCTCGGTGATCTGGATAAGACTGGTGGGCGGGGCCGCGGCGTCAAGTTAATTCGTGGCCAAGATGCTGTTTGCAAGGAAGAGCAGATCATCAACTCGGTTTCTTCGGCCTTCGCTCCTGCGTAACAATCCAGAGTTCCATCCGCTTGGCAATTTGGCTAAGCGGGGTCTCCAGCGCGTCGGCAATCTGCCACAGCCGCCCCACTGTCGGGTTGATGATCCCTCTTTCGACCCGGCTGATGTATGTTCGGTCGAAGCCGCACTCGCCGCTGAGGCGCTCCTGAGAGTGGCCCGCCCGCTCACGGAATTCGCGCACAACCGCCCCGATGGCTCTCAGCTTCAGATCGGTCGGCTGGATCTGCTTTTGGCGCCGTTGCATCAGCAGATCCGATGGTGCTACGTTGAAGCGTATCAGCCAACGGCGTATACGCCTCATTTGCAGGGCGCGGCTGGTGCCCGAGTGTGGCGGAAATTGGAGCGGAATGTCGCCAGATCCTGGTCGGATGTTGTATTCTTGAGAACCGAGTGGACAAGCGCTTCTCCCACTAGCGAACGGTGGCTGTGGCGGAGCCAGAGTCAGCAGCGCCCGTCCCAGCTTTTTTGAGCATCACGATGAACCATCTTGCCAAACCCCGGAAGGCTGAGGCCGACCTGGGGCGACAATCTCAGCAACTCGCAAAGGATGAATGTGGACTTGTTGCGCCAGACCGCCTGGCACAGACCATTACGGAGTTCGTTGAGTGGCGCGCATTTTCCTATTGGCTCCGTCTCACCGTCGAGACACAGGGATTCGTTTCTGACCCCATGATCGCGATCCTTCGAGAGCGCTGCCCCGGCTTTCTGGATTACGCATCCGCTTTCGCCAAGGAGCATCCGCGAGAGCCCGAGTTCCTCTGGCTTCGCTTTCTCGAGTGGACCGACGAAAGACTATTTCACGTTTCTATAGCTGAGGGCTGGCGGCACGCGCTTGGCTACTACGCGACGCGCGATCCCCGGATGGATCAGATCCGGGCGCACTGGAAACAGTGTCGTCGGGAGTGGAAGCTGCAACCGCCCGCATCACTTCCGAGTTTTGAGGCATGGCGCGAGTCTGCGCTTCAGCGCCGGTGACCCGCGCACTCTCGGCTTCCACAAGCTCGGATACCCAAAAGGTGGTGTCTTGATCAAACACCGGCCACTTCAAGGTCTCAGGGTGACTGTGGAAGAAAGACTGCAAGGATCCTTCGTCAATCCGGCCGTTCCTTTTCCTGTGGAGAAGTCCGGCTTCAACCCACTTCTGAACGCTCAGGCGCCTCACGTGAAGTTTTTCGGCCAATTCGCGCATAGTGTATCCGTCTTGGAATCTAGCCTGGATTCCACGTTGGCCAACCATGTCCCAAACCGCCTTCTCTGATCTTCCAATCTCTTCGGCGATTTCCCGTACGCTCATGTGGTTCAAGGATTCGATAGCGAACCGGTACTCGACCATCGTCCAGCGCCGGCGCGAACCCAAAGGTCGGGTGGGAATTCCGAGCTTGTGGGCCCGCCGCAAGATGGCTTTTCGCGGCCAACTGGTAAGGCTCTGAATGTCCGACACTGCCGCGCTTAAACCCGTTTCTTTGTGAATGCGGATCAGTCGTTCATCCAATTCATCTGTCCATCGAAACGGCGGGCCTGTGTGTCCGTTCTCTTTTCGTTGTTCCTGCAGTCTTCGAAGACGCGCCCAAATTGTGCCGATCCGCAGTTCGGAAAACTTACGCAGGACCCGGTCAACTGTTTCGCGCTCCAATCGGTTCGCGGTTCGAATTCCCTCGAGCAAGATCGGGTCGACCTCTGTGCGCCAGAACCGTCGCTCGATTCCTGACGGCGGCACCATCCCGTCCAATTGGGCTGTCGCGCTCGAATCGGCTTGTCCGCCACCGGCCTCGACCCGGTCGTCGCAATCGTTCGCCACCACAAATGCCGTCACTACGGCTTGCAAGTCCGCTGTCCGTTGTTTCCGCAATCGTCGGAGACGATCCCAGATCGCGCCGACGTGGAGTTGCGGGAATGCGTGGAGGACCGTCTCAACCGCTTCGCTTTGACATTGGCTGGCATTCCGGAGACCGCCAAGCAGAATCGGGTCGATCTCGGTCGCCCAGAACGCCTGGTCCATCCAGCGGGGGAGCCCTGTCCGAGCGACTTCCTCCATGCGGGCACCGAGCCATGAGATCGAAAGCATCGGCCAGACCGAGCGGATCCGCTGTACCACGTCATCTCGGGTCACATTCCGTGCGAAGATTCCCTGGGTCAGCACCTTGTCAACTTCGTGCTGCCAGAATTCCAAGGATAGCCAAGGAGCTACCCCACCCTCAGATGGTTTCTCAAACACCTTGGTTAGCCACTTCTCAAAATCCTTGGGGTAGCGATCCTTTCCCTGCGGGAGAGGATGCAAAGCTTTCACTCGCTCGTGTGCCAGATCCTTCCCTTGCCTGTTGTCCTCGATGCCATCCAGCAGGATGACGTCGAGTTCCCTTGTCCAGGCGGCACTCTCCTTTGCGCCGTGTTTCGCGCTCATGTAGACCCCTCAACAGCGATACCCCCAGGGCTCTCAACGCGGGTACCACGCGCACGCGGTAAAAATGGCCCCTATATAAATAGGCATTCCCGGAGGCGGATTTCCCCGCTCGAATTGAAGTTTTTTTGAGCGGCGTCGGAGCGGCCTTTGGCGTCTCGCGTTTCAAAGCGCTGCACCTCTTTCGACGGGAACCACTTTTCCTCATTCCCTTCAGTGCAAGTCACGTCCATGCCGCCCGGCCACCGGTAGTACACCGGCGGTAATAAGGCCCTTGTGACGTCACAATTTGCAAATTCGCCTGCTCGAATAACGTTATTTTGGCAGTATAATAAGGGCATTCTGATCGGGGCTGTATGCCGGTCAAGCCTCCCCCATCCTTGGGTCCCGACTCGTGCGGGAAGTTGTCGGACGGGTTTTTGCACGTCTCTGGACATGCGAAAGAAACTGTTCGGCGGGTACGGGCTTATCTCCGTGGCCGTAGTTCTCCGGATCCCAAATCTCTCGCCAACGAAACAAAGGCATTGACTCCTGCCCAGTGGTCCGTCGCCCTTCCCGAGCAGCGACGCAACGGAAAAGTCGTGTATCTTGACCGGGCCTCATTGGAGCGAATTGCCGACGCGCGGCCAGATCCCTTGGAGACCGTCTATCGTCAGGAACTCGTCTCGCTTTTGGAGGCCCGGCTTCCACCTGAACAGGTCCCATACTTGGACGCGTTCCTCGCCGACGACGAACCCAAAGACATTGCTCCCCGCTTGGGTATAAGCCCGAAAGCTGCATCGGCTCGAATGCGGCGGTTCCAGGCGAAGCTCGCGAAAATCTACGCGGGCCTTACGCCACGGATTAAGGCATCACACTGATGCGAGTTAAGGCATAATATGCTATCGAATGGACATCGACCGCGTCCGCAAAGAACTGCAGGAGTCTGCCCTTAGGGATTTTCCCAACCCCGAACGCGTGGGCTGCCCGGACGCCGAGACGCTAGCCGGCATGTCTCGGCGAATCATACAGATGACGCAGGACCAACTGCACCACGTCACCCATTGTTCGCCTTGTTTCCAGACGTTTTTGGCGATCCGCCAGGAGATGCGTCAAAGACGAGTCGTTCGGATTCGAATCGCGGCCGCTGCCTGCGTCGCCGCGATTGTTCTGGGGGCCGTTATTTACTGGACAGGCGTCTTACGACCAACTCCGCCCGTCCAAATCGCCGGCGCCACCACTCCGGCCACTCTCGACCTGCGACCGTTAACCGAGAATCGCGGCGTGGAGCAGGGACGCACGAACCCGCCAAAGCCTCCACTGATCCTTCCGAGAAAACATCTGCGGCTCACCCTCTACTTCCCAGTCGGCGCAGACGAAGGCCAGTACGCGATGCAGTTGCTCGACGGCCAGTTGCGCACGCTCTTAAAGGAGCATTTGACAGCAACGCTCCAGGATCACGTCGTGACGGCTGTCGCTGAACTCGACCTCAGTTCTCTATCGCCCGGTCTCCACACCCTCGCCATCAGAAAGAACGGCGATGAGTGGCGAACCTATTCAGTTGTCCTCCAGTAGTGTCACAGTTCGTTTGCCACATCGATTGCGCGCTGCAACTGCGCATCTCGGCCACTGCGTATCGCTGACACGGAGAACGGCTCCTCCATGTCGGGGGCCACACCTCTTCCCTCCAGAAAAGTCCCGTTCCACGTGTAGTAGGCGGCTACTGGCAGGGCAATCCGGTATCCGTTCCCGACGCGGAAAGAATGCCCGCCGAGAAGCCGGCCCGGTGTTTTTGTCCCGACGATGGTGGCAAGCTTGTTTTCCGACGCGAACGCGGCAACCATCTCGCACGAGCTCGCGGAATGCTCATTCACCAACAGAACAACCTTGCCATGAAAGCGTTGCTTTCCAAGCCTCTCTGTGGCTACCGCTACCGACTGGTCGCGACGCGCAAATTTCAGCGCCAGGCCGATGAGGCCGATCTTCTTCGACGGAATGCGGTCGAACACGGGAAGTTTTTCTTTCGAGAACGATTGCTCCGCCCGCCGCCGGGTAACACTGTAGCCAACCGGAACTCGATCTGGCGTCAGATAGCTCATCAGCCGCAGACAGCCGATTCCCCCGCCAGTATTGCCTCGGAGATCGATGATCAGTCGCTCGCAATCCAGGCTCTTGATTGCCTTGTCGATATCGCGCGCGACATCGATACCGATTGCGCCCGGGAACATGCAGACCTTCAACCAACCGACTTCGCCGTGCTTCATAGACGAGACTGGTTGCAGCTCAATCAGCGGCCGCTCTTTCGTCTTCGACTTCGGCACCTCGATCCGCAGCCTCACATGGGCGCAGTCCCGCCTCTTAATATCAACCGGAATCGTTTCCCCCAACGGAAACAACGGAAGGTCTGGGGGTACAATCTCGTTCTCTCCGACTCGCAAAAGAATATCGCCCGGTTGAACGCCAGCCTTGAAGGCGGCTCCCCCTGGATGAACGTCTTGGAAAACCCAACAGCTTCGACCGTCGTCTTCCGCCTTGAAAAGGGTAGCGCTGATGGCCATCTTTCCCGCCGCGCGAGGCCGCTTCTCGTGATAGAAACCCGCATGACTGACCTTCAATTCCTTGATGAGCTCATTGAACTCCCGCTCGAGTTCCTCGTCGCTCGCAGCAGCGAGGATTCGCTCCTTCCGTGCTTCGGCCAGGTGGTGCCAATCGACGCCATTCAGCTTGGGATCGTAGAGCTTCCTCTCACACGTGTCCACGACCTTCCGGAACATCAAACCCACCTGGTCTCTAGTTAGCGAGTTCATTGATCGTCCAAAATCCTCAATCGGATTGGAGGCTCCGCCGGCTCTCACCTACCATGATGAAGCCCGCCCAGAGACGCGGCGACGAAGCATCCTTTCCATATTTTCGAATCATCTCCAGCTTTGCCTGCTGCAACGCGCGTCCCTTGTCCAAACCTGCTGCCAATCTGGTATAGAATTCGCGCATCAGTCCGCGGCTGAAATCATCGTTGGACTCCCATAGGTTAGCGACCACGGTGCGGGCGCCTGCGATCAGAAACGGGCGGACCAGGTTCGAGATGCTTTCTTCTCCCACAATCAATCCAGAGCCAACATCACACGCAGACAGTGTCACCAGTTCCGCATTCAATTGCGTTCGTGCAATCTCCCGCGCCTGCCAAAAACCGTCTTCGTTGCTCGCTGGATCGGCGTTCAGAAGCAGCGCCGATCGGTCTGGAAAGTTCGTGCTCACAAGGCCATGGACGGCAAAATGAAGCACGCGGAACTGTCCGAGCGGTTGTTTTTTCAAGGCACTTTCCGTTGCAGCATCCGCTAACAGCGTCACAGAGCCCGAGCCCATCATTCCGGCTACCATCCGAGCCTCGCCGTTGGCGGCCGGCAGAGGTTTGAGCTGAGATGATCCCGCGTCGAAGATCTCGCGGTTAATGTTCCCAAGGCGCTGTTGTTGATCGGCCATCCGAGCGCGCGCATCGGCCAAAGAATCGGTTCCAGTTGCAACTGCAAGGAGAGGAAAGGACGGCCGGCTCCCCTTCTTTTCTGACAAAACCGTGAATACTGTCCCCGATGGGGCGTATGTCACAACGTGAGAGGCCAACAAGCGCTGGTCCGGCCGAGGTCCGAGCATCTCCAACGGAAGTTGGTAAAGCGGGCCGTCAGGAGCAATGGTCAATCTGGTCTTGGAAGAGACCACACTCGCCATGGGGCCAACCACCGTCGCATAGAGAGCTGCCTCTGCTCCTGCATCAGTCCCTCCCTTTCGCAGCGCAGTCAGAACTGCTTCAACTTGTTTCCCAATCTGACTGCGTCCCGCCAAGTGGAGCACCTCGATATGGTCTCGGGTGATCGCCAAACAATATGAGAGCGGATCGGTCAGGACATATTCTAGGAATGCCTCATCTCCTCCCAGAGCTCTTTGCAAGCGTACGAGTGGGATGGGTTGCAGTTGCTGGCGCAGCCACGGCGGATCCTGTCCGGCTTCAATTTCAATGGCTCGCTGCTCGAGGCGGAGCAAATCCGTCAGCAATCGCTTTCTCTCCGGGGTGCCGGCCTTAAGAAACCGAAGCTGAAGTTGGGAGATCTCCTTTTCGGTGCGCGTTAGCGATGCTGGCTCGGTCTCGGGGCTCGCTCTCCTGAACCGCAAGCTGTCGGCTATCGACCTGCCCCGCACTCCTTCGATTACCATAAACGCCTTGCTGGGGCTTTTCAAGTGCGTCGCGGCCAACTCGAAGTGACCCAAGAAGATCGCGTCCATAGAACCCGCTACTGAGCTTTTCGCGTTTGCGGTAGTGGTCGTTGACAGAATCGCCTCTACGATTTCTGTCGCCTCATTGAACAGCTGATCCGCGATGTGATATTTGCCTCTTGACTCCTCGACTGCAGCAAGCTGCGCCAGTGATCGAGGCACCAAGAGCTTGTCGCCGATCGCCCGGCTTGCCGCTACGCTTTCCTTCGCCGCCAATTCTGCCTCACCGTAGCGCTTTTCCTTCGCGAGCACCTTCGACAGTTCCAGGTCCGCTTCACTGATGAGGTTATGGCCGTCAACTTTCGTCGCCGCCGCAACGGCTTGTCTAAAGTGATCGATCGCCTGCGTGTTTTGGCCCGTCTTCTCTTCGAGCTTTGCCAGCTCCAGCAAAGATTCGCTTTCGTAACCAAGCGCGGTCCTCTTGTGGGAGATTTCCAAGAGGCTCTCCAACAGTTTTTTCGCTTCAGCGGTCCGGCCGAGGGCGGCTAACGCCTGCGCCTTTCCGGCGTACGTCATCACTGGTTGCCCGAGTTCAGGAATAGCTTGCGCTACCGCCAGCGCCTGATCGAACATCGAAATTGCTTGCTCGTTCCGCTGCAGCTGAATCAGACCTTCGCCGACCAGCGTCAGATATCGAATCTGGGCACCCTTGTCATTCAGTTTCGTGGCCTGTGACAGGGCGCCCATTACTCTCACAGTCCCGGACCGATAGTCGCCCTGAACGAAGCTGATGATTCCGAGTTCGCCATTCGCACGATTGACCCACGCCGCATCCTCAAGGCGCTTCGCGATTGTCAGCGCTTCCGTCCAATCGCGCGCAGCGAGAGCTGTATCGAAGTCCAAGTCGACATCCCCCTTCACCGTAAGGCATCGAAGCCGGAGGCGCGCGTCATCTTTTGTGAGGGGGTCGTCCAAGACGGACGCAAGATAGGTTGAAGTCTCGAAAAGCCCGCGACTCGGCAACTGACCTCGCATGCGGCTGATCCGGGCGTACAACTCGTTACGCTTCTCGCCGCGCTCTCGGAACAGGACTTCCGCCTTCTCGAAGAGTGGCTCCGCTGCCTGCCAGTTCTTCAACCACGCAAGCTTATCGGCATCAGCGATCAGCCGCTCGGCTTCTCCCTGCTGCCCGAACGCCGAATGCCCGAGTACAATTACCACGGCCTGAACTGCGAGGACCTGAACACTTACAGCTTTCATAAGGCACACAAAGCCTCGAAAGACGGGAACAACCTTTTTAGGTAAACCGTCTATCAACCGATAGTTGCGGCCCAACGAGCTTAACCGAATTGCAACAATAGAGGCCCGATCTCGCGTGGACCCTTGAAAAACACAATAGACGCGCCGGGAAGTTGAACCGGGTACTTCGTCGGTACCTTAGTCGCAACGCACTGAGCCGCCGTACTCCTTTTCACATTGATCCCAAAATCCGCAGAATCCTCTCGAACACAGTGGACTGAGCGCGTCACGAACTTTTCGCCACGTTCTCCGGCGTGTAAGCAGCGAACTGCCGTTCCAGCGCTTTGGTCACGCCGCTGCGCCAGCCATCGGCGATATTCCCGGACATCGGGTCGGGGAAGATGTCCTCCTCTTCTTTCTCTATTCCGTCGACAATGGCCCGCGCAACGGACTCCGCGGACGCCTTCGGAATATCTAGGTTTCGCGTCAGATCGGTGTCCACGGGGCCGGGAAAGACTGAATGCACCTTAACGCCCGGTCCGGCCCAAAGAGCGCGCAGCGCTTGCGTCATTGAGAACGCAGCCGCTTTCGAGATCGCGTATGCCGGACTGAACGGTACGCTTGCCAATGTCCCCAACGACAGAACGTTGACTATGGCTCCCTGAGAGCGAGCTAGCAACGGTAGGAAGGCCTGGGTCACGCCGTGCGTACCGAAGAGGTTGACGGCGAGGTGCCGATCGATGCCAGCGCGCTCGCTCAGGTCATCGTGAAGGTCCACACCGGCGTTGTTAACCAGGATGTCGAGAACTGCGACGCTATCGACCGCTCCTTTTATCTGCGCTGCGTTGGTCACGTCCAGGATCAGGGGCGTGACGCGATCATCGGAGTGCACAAAAGGTTGGCGCGAACCGGCATACACGCGCTTCGCGCCTCTCTTCAAGGCTTCTTCAATCGCCCGCCCGATGCCGCGATTGGCCCCTGTGATCAAGATTGTTTTGTTTCTGACGTTCATTATCATTTCTCCTCTGTTACGATTTCACTTCCAATCTCCTCCTTCTGTCTCTATCTGGTTGGAGCGCGCGGTGATTTACCACGCGCCTTAAGAAAAATTCCCCGCGCGGGCCACCAACACAGACGGCCGCTTATCGAGGTCAGCCGCCGGTTCCCAGGTCGTCCGAATACCCGGCCTTCAGGCGAGGCCACTGGGCGATGGGACGTCCATTAGTACGGAGCTGGTTGGCGTCGGCTTCCCATTGTTGCGGCCAGCCGGTCGGCGAGTCTTCCCATGCCTCCTGCCGCCCGTAGACGGTCAAGTCGAGCAAGTGGAAGCTGTTATCCATCACCTCGACGCCGCGTGACGTCGTCCAGTAAGTCTCGAAGACTTTTGATCCTTGTCGCAGGTAGCACACCAGGTGCATCCTGCCAACTCGGCGTCCAACTAAGAGAGTCGCGAGCGAGTCCGGGGGCGCCGAATACCAGGGCATCTCCCAGCCCATGAAGTCTCGGTACCGGGCGCTCTCGTCGTACGGACCTTGGCAAAACGTGGCGTAGGTTACGTCACGAGAATGAATATAGGACAGCTCGCGGACCTGCGATGTATCCCAGGTGCACCCCTCGCACTGCTCCGGTGCAGGGCGGCCCGTGTGCCACATGAAGTAGTAGGCGATGAGCATCCGGCGACCCTCAAATGTGTCCACGAGTGTCACGCCGCCACGTTCGCCGATGAGCGGCGTGGCGCCATCCACTTCGACCATCGGGAGCCGCCGGCGTGCCGCTGCAATGGCGTCGCCCTCATGGGTGTGTGCCTTCTCTCGAACCCGCAATGCATCCAACTCTGCCTGAAAGACGCTCCGATCGACTATTTTGGGCGCTCCAAGTTCCTCTCTCTCCTTGTGTGTTGCCATTTGTTTTTCCTTTTCAACGTTTGACTTTTACGGTCGCGCATTACGCCGCTCATCATATGAGCGCGGCCGCGCGCGCGAATAGAAGCAATCCTTCCCCAACCACCACGTACCCAACGGCGCGCGCCATGCGCTCCCCGCTAGGTACGAGACGTTCTGCGCTGATGGCGGCCGTCACTGCCGCCATCGCGCGTAGGTCCATGACTCCGATAGTCAGGAGCACTACTATCAAACCAGCGCAACAGAAGCCGCAGTCGATGCCCAGGCGCAGGCCATGCCGCCACGCCGTTCCCGCGCACGGTGTCAACACACAGCTGTGCACGTGTGCCTCTCGGCAACAGGCTAGACGATTTGCCTTCCACCTTGTGAACTGGATCGCGCCCGCGACGAGGACAACGACGCTGGCCGCAACCGGCACCGCGCGCGCGAGCGCGGGCAGCCGCATTTCAATCGACGCCAGCGCGGCGCCGACCGCGAAAACAACCACTCCGAACGCGGTCCAGACAAAGAAGTAACCCGCGCCCACGAGTGTGGTCAGCAGCCCGAGGCGCGTCTCGCCCCTCCTGCCCACCGCGTTCCGGTAGCGCCGCAGCATGGGAATCAGAGATGGGAGCATCATGGCGACCATCATCGTCAGCCACATCAGCAGGAACATCGCCGCCGACGCCGTCCACGATTGTCCAGGCATCCGCATCCAGGTCATGGACATTGTCCAGCCGCCAGGCATTTCCATTCCGCCGGACATCGAGCGGCAGAAATAAACGGTTCCTGTCACACTGGCAGCTAACGAAAGGGCACAAACCGCAATAAATTCAGCCTGCCGCGTGGCCTCATTGTCGGCGGCTGAAATTCTATGTCGCAGTTGGTCCGTCATGTAGCGGCCGGCCGTTCAGGAGCAACAGTCTCTACCCGTCTATGTGGTATTCATCGTGGCGGCGTAGCCACGTCCCCATCGGGCCGCCCTCGTCGCGGCCCTTTGGCGTCCGGTCAAGGATCGCATAGTAGCCCATCAGGAACTCCGTGCCACGGGTGTAGCTGGAGTAGCAGTGGTAAACGTTGTCGCCCTCGCGCGCAAAGACGTTGACGCCGTGCCCCTCGGAGAAGTAGCCGGCTAGGTCTGTGCCGGTTGCGCTGGCGTTCTGAGCGGCGATCGGGGGCAGGTTATCGCGGAACCCTTGGTCGCCCAGCAGCCGAAGCGCCGCAACCTCGTTGGACTGAAGCAGCGCCGGGACCTGGTGCGGCGGCTCGGCCACGGATACGCCGAAGTCGAAGTTGAAGTCGCTTTCGTAGCTGGACGCCCAGTTGAAACTCCAGCCCATGCGACGGCGGTAAGCCAGCAGCTTCTCGAGCGGCGCGCGAGAGATGCAGATCATGGTGACGTCGCGAGCCTCGAGGTGCGGGAGAACCCCGTTGAAGCTGTCGGCCGTCGCCGAACAGGCTGGACAGCCGGCGGTGTAGCCGGGGCCAAACATGAAATGGTAGACGACGAGTTGCGAGCGTCCTCGAAAGAGATCGGCCAGCGACGCTTTCCCTTTATCTGTCTCGAAACGATAATCCTTAGCGATTCGAACCCACGGCAGTTCCCGCCGCCGTTGCGCCAGTTCGTCGCTGCGCCGTGTCAACTCCTTCTCCGCTTTGAGCAACTCTAGACGTTCTGCGAGCCACTCTTCACGTGTCCCCGTCTTGTGTGCGGGCATCTTTTTCTCTCCCTTCATCGAGTGTTCTTGATCGTTGTCCTTGAGCTTCCACGACACTCCTCCCTCCCACATAATCGAGCCTGTCAGCAGCAGGTATCAGATGCGTGCCCCTCTTTTACTGCTCAGAACGGTGCTGATGCGGCCACGATCCGCCCAATTCGCTCGCCGGTACGCGCATGTCACTCGCCGTTCGTTCACTGTGGCAGGCACCACACCTTCTTAATCTTGCAAAGGCGTTCAAGCGTTCCTCCGTACTCTTTGTGGATAGCTTCTCTTTCCGTTACACCGAGAAACTGAATCATGTATCCGTGGGCGCCATGAAAGATCACAAACGGATCAGGGTTGTTTCGATAATGCCCATGCTCGCAGAAATACCGCAGTTCGTCGGGTGCTGGCGTCGCCGCGCCAACGGCTTCAGGGGATACATTTGGCACGTAGTGCATAACGTGCGGGACGATGGTGGTACAGACCTCCTCGTTTTCCTCCGAATTCACGTACGTCCTGAGAATTGGAGACATCATATATGACACACCCGCCCGTTCTGGCGGTTTGTAATAGTGTGTTTTGTAACGTTCCTGGATCATCTTCTTCAGTTCTTCAGGCGGTGTGCCTTTGGCCTGCATCTCCGCGGCATCGAAGAAGACCCGCATATTGGCTTTAGCTCCAGCCTCATCAAACGAGATCGGGTACAGAATGTCGTCTCGATATGCCCTTAGAGGCCATGAGCCTCGGAATGTATCGTCCCCGATTCGAGCAACAAACGCGTGGAACCCATTCGTTCCTTTCCGGGCGACTTCGAAGCCCTTGGCAGGATTCAAGACGTATACGGTCGCATTGTCCCTGAGGTGGCGTGGCAACGCGCTGAGCGCCAGCTGCATTTCCAAGTCTCGAGGCAAAGGGTCGATAATCGCGCTCCCCTTGACGAGCCGTCTATCTTGCGCGCTCGCGGTTAGGTAGAGCAGTACGCCCAACATAACCGCAGCAAGTTGATATGCCTTCATGTAGTTTCTGATGTTCATAGCAATCTCCTCTCCGTGCGACAGTCGCCGCGCGCATGTAGGCCTTTTCCTTTACGAGCATCTGCTGGCGCGCAGCCCCCCACTCCTGCTGCGACACGATCGGGATGTGTCTATTCCTACAAGGCCCTTCGCCAGTCCTTGTCTCTGCTGGCTTTTTGGCATTATTTCTCCCTCTGACCGTTTGTATCTACGTTTGCGGCAGCTCGGGCGATCATAAGCAATCCTTCACCACGAGGAGGTATCCAACGGCCCGCGCCACGCGTTCCCGCCAGGTACGGGACGTTCGGCGCTGATGGCGGTGGTCAATGCCGCCAGGCAGTTCCTTCGTTCAGTGTTAACGGCCAGCTGTGCAGGTGTGATTCCCGGCAGCGGCGAGGCGACTTGCCTTCCATGGTGTGAACTGGATCGCACCGGCGACGGACAACGAGGCCGGCCGAACGGCGCGTGCCAGCGGGCTGCCGCATTTCGATTGACACTAGCGCGGCGCCGATTCGCGAAAGCGAACACCCCGAACACCGTCCGGGCGAAGATAAACCTGCGCCCACGAGTGTGGTCAGCCGTCCAAGGGCGGGTCTCGGCCTCTCCAGCCCACACCGTTCCCGTAGCGCTGCAGTTCGAAACCAAGAATGGGAATAATGGCGACCATCATCGTCAGCCACATCAGCAGGAACATCGCCGCCGACGCGTTCCAGGATGGTCCAGGCATCCGCAGACGATGCCGCCTCACCAAAGGTGGCCAATATAAGCTTGCAGGATCATACGGCTGAACGTCTTGTATGTTCCTGCGCTATTAATGTGAGCGATTCATCGCTGCACACATCAGCGAAGGCGCTTCTAACTGTCTTGGAAGTACTTGCTGCCGGACCCCAATCCCTTCAAGTGAGCACCTGGCGGGTAGCCAAAAACCTTCCGGAAATGATTGGTGAAATGACTCTGATCGCAGAAGCCAGCGTGCAGAGCCGCCTCTCCAATCGTAGCGGCTTGGGCAAGCAACGCCTTGGCATGATTCAACCGGAGGCGAGTCTGGTATGCATGAGGCGGAAGTCCGACTTCTTTCCGAAATACTCGGATTAAGTGAAAGGGGCTCAAGTTTGCGATGCGTGCGAGTTCCTCCATAGTCACATTTTCCGCATATCGACTTTTGAGGCAATCCTTCACGCGTTTGACAGCCCCACGCTCATTTCCGAGTTTGAAAGTCGTCGCAGGTCGATTGCCATATCGAAGGATCATTTCGCCGACAAACTCCCGCAACAGGGACGAACTCTCGATCGCAGTTGGTTTAGAAACCATTTCAGCGTGAAATCTTAAGAAAGGCCGGCAGAGAGACTCATCACAGATAAACGGACTTTGAAAGATTCGGCCTCCTGTGAAACGATCTCCAATTTCTTCGGCAATTTTCTCCAGCGCCTCGGGGGCGCAGTGAAATTCTCGGTGTTTCGATTTGCCGTCAAAGTCTTCGCACGAAGTAATTTCGCCGGACTGAGCAACCAGCAGCGCGCCCTTACCCACCGAATACCTCACGCCGCAATGGCGCACGTTAAAAGCACCCTGGTCAACGAAACAAAGGGCTAGGGACTGATGGAAGGCCCTGGAGGTTGGATGCGCAAAATTCGAGACCTGAAGAAACTCGCCTATTCCTTCCAAGCGCCAAACCCTGAGCTTAAGTTCGCTAGTCATAAGCCTTAGAGAGAGCTGCGACTACAGTTGCTTCAGGTTGTACTACACGAATTCCCGCTGTCAATTCTAGCAGATCTCCTTCTCCCCTTTCTCTACTCAGCGCGCAACGCACTCCGCGGAGGCCTTTGGGGATTTCGAAGCCCTGAGTCATATCGGTGTCCACGGGGCCGGGAAGACTGCTTGAACTCTCACACTCCATCTAGCCAAGAGCGCGGAGCCAGCGAGAACGCGGGCACCTTCGAGATCCAGCAGGCCCGCTCCTCTTCGAGTCCGAATCGCGAAACGAACGGCTCCTTCTCCTTTGTTGAGCGCTCGCCACCGGAAAATGGAGGCGAGCGCTCCGTTGTGTTCGGGTCGATCTCAGAACAGCGAGAGTTGACAGTCTGCTTCGACGACGAGCGGTCTTCGTCGAGGCGACTCCTTTTCGAGCCTTGTCCCAAAAACCAAGGCCGTCGCCGTGCCATCGACTGCGACCACTTCGTCGAGTGGTCCGGCGACCTGTTCCTCTCTGTTCTCTTCATTGGGCACAGATGGGGCTGGCAGTAATGGATCTTGAGCGGAGGCCTTACCCAACTGAAGGACGATTAACAGGATCACCGCCAAGATTCGCGTTGCTCTTTATCGAAATTAAGGATGATCGTCCATTCATCGGTCTATCGCAATTGTGATCAAGTTCCATTTCCAGGCCCGTGAAAGAAATGGCAATCCTAATGAGAGTAATCCAAATACCCAATGCTATCGATCGCGAAGAGCACCCCGCCCAGACAAAGAAGGATCCCGAATACGCGCCACCAACGCAAGAACGAGGTCCGGTTCTGAGGAGCCAACCTCTCAAACCGTTCTGATCCCCAGATCTTCGCCGCGCGGGCGGGCGAGGTCACTACAAAGAGTCCCAGCACCATAGCGACAGTGCTGACGGACAGATTTATGACCGTTGTCATCGCCGCCGACCTAGTGAACAGGCCATCTGGAAGGCCACCAGGGTCAAAGTGCTCGGGTGGTTCACCCTTAATGAGGAGTCTGGTTGTGGGAGCAGACGCATGAATCGGCGTTATCCGACCCGCCGTCGACTACGAGCCTCTTTGACAATGTGAAGGAACCGATGCGAAAGTTCGCGAATCCAATCTCGTTCACGCCGTTCGATTGCGTCAGGCTGGATCAAATCTTTGCCAACACCTATCGCAACGGCCCCGGCGAGGATGAACTCGGTAGCGTTGTGCTGATTGACGCCGCCTGTCGCGATCAATGGCACATCTGGGAACGGAGACTTTAGCGCCTTGATGTAGTTGGGACCGCCGAGCGGCGCGCACGGGAAGATTTTGACGAAGTCCGAACCAGCCTTCCAGGCCGCGATGACATCGGTAGGCGTCAATGCTCCGGGGAACACCACGGTGTTTCGCTTCACCGCGAAGTCAACGATTTCCAGATCCAATCCCGGACTGGTTAGGAATTTCGCGCCGGCATCCAGGCAGCGGCGGGCGTTTTGCAGGTCTAGCACTGTGCCGGCGCCGACGACGAGTTCCGGGTTATTTCGCGCCAGATCGGAGATGACCTCAATGGCACCCGGAACTGTCATGGTGACTTCCACTATGGGAATGCCGCTGCTCGAAACCGCTTCCGCTGCGAACAGGGCATCGTGTGTTGAGGACAGACGAATTGCCGGGATGATCCCGATCTCCTCAATGAGACTCCGGATCTTTTCCTTATTCATCGGATGAAATTCTTTCCATAGGGGTAAGTCATAGGTACGGTTTATTGATTCAGCGAAGAGGGCGTAGGCGGCTTCCGGATCTTGAGGATGATAATGTCACCGAATCCGTCTCTCAGATAGAGCTTGTGCGGAGCCTGCGAATTTTGGATGAACTGATGGCCGACCAGCCACAATCGGCGCTTCGTGCTCCCAGGGAAGTCAGAAGTCACGCTCCCCAAATCACTCTTCGCATCAATGGCGTACTGACCTCCTTCGGGGAGATGGAGCGTGATGCTGCCTTGAAGCGCCGTCGCGTGAATATCACCCGTCACGCCGTCAAAGTGAACCTCGCCAATGTCGTGATCGACGACCAATCGGGCGCCTCGTGGAACTCTGATGTGGTACTCGAGGGCAAAGTTTGTGGCGCCACCCCAAGGGGAAGATGGTGGGAATCCTCGGTGTCTCGGAAAATCCGTGGTGATAACGAGTTCGTCGCCTTGAAGCTCCGTCGCGATTTGCACTTTATCCAAATCGCGCGCGGCTTTCTCGCGTTCTGCGGAAGCATACTCGGCTTTGGTCGATTTGATTGTGGTAATCTCAACGCCGGGTTGGTCCCACGCCTCTAAGGTGAGTTCGCCGGTTGAGTTCTTCATCATCACCGTCCCGCCGGCAGGGAGATCGACATGTTCCGTCTTGGCTATCCGGACCGGCTGCCTGATTTCGTTCTCTCCCAACATCAGGCAGCTCATCCCGAATATCGCCGCCAGCGTTCGCATCGTATGAACTGTTCGTTTCCTGTGCATGGCTAGAAGTAGATGCCGAAGCCCACGGAAGCTTCGGTTTGATGAAGGATTCCGCTCTGCCTGACGAGGACGCCTTTCCAATTCGGCTTACCTGTGTCGTACCCTCGGATGTCGATCCGCACACCGAAGAGAGGCGAGATTTTGAATTTAATTCCTCCGCCATAGTTGATGCCGATTCTCACGCTGCTGCCTTGCTGCACCGCCGAGGACGGCAGAACAAAATCGCTCAAATGAACACCTACAGTGGCGAAAGGGCGAGCCTTCGCGCCCTCATTCGTGGAGTTCAAGTAGTACAGAATGTTGTACCCCGCTTGATGAATCGCTGTACCCTCGCTGCCAGGGTCTGGAAGGATCGTACCCGTGCTGTCGTCAAAGCTGGAGCGATTGTAGGCGTATTGGATTTCGTGACCGATATGCCCGGCGGAGTTGTAGGCAAATCGAAAACCTACACGGAACCCGTGGTCCAGTTGAACGTCGTCTGGCGCTCCATCGGTGAAAGGGGAGCCGATGTCCCGGTGGGAGAGGATGGACGCTCCTCCGCTCACCCACATCTCTCCTGACTGCGCCCAGAGTTCGCCTGAAAAACTAAGAAGCAAGAGTGGCAAAAGAGTCTTCATGAATCCTCACTTGGCGGTGGCGTTGCGGCGTCCTTTGTGCCCCGGCTTGTCCTTGCGGTTTTTTCCTGCGGAATCTCTGTTCCTGTCGGAATAAGCGAGGAACGCCGCCACGCAGATGACCGCCACTAGGTAAAAGATCGATCCTATACCGGGCTTTCTTAGATTTCCCAAAGCGTCTGAAAGCACTCCCAACCACAGAATCAAACCGATGATCAGAATGAAGGGAATCGTGATCCACAGAGGAAACGTCGCCGATTTTGCAAAGCGTCGCTCCTGAGAGCGGTACGAGAGCCGCGTTCCTATGCCTGCACGTGCCATCTTCCTGTATCAAACTCCTTTTTCTACACTTGCTCGTCGAACTCCTCTTCCCGCTCCGGTAGCACGTCATGCGCGCCGGCCATCCACACATACAGAGTTGGGAGCAGGAAAATGCTCATAACCAGGTCGGAGATGAGGCCGCCGACGATAACGATGGCGAACGGTCGCTGCGAGTCGGAACCGATGCCATGTGACAGCGCGGCGGGTAGCAATCCCAGCGTCGCCACCAGCATCGTCATCATGATGGGACGAAGTCTCAACACGGCCCCCTCGACGGCGGAATCTGCGATGGTGTGTCCCCGGACGCGAAGCTGATTGATGTACTCAAGCATGATCACTCCCGTTTGCACTGATACGCCGAAAAGGGCGAGAAATCCGACACCCGAGGACACGCTAAAGTTAGTGTGCGTAATCAGCAGCGCAAGCAAACCACCGATGCGCGCAAGCATCACATTGACCAGAATTAGAATTGCCCACTTGAACGAGCGGAACATGCTGTAAAGGATGATGAAGATCAGCAAGATTGTTAACGGGACGATGAAGAGCAGCCGAGCTTCAGCACGCTTTTCGCTCACGTATTCACCTTCCCAATCGATGTGGTACCCGCGCGGCAATTGAATCTTTGCGTTTACGTTCTTGATCGACTCCTCGACCGCACCCCCGAGGTCACGGCCGCGCACGCTGTACTTGATGGCAACATACCGCTGGTTTCCTTCGCGGTAGATCTCGGAACCCTCATCCCGTTCTTCGACCTTGCAGAGCTGTGCAAGCGAAACTCGTTCGCCGGTGGGAGCTAACAGCCGAATATTTTCGATCGCTTCCTTTGTGCTGCGGAACTGCGGGAGATAGCGCATCACGAGGTCGTACCGTTGTTCACCCTGCAAAACTTGGGTGAGAGCATTGCCTCCGGCGGCCGTCTGGACGGCATCCTGAACGTCCGCGATGTTGATTTGATAGCGCGCGGCTTGCTGACGATCGACAATGAAATTGTCGTTGGGCTGGCCTACAACCCGAAACACCCCTAGATCCTCAATTCCCTTCACTTGGCGCATGACCTTGACGATTTGATCAGCTATTTGCTCAAGAACCTTCAAATCGTCGCCATAGACTTTAGTGGCAAGCTGTCCCTTGACGCCACTGACTGCTTCCTCCATGTTGTCCGCGATCGGTTGAGAAAAATTCCAGATCACGCCAGGAATCTTCGCAAGCTCACGATTCATGGCCGCAATGACCTCGTCCTTGTTTTGGTGAAAGGCCGGCCGCCATTGTTCCTTGGGCTTCAGGTCGACGAAGTATTCGGTGTTGAAGAAGCCGGTCGTGTCAGTTCCATCATCTGGCCGCCCTGTTTGACTAGTGCATTGCGTAACTTCCGGCCAGGAGCAAAGCAGGAGCCGGGCCTGATTCGATAGCCGAATGCCTTCGCTCTGGCCGGTACTTGGAGCAAGGGTACCGCGCACCCAAAGGGCTCCTTCATCCAGATGGGGAAGGAACTCGGAACCGATCAGCCCGCCCAACCACAGGTAGAGTGCAACTCCGAGGCCGGCAACCCCGATCGCGACTGTTAGCCAGCGCAGTCGGATTGCCAGTCTTAACGTCCGTCGATATCCTCCCGTCAGCCACACCATCACCGGGTTATGCCACTCACGTGTACCCTTCGGAAAGAAAAGACTTGCGAGCGCAGGCGCGATCAGCATCGAAAAGATGATCGCGCCCAACAGAGCAAACGCCACGGTCCAGGCCATGGGCTTGAACAGCCGCCCTTCCACGCTCTGCAACGTGAAAATGGGCAGGTAGGCTGTAATAATGATCGCGATCGCATAGAACACCGGCCGCTGGACTTCGTGCGCAGCGTCGCGAATCTTCTCCTTAGGCGTTCTGTTGTCCTGGTCGCGGCGGCCGAGGTGGCGAACGATGTTTTCGACCATAACGACCGCTCCATCCACCACCATTCCGAAGTCCAATGCACCAAGGGACAGCAAGTTCGCGGGAATTCCCTTCAAGTTCAAGCAGGTTGCAGCGAACAGAAGCGAAAACGGTATGGTCAGCGCGACGATAATTGCTCCTCGAAGATTTCCGAGAAATAGAAGAAGGATGATCACCACAAGGAAGATGCCTTCGCTGAGGTTGTGAAGCACGGTGTTCGTCGTGTAATGCACGAGGTCACTACGGTCAATGAACGGAACGATCTTTACGCCCGGAGGCAGAATGTGATCGTTCAGCTCCTCCACCTTCTTGTGAATGCCCTGTAGGGCTGCGTCCGCCTCGGCGCCCTTCCGCAGCAGAATAATGCCCGAGACCACGTCGTCGTTATTGACAGTCTTTCCGTCTTCATGTCGAATTGTGCGAGCGAACTGGCCGAGTCGGATCTTCTCGCCTTGCGAGACCACGGCAACGTCCTTCACGTGGAGTGGCGTCCCGTTCTTAGTCAAGAGGACGGTGTTCTCAATGTCGTGCACGTCTTTTACCAGGCCCACAGCCCGAATATTGATCTGCTGCAGACCTGCTTCGACGAAGCTGCCGCCGGCATTGGCATTGTTCGCAGAGAGCTGTTGCTCGACCTGCGCGATGCTCAGTCCATAGGAGATGAGCTTCGTAGGGTCCACCCGGACCTGATATTCGCGCGTCGGGCCGCCGAAGCTGGCCACGTCGACGATGTTGGGAACCGCCTTGAAATTCTTCTCTACCACCCAATCCTCGATCGACTTCAGCTCCATCACGTCATACGCCGGGTTCGTGCTGTGCAGTGTGAAGAAGTAGATTTGGCCGACGGGACTCCAATCCGTGCCCATTTGCGGTATGACGCCGGTTGGCAGAGTCACCTGAGAAAGCCGTTCCAGAACTCTTTCCCTATTCTCAAAATTCGACGTGTCATCTTCGAAAATCAACTTCAGGTCGGACAGGCCAAAGAGCGAGAACGAACGAAGATGTTGCACGCCCGGGATGCCGTTCATCACGACTTCCAGTGGGATCGTGACTTGCTGCTCAATCTGCTCGGCGGAGATTCCGGGCCATTGCGTGATGATTTCGACGTAGTTATTCGCGACATCAGGATATGCTTCAACGGGAAGCTGATGAAACGAAATCGCGCCCCAGCCAAACAACACGACCGCGGCAGCGAGGACCAGAAAGCGGTTCTGCAAGGCGAAATCGACAAACTTGCGAATCATCTATTGCGACCCCCTCACTGCTCCACCGTGTTCTGGAACACCAGCGCATTGGACACCACACGTGCGCCGGATTTAATCCCGCTTACGATCTCCTGCATGTTGTCAGGCAGCATGCTCCCAGCGGTAACTTCGACCCGGCGGAACCTGCCGTTGTCGATCGGTGTGTAAACCCATTCGCGGTCGTGTAAGTGGAGAATGGCGGTGGCGGGCACCACTGCTCGCCTTTCCATCGTGTCCCCGTGGAACGTAGCGGTTACGAACATCCCGAGCCGCATGAGACTTGGATTCTCCACTTCCAGGCGGACTTTCGCCGTGCGAATATTCGGGTCAATGATCGGTAAGATGTTGCTGATTCTTCCGCGCAGAACCCGGTCGGGGTAGGCGGCTATATGGATTTCCGCATACTCGCCAATGTGAACTTGCGCCATGTTGTTTTCATAGACATCGCAGACAATCCAAACGCGCGACACATCAGAAATTGTGAAGGGGTTGGGAGGCGTTAGCGCCTGCACGCCCGAGGAGTCTGTGATCTGTTGGTCGGTGATCACTCCGGAAACCGGAGCGTAGACTTCTACGATTCCCGAAGGATGGTCTGGATCGGACCCTAGGAGCTTGAGATGCTCGGTCGTGGTTTCGATATCGACTCTGGCATTTTCGAGCGCGGTTCGCGTACCAATTTCGGCGTTCTCCGCAATTTCAAATGCGCTCTTGGGGACTGCCCCGTCGTCGAACAGAAGTTTGGCTCGATTGAGTTGTATCGTCGCTAACCGTTCGTTGTCGACTGCAAGCTGCTCGTTCTTGACGGCCTTGCGATAGTCGGAATAGGCGCCCGCGATGTCCGTACTGCGCACCTTGAACAGAAGCTGGCCCTTTTTCACTTGATCGCCCAGTCGCGCGTCGATTTCCACGATTCGCCCCGTGGCCAGCGAGGGTACGGGCACCTGGCGTGACACATCGGGGCTGACCACACCTGTCACGTTGAGCTCAGGCGCGGCAACGTGCTCACCCGCCGTCACCAGTGGAAACTGCTCCGGATGTTGCACGTTGAAGTTGTTAGAGTCCATGTCAGGCTGGACGGTTGAAGGGACTGGCCCCGTGCCCGCCACAGCATTTTCTTGGGCCGCGACCTTCCGATCACAGCCAGTGACGAAAAGACTCAAACCTAGACACAGAGTTGCTTCGAAGACAAGTAAGCGATTCATTGCAAAACCTCCCGGCCTGCGGCCATATTCATCTGGGCCGCGGCGGTCAAGTACGAACCAATCAGGTTCAAGTACGCCAATCGAGTGTCCCGATAGGCTTTCTCCGCATCCAAGAAGTCCAACAAAGACGCGCCGCCATTTTGAAATGAAATCGAAATCCTGTTGCGGTTATCCTCGGCTAACGGCAGATATTTTGCCTTGTACGGTTTCAGAAGATTCAAGGCCTGGATCAACGTCCAATAGGCGGAATCGACATCGCTGAAGACGCCGGCCTGGGTGGCATCTCGCAACCGCTCGTTGCGGCCGATGTCAATCTGTGTCCGCGCCTTCTCGCCTTGATTCCGATCAAAGATGCGGAGAGGGATGCTGACGCTGGTGCCCATGGTGGTGTCGTTAAACGGAAGGCTGTTGAACGAGGGGTTGTGCGTGACCCACAAGCTGAACGTCGGATCGGATGACCCATTGGCGACCGCGAGCTGGTGAGTGATCTTCGCCAGATCCACCGATTGGGCGGCCGCCCTCAAGTCTGGTCGCGTTTCCAGCGCAACGTTTCGAAACCCCTCAAGCGGCATTAGCTGCTCGCTGAACTCGTACGGCCCGGTGACATCGAACTGCTCCAGGGGCGTGCGGTCGTTCAACAAAGTCAAGAGCTGGATTTTGTTGGTTCGAAGATTCACCGTGGCGTTTTCAAAGTCCGCCTCGAATTGCACCCGCTGCAGCTCCAGACGATTCAGGTCCACCAGGGCAAGATCGCCGGCGTTATAACGCTTGCGGCTGATTTCTAGCTCGCGGTCCCAGTAGTCCAGGTTCTCTCTCGCGTTCCCCAGCACCGCCTTGGCTTGCAAGACCTGGACGAATGCGTTTCGCAGGTTGAAGAGCAGACTGCGTTCCTGATCCGAAAATGTCGATTCAGTGACCGCGGTGGATTGCTTGGCCACGTCACGCCGCAGTTCACGTTTGTTCTGGCGTTCGTGAAGGTAACTGACGGCTGGTCCATACTGTGTGCCGACGAACGGCTGCCAGTGCCCACTCGCACGAGAGATTTGGGTCCCGTCCGCGGACAGAGTGAGATCCGGGTTAGGACGGAGATATGCCGTGATCTCGGCCGCCCGCGATTCATCGATATTAAGCTGCGCCGCCTTCAAGGTCGGATTCGCAGCTTCGAACTTATCCTTAATCTGTTGCCAATTGAACGCGGTCTGAGCCGAGAGCGTTGCGACCGGCATCCCCGCAAATACAATCGCCATACACAAAAGCCACCGCTGTTCGCGTAACAAGAACAATTTCGTTGTCGATGGGGCGCGCTTCATAGAATGGGTTTTGAACTGCGTTGAACGAGGCAGTAGACCCGACTTTAGCCCCGTCGGGCGTGTGACGCCAGTAATCTTGTTTCCAAACTTTGGGGCGTTCGCTTACCCTTTCGGCGTGAGTGGGTAACTGCCGGATTGCCGCTCTGTTGAGCGATTAACTTCGCAAGTCTTGAGGGCAAGCTCCGAGATATTTCGGGCGCAGGTCTTGGCAGAGTGGCCGACTTGCCATACGATTCTTGTCATGGACAGCCTCGAAGTTCGCCTAGAAGCGTCGGGCTCTCTAGTTTATGGCTGAGCGCCCGGACCAAGAGCGAATACGGCTCGTCTTGCTCGATGATCACGTGCTTCTTCGGGAGAGCCTTGCCCGGCTCCTGGCTGCTGAGCAGGATTTTGAGCTGGTGGCCGAATGCGCTACGCCGTCGGAAGCTTTGAAGAGCATAAAGGCGAAAAAGGTAGATGTCCTACTGATAGATTTGGGCATGGCCAAGGAATTCATCCCTTGCGCTCGCAAGGCCCGGTATCAGGGAAAATCTCTAGTTATTGCGAGGGAAATCGATGCCACAGCTTCAGCTCTCGTGTTAAAGTGCGGTGCCTCAGGTATCTTCGCTGAGTCGGATTCTTCGAGTCGGCTGATTCAGGCCATCCGGCGCATCGCGAATGGGGAAGTTTGGGTTGATCAGAAAGTGATCCACCTCCTCGCCGAAAGGTATCCGCACTATGAGGATCGATCGTGGGGCAGTCTGACGGACAGGGAACAGGCCGTGCTGAACGAGGTTGTTGACGGTTCGTCGAACAGAAAGATCGGCAACCAGATGGGCTTGTCGGAATCCACGATAAAAAATGTACTGCAACAGCTATTCAACAAGGCTGGGGTCCGGACAAGAAGTCAACTCGTCAGGATCGCGCTGGCGGGTCCGCCGACGGCAAGTTCAGACACCAAGCATGAGGGCAACGGCAGGTTATGAGCACGCCAAGTATTGCAGACAATCCGTCGATTGGCAGCGCTGTCAACTGATTATACGTTACCGGTATCATAAGAGATCTCGATACTGCTCGAGTGCTACGCGAACGAGCTGAGCGCGGGTGCGGACGTTCGTCTTGTAGAAAACCTGTTGCAATGTGTTTTTCACGGTGCTGTCAGAGACTTCCATGCGAGCCGCTATTTCTTTGTTGGCCAGCCCCTGAACCAAGAAGCGGAGCACGTCCATTTCCCGGTCGTTCAACGAGGCTCGATCATGCGATTCGGGATGGGATGAATTGGAGCTGGCTGCGGCCGTCTCCTCTGTGACGTCCGCAATAATCGCGGCAAGCTTGGGCGTCGGTCCCTCCTTATACGTGGAGAACCAAACATCCGCCGTAAACGACTCTCCATTGCCGCGATGGCCCCGGCATTGCATCGTTGCCCGGAACTGGGGAGCCTCCTCCCACCGCAGAGCATGGTGAAGTTCCGGCAGGAATGCCGCAATCGGATTGCCGATGAGATTCCCGTCCCGCGGAGCCATCAATTCAACGGCCGCGCGATTGGCGAGTTCGATAAAGCCGCGCTCGTCGACAGCAACAATCGCCGCCGGACTCGTCTCAATCAAGGCCTTCAATCTCTCCTGCGCTTCCATCGTCCTCTTTTGCGCTTCCAATGTCAGCCGGCGGTTGCGACCAAGTTCTGCAACGAAGAGTCCGCAGCCTGCAAGTGCCAGCGTCTCAAAACCCAAACGAACGGTGGACCGATCGAGCGAACTGAAAAGTTCGCTTAGGACAGCACAACCGGCGCCAAGCAAGGCCAGGAGCCATCTGGGGAGGAACCCTGCTGCAAGCATAATGGGGAACAGATAGAGAAATCCCAATGACACGTAGGGCATCGTCCACCAGTCAGCGACTGCGACGATCAAGAGGATTGACCCGCTGACCAGTAGGACTGGGGTCCGGTTACGTTCTTCCCACACTCGGTCCAAGCGCCACATGGATTTCTGATTTGGATTGATCATTATCCCACTGCTACTCATAAACACCCCCCACTCAAATGATTAGCCGCAAGGCCCCCAAAAACGCGAAGGGCAAGCCCACCGTACTCTGACTCCGACGGCCTTGCAAACCCTCTGTTTCAGCCCACGGGCGAGAGCGTCCAATCAAACAATTATCCACGGGATTGTCCGGCGAGGCACAGTGCGAAAAGCCGCTCTAAGCGAACCTGGATGTAGCTGGCGGCCTTTTCCATCGATGCCCAATTTCAATCAAGAGATTGTCGTCCATGGCGCAAAGTGAAAAGTGTTCGACGGCAAACAGCTATGCTCAATTCGAAGTCTGTGAGGTCTTTCCGTGGGGCGGCGCGTTGCTCACGAAGTGTCCAGAGATTTCGCAAGAACCACCTGGGTGTGGGTGTTGCTCGTCGGAGCCCACCGCAAGCATCTCTGGCACAGTGGCATCGTTTCCCATACGACACCTACTTCGCGCCGGTCGTGTAAATGCTCAGCCCGATCTCGCGTACATCTTCGCTGGTGAGCTGCAGCTCCAGACCGCACGCGGTCGCATAGCGTTCCGTCGCAGCTGCTACGTCCACCGCTGCCGCCAAGGCCTGCAGCAAGAACTGCCCTTGCCCAGTTACCAGAAAACCTTTTGCCTCGCTGAGTGAACTCGGTCGGTGACCATTTCCGTTCGCCGGCGTCGATCCGCCTCCTCCGCGGCACTGAGCCGGCGCTGTGCCGTTCGGCTGCTGATCGCGCCTTCGAGGTTTTCGATCTCCGCTTCCGTCTGTCCCAACTACCCAATCGATGGTGCGCCGTGTTCCGTTCTTCTTCTCTGCCTTCGTGATCGTGAACAGTTCACCACGTCCGATTCCGAGCTCGTCAATCTTCTTCTTGACGATGGGTGGGACGTACATCACGCGGCCATCAGTGAGCGTGTAGAGGACTTGATCGCCGTACTGCCCGGTCACCTCTTTGCCATCGTTGTACTTCAACGCGACATCGATTGAGACGTTGGTTTGAAATTGAACCTTCTCGCTCATCACACTTCTCCTTTCCTCGCCGCGGTGGAGGACGGACGCTCGCGACGAAGTACTTCATCGATCGGACCGGGCTGGAACCACAGTTCACGTTCTACTGCTAGGCCGAGGGGGCCGCGCACACTCGCTAGTTCGCTGAGCAGAGAATACCCCCACTCCTCTTCGAGTCCGATCACCAAGCCGAACAGTAGCCAATCGCCGTCTTCCTGTTCTTCTCCCTCGGTGACATACCAGGTGAATGAGGAGTCGGGTGTGAACAACTTGATGTGCACGATCGGGGTCGGGCACGACTCCTGTGAATACAGCGGTGGCAGAGTCTTCCTCAGTTCCACGGGAAGCAGTTCCATGGGGATACTTCTCCTTTGTTGAGCGCTCGCCACAGGAAATGGAGGCGAGTGTTCGGTTGTGTTCGGGTTCGATCTCAGAACAGCGAGAGTTGACAGTCTGATTCGACGACGATGGGCCTTCGTCGAGGCGACTCCTTTTCGAGCCGTGCCCCAAAAACCAAGGCCGCAGCCGTGAGATCGGCTGCGACGACCTCGTCGAGTGGTCCGGCGACCAGTTCCTCTCTGGGCTCCTCCTCGAGCGGAGATGAGGACGGCAATAGCCGAGCGTGTTGCTCTTGAACGGCCTTCCAAACGGCAGACGCAGACTCGCCTACTCCGTTTTGGGTAACCAGTTCGCGCGCCATCGCTGTAAGCACGTCATCATCGTCTTCGATGCCCTGAAGACCCTCATTCGAGAACTTTCCTTCCATGGCCAGCGAGACGAGTAGCTTCTTGCCCATCAACCGCAGGCATGAGGTCTGCATGGTCTCGTTGTATGTCAGGAAGCGCACAACGACGTTGGACCGCTGTCCGATCCGCCACGAGCGGCGGCTCGCCTGGCGGAGAGTGTAAATCGAATATCCCGTCTGCACGAAATATATGGAGGGTGCCCAAAGCAAGTCCATCCCAACAGAAACGAGGCGCGGGTGCGCCACGCACACTTGCATGCCATTGCGAAGCTCGCGCTCATACCACGCCTCTCGCTGATCGGGCGGCACCTGAGCCGTGAGTATGGAGACCCGGATGCCTTCCTGCGATAGAACTCGTTCGAGCCGGCGCGTTACGTCCCTCTTCGCCGTGTATACAGCATAAATTTGGCATTTTCTGCCGCGGGCGAGGTCCGCCTTGACGCACTCCACCAATTGGCGCTCCTTCGCGTAGGCAAAGTCCTCGCTTAGGTCCTGTGTTTGAGCGATCAGAAATGGTACGCGTCGATGCAACTCCGGGTCGTACTCGGTTCCGATCAGATCACCGAAGCCGTAAGGCCGATCCGGATAGGCGAGCAATGCATTGAGGGCCGTGCTGATCACGGAATGGTTTCCTCGATGCTCTTCGAGCGCCCCTTTGATCTGCTTTTCGAGATCCGCATATGCTTTCGCCAGCGGTTCGTCCATGTCGATGCCGATGACTTCTTCGCGATAAGCTGGCAATTCACTGGAGATGTCTTCCAGTGAGACGAACGCACCAAGTTCCATGAGGAACTTGCCGAACAGCAATGGCGATGCGCCCGGTTTGCGTTTGACCTGCTTGGTCACCTTCGCTTTCGAGCAGGCATTCTCTTCGGGTGCGATGATCGTCACTCGCTCCAGCACGCCGTAGCTCTCCGCGAAGTTGCGGACTCCCGACTCGCCCCACTCGTAGCCTTCTGTCACCATCTTGTGTGGTTCCAGGCGATAAAGCACGTTGAACAGGTCGTCGGCGTAACCGCCCATGAGGGTTCCGGTAAGCACCGCGATTTTGTCCACCGACCGTGCCAAGGTCCCTAGTGCATTGCCCTGTGCCGTGTCTCCCTTTAGTTCATGCACTTCATCGGCGATGCCGTAATCGAAGAAATCCGGCATGTAGCGCCCGATAAACTCCAGCGGCGCGAAACGGCGGATGCGCCCACCATCGGCCTGCCAAAGAGCGCTGTATATCGCACGCCGATTCTTCCCTCGGTCGTCGGCACCGTCTCCGATGATCTCGCTCCGGCGTATTTTTTCAAATTCGCTCGCGAGAACGCGTTCGTCGTTCACTATTAGCGGCGCGCCCGTGTCAGGATTGACCACAGTCCCCAGGCATGGGCCGGACTTCGCCACCGCGTAACAATGCTTCCAAAAGAAGGAAAGCTTTGCCCTGTCTCGGCCAACGACAAAGAACGCCGGACCCGGACACATCTTTTGCCAGCGATCGCGTGCCGATTTCGAGTTCTTCCGAAGGCGGAGATCCGTGAGCGTTGTGTGCAGTCCTTCGCGCACGATCCGGCCATTTCGATAGCGAACTTCATTCACGCCATGCGGATTTGCGCCCGTTTGTCCGGGTGTTCGCAAGCCGTCGATGATGAAGACACGCGCTCCTGGGACGGTGATTAGAACCTCTCGGCACCACTTCCCGACGATGTTTGGCGGCGCCATCACCAGAGCGCTATACGGCCGACCAGCGGAACGCACATGGATTGCGGAGAGCGCCATGAGTGTTTTGCCGGTGCCGCATTCCGCAATGACTGCGGCGGCCTTGGCACGATGCCAGCGCTTCACGATGCCCATCACCGCCAGACGTTGAGCTGCGAAAGGGCTTCGCAACAGTGTTTTGAAGCGCTCGGACACGGGATCTTGGGGAGCCTGAAGCGCCGGGTAAACTTGCAAAATGCGGTCGCCTAATTCCTGCGAGAAGCAGCTCAAATATTCGGCGATGGTTGAAGGGATACTCATGGCGGGATCTGTCCTCCGGTGGGCCTGTTTTCGAAGAGGCGAACAAAAGGCGAAGTTGATATACTCTGATTCGTGGTTGGAACCCGCTGCCGCGTCAGCTACCTGGATTCGAGAAACGTCGAGCACGCCGTGGATGTCACGGCCGACTCGTTATTCGAGGCGGCGGCGGTTGCGGTAAGAGCGTTCCGGGAAGGTGCCCTAGTAGAGGAGCTGCCCGTGCCTGGCACGGAGTTGCGGATCACAGTCTCTCCGCTGCCGGTCGAGCACAGAGTTCGCTTACAACGCGTGGAGCAGTGGGCGCAAACCGGTACGGTGAAGAGCCCTGTGGAGATGCTGCGACGGGAGCGCGTACGCGAACTGTTGGGGCTTAAGAACGAAGCTGTCGGGCGAGCCGGGCCGCGCTGAACGACTGCCAGGGAATCGAGCCGCCGTCATCAGGAATCTCGATTGTCTTGTCCTTCACGGCCTCCCCGATCCACTCCAAAAACTCCTCTTTATTTCCGACGACTGCGATTGGCCGGTATCCGAGACCATCTAACGGCTGAATGCGTTGTTTCTGTTGCAGCATGCTCCAAAACCAACTCGCCCAGGAGGGATGAACCGGCAGGCCGAGCCGTTGCGAAATCCGGTACAGGACAAAGTCCGGATCGTCATCAGACAAGATGATCCGTCCGACGTCGCCTTCATCGGCTACCTGAGCGGAGAGGGCGACCAGGTGACGCACACTCCGGCTCCGTCCGGCCACGGCTATAGTGCCGCGGAAGACCCGCGGATCCTTTCCCAGCGTCACCCTTCGTTGAGCGAGGTCTGGGCCGGAAACGGTCACCCACTCCTGGCCTGCAAGTCCGGCCCAGATGGCGCCGATATCGACGTCGTTCCCGAACACTGAAACGAGATGGCAAGTACCCGAGGCTTCCTTGTTCTCGGCAGGTTCGCTGATGAACCGGTCTAGTGCGACGCGGAGTCGCGTTCTCGTGTCCTTCAGCTGCTTTTCAAACTCCAACCAGCCAAAGCGTTCGTGTGCGTTCTTCATCGGCGGACTCCTTTCACAACGAGCGCGAGGGTAACTGTCAAACCCGCTATTCAAGCGTGCCCGTTTCCCCGGTCGCGAAGACGACGGAAAGCTCCTGAACAAAGCGTTCCCGCTCGCGGATCACGGTTGTGCCATCCTCCTCTTCCTCGGTGAGTTTCGTCGTAACCTTTTTGCTCTTCCACGCCGCGATGTGGCGCTCTTCGCCCGAGCCAAAAATTCCGTTGATGAGACCAGAGCAAGCCACGAGGCCGACTTGGCCCGCATGCAGCGGGGTGAGTGGCCTTCCTCCGATAACGGTTGGTTCCGGAGCGAGAATTCGCCTGGTTTGGCGGTAGGCCGGCGAGTTCGCAACAAGATCCTCCAATTCATCGAGAGGCAGGCCCTTGAACGTCAGCGCTGCCGGCCCAGTCGTCGGCACGACGTATGGGTCGTCGCACGAGTCTGCCAGCTCCGGCAAGCTTTCGTACTCGCGTCCGAGCGTGGTGAAGCGATAACGGCACTCGCTGATCTCGCGGTCACGAAGTTGTTCGCGCTCACGGCGCGTCCGCCGAACGCCGGCAATGAGGACCTGGCGATAGCGAACCGACTCTGGATGGGACAGGCGAAATACCCGCGCACGTTTGAAGTGAGAAGCAAGGATCTGCGCGCAATCGGTCGCGCGCTCGGTCGGAATCACCAGCAGGAGCACCCCACCGGGGATCAGCCACCGGAAGATGTGATTCAAGAACACTGCCTCAAGTCGTTCCCGGGCGTTCCCCGCGAGCGCCCAGTCGTATGGGGGATTGCAAAAGCAGAGCGAGAACGACTCGACGGCGCAATGGGTTTCCAGACAGTTTCCCTGAACAATCTTGGTCAGTGAGGGCCCGGCTTGTTCCGCGCGATATGCATCCAATTCAATTCCGTACCGTCTTGCGCTGGAATCCAGGGTAATCGCAGCAAACGCCGCGCCGTCTCCGACGCAAGGATCCACGGCCGAAAACGGCTCGATCGGAAACCGCAAGAGATTTCGGATTCTTTCCGCCTCTCTGAGCGGCAGAGGGTAGTAGTTGCACCGAACTTTGGCGTTAAACCGGGACATGCGAGAACTCCTATCGTTGGATTCGCGGAGGATATGACTTGAAACATAGAGAGTGAATGCCACTGGATGCTTTCATTTCTGATCTGACGACCGGCCTCGCTTGGGTGCAGAGCCTCAAACCAGCGAATTACAATGCATGGTGCGGCAACTTCCCGGAGGCGCCGTTCAAAACTGGCGTTTGCGAGACGTCAAGCTTTAAGCTACAGCCGTGTCCGAATCGAAGACAAAAGCCGCCTTCATTAAGCCCATGTTGCTTCTCCAAACTGAGCGACTGCCAGAGGGAAGCAAGTGGGAATACGAACTGAAGCTGGACGGCTACAGGGCATTGGCCATCAAGACGGGCGGCAAGGTACACCTACGATCCCGAAACGACAATGACTTCAACCTCCGATATCCTGCCGTCGTACAGGCGCTTGGGGCGCTGCCAGATGAGACGGTCATTGACGGCGAGGTAGTGGCCCTAGACGAAACCGGGCGGCCGTCGTTCAACACGCTGCAGAATTATGGATCGGCGAAAGCGCCGGTATTCTATTACGTGTTTGACGTCCTGGTCCATGGTGGCCGGAACGTAATGTCGGAACCGCTTTCCGTGAGACGGGAATTGCTACGGCAGCGTGTTCTTCCAAAACTGGGAGAGCCCATTCGTCACTCTCCCGAATTGAATGCTGCCCTCCCGCACCTGATTGATTCAGTACGCGCCCAGGGGCTAGAAGGACTAGTGGCGAAGCGACTGGACAGCCCCTACGAGCCCGGCCAGCGCTCCGGCGCATGGCAGAAGATGCGGCTCAATCAGGCACAGGAGTTCGTGATCGCAGGATATACACCTAGCGCCAAGAATTTCGACGCCTTGGTCTTTGGCTACTACCGTGGCACCGATCTCATCTATGTGGCAAGGACGCGCAATGGCTTTACTCCGGCATCGAGAGAGCAACTGTATAGACGGTTCCGGGGACTCGAACTAGCCGATTGCCCCTTCGTGAACCTTCCCGAGGCCAGGAGTGGTCGGTGGGGACAAGGCCTAACCGCCGAGAAGATGAAGGAATGCAGGTGGTTGAAGCCCCAGTTGGTCGGGCTATTTGAGTACGTCGAGTGGACGCCGGATGACCATCTGCGGCACTCCCGATTCATTGGGCTGAGGGAAGATAAGAACGCTCGTGAAGTGCGGCGGGGAGACTAGTGAGTTTAGGCGCACTAGCCTTGGACTCGACCTGACCGACGGCGTCACTGAGTCTCTACTCTGTGAGCTGGCCGGTCGGCCCCGGCCTTCACCTGGCGACTGGTTGTCCTGCCTATGGAGCGTTTACTTCAAGCGGAAGGAGTCACCTTGGACTGCCTCCAGCCATCAGAACAAGAGTGCGTTAGAATGTTTGAAAGAACTTTTTATGAGCACGCAGCCCGCGCCGGCGCTGCCTCAGACGGTCTACGTGGTCTTCTCCGGCCAGATCGACCAGACCTCCGTTCAGCGCCTCATCAACGCCGCTACGAACGTAATGCAGCAGGGCGTGAAGCAGGTCCATCTCCTTTTCCAAAGCAACGGCGGTTTTATTGGCGACGGCATCTGCCTATACAATTTCCTGCGGGCCATCACCACGCTCGACATCACGATCTATAACGGCGGATCGGTCAGCTCCATGGGTGTGATCGCATTTCTTGCTGTCAAGGAACGTAGGACCAGCAAGCATGGGACGTTCATGATTCACCGCAGCCACCGCAGCATGGAGCACGCCACCGCGGCCAAGCTGGAGGAAGCCGCTGCCAGCCTCCGCATTGACGATGCTCGCGTTGAGGCCATACTCCGAGAGCACATCACGTTGACGCCGGAGCAATGGGAAGAATTGAACTATAACGATCTGACGTTCAATGCCGACGACTCAGTCAAGATCGGCTTTGCGCAAGCAATCGCTGAGTTCGCACCACCACCGGGAGCAAACATCTTTACCGTCTAGGAGAGCCAGCCGTCATGCCCACGCTGCCAGGATGGGATTCAATTGAGAGCGTCAGTGCTGTTGCGAAATGGTTCCACATCGCCGGATTGGTCGCCATCGTCCTTCTCGCGCTCTTCGAAGTCGTGGCATATATGTACGACCATCACAAAGACACGCTGGTCGCAGCCGCAGCAGCAGCCGACTCTTCTACCCGCGCGCTACATGATGCCGAATCCAAGAAACAACTGGACGCAGCCACCGGCCAAATAGGAGCCGCCCACAAGGAAGCCCATGATGCACAGGCAGAAGTTGACAAGATGAAAGAGGCCGCTCTACCCCGGCACCTCACCGAGCAGGAGAAGATCGACCTCGCCAAATTTCTGGCCGACAAACCGAAGGGAAAATTCACCATCAAGGCTGACACGAACGCCAAAGATGGCCGCTCGTACGCCGACGAAATCGCCGCGTTCTTCAACAGCGACAAAATCGGCTGGACTGTGAAAGTCGATAACGCCCTCATCATGGGCCCAGATGTCATCGGAATGTGGGTCACCGTCAAGGATGTGAATACCGCTCCCGAGTTCGCGGGCATACTTCAGAACGCCTTCAAGGCAGCCAAGCTCCCGGCAGGGGGGCGACAGGATGCCGCTTTAGCCGCGGACGAGGTCTGGCTTTCCGTCGGCCTCAAGCAATAACGTCTTCACCTGTACTTCGCCTATAATCTTTGGGCCCCATAGAAGCTTTGCGAAGTCACGGTCGTCGATTGTTACGGAAAACGAGTCGCATAATAATAGGTCGAGATCAGGTCGATCATCATGCTGCTAGCTGATGCAGTGAAGGCCGCATGCACACAGGATCTAACCGCGCGCCCTACGCCGGACGGTTTCAAGATACCCTTGATGGTCCCCATAGATTACGGCCTGCCGTTGTTGCAGCCGTGGCGGCAACTTGTCAGGCGGCATCATCAGCAGAATGGGAGTGATTGTTCGCTGCATCGCCCATGCCGCGCCCCACTCCGTTTGTACCCATTCGCTGGCCATCGCCGAAGGTGAAGCCAACAGCGCGATCTCCCGGCTATTCATCAACGCCAGACGAATCTCCTCCGCCCACACCTCGCCATAGTCAATGTCTTTTCGATCTTGAAAAATCATCAGTCCAAGAGCCTCCGACGCAGCCACTATCACGGCGGCTTGATCGCGATCCTTGGTCGAATAGCTCAGAAACAAATCGAACTGGAAATCCCGTTCGTTGGTCTCCTTCGTCACCCAGCGCACCGCATTGGCGGCAAGCTGGACAAAGTTGGGATCGCCGTACATCTCGGCAAAGTGGCCCAATGAAAACCATGCCAACCGGCCTGCACCTCGCATTGCGCACGCCGCTACCGGCATTGGCCCCTTTTGGAAGCGCTCCGGCGCGAAAACACGGTCCCCCACCTCCGCTACCATCAAGGGCCGCACACCCGGCGCCAGATTTTGCGCCCAGACTTCCTCAGCCAGCTCGAATTCCCGCACGCCCTCAAGAATTGGATGCCCGGCACCCTCGGCCACCGGCTTCACCGGGAACCGTGTCATTGCGTCCGCCGGGTCCGATCTCGCCAGAATTATCTGTACGAACTGCCGAGCCGGTTCTATCACGAGCTGCATTGCTCCAGTAGCGTTTCGGATTCCGCACGCCGCTATGAATTGACGATTGGCGGCATACGGATAGACTGTGTCATGCACAGCGAAGACTCCACCGCCAGTCTCGATGAAGCGCAGAATCCGGTCTTCTGGAATTGACCCCGGCGCACTCGGAATACTATTGAGAACCAGCGCTTCAGTGTTATCGAGGGCATCTGGCACCGCGTCGACGGTTCGCGCGGTAAAGCCCTCCATCTCGGCTAATCGGCGTCCGAGAGTGCCCCGAGCTGGGTGCTCCGGCGTTTCGACAATGCACACACGCGGCATGGAGTTGATTGAGTGTCATTATAGCCCGTTCCATTCGTTCCACAGTTTTCCTTTTCATCAGTCCGCTAGCCCGATTTACCGCAGTTAGCATATGGGTGTAATGCAGTCGCAAGGCCTACCGAATCGCCCCTCACTTGGACGAATGTTGCCATACCATTGATGCGCGCCATCTTGTTGTGCTCAGCCCTTTTGAGAAGAGCATTCTGCAGATGGTCGCCTCGCTGGCGTCGACGCGCAGCGATAAAATAGAGGGGGGTTGTGGCATGCTGCCGCGGTCCTTCTTCCGCTACCTGGCCGCAGTCGATAAGGTCGACTCTGCCCACTGAGATGGCTATGCCCAATCGTGATCTCATTCGCGCTTCTGAAATCGCGGATTGGTGTTTTTGCCGAAGATCGTGGTATTTGAGCGCCCGCGGCGTCGGCCCCAGCCTGGTGCAAATTGAGAAGAGGCACGCCGGCGTTGACTATCATCAGCAGCATGCTCGCAGTGTGAATCAAGCCCGGGGCGTAATGAATGGCGCAACTCGCGCTCTGCTCGTTGCAGTTTTGCTTGCTGCGGTCTACTGGTTTTGGGCCTACTCTCGCTGAAATGGACTGGAGTCGATGTTCTTCCTCATTGCCCTGTTCGCCGCGGCCTTGGCATGGTGCGTGGGGCGCGGACTGTTCGCGCGAACCGGCCTCCCCACGCGACACATTCTGTACGCGGACGTCGGCAGCACCTTTCCACAGCGCGCACCTCTCATATCCAAACGATATCGCCTCAGCGGAAAGCCGGATTACCTGGTCCGGGTCAAAGACGGCATCGCTCCGGTCGAGTTGAAGTCTAGCCAGTCTCCCTCGTCCGGCCGCCCCTATGACGGCCACATCTTCCAATTGGCTGCCTACTGTCTGCTCGTTGAAGACGTTTGCCGTGTCTCAGTTCCTTATGGACTGGTCCGATACGAGGATCGCACCATACGTGTCGAATATACGCCGTCACTACGTGCAAGCCTGCTTGCGCTTCTTGACGAAATCCGAACGGCCAAAGGCGGTGGGGAATGCCACATCAACCACAATCAACCCACCAAATGCCGATCTTGCGGTTTCCGTTCTGTTTGCGGAGAGAGTCTGATTTGAGCGCCCTACTCGCCAAACAACGGCTCGGGTTCAGACTGCACGCTGTGTGTGCTCGTTTCGCGGGCATGGTCAGACAGACCGTTACGGCCAATCCAGAGCTCTTCCTGCCGGTATTTTTGCTGTTCGTCTGGCAGATCACGGCGATCGCGGTAAAGCCGCAGACCCTTGGGCTCGCCGTGCTGCTGACGCTGCTCTTATTGGTTTATGGCTATCGCGTGCTCGGAAAGACGGCCTGGCTTCGTCGTTTAGGCTGGGTGTCCCCGCGTCAAGCGTTCTGGCTTTATAGCGTTCTCGCCGGCCTTGCGTCCAGCGTTGGCGTCTGGTCGATCGCCAGATCGTTTCACGAGTCTTTGGGTGTTGTTCCTCCTCCGCATCGGGTTCTCTTGGCCAGCGCGTCGGGCCCCATGCTAGAGGAAATGCTTTTTCGCGGCCTGCTCTTCTGGCTGATCTTCGAGCTTCTGAGCCGCTGCCGCGTTTCGAAGCTCGCCGCCGTTAGCGCGACGATTCTCGTCATCGCCGTAGGCTTCGCTTTCTCCCACGCTGGCAGGACTGGCCTCAGCCTCTACACAACAATCCTCACTGGAATTGCATTTGGCTGGATGCGGGCACAATCCGAATCCACGGCGGCCGCAGCCCTCATGCACGCCGTCTACAATTTGGTGCTCTCGTATCTTGCGACGTTTTAGCGGTGGCGTCCTCCGAACGCTAGCGTTCGCGCGATATCGTCCAGCTTGCAGCTTTCACACTCGTTCAGATCACAATAGGTTGTAGATTGAGGCCTGGACTCTGAAGATCGTCACTTTCAACATCAACAACATCAACAAACGCCTGGACAACCTCGTGGCTTGGCTCGCCAAAACAGAGCCAGACATCGTTTGCCTCCAGGAACTCAAGGCGGAGCAGCGGGCGTTTCCGGCAAATACCCTTCAAACCCTTGGCTATCGTGCAGTCTGGCAAGGCGAGCGTTCCTGGAATGGCGTCGCTATCCTCGCGCGAGACCACGACCCGGTGCTGACTCGCTCAAGCCTGCCCGGTAATCCTCAGGATGGCCAGGCGCGCTACATCGAGGCGGCAGTGAATGGAATCTTGATCGCTTCCATCTATCTCCCAAACGGCAATCCTCAGCCGGGTCCGAAGTTCAATTACAAACTGGCATGGTTCGAGCGTTTAATCGCACACGCCAGCGAACTCATGATGGCCGGTGTGCCCGTCGTTTTGGCCGGCGATTACAACGTTGTACCAACGGCGCAGGACATCTATCAAACGCGATCTTTAGACAACAACGCATTGGTCCAACCTCAGAGCCGGCAGGCGTTCGCTCGACTGGTATCTCAAGGCTGGGCGGATGCTCTGCGGAGGCTGCACCCCGAAGGGCCGCTCTGGACGTTCTGGGACTACGAGCGCGACCGGTGGACTGCAAACAAGGGCATGCAGCTCGATCACTTCCTGCTTTCGCCGACAATGTGCGACCGACTCGTGGATGGCGGTGTAGACCGAGCGGTGCGTGGCGAGGTAAACGCCAGCGACCACGCGCCAGCGTGGATCGTGCTAGATCTTTGACGTCGCTCTCACGCCCTGTGCTTTCGGGACGCTCGTTCGCGGCAACGATTCATGAGCATTGCCCTTTGCGGTCTCGTATCCCTGCCGAAACCGACAAGCCCCCCGGTGGCGCAGTTCCTTGCCGCAGGGACATTTGTGGTCGATCCGCTTCCGAACAGCAAGCATTTTCTGATACCAGTTGTCGCCGGCGCTCATCGAGATGCCGAGTGCGTCGCACGCCTCCCTAATCGTCTTTCCATCGACGAACACCAGCTGATAAAACGCAGGCTTCTTCGATTGCGTCGGGTGGTTGATTCCTCCCCGGAAGGTCCGATCGATGACGAAGCTTCGCTGGCAATCCGGATTCATGCAGCGCCAGGCTCTTGTACCGGAACTGTTGCGTCCTCGACTCTGTGTTTTCCCTCCACAGAAGATGCAGGGGGGATTGGTTACGGCGGCGCCGACACGGTTCCGCGCAAAGATGAGATCGAACAACGCATTCATTAGGTGTTCCCGGCACTCTTGCGGATCGCGCGCCCACACGATCAGGGTGCCTTGCGCGTCAGGGGCCGTGACCGGAAATTTCTGGGCGCCCTTATACCGCCGGTTCAAGCAATGGACAAGCGAAGTTGCCATTTGCGGATTGAATTCAAGATTAAAGTAGCTCACGGCTGGATCTCCGTTGTGTTGCAGTTGGGCTCGGTCGGCGGGCAGTCGCAGCAGTCGCAGCCGCGTTGCGCATGACAATGAGATGCCGGTGGGGTCAGCCAGCCGCGAGTTGGTTCAGTCGGACCGCCGTAGTCTCGATGCCATCTGATGGAATGCGGATCTCACGCACCTCTTGCGTGCCATCCCACTCGCGAACGTCATATCTCCCGCCGCACTCGCGACAAACGATGAATTCTTCGTTGAATGTTTCGTACGGCCCGCAATCCAGGCCATGAGTCTCGACGGACGTAGCAAACCGTAAGTCCCCGGCGGGTGAGTCGCAATCTGGACAAGCCATGGCGGTTCCTCCGTGATCAAGCCGCTACCCGTTAGAGGCCGATCCGTATTCGGCGCGGTGGCGGCAGGGTCGGCCAACCTGCTGCCACCGCTGCCGCTTCAGAACTTCCGTGCAAGCCGCTCTTCCAGAAACGCACCGAGCTTCGCAGTGGCCTTGAATTGCGGTATCGGATCGAGCTCTTTGAACGCGGACGTGAATGCATTGGACAGGCTCCACAGGGTCCGCGGCCGGAACTCTTCAAATTGCGGCTCGAAGTAAAAGTCATGCACGCGCCGGGCGAGGTGCTTCGGGACGTCGAGTTCGCTTTCGATAAACGCCTCGTAGACGATCATCTTCGCTGAGACGTTGCTCAGTTCCAGGCTTTGCCAGGACTCCACCTGCTTTTGCATGGGAGCAAAGTTGCGCTGCATCCGATCGACGCCGACTGAGATGGAATCGACGAGATTCAGCGACTTCGAGTGCTTCGCGAGGACCGGTGTGAAGTCCCCGCTGAACGCCATATTGCTGCAAACAAAGACCCTGTATTATGCGGAGCACCGATTTATGGTGAGCAAGGTCGCAGACGCACGAGTTGTCGTTGGTTCGATCAGAATTTCCTTTACATAATTTCGGGCTGAAGAACGATCGGTCCCTTCGGGGCCGGCGCGCATCCTTGACCATTTTGGCCGACGCCATTACGCTTCCTACAGTTTTACCGTTTAATTCCAATAACAATCTGGAGGATCATATGAAGCTGCTGACAGCGGAACTGCGCGCCAGCTTGCCGCCGCTCTATGCCCAGGAGAAATGCACCGACCCGACCGTGCATGCCAAATTCTTCACGCCGGATTCGCAGTGGACCTGGTACGTCACGGAAGGTTCCGAAGAAGACGGCGATTTCCGTTTCTTCGGATTCGTGTGCGGCATGGACGACGAATGGGGCTACTTCGTGCTCTCCGAGTTGGAGAGTGCTCGCGGCCCGCTTGGTCTGCCGATCGAGCGGGACCTGTACTTCGAGCCAGGACCTTTTACCAACGTGATGGCACGTGACCGGCGCAATCGGGGCCGATAATCCCGAACCGGGCAGGATTCGTCCTGCCCCTTTTTGTTTGGTAGACCGAGGGGAAGAAGCTATCATCGCTGTTCGGGACTGCGCCCGTCAAAGCCCGGCACGGCGACAAACCAGCCGAGTGGATTCACACGCTTAGTTAGACTCAGTTCGACCTTTTTGTTAACATCGTCAAATTGAGTTTGGATTCGAGCAGAATCGCCTCACGGGAACTTTGCGAAGAAAGAGCCAGACTCGTGGAAGAATACCATCGGGCAGCGCTCATCTATTCACAGGCGATACGCACGTTCCATGCGAGGAGAAGAGCACCCGCGGCACCAGAATGCACGCAACTTCGTCAGGCAGCAGACGATGCGGCAGCGAAAGCCGAGAAGGCTCGGCTTGCTCTTAAGCGGCATCAGGCTGAACACGGCTGCTGATGGCAGCGCGCGTTGAGCGCGTTAGCGGTTGTCCAAGCTGCTGTCGAATTGCTGACCGCCAGGTTGTGATCGGTTTGGTGAGTGCAATACCTTGTTGATCATTTGAACCAGCTTCGCTCCCACAAAGGGCTTCTGAATAAAGGCCCAACCGTAGTTGAGCACTAGTAGATTCCCGTCGGCGCCCCCGGACATTAGCATCACGTGTAAGTCCGGTCTCGACTTCTTGAGTGCTTCGCCCAAGTCCGGACCCGACATGCCGGGCATATCGACATCGGAAAGGAGCATGTCGATTTGTCTCTTTTCCGCTGCGAGTTCGATGGCATGGGCGCCACTGTCAGCTGACAGTACCTTGAAGTATGCGGCCTTGAGAATCGCCACAACGACGTTGAGAACGATCGGGTTGTCGTCGACAACTAAAATGGTTTCCGGCTTACCTAGCGGGTCAGGCACGAATTCACCTTCCAGTCTCAATTCAAGGCACGTGCGTGGCCGTACTGTAAAGCGAGCATTCCGCAAGGGTTACGGCAAGGATCTCAGCCAAACTGCACTCTAACTGCACTTTGAGGTGCAGCGTCTGCATCTCTGCATGCCCAGCATCGCGGGAAGTTGGAAGGCGATCTATCGGCTTGATTTCCGGCGAGCCGGTCGTTTTAACAAAGACGCCTTTTCGATACCATCCAAGGCAATATCACGCCCAATGCTGAGATGTGCCGTTCTTGGACCCTATCAGATGCATGCGACCGTTACAGCGAATCCAGCCAGGCCAGCAAATCGGCGTCACGCTTCCAGCGCGGCGGTTTGGTGGAGCGCAGTTTGGAATCGACCTTTTCCAACGCCCTCCGCTTCGTCTCCAAGCTCGCCTGGGCGTAGTGGTTCGTCGTGTCGAGGCTGGCGTGACCCAGCCAGCTCCGGATTACTGTGACGTCCACTCCCGCCGAAATCAGATGAACCGCAGTCGTGTGCCGAAAGACGTGGGGCGTAATCCTCTTTCGTGCAAGGGTCGGCGAGGTCTGCGCCGCCTGTTTGATATAGCCGCGCAATCGGAATCTGAACCCTGATGCAGTGAGGGGCTGGCCATACCGATTTACGAATACGGCCTCATGGGGCCGGCGCGGGCATCGGCGGAGTAGGGCTGAAATCAGTTCCGCAGTCTCTGGCCAAATCGGCGAGATCCGCTCCTTCTGGCCCTTCCCCATCAACTTCACATGAGCGGGCGATGTCAGGTGCAGATCCTGTGGCCGAAGGCTCAGCGCTTCCTGGATGCGTGCTCCGGTGTTATATAGGAACGACAGTATGGCGTGATCGCGCTGGCCCTCGATGGAAGTCCGGTCCGGCTGAGAGAGGAGTGCGGAAACTTCCGTCGATTCCAGATACGAGAGCGCCCGCTTGGGCGCTTTTTTGAACGGCACTCGCAAGACCTCGTTACACTGCTTTGCAGCGAGCGGTTCCCGGTCCGCGACGAACGAGAAAAAACTCCGGATTGCAGCAAGACGGCAGTTCCGCGTACGAACTGTTGCTTTCCGCTCCTTCTCGACGTACCGGAGGAACGCGAGCACTTCAATTGCTGTTAGATCTTCCAGGCAGAGGCCAGCCACTCGCTTTCGGTGACGTGCCGCGACGAAACGAAGCAGGAGGCGCCAAGCGTCCCGATATGCCTGTACTGTCCTATGGGATGCGCTTCGCTGTTCGCAAAGCCATTCATGGAAGAACGAATGCAACAAGCTCGCCAACGCCGGGAGAGCGGTCTTCGCCATCGCTATCTTTGCCTCATCATTTTCAAAACCTCTGATTCCGCCGCCCGAAACCGCTCGTTGGCACGCTGCAACAACTCCTGCGTGATCGTCAGATAGACGAGCGTGGAGTGAATGTCGAGGTGCCCGAGGTACGCGGCCAAGTGCGGCAGATGGGCTTGGGGATTGACCCCGCGGCGGTACCACTCCGTCATCCGGTGGACGACGAAGGTGTGCCGGAGGTCATGAATCCGCGGTCCACCGCGCCCCGGCTTATTTCGGAGCCCGGCTCGACAGATCACCCGGCGAAGCAGTCCTTCGACGGCGTAGTAGCAGTAGCCACCTTTTTCATGCCAAAACAGGGACGCCGCAGGGTCCATCGACGCCCCGGCTTTTTGTCGGGCTGTCAGATAACTCCGCAGGGCGTCCAGCGCGCCGGAAGAAAGCGGCAGCCGACGCGACTTGAAAAACTTCGTGTCCTGGATCTCGATCGTCCCGGTCGTCAGATCGAGATCCTTCAGTTGTAGGCCGACGATCTCCCCGACACGGAGTCCCGCACAGTACGCAAGCGCGATCATCGTGTAGAGCGTCAGCGGCCGGAGCGGCGCCTTCGGCGACGGAAAACCCCGCGCCGTATCCAGCAACAGCTGGACTTCCTCCGCCGAATAGATGTACGGTTTGCAGCGTTTCCGAAGCGCCTCTCGCTTGATCATCCGGTCCGTCGCCACCGCGATCATCGGCGTTCCATCGCGGCTCATGCTCTTGGCGAGGGCGCGGCCGACCTTGATGCGCTCCAGCTTGGATGCTGCGGACTGGGTTGTGTCCGCGTACTCGCGGATGAGCTTTGACAGTGGTTCGGTGGCGGCACCCGTTCGTCCTTGCACGAATCGGTCGAACCGCAGGAACCGCTTCTCGTCGTACCGGTAGCCGAGAGTCCGCATCCGTTCAACGTGCGCCTCCATTGCCGGGCCTAGGTGACTCCCATAGCGCGGCATGGGGCGTAAACCCGCCAGGGCTTCCTTCGGCCGAGGCTGCACGATAGCTCGGAGCACGGCGGCGGTTGATCGTGCGCCATATTCCCGCCGCGCTTCGGATATCGGATTGCACGGCAACGCCCGCTGCTCCACCAGCCAGTTGAGGAATGCGTTCACCGCGTACCCGTATCGTCTGACCGCCTGCACCGGCGCATCTTTCGACAAGTCTCGCAGCCATGCGGCTATGGTCGTCTTTTCCAGCCGCCGCTTGGCCCCGCGCTGAGAGACGAACCGCTGAAATCCCCTCAGCACCGACCGGACCGGCGCTTCCGATCGCAACTTCAGGTGATCAACAAACTGCTTCAACAGTGCTTCGTCTTTGTCCGGCCACGCGGGCATCAGTCTTCCTTTCTGGGCAGGTCCAGGCTGATCGCTCGGAGATCGTCGGTCACCAGTCGCAGATAGACTTCTGTGGATGTCGCGCTGCGATGACCGAGCAGGTCGCCGATGGTTTTCAGCGGAACCTCGGCGTCCAGGAGGCTGTCGGCGCGGGCGAACCGGAACGCATGGGAACCGTGTCGGCCCTGTACCTCGATCCCGGCCTGCCCGAGCCGCCGACCGACAACTGCGTAGAGGGAACTCCCTCTGCGGAACGGTGAATATGGCGCACGACTGCATATGAACACCTCTCGTGCATCCGTCGCGGGGCGTCCTTTCCGGAGGTACTTCAACAAGGCCTCGCCTATTGGGCGGACGAGCGGCACATGGGATTCGGCACCGGTCTTCGACTGTCGGACGCGAATCCGCTCTCCTCTCCAGTCGATGTCTTCCAAACGGAGCCGGGCCACCTCACCCGCCCGCAGGCCGTACGTCGCCAACAACAACAAAATGGCGTGGTCGCGGAGGCCAAGCGGGCTGCGGTCGGTGCCGGCGGCACGGAGCATTGCGTCCACCTGCTCTCGGGTGAAGGCGCGCGGAATGTCATCAAACTGGTAGAGGATGGGGCCGGACACTGACGGTGCCAGATCCCGTGTGATCAATCCTTCTGCAAATAAGTAGCGGAGGAAACTGCGAAGGCAGACCACTACGCCGTGGCGCGTCGCGCGTCTCAACCGCGGCAGCCGCCAACTCAGGTACCCGTCGATATCCTGAACACTAAACTGGCGAAGGGAATCGCGGTCTGCCCTAGTTCCCAGCCATTCAAGGAACATGCGGGCTGCGTCGCCGTTCTTGCGGAGGGTGCTCTGGGAAAGACCCCGGACATCGACCAGCCACCGGCCATAGCCATCGAGAATCTCGCGCCGGAACCGTTCCTGGTCGTCGCGTGGCGGCTCCGGGGGCGGCCAGTGGGGATTAATCATCCTCAGCAACCGGTGAATCGGCCCGGTGTATCCAGTCCGCCACTGCTGCGGATTCCGTGGCAAGCGACGGTATCTTCTTTTGTATCGCTCCCGTTTCGTATCCAGAAAGTCCTCTACGTCGGCCGGGTGCGTCGCCTGCACCGAGACGCCCCGCCCCTTCAGATGAAGCAGAAACTGCCGAACGGCCGAAATGCAACTCGGGATCACGACGGGGCTGTACCGATGCTCCTCCAGGTATCCGCGGAAGTCCGCCAATGCCTGCGGAGGTCCTGAACCTGGAGGCCATTCACCCTGCACGAAGCGCAAGAGGCTGTGTACGGCGCGCTGATTCATGATCCGCCAGTGCTGCGCGTTCGGCGGACTCGACCGCCGTTTGCTGTATTCCCGAAAGCCCGCACGCAGATAGCCCTTCACGTCGGCGGGCGCCACGGTTGAAAGACTCAGGCCGCCTTCGTCCAAGTAGTCGGCGAACTGCTGTGCGCGGTTCCGGTAATATCGCGCGAACTTCGGCACCCATCCGCGCCCGATCAAGTGTTCTTCGAACCGCTGAAGATCCGAATCAGCTGAGGAAGGCGGCGGCCACTGCTTTTGCGCGTCCCGTAGAAGGCGATGGACGCCCTTCGTGTGCTCAGCCCGCCAATGAATAAGCCGGCCTGGCGGCCGGCCGTGCTTCTTTCTGTAGATTCGCAGGCACTCCGCGATGAACGAATCAACGTGCTTGGGCTTCACGTGTTCGATCTGGAGTTCCTGCAGCTCAAGGTACGTTAGGAAAAGCCGTGCCTGCTCAAGGTACTGCCGAACCGTTCCCGAACTAAGGCGCTCCTTCTGTAGAGTCTGTTTGAACGACTGGACCCGCGATTCCAGTGCCGTCGGTGGTGGCCACACGCCCTGCGCGAGCCGAAGGAGCATGTGGATCGAAGCGGTGTACCGTGACCGCCAGTCAGTATCGTCATCGGGCAAATGTCCCTTGCGGCGGTGATACTGTAGCCGTCGGAGGCGGAGGTAGGCCACCACGTCATCAGACCGGACACGGTCGAGGCGCGTTCCGCGCCTACTGATGTGCCGGAGAAAATGCCGGCCGTTGATCGTGTACTGTTTGATAGCGAACCGGCTGAAGCCGTTCTCGCGCATGTGTTCGCGCAACACGGCCAGCCAGTGATCAATCCCAGGTTGTTTGGAAATGGCGCGTCTCCGGGGGGAGGCTTGCTGATAGGATGACGCACGTTGGAAAAAGCTTCAGAATTATGCGGAGGAAATCAAGCTCGAAAGGGCCGCCCGCGCACTGATCGCTTTGCTGCTCCCCATAAACATCTGCTCCGCATAAGTCCGT
>Ga0209060_10000752_pt1 | contig 47411 bp, 38 predicted proteins | sample Coa_R1_8_FD_187155 | JGI IMG/M metagenome (GOLD analysis project Ga0209060, IMG submission 187155) | Surface soil microbial communities from Centralia Pennsylvania, which are recovering from an underground coalmine fire - Coalmine... | ecosystem: Environmental > Terrestrial > Soil >...
CCGCGGTCCCAGATCACTCACTCCTACGGTTTCGCCGTCTCCAGTGTTTGCACGATCTCGACTGCCGCGCCGAAGCCCTATTTTCATATGAATCCATGCGCGCTGGCGCGCTGACACCACTCCTGTTCGCCATCTCGACACACTCGTGTCGAGACTTTACGAGTGTCTACCGATTCCGAAGCCATCGTCGAAAGCGCTGAACACTCGAAAAGCGTCGAGATGAGTCTCGACGCGGCAAACAGGAGTGTTTGCGCCACGACTCTCCTAGCTTTGCGATGCGGCGATCGCCTGCTCCAGGTCCCAGACAATATCGTCGAGATCTTCGATTCCCACGGAAAGCCGAACCAGATCGGGAGTCACTCCCGCATCTAACTGCTGTGACTCACTGAGCTGCTGGTGTGTCGTCGTAGAGGGGTGAATGATCAAGCTTTTCGCGTCTCCCAGATTGGCCAGGTGCGAGAAGATTTTCACCGAATCGATGAGCTTGCGGCCCGCCTCACGTCCGCCCTTGATCCCGAACGTCACGATCGACCCCTGCCCTTTCGGCAGATACTTCTGCGACAGCTCGTAATAGGGGCTCGACTTCAGACCCGGATACTTCACCCACGCGACGGCGGCCTGCTTTTCCAGCCACTCGGCGACCGCCAGCGCGTGCCGGCTGTGCGCTTCCATGCGATACGGCAGCGTCTCGATGCCTTGAATGAACAGGAAGGAATTGAACGGGCTCATGCACGGGCCGAAGTCGCGCAGGCCCTCCACCCGCACCTTGATGATGTACGCGATCGGGCCGAATACCTCGCTGAACTTCATGCCGTGATAGCCGGGACTCGGCTGCGTGATGGCTGGAAACTTGTCGTTCCAGGGAAATTTGCCGCTGTCCACAATCACGCCGCCGATGGACGTTCCATGCCCGCCCAGAAACTTGGTGGCCGAGTGCAGCACGATATCGGCGCCGTGCTCAATCGGCCGGCACAGGTACGGCGATGCCATCGTGTTGTCGATTACCAGAGGCACGCCGGCTTCGTGCGCGATGGCGGCCACCTTCTCGATATCGAGCACGTTCATGCGTGGATTGGCGATCGTCTCGCCGTAAACTGCCCGCGTTCGCGGCGTGATGGCTTTGCGAAAGTTCTCCGGATCGTCCGGCTCCACGAACTTGACGTTGATCCCGATGCGGCGAAAGCTCACGTCGAACTGCGTGTACGTGCCGCCGTAGAGCGTGCTGGAGGCGACCAACTCATCACCCTGTTCCATCAGGCTCGAGATGGCGAGGAACTGGGCCGCCTGTCCGCTCGAGGTCGCCAGCGCCGCGACACCTCCTTCGAGCGCGGCCACGCGCTGTTCGAATACGTCGGTGGTGGGATTCATGATGCGCGAGTAGATATTGCCGAACTGCTGTAGCGCAAACAGGGCGGCAGCGTGCGATGAATCCTCGAACACGAACGAGGTGGTTTGATAGATCGGGACGGCGCGCGCCAGACTGGCTTTATCGGGCGTGTGGCCGGCGTGCAGAGAGCGAGTGGCGAAACCGAACTGGCGATCGGGAGCGTTGGAATCGGGCATAGATTTTCAGCATACTACTCGATGGCCAACGGGCGGCGTGCAGAATCGCCGGTTTTTACAGTCGTTCAGGATGGGAAAGACCGTGTATTACTCACAGCGCAGCGCCACGTGCGGATCGATTCGCGCAGCCCGCCTCGCAGGCAGAATGCAGGCGACCAGCGCCGCCAGCAGGAGCACCGCCGAAACCAGCGCATAGGTGGGGCCGTCGGTTGGTTCCACCTGGAACAGTAGAACCTTGAGAAATCGCGTGAGCAGCACGGCGCCGAGGTAGCCAAACAGGAGCCCGATCGCCACCATGCTCATACCTTGCCGGATCACGGTCCCCAAAATGCGCCCGGGCCGCGCGCCCAGCGCCATGCGAATGCCGATCTCGCGCGTGCGCTGCTTTACCCAAAGAGCCAACATGCTACCGATTCCCGTCAACGCAATCAGGAAGGCAAGCACGGCGAACAGACTGAACATGCACGCAGTGGTGCGCGGCGAGGCAATCGAGTCGGCACGCACTTCTTCCAGACTCTCCACATGCGTGATCGCAGTCTCGGGATCGATCTCGAGGATGGCCTTTCGCACCAGTGCTTCGACGCTGGCGGGGTCGGACGTGGTGCGCACCAAAGCCACTCCGGACGCTGGAAATTGGCCTTCCGGCAGATATATTTCGAAGGGAGTTTCGGCGCCGAGCCCAAACTCCTTGGTGTCGGCGGCAACACCTACGATGGTCGCCCAATCCTGGCCTCCGTCAAACGAGAGCCGGCGGCCTAATGGGTCGGCATCGCCCCATGCCTGTTTCCCCAGCGCGCGATTGATCATCACTACCTGTGGCGTAGACTCAGTGTCGGAGTCGAGGAACGCTCGCCCGGAGAGCAGTGGAATGCCGAGAGTGCGGAAGTAGCCGGGAGAGGCGATACGCAAGGCTTTCACCCCGGGCCACTCGGATTCCCCGCGCCCGTCCCCCTCCACGATGAAGTGCCATTGATGCTCCATGGTGCGCGCCATCGCCACCATGTCCGGGTCCAGCGGATAGCTGTTCGATGTTGCAGCGTTCAGCACTCCCGGCAGAGCTTCGACCCTTTTCAGCAACTGGTTGGAAAACGCGTGGCGCGACTCCTTCGAGCTATACTTCGACCAGTTCCGCGCGAAACCTACCGACAGGACGCGCTGTGGAATGAAGCCCGCATCCACACGATTCATCTGCACGAAACTGCGCACCATCAACCCGGCGCCAATCAGCAGCACATACGAGAATCCAACCTGGGCAGCAATCAACAAGCTGCGTACGAAGTGCCCCCTCCGCTCTGCATTCGCCCGGCTGCCCTCCTTCACGCCGGATGCCACGTCGCGCCATGACGAGAGCGCTGCCAGGGACCCGAACACTACGGTGGTGAGGCTTGCGCAGAGAATCGCAAAAGCCAGCACCCAGCCATCGATCGCGATCTCGCGGGCGCGCGGGGTAAGCTGGCCGGCGAACTGCGCCAGCAGTTTGATGCTTCCGGCCGCGCAGAGCACTCCGAGTCCGGCTGCCAGCAGCGCCATGATCAGGCTCTCCGTCAGCAACTGGCGCAGCAGGCGTCCGCTACCCGCGCCCACTGCGCGCCGGATGACCAACTCCTGTTCACGCCCTGCCATCCGTGCCATAGTCAGGTTCGCCACGTTCGCACATGCGATCAGGAGAACGAAGAGCGCCGCGCCCGTCAGAGCGAAGAGCGTGGGTCGCGCGCGCCTCGTCAGATCGCCGCGGAGACCGGAGGCAGTACCCGCGAACCCCATCTCGGCCGGATAGAAGTTCGGATGGGCCGTCGCCATGTGGTGCGCGACCGCGCCAATATCGAGGCGGCACTCGGCGGCCGTGACGCCCGGCTTGAGGCGTCCGAACAGGCTCATCATGCGATATCCGCGATCGGCTATGTTCTCGGGCGTTGAGCGGTAAGGGCACGCGGAGGTCGGCATGTACACGTCATTTTCGTTGGGATACTGGGGAATCAAAGGCAGCACGCCAACTACGACGTGGGGCTTGTCGTTCATCTGAAAAACGCGGCCCACGATGTTAGGATCGCCGCCTTCCTTGCGTTTCCAATACTCGTAGCTCAACACCAGCACAGGAGCCGCCCCGGGGCGATCGTCATCCGGCACAAATGTACGTCCGATGAGAGGCTTCACGCCGAAGAGATCGAAGAAGCCGGCCGACACCACACCGGTGCGCACGCGATGTGCCTCATTGCCGCCCAGAAGTGTGAACGCCATGCTGTGATACTCCACCAGGCCGCTCAAGGTGCGGTTCTCGCGCCGGTAATCGTCGATCTCCGCAGGCGAGAAGGCGATGTCGCCTCCCATGTGGGCGCCGTGTTGTCGCAGGACCACCAGATCCCCGTCGTTCACGTAAGGAAGCGGTTGCAGCAACACCGCATTCACGGCGCTGAAGATGGAGGTGTTCACGCCAATGCCAAGTGCCAGGATCATCACCGCCGCGGAGGTGTATCCGGGATTTTTGCGCATCATGCGCAGGGCGTAGGCCGCATCCTGTGCCAGCACACTAACGTGTTCGCGCGGCGCCATGCGCACGATGTCGGCGATGGTGGCCCCCCACATCCGCAGCACCGCGTGAAAGCCGTAATCGCGTTCGGTTTCCATGCGCTGGAGGCGAAACGTCTCCTCCATATCGCTGCCAAATTCCAGGCGGAACTCGTAGGGCAGGAGGCGCAGCAAGGCGCCATACAATCGGTCTGCAAACGGCTGCCTGTCTTCCGGCATCGCCTTACTCCGCAGCGGGCTTTCAGACCGGCTTGAGCGCCCGCACCAGTTGCTTGCTGCGAGCGCGCGCGACGAGCTTCTCCAAGCGCTCAGCTTCGGCCAGGGCAACGGAGCGGCCGGCTTCGGTGAGGTGGTAGTAGCGGCGGCGCTGATCGTCGTTCTCGATCGCGGGGTGCCGCCGGACTTCGACAATCAATCCATCCGCTACAAGGCGCTTGATGATGCCGTAGAGGGTGCCCGTGCTCAGTTGTACTTCACCGGCGGTCTGCTCCACGACTTCCTTCAACACAGCGTAACCGTGCTTGTCGCCGTCGGCGAGTGCCAGCAGGACATTGAACATCGCCGGAGTGAGAGGACTTTGCGTGTCAGACATTGGCGGCTCCCTGGCAGGCTGCGGAAAGAGTTCGGGCCCGCTTGCCGACGCACGCGGCTCCCAATCTTACCTTCTTCTGCAATGACTCAGCGAGCCGCGCCTGTGAGGGAGCGAATCCGCCGAACCCCCATCAGCGTGCCTGCTAGATCGCCTTCCACTATAGCGTTAGACGATGCAGTCTGTCAAAAAGAGGCTGCAGCCCGTTTATCGGATGTCTGGTGGCACTGATATCTCGGGTGTGACCGAGGATTCGCAGTCTTGGCGATACTGCTGTCCGCGTTCGTATCCACGCCGGAAGGCCGGGTGCTCCCAGATTTCCGGGAACTCGGAGCGGAGATAGCCAGCCGATTCCATGAAGCCCTTGCTGCGGCAAGGCCTTCGCAGAGCCGCTTCGAATCCGGCGCGGTACTCCGTGGCGTCCTGCTCCCAGTTATGTCCGAGTGCCATGTAGTGCTCCCGCTCGGCATCGCGGAGTCCGATCCACCATGCCTCGCGTGCCGCGTCCACACTTTCGGCCTCGGATCCGGCGAGCAGTTCTTTCGCGCGCGCGGCCTCCCCTTTTCCGTTCGTCATCACGATCAGGACCGAACGGTTCTTCCGAAGAGCATCTTCATAGAAGAAGACCTCGTCCGCGGGTATGCCCTCGGTGCTTCTGTGTTCGGCCGCGGCACCGAGTGCGGCGCCGCCTATTCCGCCGCCGACACCCAACAGCGCGGCGCCGGCAAGTCCGACGGCGAACACCGGACCAACGCCCGGTACCAGCAAACTCGCGCCGGCGGCCGCTAACTCAAAACCTCCAGCCATGCCCAGCGCGGCGCCGACTACACTCCCGATTGCCGTGCCCATCCCAGGCTGTTCGGTGTCCGACACCGGAATGGAATGGATCTCTTCTTCGGAAGCACCGGGGAAGAGCAGACTGATAGCGTCAGGATCAAAGCCGGCGCGTCTTAATTCCAGCGCTGCACGGCGGGCATGTTCTCGCGATCGAAAAACTCCTGCGACAGGTTCCATTTAGGGCCTCCAAACCAATCCTGATTCGATTGTAATTTCTCAACCCAAGGGGGGCAGTGATTGACAGTACCGCGCGTTTTGGGAGTGTGTGAATGTTCGCGAACGAGAAATAACAACTTCTGTGCGATTCCTGACTTGTGACGTTCCAGTCCAGGCCACTAGACTCAAGATATCGATGCGCATAACGGGTGCGTGTGTAGCTCTAGGTGTCTTCTGTCTGGCGGCGACTGCCTCCGCTCCGCCTTCCTTCTACCTGCATAATGGAGACACGGTGGTGTTCTATGGCGACAGCATCACCGCGCGCTTGCTCTACTCGGTCTATACCGAAGCCTTTGTCACCGCGCGTTTTCCGCAGATGCGTGTGCGATTCATCCACTCGGGATGGGGAGGCGATCGCGTCAATGGCGGAGCGGGTGGCACCATCGAGCAGCGTCTCGAGCGGGACGTATTCGCCTATCGTCCGACCGTGGTGACCATCCTGCTGGGGATGAACGACGGCTCGTACCAGCCGTTGCAACCGCAGACCTTGGAGAAGTATACGCAGGGGTACCGGCATATTATTGAGCTCATCCGCAAAAGACTGCCGCAGGCACGCATCACACTGTTAAAACCGAGTCCCTATGACGATGTGACCCGTCCGCCTGATTTCGAAGGCGGATATGACGCCGTACAGATGCGCCTGGGCGACGTTGTAGAGCAATTGGCGAAGTCTGAGCACCTCGATGTGGCTGATTTGCATGCGCCCGCTTTGGCGCTATTGAACGCAGTCCGCTCTCTGCCGCCGCGTGAAGCGCAGATGCTGATTCCCGATCGTGTGCATCCGTCCGAGGGCATCCACCTGGTAATGGCGGAGGCGCTACTGAAGGCGTGGCACGCCCCTTCCATGGTGACCGCGGTGGCAATCAATGCTGCCACGGGTGAAATCGTCCGGGCCGTCAACACCAGTGTCCACGACGTCGCTCGTGGACATGCGCTCTCGTGGACCCAAGAGGACCACGCATTGCCCATGGCGCTCGACAAAGGTCCGGAGACAATACCCCTCGCCCTGCACTACACCGACGTGGTGAATGCCCTCGATCAGCAGACGCTACAGGTGACGGGACTGAACAGCGGAAGATATCGATTACAAATCGATGACGAAATCATCGGGTGGTTCGAAGCTCGGGAATTAGAACGGGGAATCAATCTTGGCCCATTGTCTACGCCCATGGCCAGGCAGTCTCTCGCCGTCCAAATCGAAGCTTTTAAGCACAACAACTTGCACGTGGCGTCCTGGCGCATGGTGCAAGATGCCTATAAAGACGACCATCTGCCGGGCACCAGGGCTGCCGCCGAGGCCCTCCAAACGCTGGAACTGCACGCGATCGAGCTTGAACATAACATGGCACAGCCCAAGGCTCACCGTTACCGCTTGGCTACAGAACGTACTATTACCGAAGGTCAATAAAGAGAGACAGGGAAAACCCTGGATTTTGTGCGAAACTTGGCCTGAAGGTTCGTTCTAAGGGTTTCCATGATGCATCCATGGTACGCGGTGCATGTGCAGTCGCGGTTCGAGAAGACCGCGGCTCTCATGCTACGAGAGAAAGGCTTGGAGGAGTTCCTCCCACTTTGCCGAACGAGGCGGCAGTGGTCTGATCGTGTCAAAGAGTTGGAGCAACCAGTATTCCCAGGTTATCTGTTCTGCCGAATCGACATCAATGACCGGCTACCGGTTCTGATTATTCCCGGAGTAATCGGCATTGTGAGCGCGGGTAAGACTCCGATTTCGGTGTCCGAGGACGAGGTCGAAGCGGTGCGGGCGGTGCTGCGATCCGGCTTGCCGGCCATGCCCTGGCCGCGATTGAGCGCGGGGACTCCCGTGTTAATCGAACATGGTCCCCTGGCCGGCATTAGCGGCGTGGTTCTGGACGTCAACAAGAAGTTCCGGCTGATCGTTTCGGTGCCGCTGTTGCAGCGGTCCGTTGCCGTGGAGATCGAACGCGAGTGGGTGCGGCCGATCCCGCCTCCGACTAAGCCGGCACCCGAACGGTCGGTATGGTAGCCTGAATTCAATTCAGGAGTGTAGGATGACTGTTCGTCTGTGCCTTGCCAACCTTCTGCTGGCATCCGGCGTGCCACTCGTGGCAGCCACAACCCCAACCTTTTCCAAGGACGTCGCGCCGATCCTCTTCAACCGCTGCGTGGAGTGTCACCGGCAGGGAGAAGCCGCGCCAATGGCGTTCACCAACTACACGGAGGTCCGCCCCTGGGCCAAAGCGATTAAGCAGGCCGTCCTCACTCGAAAGATGCCGCCGTGGCTCGCCGATCCACACTATGGCACGTTTCGCAACGATCGGCGCCTCTCCGACGAGGCGATCCAGACCATCACGGCGTGGGTGGATGGCGGAGCGCCCGAGGGCGATGCGAAACAGACGCCCGCCCTGCCGCATTTCGAAACTGGCTGGCGCATCGGGAAGCCTGACGCCGTCTTCGACATCGGTACCGACTTCGACGTGCCGGCCGAAGGCGTCGTCGCCTACAAATACTTCACCGTGCCGACGAATTTTACGGAGGACCGTTGGGTGGAAGCGGCTGAAGTTCGTCCGGGACAGCGCAGCGTGGTGCACCACGTCCTGGCCTTCATCAAGGAACCAGGCAATGGATCGTCGCGTCCCGGCGAGACTGGCAGCATTCTGGTAGGTTACGCGCCTGGTGAAAATCCGCTGCAACTCATGCCCGGGACTGCCGTGCTGGTGAAGGCCGGCTCTTCGCTGATTTTGCAGGTTCACTACACGCCCACAGGCAAAGCTCTCAAAGATCGCAGCTACATCGGCGTGCGTTTCGCCAAAGAGGCCCCCAAATCGCGAGCCATTCGTGGAATGGCTGTGAATCCGGCCTTCCGTATTCCTCCCAACGACGGGAATTACGAAGTCCGCTCCAGCTATACCGTGATGCAGGATGTCACGCTCGACAGTCTGATGCCGCACATGCATCTGCGCGGCAAGGATTTTCAGTACACGCTGGTCTATCCTGACGGCCGGAAGGACGTGATTCTGAGCGTTCCCAATTACGATTTCGGCTGGCAGCTCATGTACCAGCTTCAGTCTCCCCTGCTGCTGCCCAAAGGAACGCGTATCGATTGCGTCGCGCATTACGACAACTCGCCGAACAACAAGTACAATCCCGACCCCAGCAAAGAAGTGCGTTGGGGCGACCAGACGTTCGAAGAGATGATGATCGGCTTCTTCACGTACACGATTCCGGTAACGCCCGCACAAGCATCTTCGGCAGCCGCCGTGCCATAGCTTCCTTTGCGGCAGGCGGGAGCTTACCGTAATCTGGAGACACCATGCTCCGCGACCTGCAATATGGTGTCCGCCAACTCTACCGCAAAAGGCTTTTCAGTGCGACCGTAATTATTCTGTTGGCGATCGGCATCGGCGCGAATACGCTGGTCTTCAGCCTGGTGAACGAGCTGCTTCTGAAGCCGCTGCCTGTTCGCGATCCCGGAAATCTATATCTGGTTTCCAGAATCTTTGCGGAAGAGCCTTCGCACCCCAGTACGTTTTTCAATTTCCTGGTCTTCCGCGACGCCATTCAGAAATCCGGAACACTCTCGGCCGCGGTGGCGGAACAGGAATGGACGGACGACCAAGTCGTGCCCATGGACGCCGATGGTGGCATCCGCCCGGTCATGGCGCAGGTGGTCTCGCCGAATTACTTCACGGAACTCGGCGTTCCCGCGGCGGCGGGCCGGGTGCTGAACGAAGCAGACGCGAATACAACGGCGCAGGTGCCCTTGATCCTGAGCTACCAGTTCTGGCAATCGCAATTCGCCGGCAGCCCCTCGGTCATTGGGCGAACGATTCGTCTGAAAGGATCTCCGTTCGTGATTGTGGGAGTCCTGCCCCGGCAGTTCCACAGCTCCGATATCGATCGCGCCCCCGACATACGTCTGCCCATCTCGGCCGCACCTGCTCTGTGGGGCTACCGGCTGACCCAAGTCCACGACACCCACATCAACTTCCGCATTCTGGCGCGTCTCGCGCCCGGTGTGTCTCCCGCGCAGGCGGGCGGATCGCTCTTCTCCCCGATCAACAGCGCCGACGATTTCATCCGCCGCACGGCGAATTCACTTCGCAAAAACCCCCTAACGCCCGCCCAACTCGAGCGCGCAGCCAATCAGGACTACCGCATCCAACTCGATCCGATCGGTCGAGGAATGTCGCAACTGCGCGATCAGTTCTCGCAGGCGCTGCGGCTGCTGCTCGGCGGCGTGGGAGTGCTGCTGCTGGCGGTCTGCGCGAATGTGGCCGGATTGTTGTTGGCCAGGGCTCCGCAGCGGCAGCGCGAAATCGGCATACGTCTCTCCGTGGGTGCCTCGCGCCCGCAGCTCATGCGGCAGCTTCTCACCGAGAATCTTCTGCTCGCCGTGCCGGGCGCGCTGTTCGGCGCGTGGCTCGCGTTCGCGATCTCACCGTTCCTCGTCGGATTGTTGCCACCTCCCCGTGACTACGCACAGCTTCGCAGTCCGCAGATGCTCGCGGTCACCCCCGATCTTCGCGTGCTGCTGTTTGCCGTATGCCTTACGATCTTCTGTCTGCTCGCTTTCGGGATGCTGCCCGCCTGGCGCGCTACGAGACTCTCCCGCAATTCGGCCGGAATCGCGGCACTCCGCCGAATGGGGCGCGGACCTGGCGTTGTCGCTCCCCTGGCTCTTCAAGTTGCTTTCTCGATGATTCTGCTTTCGGCCGCTGTGTTGATGCTGCGCACCTTCTGGAATCTGGAACATCTCGATACCGGCTTCGATCGTGCGCACATCGTGGAGTTCACGGTGGACCCCATGGATGCCGGATACAATAAGGCGCAAAGCGGCGCCTTCTATCGCGATCTGGCGGATCGGGTCGCAACTCTGCCAGGAGTTCGTTCCGTCGCTTTTGCGTCACGCGGGCTCATGCGCGGCGTCGGATTCAAGACCTTGCTGACGGTGCCTGGCCATGCGCTTCCGGAGAGCCAGATCTCCTACAACTGGAATGCCAGTTCCAACGAAGTGAGCCCACGTTATTTCGAAACCATGGGACTGGGGATTCTGGCGGGCAGAACCTTAAGCCGGTCCGATGGCGGCAAAGATGTGCTACCCGCCGTGGTGAACCAGGCCCTTGCCGATCGTTTCTTCCCAAGCGAGAACCCCTTGGGCAAACTCCTTGTGCGAGGACTCAATCCCACAGCGCTACCGAACATCGAGATCGTCGGCGTTACCGCCAACGCGAAGTATCGCTCGATGCGAGAGCCCGACCCGCCCACCCTTTACACTCTGATGGACGAAACCAAAGGCAGCGACCGTCCCATCCTGATGCACGTGCGCACTCGAGGCGCCCCCGCCGACATGCTGGCAGCCATTCGCCGCATCATCGCCGCCCTCGACCCGCGAGTGCCCGTCGTCGAAGCGCTCACCATCGAACAGGAGATCCAGACCTCGCTCTGGCAGGAACACCTGGTCGCCCTGCTCTCCGGGTTCTTCGGCGTCGTCTCCGTTCTGCTCGCCGGGATCGCCCTGTTCGGCTCTCTCAGCTATTCGATAACGCAGAACGCAGGAGCTTGGTATTCGTGTGGCGGTTGGCGCACAGGTTCGGCACATCGTGCAGACGGTCTGCCGGCCGGTGGCGATCGGGGTCGGATGCGGTCTGGCGGGAGGAATCTGGGCGGGGTCCTTCTTGCTCGGTTTTACCCGTCACCTTCTCTTCGGCGTCGAGCCGCTCGATTCACGTTCGCTCGCGGCCTCAATAGTTCTATTACTACTGTGCGCCACGTTCTCCGCAGCGGTGCCTGCGTGGCGTGCGTTGCGCATCGAGCCTGCGTCCGCACTGCGTGGAGACCAGTGAAGAATTCACATTCGGCACCGTCCCGTTTAGTGGATTGATACGAAATATTGATTGGACTGGCAGTGCGCCTTGGAGGTATCCTGTTAGGGAAAATCCAGGGAAGTCTTCCATTCTAGAGCACACTGTCAGTGTGTTCGCGCTTAAGAGGTCGCGGGTGAAAAGAGATCATCGGTCGTTTGCGTTATTGCTTCTGGTTCTTTGTCTTACCTGGGCCGGTTGGGCTCAAAACAGCGGTTCCGGAACGATTTCCGGTACCCTAACGGATCCCAAGGGTGCGGTGATTCCCGGTGCTACCGTGGTGATCCGCAACACCGATACCGGCACGGATAAGACGGTGGAAACCAACGAATTCGGCCTCTACACGGTGCCATTCCTGCAGCCCGGCCATTATCAGATCACCGCATCCAAAACGGGATTTACCAAGGTGGTTCGCGAGGGGTTGACCTTGCAGGTCGGTCAGATCTTGACTGTAGATCTGGCGCCCCCGTTGCAATCGACAACGGAGTCGATCACCGTAACCGGACAGGCCTCAGTCGTGGACCCCGACAAGACGGAGATGTCGCAAGTGGTGAGCCAGACCGCCAAAGACAATCTGCCGATCGCCGGCCGTCGCTGGGAAGGTTTCGCACTTTTGACGCCCAACGTCACCACGGATGGCGGCAGCGGTCTGATGTCCTATCGCGGCATCTCGGGACTCTACAACCAAAGTTCCGTGGACGGCACCAACAACAGCCAGGCGTTCTTCTCCGAGACCAAGGGGCGTACGACAGTGCCCTATGTGTACAGCATGGATTCGATTCAGGAATTCCAGGTCACGTCGAGCAACTACTCGGCTGAGTTGGGTCAGGCCGCCGGCGGCGTGGTGAACGCGGTCACGAAGTCAGGTACAAACCAACTGCACGGCGACCTTTTCTATTACCTGCGCTATCCCTCACTGAACGCTCTGGATCCGATTCAGAAGGCGGCGGGAATCTACACCCAGCCAATCCACCAGCAGCAGCAGTTCGGAGGTAGTGTCGGCGGAGCCATCAAGCAAGATAAGCTTTTCTACTTCTTCACCTACGATGGATCGCGCAAGATCAACCCGATCAGCTATACCAGCTTTGCGACTTTTCCTCTGGCGTGCCCTTCGCTGGTCTCGATCACCCAGTGCACCGCGGCGAACAACTTTTTTAGCTCGCAGTTGGGAGCGTTCGCGCGTTTTGCCGATCAGGACGTCGGCTTCGGCAAGATCGACTATCAGATTAATTCCGCCAATCGTGTGAGTACGTCGTTCAACCTGGACGACTTTAAATCGCCTAACTCCTACAACACCGCTACCACGGCGTCCAACAACTCTCTGACGGCTAACGGCACTGCCGTGACCCATGAGCGCATTTTTGTCGCGTCTCTGGACTCCACCCTGACCCCGCGGATGTTCAATAACTTCCGCTTCCAGTGGTCGCGCGATCTGGAAATCATTGGCGCGAATGGAACGGGCCCCAGCGTCACCGTGGCCAATGTAATGGCTTACGGAATGCCCAACGCGCTTCCGCGCCCGGCGTTTCCCGACGAGCACCGGTTGCAGTTCTCCGACACGCTTTCGATGAATCGCGGACGCCACACCATCAAGGCGGGCTTCGATCTGAACCGCATCCACGAGCTTTTGATCAACCTGTTCCAAGGCGGCGGCGTCTACACCTACTCGGGCGCGACCGCGTTCACCAACTGGGCTGCGGACGTGAATGGCGTCAACCTGGGAGACGGTTTGACCGGGCGCCACTTCAGCACCTTCGTTCAGGTAAACGACCCGGTCACCGGTGTCGGCAAGGACGATTTCTACGACACCGACTTCGCCGGATTTGTGGAAGACACCTGGAAGGTGCGACCCAATCTCACCGTGAATCTCGGCGTCCGTTACGACCTGCAGTTAATTCCGCAACCTCCCAAGCCGAATACCAGCACGCCGTTGACGACCCTGTACACCTCCACCATCAATATCGACAAAAACAACTTTGCACCGCGTATCGGTTTGGCATGGGAAATCGCAAAGAACACCGTGTTGCGAGCTGGATACGGGATCTTTTACGCCAAGACCTCCAACAGCACCTACTACGCGACGCGCGTGGAGAACGGCGTCATCCAGCAGACCTTCAACTGCAACCCCACCACCTGTCCGGTGCTCACGTTCCCCAACCTGATCTTCACGCCTCCGGGGGGCGCACCAATCGCGCCGTTTGCGGGCGCTCTCACGCCCCAGGTCGTTCCCTTTACGCCGCCCTCCGCCACGCAGACCGCGCGCGGGCAATCTCCGAACTGGGTCAATCCGATGGTGCATGAAGGCGAAGTGGCCTTCGAGCGCCAACTGCCCGGCAATGCCAGCATCTCGGCCGCATACGTCTTCAGCCGCGCCCTCCGCTTGCCGATTTTCATCGACAGCAACATCGCCCCCTCCACTTTGACCCGGACCTACGATGTCACCAACACCGCAGGCGCGACGCAGAGCACCATCACCGAGCCCTACTACACCAGCCGCATCGACCCGACCGGCCCGGTGCTGACCGGCTACAGCGACGTGAACTCCTGGTACAACAGCATGGTTCTGACGCTCAAGAAGCGCATGGACCACGGTTTGGAATTTCTGCTGAACTACACGTTGAGCAAGGCGTTCGATGGCGGTCAGGTCCCCGGCCAATTCGGCACCTTCAACGGCACGGATTCGCCGCTCGATCCTTACAACCGCAAGCTCGAATACGCGCGCTCCGATCTCGACCAGCGGAACCGCGTGGTGGGCAACCTGGTGTGGATTCCGCAATTCACCAAGAAGATCGCCAACAAGCCGCTGCGGCTGATAGTAGACGGGTTCGCTTTTTCGTCTATCGTGACAGTGGCGGATGGACAGGCGCTGACCGGCACCATCAACGGGAATCCGACGGCGGACGCCGCGCACGGTCTTCCGGCTCCGGTCGCGGGTGGTCTGACAGGCGCAGTGGTGAACAACTCGGGCACGGCGCAGTCGTCAGCTCGCTTCCCCGGTCAGGTGCGCAATGCCTTCACGGGCCCAGGCTTGGCGGACGTGGACTTCCGCATCGGGCGCCAATTCTCGATTACCGAAAAGATGAAACTCTCGGTGTTGGGCGAGGCGTTCAATCTGTTCAACTTCACGAATTTCTTCGGCGTGAATTCGACGGAGTACAACTACTCGGCGCCCGGCTCGGGAGCCTGCGCCGGCCACACCAATGGCTGCGTGGTTTTGAATCCGGCGTTCCTAACCCCGACTGTTTCGAACAACGGTTTGTATGGCGCACGCCAACTGCAGATCTCGGGAAGGATAACGTTCTAAAGCGCCGCAATCGCTATGATCCACGACGATTGCAACGAGTCGCGAGTGTGAGGGAGCGAACCCGGCCCGATTCGTTTTCCGCCGCCGGGATCGCTTGCTGACGCGCGCGGCTCGCAAACGCACGTATTCGCGTGAAGGTATTTGGGTAGCTTACGGGCCGCGACCGTGAGGTGAGAAGCTGTGAAAAATCCGGGAGCGCCTGCCCCCACATACGATGAGGCATCGCTTGCTTACGCGCGCGGCTCGCAACGACACGTATCGCGCGAAACGTATTTGTGTAGCTTACGAGCCGCGACTTCGGGTGGCTTACGAGCCGCGACCGTGAGGGAGCGAACCCGGCCCGATCGTTTCCCCGCCGCCGCCGGGATCGCTTGCTGACGTGCGCGGCTCGCAAGCGCACTTATCGCGCGAAGGTATTTGGGTAGCTTACGAGCCGCGACCGTAAGGGAGCGAACCCGGCTGATCGTTTCCCCACCGTCGCTACCGCTTGCTGACCGCGCCGCGCGTCCTCCGTACTACGTGCATTGGAGAATCAGCCAGGAACAATCGAAACGCCGTCGCCGCAGATCGTCCTTCTGCATCATGAAGAAGATCCGGCCGCCGTCTCCCCACACCGTCCCCGTTCGCGGCTCCGAGTCGACCTGCAACAACAGAAGCCAATCTGAGGAAGTGGAATCCGCTCCCTTTCTTTTCGAGCCTCGCTCTGCCGCGAGACTGAGCTCGCCCTGAATCTCGTTGCCATGTCCGCCGATGCGGTGGACGGCGCGCTGGAAAGGATCGTGAAACGCCATGTACGCATTCCACTCCGCTTCGGTTGCCTGCAACTCGCGAAAGAGGGGATGATTGTGGCTGGGCAGCGAGACTTCCGGAGTTGACGTGACGGCAAGGCCTCTGAACCGCGCTTCCTCGTCGACATCGCGGTGTAGAGCTCGCACGCCATGCGCCGAAAGTGGTGACGGGGAGTAAATCACCTGAGCGCCGCCACGGTGCTTGGGATCGTAGCCCCATGGCTGTTCGGTTGCGTCGTAGAAGAAGAACAGTGCTCCGGTCTTCGGTAACGGAAGGCCGCGAACGGACGGAAGCGTGGCCAAATCGAGCTGCGCGATAAAGGCGAGAGGGACTTCGTTCTGCCAGACGGGCCAGCGAATCTCTTTCGGCAGATTGGGCCTTCCGCCCAGCCGGCTCACCGGTTGGGCAGAGGGCTTGGTGGCGGTCAGACGGAGGGAAGGCTTAGTCTGGGCCTGAATAGCGGATGCCAAACGGCCCAGGCCAGCATCGGTCAGTTGCTTGCGCAGGATGCTCTTATCGGTGATCGCCACACACGGGCACTAGGCCGACGGCGGCTCGAAGTACATCTGCGCCAACTCGGGTTTCTCGCGGATCGCCTTCCGCCAATAGGAGCGCGCCTCTTCTTCCTGGCCCATCGCCATCAGCGCGTGGCCCAGGTTCAACAGCGCTTCAGCGAACTGCGGATCCTCGTTGAGGGCCTGCTGATAGAACAGCACCGCATCGTTGGCCTGCCCGCGCTTCTGGCAGATCAGGCCGGCATTGTAGAACAGCTCCGGACTCTTCTCTCCCAGATCGATCAGGCGCCGATGCAGCTCGTAAGCCTCTTCGTAATTCTCCTGTTCGAGGGCCAACGCCGCCAAGCCGCGTACTGCATCCGAAGAATCGGGCCGCATCAGGAGCGCTTCCTGGAAGTAACGCTGCGCTTCCGAAGGATTGCCGCTGCGGGCATATGCAATTCCCGCGTTCAGATGAGCTTCGGGCCAATCGGGGCGCTTGGTGAGGCAGGCGCGGAAGGCCTCGGCGCTGCTGCCGTACTCGGCGCGAAGCAGCCGCAAATAGCCCAGGCGGAAAGTCGCATCGCACCACTCCTGCGCATTCTCGGGAATGCGGGCATAGAGCTTCTCGGCCCACAGGCGCTCGCCCTGCTGTTCGAGCACCAAGGCAAGGTTCCAGAGCACGTCAGGCTGCCGGCCGTCGATCTCGAGAGCCTTCTCATAACAACCGCGAGCCGCCGGAAGATCGCTCAGCTCCTGGTGAGCCACACCGAGATTCAGATATGCCTGGGCGGAATCGGCCTTGAGGGTCGTGGCCTGCTGGTACGCCTGCGCTGCCTTCAGATGATTGCCCATCTTGTGGTACGCCACACCCAGGTTGAACCAGTTCTCGAACCGATCAGGAACGGTATCCACCAGGTTGCGGCAATAACGCGCGGCGGTCAGATAGTCGCCGTCAGCGAACGCCAGGCTGGCGAGCGCTTCCATCGCCACCGGGGATTCGGGCTGCAACTCGGCGAGCATTTCCGCATAGCGCCGCACCGATTCCGGATCCTTCTTTTCGAGGAACATCGCCACCAGGTTCGAGAGCGCCTCTTCGCAGCGAGGATTGCGAGCCAGGACGCGACGATAGTGCTCCACGGCCTCCGCATGCCGCCCGGTCTGCTGCAGCGTGACCGCTTTCGCGAACAGCGCCTGCTCGTTCTCCGGGAACATGGTCAGATATTTGTCGAGCGGGTCGACAGCTTCGGCGGCGCGCGACGCGTGGATCAGCGCGATGGCCAGGCCGAGCAGGGAGTCCGAACGCGTGCCATCCGCTTCGCTGGCGTTGCGGAACGAGTCTGCCGCGGCTTTCCAGTTGCGCAGGTGGCCATGGCAAACGCCGAGGTTGAAGTGCGCCGTCCGGTGCAGCGGCTCCAACTCCACGAGTTGACCATAAACCTTCGCGGCCGACTCGTAGTCGTTCATCTCGAAGTGGATATGGCCGAGCGCGGAATATAACCCCGGTTCATGCTCGCCGCCCTCGATGGCCTTGCCCAATAGCCGTGCAGCGCTTTCGAGCTTGCCTTCCAGATGCAGAGACACAGCCTTGGAGAGGGTGCGGCTCACCCGCTTCTGTGTTCTCAGATCATTGATTGAGGTAACGCCTGGCGGCATCGCCGGTGCCCCACCAGTCTCAGCTCCTGTCATGAACTCCATGGTCGAATCCTCCGCTATCCAATCCTGCCCCGTTGAGGGCTCCTGAAATCGATCGCGTTCGTTTCTACTTCCGCTAACACCACATCTTGTGGTTGGCTCGGGGTTCTGGGCGCCGGAACATCGCCTGGAATCCCTTGGCCCCAGACCTCTGCCGTATCCCGCGAATTTCCTGCTGCATCGCCCGCGAAGTAGGAGCAGATCGCCCCCAGCCAGTCCTGATTCTTCGAAACCTTCATCCAGTAGATCCGCGCCCGTTCGCCCGCATCGCTGAAGAAACCTACGCCACCCTTGGGAAGTAAATCATCCGTCCAGGAGTCCACCTGCTGTCCTTCAATCGAGGCGGTCACGCGGTTGCCCTGTACGTCTACCGCCACATGCATCGGAGTATTGTGATGCACCATCACGGAGAGCGGCGTTTCCACCTTCTGTCCCTTGCGGCCGCCTACGACCGGGTAATGCGCCATGGCGATCACGGGACGCAAACCGCCTTCAATCACCGTGAACTTCATGGCGTAATAGTTCTGCTGGTCTTTCGCACGGACCACCCAGTCCATGCTCTTGTTCTCGATCTGGCCGAAGAACTCGAGCCGGTAGTCCTTGAAGCCCAATGACGGCCGGAACAGTGCTAAGTCGCCGGGGTGCACATAGCCATCCGGGTTGCGCGACCAGCCGGGGGCCCACGCCTTCGGAGCGGTGCCCCAGGACTGCATTCCGGTCTGCAGGGTGTCGGTTGCGCTGTAGGCAGCTCTCTCCGCCATGGCCTTCTTCATGCCCGCCAGAACACCATTCGAATCGGGAGCCGGCGCGACCGTCCCACCAGGCGAAGCTGCGGGAGCTGACACACTGGCCGATGCCGAGCCTCTTCCGGAAGTGGAGATTGCGGGTGTGCCGGCGACCTTCACTTCACGCGCACCAAACCACAGAAACACGCCCATCACCAGGCAGGCAGCGACTTTCAGGAAACGGCCGATCGCGACTTCGCGCGCTCTCCGTTTCGCAATGGACGAAACTGCTGGAACGTCGCTCTTGACGGGAGCCTTGGGCGCCGGTTTCCAAACTGTCGGATCGTCAGATTTATCGGCGACCGCACGTAGGGAGAACGGCTGCGTGAGCGGCTCGACGTGCCGCGCGGTCCATTCCAGGCGCTGGCAAGGCGCTACCCAACCGCGCTGGCAATAGAACTCGACGGGGATAAAGCCGGGCCGCGGGACCACCGGGGTTTGCTGCTCGGCCGGTAGTTCGAGGGGCGCGGTTTTCAGTCGCCCAATCGGTTGCAACAGAGCTGCGTTGCGGTTCAATTCGCGAGGCTCCGGAGATGCTACCTCGGGGTACGCCCCATCCGAGCCAGCCTCTGAGAGTCCGGTACTCTGCGGGACCGGAACCTGTGGGAACTGCACTTCGGGGTGGTTGAGGATCCGGAACGGTGCGAACGGCGCGAACGCGGGGAGCGACTCCACGGGACTTGCCGCCAGACCTTTCGAATGAATGGCGGCTGCGGCGCTGCTCGCTCCCGCTTTAGGCGCCAGGCGTAAGGACAAGACGACGGCTGGCGGTTCCACCGGTACAGGCTGTGGCGAATAGCCCGTAAGCGTCGCGGGTTGTGCCACTCCGCGCAGCGAGGTGCCGCCGCCCTGGAGTTCCCCTTCGTGATACGCCGCCGGAGTGCGCAGGCGCGTCAGCAGAGATGGGATCTCGAGGCCGCGTCCGACGGCCGGAAGCTGTGCCGCCGCCACCGCAAAAGGCCGCGGTTCGATCACGTATGGAATGAACGCCTGGGCAGGCGCGGGCCAATCGGTGCAGTTCTCCGATTCGGCCATGGAGGCCGAAACATCCGGGACTAGCGAGAACCGCGGAAGCTGTATCGCCGGGAGGTTGTCGAGCGCAATCGGTTCGGGCGTGCCGGGGAGCGGAATCCACGCAGAGACCGGGCTTGGCAGCGTCGGGCCGGCTAACAGGGCGACCGCCTCAGCAGCCGCCTCGGGAAGCAATGTTGCCACGGGACTGGGCGCTGTCGGGCAGATTCTGCCGGAACCCATGTACGGAGTCAACTGCGCGACCAGTCTCGCCGAAGGGAGCCGCAGATTCAACTCGACAGGAAGCGATTCCGGCACGCGAGCCGGAGGAATAAACGCCTCGGCGGGCGACGGCCAAGTCGGATAATTGGTCCACTTCGCAGCGGCGGGTACAGGCAATCCGTCCACGGCCGGAAGCTGCAACTCGGGCGCACTGGTCTGGATCGCCGTCGGGGAGCCGGGCGCGACCGCCGCAATCAGCGGTGGAATCGGGCTTGGCAGGGCAGGGGAGCCTGGCCGGCCCGCCTCTAAGGTCCGCGACAGGCCCGCGGAAACTGCCGAATCGAACTGGCTGCCAAACTCAGGAAGCCTCAGCGAAATCGTGTTCAACGGGCTCAACACGCTCGCAGGAGTGACCCAGGACGTCACCGGCGACGGTGCGGGCCCTGCGATGGCGGGATACGGAGAATCTTCTATCGAATCGAGGACGGGGTCGTGGGAAAGTGTACCCGAATCGACTATCACGTCGACGATCGGCTGGAGCGCGATTGCCGGCAGTTGGCTGGCGATGGAGGCGTGATCCAGGAGACTGATGCGGGAGCGCGCTTCCAGGAAGCTCGCTACCGGCTGCGCGGACGGCGCTGCAAGCGGTCCAGCCATCGGTGCGACGATGGTGTCGAGCAGCGGGAAATTTTGCAAACCAGGCAAGCGGCATGCGACCACCGCAGTCACGTGCCCAGCCGTTAGAGAATAGACACCGCGCTCTGCCGGTTCGGGGGGAGGTCCCGGCATGCGATGATCGACGCGGCGGAGGATCGGGTGAAACGGATCTCTCACGCCAGCGGGTTCATTCGAGCGGCTCATGCCCGCAGGCAGCGGGAGTACTCCGGTTTTGGCTCGACTCTCTTGCGGCGGGACGCCCAGGCTCCTGCTATGGATTGCGGCGTCCACAGTGGGAAGCGCGTTGAACAGGGCCCGATCGAAAGAGAGCAGGCTTCCAGGAAGATCTGCTTTGGGTTGATCGCTCGAGATTTCGCGAGGCGGCAGCGGCACCACTCTGCCTTTGGGCGGACTCTGGCGAGGTTCCACTCCCTTCGGCTCTTTGGCCTTAAGGGTGGCGGCCAGCCGTGGAGGACCGCTCTGCAACGTATGTGGTAAGCGCGGCAAATTCACGGGAAGTGTGATCAGTTTCGGGGAGACCAAAGCGGCCGCCCCAATCTCGTCGAACATCACTACGGGTGCCGGGACCGAACGCCTGAAATCTTCGCCAAGCGTAGGGGTAACTTTTAGGGGCCAAGTGCCTCCAATGAGCACCGGTCGCCCAGACCGGCCGAAGTCCCAGACACCTTCAGACCGATTCTGTCGGCCCTCTTGGTAGGGCCACTGTTTACAAGCTCCCGGAATTCCAGACGGAACCAGTTCCGGTGCTCCGATCCGGTCAAGGACCTTCCCCAGGCGCTCACCATACTTCACGCGGTGCGCAGCGCTGCAAAATTCATTGTCCCGGAGGAGCCGAAATGGACCGATATCTTTGCCGCAATACAAACAGCCCACGGGGGTCCTCGTTCAATTTTCTGAATCAATTATAGCCACATCGTGCCAGCGAAAATCGCACTAATTGCGACGAATCTCCCATAAATTTAGTTAGGAATTCGCGCGTATCCAAAGTTAATTGGCCTCGAATTTCCCAAAATTACGCCCGAATTTTAGTTGAATTCCCGCGAAGCGGGATATTTTACCGTTGCGGTTGGGAAATTACGCTGCGAAGCTCCAGAATTCCCCGGATGCGGAGTTGGTCGGGGATGTGCCGGTACTGGAGCGACAGGTTAACTATTCCGCAATTTGCGGGCGTCCGAAACGAAATGGTGAGGGACTGCCGGCTTTCCGACGACGGCACCGGCTCTTCGGCCAGGAGCTGGCTGGTTTGCAGATCGGTCACCCGCCACACGAGCCCCGAATCCGCGGGGATCCCGGCGGTGCGATAGGCGATGGTCAACTGGTAGTTCGTTTTGTCACGTAACGGCACGTACTGCAAAAGGAAGGTGCAGTCCCTCTGCTCGCCCGAAAAGGTCAGGCGCAATCCAGGGGAGCGATTCTCCATGGAGAGGCTGACGCCGGCGCAGGCAGGCATTCTCCAGTCGAATCCGTGCAGAGTCGGCGCGGCGGAGAAGGTTCCGTTGATCACTGATCCGGTTTGCGGGCCCACGCCTCCCAGCGGAATTCGACGGCTCTCCGCCAGCCGGTTCCACACGTCGATAGCGGCTTCGAACTGGCGGCCCTCTATAAGGCGGTCGCAGGCCCGCATCAACAGAGGGAGATCTTCTTTGCGGTCCTGGTCCAGCACGGCGCGGGTTGCCGGCAAGAGAATGCTCGCGACATCCGGACCGCCATAGTCCAAAAGGTAGGACAAGTAGTGAGCGCGCACCTCCGGGCGCTCGATCCGCAGCCGCTCGATCAGATTTCCGTCCTCAGCCCATTCTCCGCAGAGCCGGAAAAGAGGCGTTCCTTCTCCGTACATCATCTCTGCAGCCGCTTTTGCCCAGGGCCAAAACTGTGCGGCGTTTTGACGCCGAAAGTAGAAATTCGCCAAGGTCCACTTCGGCAGGTATTCGTGATCCACGGCGGCAGCGCTGAGCAGATCTTGCTCCGCCTCCTGCAGTTGTCCATCGCGCTCCAGCTTCAGGCCCAGATCGATATACGCTCGCGGATCCTGTGGGTCCAATTCGATCGCACGGCGCCATTCCGACAATGCCAGTGCTGGGTCGCTCTGTTCGGCGAGAACCGCCAGGCGCACGTGGTAAGCGGCCTGGGTGGGAGCCCAGCGAAGCGCGGCGTGGGTCGCCCGCAAGGTCTCCTGTCGCGCGAGATAGTCTGCCCGGGCAACGCGCAGGGACCATGTGGCGGTCGCCCCCAACCATACCAGAATGAGCGGTATTGCGGCAGCGCGGGCCAAGTCCTTCATGCCATATCCATCGACCAGTCCACTACCTGGGTATACTCTAAGTCAAGTTGTCGCGGCCTGGATATGGTCATCGGGAGACACATTATTGTATGCGCCGCAATCGGTTGTGCAGCCCTCTGCGCCGCGGCGATCCCCTGGGTTGGCACGGTGCAGTCGACAGGCCAGTTTCGAGTGAATGGCTCCGCGATTTTCGATAACTCCAACCTCTTCGATGGCGACCACGTCGAGACCATGGGAGTCCGGTGCGTCCTGCGGGTGGGGGACTCGGAACTCGTTCTGCTGCCCGAATCGCGTGCGCAGGTCTCTGGCGACCGCACCCTGCTCGAGAGAGGTTCGAGCATCGCGACCGGTGGTCGCACTATATTCGCGGGCACACTGCGGATCGCTCCTGCTGCAAACTCCGCACTGGAATTGGATATTGCCGCTGCAGGCAGGCTTTCGATCGCGGTCCGCGAGGGAGCGGCCGAGGTGCAGAACGCTTCCAAACTCGTCATCGCGAGCATGCATCGGGGACAAGCGCGGACCTTTGAAGTGGACTCCAACGCGGCCGGTGGATTCAGGAGCCAGGAGACCAGCTTCCATCTGACGGATCGCGACTGGTTCGGCGGCCGCATGCCCCTCGGAAAATAACGTGCACATCCTGCTGGCAGCGATCCTCTTCCTCGCCATCCTGACGTTGTGGGTTCCCGCCTTCTGGCCGGTGGCCGTGTTTGAGGCGGGAGTTTTGGTGCTTGCCGGTGTCGCGCTGGTGCGATTCCGGCATCGCTTGCCTGTATTCTCGTGGCCGATTGTCCCGCTGTCGGGCGCCGCTCTCTGGGGATCGCTGCAGTTGCTCACTGGCCGAAGCATTTACGCGTTCGATACGCGGAATGCCGTGGTCGAGTGGACGACCTTCGCCGCGGTGTATTTCCTGGGACTTTGCCTGTTTCGCTCGGCGGATGCCGCGCGTTGGTTTCGTTCGGCGCTGTTATGGTTCACGTTCTTACTCTCCAGTGCGGCGATCCTCCAGGTGTTCACCGCCCCCGGCCGGATCTTCTGGCTTTTTCAGTCGCATGCGGACGAAATCGTGATGGGGCCGTTCCTTTACCGCAATAACTATGCGGCATTCGTCGAAGCGATCCTGCCGATGGCCATGTACGAAGCGCTGCACCGCTCCCGCACCACGCTCCTGCACGCGCTGATGGCAGCTGCCATGTTCGCGTCGGTGGTCGCGTCCGCCTCGCGTGCAGGGCTGGTTCTGGCGTCCGCGGAAATCATCCTGGTCCCGCTCCTGGTGTGGCAGCGCCGGCGGCACGAAGATGTGTCGATCGGCTGGCCCTTGCTGGCGGCAGGCGTGATGCTGGCAGTTGGTACCGTTGCCGTGGGACCACAAAGCGTATGGGTCCGGTTCCAGGACAGCGACCCCTACGCAATTCGCCGGCGGCTTGCGGTTTCGACGCTCCACATGGTGCGCGCGCACCTGATCGTCGGTACGGGGCTCGGAACGTGGTCCACTGCCTATCCCGGCTTCGCCATCGCGGACTTCGGCAGGTTCGCTAATCGGGCGCACAACGACTGGCTGCAATGGGCCGCGGAAGGCGGACTCCCGCTCGCTCTGCTGCTGGTGAGTGTTTTCTTTTGGTCGGTGCGGCCGGCCGTACGTTCGATTTGGGGAATCGGGGTAATCGCGGTCTTTCTGCACGCTACGGTCGACTATCCCTTTGCCCGTCCGGCGCTCGGTTCGTGGGTGTGGCTGGTGCTGGCACTGATCGCGGCGGATGCGGCAAGAGGAGCTGCGTAACAAGCAAGCCCCCGCAGGCAGACCTGGTGGACACCCGAATAGCCTCGACACAGTATCGAGACGGGAAACACGAGTCTTTGAGCCAGCGCTCTAGCGAGGTGGATCGAGTTGGGCAACTAACTCGCCGGTCAGCCGCAGGACATTCCATCTTGCCTTTTCGACGGCGTACTGTGCATCGTAAAACGCGATCCATTTCTGATTCTCCACGATGCGCGCTTCCTCCACCTGGCGCATCGTCGCACGCCCTTCCTGCATTTGGGCCAGGGTAACGGAGAGCTGCTCGCGCGCGACCTCCAGGTCGAGTCGCGAAACCTCCGACGCCGTACCTGCCCTCTTCACCGCGCGAAACGATTGCTGCAGATCGGCTGTCAGCCGATTGCGGGTGCTGGTTAATTCCAGCTTCAGGTGGGAAATATCGGCGTCGGTCTGCGCGACTTGCGCGCTCACTCCTGTGCCGAGCAGTAAGGGCAACTGGAACGACACGCCGATCTGTCCGTTGTTGCGTTGGAATCGCTGGAAGAATTCCTGGTAGTTATTGAATTTGGCGAACAGGCCGTATTGCGCCACCAGGTCGACTCTGGGGAGCCGTGATGCGCGCTCTCCACGTCTCTCCAACTCCTTCGCCACCACCTGGGATTCCAGGCGGCGAAGATCCTTGTTGCTCTCGAGCGCGGTCTGGATGGCCTGTTCTTCGGATTGAGGCAGTTGCGGCGCGGTGCGCTCTTCCTCGATCGGGCGCACCCGGTCCTCAGCCGGAAAACCGAGCCCGATTGCGAGCGAAGTCTCCGCCGTTTCCTGCTCGTCTTCGAGCCCGTCCGCGATCTGCCGGGTTCGCGCCAGATTGTACATTGCCGTTTTCTCCGCCAGCGGCAAAGCGCGTCCTTCGGCTACCTGCGCCCGGATCGACTCCAGCACCTTTTCCTGGCTCTCCGTGTCCTTGCGCGCCAGCGCGCCGATGCGGGCGGCACGTTCGGCGTCGAGATACAGTGTGGCAATGCGGTAGGCGACCTCGTCCCGTTTGCTCGCAACGGTGAGCGAAGCACCGCGGGCGTCTTCGCGGGCCTGCGCGACGGCATAACTTTGCGGGCGATTGAAGATGTACTGGGCCGCCTGCCCTTGCACGATGCTCGGGGCGGATCCCTCGATGCTCAACGGAAAGCCATCGCTGTAGGCGAGGCCGCTGCCCACGGTGACCCGCGGACTGAAGGGACCGCGCGCAACGCGGATCGCCTGCCGCGCCTTCTCCTCATCGAATCGGGCGAGCGCGACATCGGGATTCTGACGCAAGCCGGTCTCGATCGTCTGGCGCAGGGTCATGGAATGAACTTCGGCGCGTAAGACAGAACAGAAGGTAAGGACTACGAGGGTCGCTCGGAACATGCTTTGATTGTAGAGCGCGCGACCCAATGGGACGGGAGTCCTTGCCACCGGGCCTCAGAGCGCTACGGTCGCCTGCCGCCGAAGACCGCGAGTTCGAAGACCTTGAGGTAACAGTCCACATCGATGAATCCGATCTCCCGGAGCCACTGGCACTGCAGTTCCACAGGCGCCAGGATATTGGCCGCTTTATCGGGCCGATGATAGTAGGTCGCCGCCACTTCATCGCGGCTCTGGCCTGGATGGAGGGGATGCAGGTGATCGACAAACAACTCGTCGTGGATGTGTTCGACCCAAGGCGAGGCGGAAGAGACATGCTCCACATTGACGAAGACTCCGCGCGGGTTCAGGAGTCCGAAGATCTCGCGATAGACTTCCTGCTTGCGTGCGTCGGGCTGATGGTGGATGGAGAAGCCTGAGACTACGGCATCGAACGGAGCCCATTGCGCGACAAACTGCGTCCAGTTCGCGACGCCGTAATCGACATTGGCGAGATGCACTCGCGCATCAGGCAACGCTCCCTCACGGTCGCGGCTCGCATCGTGCGCGTTCGCATCGTGCGCGTTCGCATCGAGAGCATTTGCATCGTGCGCATTGGCATCGTGCGCCTTGGCATCGTGCGCCTTGGCATTGTGCGCATTGACATCGCGCGAATTCTCATCGTGTGCATTCGCATCGTCAGCATTGACATCGCGCGAATTCTCATCGCGTGCATTCGCATCGAGCGCATTGGCATCACGCGAATCCGAATCGCGTGCGTTCGCAACGTGCGCATTCTCATCACGCACATTCGCATCGCACGCATCCGAATCGCGTGCATACGAGCCGCGCGCGTCAGCAAGCGAACTGGCCAGCCTATGGAGGCGCTCGCGCGCATTGGCATTGCGCGCATTGGCATCGAGCGCATTCGCATCGTGCGCATTGGCATCGCGCGCACTCGCATCGCGCGCATACGAGCCGCGCGCGTCAGCAAGCGAACTGGCCAGCCTATCGAGGCGCTCGCGCGCCGCTTCGAGCATGGGCGCCGAGAAATCGGCGAGGACCGCCTCCGCATCGGGGTAGCGCCGCAGAATTGCGTCCGAAAGCACTCCATCGCCGCACCCCAGATCGAGAAACCGCCGGATCGGCCGGCCGCAGGCATCGAGCAGCCGCAGCATGACATCGATCTGCTCCTGTGCGAGAGGAATCGCGCCGCGGACGCCCTCCAGATACTTGGCGACTACTGTGGACGCCTTCCAGACTTCATCGGTGCGTGCCGGCATGCCTACAGTGTAAGCGGCGCGAGGTACTGAAGGGCGCGCTCCACGCACGATTCCAGACTCTCATCGGTGTCGACGACGAGTTTGGGTAGATCGATCGGCTCCCACTCTGAGCGAACCCGCCGATACAATTCGGGCGTGCGATTGGCCGCGGGGTGCGACCCCTCGGCCATTGCCCTCTCCAGACGTACGATCGCGCTCTGTTCCGCGCAGACGCACTCCACGATCGCCCACGTGGCGCGCTGATCCGCGCAGAATCCGATGACTCGTTCGCGCTGGTAGCGGCGCGAGAACGTGCGACCGTCGAGCAAGACGTGCGGCGGGCTCTGCTGGGCAAACAGGTACGCGGCGGTTTGCAGCATGATCTCCTGGCAGAAATCGTCCTGTCGAGCCGAGTACTCGACGTGCGGAGCAGGAAAGAGCGCCGCCCGGATGATGTCCTTGTCCAGAACGACACCGGCAAGCCGTGGCGCCAAGGCACGGCCCAGTGTACTTTTGCCGGTGCCGGGCAGTCCGGCAAGCATGACGATCATGGGATGGCGCGGCACTCACTCACAGCGTAGTGCCGCGATCGGATCGAGACGGGCCGCTTTGATGGCGGGCCAGAGGCCGAAGAACAGACCCACACTAGTGGCCACGGTGAAGCCGGCAACCACCGACCATAACGGCACGCTGGACGGCAGGCTCGGGACGAAGGTTCGGATCGCCAGGCTCAGCAGCCAGCCCAGCAAAATCCCAATGATCCCTCCAGACGCCGTGAGTGTCATGGCCTCAAGCAGGAACTGCCACGTGATATCGCTTCGCCGGGCGCCAATGGCCTTGCGCACACCGATCTCTCGGGTTCGTTCCGTCACCGACACCAGCATGATATTCATCACACCGATGCCGCCCACCAGCAGACCGATGGAAGAGATCACCACCATCACCAGGGCCACGCTCGACATAACCTGGCGGAACTGTCCAATCAACTGCTCGGCGCTCGAGATGCCGAAGTTGTCGGGGTCGACGGGCTTCACGTGACGCCGGCGCCGCAGAATCTGTGTTACCTCGTCTTGCGCCAGATCCATCTGGCCGGGCTTGGCCAGCACACAGATGAAATGGTCCTTGGCCTCCGGATAGATTTTCTGAAAAGTGTGATACGGCGCCAGGATCGCCTTATCGTTTTGATCGTCTCCCAGGAACGACTTGAACTTGGTCAGCGTGCCCACCACTTCCAGGCTGTGTCCGTCCACCAGAATGGTCTTGCCGATGGGATCGGTGTGTTCGAAGAATCGCTCGCGCACGCCGTTGCCAATGACGGCGATGTCGCGGCGGTGCGTGTCCTCGGTGTCGGTGAAGAATCGTCCCTGACCCAGTGTGGCATTGATGTTGCGGAGGTGGTCGGAGGTCACGCCGACGAAGAGAGCGTCGTTCATATCGTGCCCTTTGTACCGGGCTGTGACCGGAGGAAGACCGAAATCCGTCATTTCGCGAAAGAGCTCCACCGAAACCAGTTCCACGGCGGGCGCCTCGGTCTGAATCGCCATCGCGTCCTCGTACGTAAGCGATTTGCGCAGCCGCTCCTCGCGCGTCAATTGGTGCGGGGCGCCCATCTGCAACTTGTAGACCCACAGAGTCCGCGTGCCGAACTGTTCGGCGACATCCACCAGTTGGCGGTCGAGCCCGGCAATAATGGAGGTCACGGCGATCACGGTGGTGGTGCCGATGAGGACTCCCAGCACGGTGAGAAACGACCGGAACTTATGCCGGCGCAACGTATCCAGCGCCAGCAGCAGATTTTCAAGAACATGATGCCGGGGTGACTGCGCCATCTCAGGTCTCACTTCTCAGCGCTTCGATCGGCGCCAGTTTGGCGGCCTTGGTGGCGGGATAAATTCCGAAGAACAGCCCCACTGCGGCCGAAAGAGAAACGCCCAAGATCACCGCACTAGCCGGGACATCAGCGGTGAAGACGCGGTTCACCAGCCAGGCGATCATCAAAGCCAGGAGAACTCCGGCCACGCCGCCGATGGTCGCGATGACCCCGCTCTCAATCACGAACTGCCACAGGATGTCACGCCGGCGGGCGCCGACCGATTTGCGAATGCCGATCTCCTGGGTTCGCTCGGTGACGCTCGCCAGCATAATATTCATGATGACGATGCCGCCCACCACCATGAATACGGCGACGAGGCCGATGGTCACCGCAAAAATAGTGCCGGTGAGGTCTTTCCAAACCGCCATTATGGTGTCGGAGGCATTGATGCCGAAATTGTCGCTCTCCTTGTAGGGAAGGTGGTGGCGCGCCCGCATCAGGGCACGCACCTCATCTTCCAACTCGGTCATATGAGGAGCATCAGGTGATTTGACGAATACCAGCAACTCGGGACGGGCCATCCAGATAGCGCGGAACGTCGTGAGCGGAATAATCGCAAAGTTGTCCTCGCTCTGTCCAAAGGTGCTGCCCACTTTTTCGGTCACGCCGACCACACGGAAGGGCAAGCCGGAGATGGAAATCTCTTTTCCCAGCGGATCGACATTGGAGAAAAGCTTCTCCACCAAGTCCTGCCCGATCACGCAAACGCGGGCGGAGTGCTGATAGTCGGAATCATTAATGTAGCGCCCACTTTCCACCTTCTCCCGGCCTATGTCCACGAAGCTGGGGGTCATCGCGTTCACCGTGATCTCGTCGATGGTGTACGTCTTGTATCGGGCCGTGGGGTTGGGCTGCAGATTCGCCATCGCGCCGATCGCCTGGTAGCCTTGCAGATTATCCCGGAGATAATCGTAATCGTCCAGGCGAATGGGCAGATTGCGGCGCCGCGAGTTCATCATCTCTTCGAACCCCTGCGCCCACTGGAACTGGTGCAGGACGAAGGTATTGGTGCCCAGGTTGGCGATATGGTCGGCGATGTAAACGTTCATGCCGTTGACTACCGACATGACGACGATCAGGGTAGTGGTAGCTACAACCACGCCGAGAAGCGTCAGGAAGGAGCGCAACTTGTGCGAACGAAGCGCCTCCAGAGCGATCCAGAATGCCTCACGAGCGGTGACCCATCGGCTCACCCCCCGTCTGACCTGGATTACCTGTTCTTCTTGCGGGGTCTCAACTGGACTAGGCGCTGTCACCGTATCACCCTGCGTCCCTGGCTTGACGTTAGCATCCCATTGGGGGCGGACGCAAACGCGGCGCTCGTGAGTTGAAGGACGCGCTATCCGGCCATACGCACGGGGTCGGTCGAAGGTTCCCGGATGTCGCGCACAGGGGGACAAACCGGTGAACGAACGCAGGGCGGGGCCGGCGGCCTGGTCTACTGTGTCAGATCGACCAGGTACCCCGAAACGACCGCCGTGAAGGCCCCGGTGTTGGTTGTCGACGACCAGGCGACTCGGATAAATGGGGTCTGCCCGGCTTCGAAGAATGCCAGCACCGGCTGATTGACCGCTACGATTTCGGGGGTGGCCATGCTGCTCCCTGGAAGAGAGAACACCGCGAATCCGCCGGCGCCCTCGAGAAATATACCGTTGATCCCGGCGCCCGGGTTGGGGTTGAAATTGCCGCTTACGTGTTCGAGGACGAGCCGTTTGTTTGCGGGTACTGCCGGGAAGATCAGGTCGCACAAGCCCTGGCTGCCGCAACCTACAGCGCCGCTCTGCATGTAAGGAACACGCCCTTTTTCGTCGATGTTCTTAATCACCGCGGCCCTGATCTGGGCTATTGCGGGCACAGCGTAGAACTTTCCGAGTACGGTCAGAAGCGCCAATGCGCCAGCTAAAGTCAGCATTCTGTTCTTCATTTCCAGCCTCCAGTTATTTGATTTGGTGGGATCAGTAAGTCTTGGGAACTGAACTCATCGAGTACGCCGCGAGATGCGTTTTCCCAGGAACAGCATTCCGCAGCCGACGCCGAGCAGAACTGTGGAAATCGGTTCAGGCACGTTCCCCGGCAGAATTACATCAAACGCATACTGCAAGTTCTCTCCCTGCGCGAGATTGCCCAAGCCGGAGAATCCGTCAGAGAGATTCAAGCTGCCATCGTTCTCCGCCAGTGACATATTCTCAAATGCCGTCAGTGCAATCTGATAGGTCCCGGGCGCAAGTGTGCCGCCATCCAGCAGAACGTCGAAGCAGTTGCCGCCAACGGAGTTTGCCCCGGGCGGGCAGGTGGTTCCGAAGAAGGTGGAAGCAAGAAAATTACCGCTGGGATCGAACAGGCTCAGGTAAGGCTCCAGCCCGCCAGACGGGACGCTCACACCAGTCAGGCTGGTTCCTCCTCCATAGCTGTAAGTGACGGCTTCCATCGTGGTGGGCGCCACCACGGTGAACGTATTCACCACGGCGGCCCATTGCGCGTAGTCGCTATCGGTGTTCGACGGACCCAGAGTGCAGCCAGTCCCGCAATCGGTTATCGTCGCGTTGGTCCGCAAGTCACCGGAAAAGTAGAGTACATTCGCGGCCAGGCGCGTTGGACACTGCAAGACAACAATAGCGGCAACCACTCCCAGCGTGTAGTGCCGCGCGCTGCAACCTGCAGGGTGCATCTTGAACATGCGATCTTCCTCCGTTTCAGCCCTCGTAGGCCGTAATGCAGAGATCGATGCAAGTCGATTGGGAATATTGGTATCGGGGTGCGCGCGACCAGTACTGACTCTAAGGGAGCACCCGCCACAGGGTCCGCGCCTCTTCCGCGATGAGATCGGGCATCTCCTCCGGGAAGAACAGGTTGGCTCCGTCCACCCGGCGGATTCCGTGCGAACCCGGGAGCTTCCGGTCGAGCCATTCCGCCCACTCGATTCCGAAGAGCGTATCCTTCATCCCCCATACCATACGCACGGGTCCGTTCCATTGCTCCAGGCGGTCGCGCACGGCGACGAGCACATTCTCGCCTAACGCAACGGCGTACGCGTCCACTTGCGACTTCTTCAATGGCGTGGCGACCAGGGGACGGAAATAGGCTTCGATGGTTTCGTCGGAAAGCTGATCGGGAAAGCTGTAGGCGATTCCACCGATCCCCTTGCTCGAACGCGCCAACTGCTTGTTCGCGAGTTGCGGCACGATAAAGCGGTCCACCATCTGACCGCGTTTCGCCAGTTCGATGAGCGGAACGAACTGGGCCGGCGGATTGTTCTCGTCCACGTCGCAATTGGTGAGCAGGAGGGATCGCACGCGTTCGGGATGCCGCGCCAGGAAGAGCTGCGCGACCAGGCCGCCCGAATCATTGGCCACCAGATCGACCGCACCGGCATGCAGGAAATCGAGAAGCGACGCGAGCATCTTTTCCGGCTTGATGGACTGCCCCTCGGGAGTTTCTGTGAAGCCCATTCCCATGACGTCGGGCGCGATGCAGCGGCGGTAAGTATGGAGTTGTTGGATGGCTCCGCGCCATTGGTAGCTGTTCAGCGGATATCCGTGGAGAAACAGCGCCACGGGGCCGCTGCCGTGGTCGATGTAGGCGACCCGGCTCATGGGCAGGGAAGCGAAACGCCGGTTATGCCGATACCATGCCGCATCCAGGTGCTCCGGAGTTTTCGCAGAGGCGAGAGCCACGGCAGAACTGAAGAAGAGATTTCTACGGGTCATGCCAGCAGTATCGCGAGCGCGGGCCTTCCATTCGCGCACGTTCGGACGGGTTTGAGCACAATCGGCCGAAAAAATCAGCGGAACGCGGTGGTTTTCGCCAGCATGCGTTGCATGGTGCGTGGCGCGGCGCCGAGGACACGGCGCATATGTTCCATATGGCTCTGATGCGCGAAGCCTGAGGCTTGGGCGACGTCGGCCATGGAGAGGCCGTCTTCGAGCAGCAAACTACGGGCACGCTCCACGCGGCGCCGGATTACGTACCGATGCACCGGCATCCCCACCGCCTTGCGGAATTGCGCCTTGAAATGGGAGACGCCCATGCCTGCCGCGGAAGCGATCTGCTCGAGAGAAAGGTTCTCCGGCAGATGCTCTTCGATGAACGAGAGCACCTTCTTCAGGCTATTGCCAGCGAGGCCTTCGATCCGCGGCATCGGAGCCGGAGCCAGAGAGCTGTGACATGCCACTATGCGGGAAGCGACAGCCAAGGCAAGTCCATCCAGATAGAGCGGTCCCGAGCGGAAGCCCGTCTCCATCTCCCGCTTGATTACCCACAGCAGTGCTTCGAGTTCCGGGTCGCGGACCTGAAAACGGTTGCGGATCTCAAGCCGGTCGGGATCCGCGCCGGTATCGATGACGATGCTCCGCAGTGCTGATTGGGGAAGGCTGAGGAGAAGCGACGAGTCATTCTCGTCGTGCATCTCCCAACGGGCGGGCGTCCTGGCGGGGATGATGTCGATATCGCCGTGCACCGCGGTTCCCGCAAAGCGTTTGCCGTCGCGCCGGCAGTCGATCCTGGCAGGCGCACCGAGATGCACGGTGACCAGGACAGTCTCCAGGCCCGGGACGACGAGCACGCCCTTGGAATCTTTGCGTAACTGAAAGGCGGTGCCCCCGGTCGTCCGCGCTTCCGCCAGGATCTGCGGCTCTGCGGTGTTCCTCGCCATCGGTTCTATCTCCAGTCTGTCAGCGGTTCCGGAAGATCGCAAGTGCGGCCCACGGTATTCTGGATGGATGTCGCGGCTGTGCGGCCGAGTGGTGAGCGGCCTGGGTGATTTCGGACAGTGGATCGAACGGCTGAGCGATTTCTACCTGCAGAAAACGGGTATGCGGCTCTATCCGGGCACGCTCAATCTGGAATTGCCGGCGCCGTATTCGCTGCCACCCAACGTGATTCGCCTGGAGGCCCACGAGTATGGAGGACGCGTGTCGGTCAGTATGGTGCCGTGCCGTGTTTTCGATCGTCCCGCCTTTCTGCTGCGCACGGATGCGAATGAGCAAGGGGTCGGGCATCATTCCAAATGCATAATCGAGATCGCGACTGACGTGAAGCTGAGGGATGTGTGCGGATTGCAGGATGGCGATTCCGTCGAGGTCTGTTTTGCGGACCCTGCGTGAGTCCGCAATCTGTAGAATACGTTCGGCGAATGCGCGTGCTTACGAGCCGCGCGCGTCAGCAGGCGACCTTGACTGCTTTAGCGGCGTGGTGGCAACGCTTCCTCACGGTCGCGGCTCGTAAGCTACCTTCGCGCGATACGTGCGCTTGCGAGCCGCGCGCGTTAGCAAGCGATTTGGCGATATGCAGGCGGACTTCTGAAAACAAGTACTTAGCAAACAGATGCCGCGTTCGATGCGGTACAGTCCGACGCAGGACCAGGCAGCGCTGAGCGCGAAATTCGATCTGGAACGTGTCCCGCACCTGACCATCTATGAGTGCGGAACGCCGCGCGAGTAAAGTACACTGGCTCCGGAGGGATGATGCGGGAACTGTCGAGGATGGGTCTGCCGGTGGTGCTGCTTTTGGGAACGCTTGCCACTGCCCAGGAACCCACGGTGAACGGAGCGGGAGTAACTCGGGGAGGGGGCAGTGGCGCTGGTGCCGCGACGGCGGCGGCGATCGCCGCTTCTAAGGAAGATCCGGCGGCCGTCGATCGCGGGGGCAAGGTCTTCGCTACGCAATGCGCGGGGTGCCACGGCGTGACAGCCCGCGGTGGACCGGGCGCGCCCGACCTCGTCCGATCCGTTCTGGTGCTCGATGACGAGAAGGGCATCCTGATCGCTCCGGTGATTCGCGATGGGCGTCCCGATCAAGGCATGCCGAAAATGAATTTGTCCGAGCCGCAGATTGCCGACATTGTGGCGTGGCTGCACGTGCAGACCTATGCCGCGGGACATCGCACCACATACGAATTCCTCAACGTCCTCACCGGCGATGCGAAGAAGGGCGAAGCGTATTTCAACTCCACGGGCAAATGCAATTCCTGCCACTCGGTGACGGGCGATCTGAAGGGCATCGGGAGCCGCTACGATGCTTTTCCCTTGCAGTCGCGGTGGCTGCAACCGCGCGGTGGACGCGGCGGAGCGCCTCGCGGCGGTAGAGCCGGCGCCACTCCGTCCACACGAAGCGCCATCATGGTCACTGTGACGCTGCCCTCGGGCCAAGTGGTCTCCGGCGCGCTCGATCGCATCGACGATTTCAACGTTTCGCTGCGCGATGCCGCCGGTGACTACCACTCGTTCAATCGGGAAGGCGCCACCCCGAAGGTCGAGGTCAAAGACCCTTTGCAGGCGCATACCGATCTGCTTCACAAGTACACGGACGCCGACATTCACAACGTTACTGCCTATCTGGTGACCCTAAAATGACCCTGGCTAGACTCCTTTTCACCACCCCTCTGGCGTTCCTTGCCGCTTCGGCGTTTGGGCAGGCGCTCAATCCGTCTGAATTGCTCAAACAGCCGACGGATGCCTGGCCCACGTACAACGGCGACTATTCGGGCCGGCGCTTCAGTCCTCTGACGCAGATCAATTCCTCGAACGTTCACACACTCTCGCTTGCCTGGGCCACGCGCTTCAGCGCTGGAGGGGGCGGTGGCGGGCGAGGCGGCGCGCAGGCGGGCGGCGGCGGAGCGCCCATCCAAATCAAATCGACGCCCCTGATGGTGAACGGCATCCTGTATTTCTCGTCGCCTAACAACGTCTGGGCGGCGGATGCGCGCACCGGCCGCGAACTTTGGCATTACCAATATCCGCCAAACACGGGCAGCACCATCGGCAATCGCGGCGTGGGCATGTACGGGAACTGGCTCTATTTCGAGACGCCCGACAGCCAACTGGTGAGCCTCGACGCGCGCACCGGCAAGCAGCGCTGGAAGGTGCAGATCGCCGATCCGAAACTCGACTACACCTCGACGGTCGCGCCGGTGGTGGTGGGCAATCACATTCTGGTCGGGATCGGCGGCGACCACCTGGATAATCCAGGCTTCCTCGAATCGCACGATCCGGAAACGGGCGCCGTGCAATGGAAGTGGTGGACCACCCCCCGTAAGGGGGAGCCAGGCATCGAGACATGGCCGAACGAGTACGCCGCGGCGCACGGCACGGGCCAGGCATGGATGCCGGGGACGTACGATCCGGAACTGAACCTCTACATTGTCGGCACGGGCAATCCCAACCCCGTGATGGCCGAGAAGAGCCGCAAGGGCGACAATTTGTACACCTGTTCGATCGTCGCGATCAATCCCGACACCGGCAAGATCGTGTGGTACTTCCAACCATCTCCGCACGACACGCACGATTGGGACGCAGTGGAGACTCCGGTTATGTTTGATGGAGTGATCGATGGCAAGCCGCGCAAACTCGTGGCGCAAGCCAGTCGCAACGGCTACTTCTTCGTGCTCGATCGAGCGACCGGAAAGAATGTCCTCACGCAACCGTTCATCGACACTTTGAATTGGGCGAAGGGTATCGACGCCAAAGGCCAGCCGATTCCCGATCCCGCCAAGTTTCCGACCACCGACGGAGTGCTGGTGTCGCCATCCTCGAATGGGGCGACCAATTGGCCGGCGCCGAGTTTCGATCCCGACACTGGCCTGCTGTACGTCGGCACCAACCGGCCGTACAGCATGTACTACCTGACGGACACGGACGAGCGGCCGGAGGGCTGGGGCGGCCTGGATAGCGGTGTCGGCAGCGACGGCAGTGCGCTGGTGGCCATCGACTACAAGACGGGGAAGATCGCATGGCGCCACGAGTGGCCGAGCGGCACGGGCGTGACGCATATCCTGACCACGGCAGGCAAGCTGCTGTTCACCAGCAACGGGCAGAATCTGATCGCGTTCCATCCGGCGAACGGTAAGATTCTGTGGCACTCCGGTCTGATGGCGGCTCCGAGTGCGGGCCCGATTACATATCTGCTCGACGGCAAGCAGTATCTGCTGGTCGCGGCAGGCGACAGCTTGTACAGCTTCACGGTGAATCGTCAGGCGGAGTAGCGAGAATGATTGTCGAAATGAGGACCTACAAGACGAAGCCTGGAAAGCGCGCCCAGTTTCTGGAAATCTTCCGCACCAAGGGGATCCCGGCGCACACGGAGATCGGGATGAAAATCCTGGGTCCCTTCCTTTCGATAGAGGACCCCGACACCTTGTTCTTCATGCGAGGCTTTCCCGACTTGGCTTCACGCGACCCCATGAAGGCCAAATTTTATGGAGGCGAACTCTGGAAGCGCGAGATGGAGGGCGTAGTGATGGCCATGCTCGAGAAGTACGACGCCGTCGTGGTGGATGATTCGGACGGCCTGATTCGGTGGCTGGACTGAATAAGAACTTGCGGGTCGGGCGAACGTCGGTCTCTGCAAGCAAACCCTGAAGATCCGGAGCAGATCCGTTCGATTGCGACGGAATTTATCTGTAAGTTGTTGAATCCTATGGTGGGCACCCGTCTGAGTGCGACGGGTCCAGCCATGAATAATGGACCCCGGCATATTTTTCCGTGTACCCGGGCCATGCTATAATCCGAGAGACATTCCTGTTCGAAAAGATCCAGGGAATTATTATGCCTAAGCTTAAGACACACAAAGGTGCGTCTAAGCGGTTCAAGAAGACTGGCACGGGGCAAGTGGTTCGCAATCACGCTTTTGGCCGCCATATCCTGACTTCGAAGCCGCACAAACGCAAGAAGAAACTGCATCAGAGCGTCCTGGCCGATCCGGCCGATCAACCCGTTCTGAAGAGAATGCTCCCCTACTAGATTCGGGGTGAGCGTGATTGAGCGGACGGAGCGCGTGGCACGTGCCCGAGCCGCCTTTCCAATCTAAACAAGGAGATCAAACGTGCCCAGAGTAAAAAGAGGTACCCACCGCCGGGCGTCTCGCAAAAAGACGTTGCATCAAGCTTCCGGCTATTTTCTCACCAAGAGCAAGCTCTATCGCGCAGCGCAAGAGGCCGTCGAACGCGGACTGAAGTTCGCATACACCGGCCGCAAAAACAAAAAACGCGAATTCCGTGCCTTGTGGATTGTCCGCATTAATGCCGCGTGCCGCGCGGCGGGCATTTCCTACAGCCAGTTTGTACATGGCCTGAAAGCTGCCGGTCTCGATCTCAATCGCAAGGTGCTGGCAGATGTTGCACTGCACGATGACGCGGCCTTCCTCCAGTTGATAAACTCAGCCAAGAGTGCGCTGGAGAAAGCATGAGTCCTGTCGAAGAGAGCACCGATTCCCTTAGTAGCCTTGAAGAACGAATTCAAAGCACGGTCCAACTGGTCGTGCGCCTGCGTCAGGAAAAAGAAGAAGCACTTCGCGAGGGCGCGGAACTCCGCGCCCAAGTGGAGCGCCTCACTGACGAGGTGAAGTCCCTGCAAACGGACCGCAAACAGGTCCGCACTCGCATCGAAAAACTGCTGGGACAAATCGATCAGTTGGGCAGCGAATAAGGGCATCTCGCCTCCGGAGGTCCGGGTGGAAAGCACTCCCGAAAAACGGCGCGTCCAGGTGACGATCCTGAGCCGCCCGTATACGCTGCTGGCGTCAGGCGATCCTCGCGAAGTGGAGGAGGTAGCCGCCAGTGTTGACGAGTTAATGCTTTCCATTGCGGCACGTGCTCCCAGTGCCGACTCCACGCGGATCGCGGTATTGGCATGCGTGCATCTCGCCGACAAGTTGCGTGTCCTCGAGCGTGATCTCAATCGCCTCAAGGATCGCGTCGATCGCAAAACAGAAGAGTTCACGGGGATTCTGGAGCAGTTGCTGGCATCGGAGGAACGGTGATGGCTGCGCGTCTGCTAATGGTGTCGCTGGCATGTATGGGGCTGGCCGCGGCAACGATTTTCGAATCGGAGATCGCTGAGTGGCGCCGCAATCGCGAGGCGGCTCTGCAGGCTGATGGCGGATGGCTCTCGGTGGCCGGGTTGTTCTGGCTGCATGAGGGCGCCAATCGCTTTGGGAAAGGTTCCACGAACGACATCGTTCTGCCCGACGGTCCGGAGAACGCCGGAATCATCGAACTGCATGGCGACAGCGTGAAGGTCACGCAGGACGGCACTGCTCGCGATGTGAAACACGATTCCGCCGACGTCTTGAAGGTGGGCCGGCTCAGTCTTTTCGTGATCAAGCGGGGCGAGCGGTATGGAATTCGCCTCAAAGATCCCGAAAGCGAGTACCGGCGCGCTTTCCACGGAATCGACTACTATCCGGCGAGCGAGGCCTACCGCATCACGGCGAAGTTCGTCTCCGAGCCGCGCAAGGTTCCGATTCTGAACATCCTGGGCCAGACGGAGGACTCCGATTGCCCGGGCTACGCCGTGTTCCACCTGCATGGCAAGGAGTATCGGCTCTATCCGATCATCGAAGAGCCCGGCGACCAGCAGCTCTTCTACATCTTCCGCGACCAGACCACCGGAAAAGAGACCTACGGCGCGGGCCGATTCCTTTATTCCGCGATGCCGAAGGATGGCGAGGTCGTCCTGGATTTCAACAAGGCTTACAATCCGCCCTGCGCGTTCACGCCGTACGCTACCTGCCCGTTGCCGCCCAAGGAGAATCACCTGGCCGTGCGCATCGAGGCAGGCGAGAAGAAGTACGGGCATTAGCTTGCTGACGAGCGCGGGTCGCAAGCGCACTTATCGCCCGAACGTATTTGGGTAGCTCACGAGCCACGACCGTGAGGGAGTGTTTCTTAAGAGCCCGCTCACATCGCGAGAAACGCAGCCATCAGCTCGATCCCATCCCACAAGTTCTGAATCCGAATGTTTTCGTTGAAGCTGTGCTGGCTATTGTCGTGGTTGGCGATCGGCGTGGTGATCGTCGGCACATGCAGCATCTCGTCGATCATGTAGAGTGGCACGCTGCCGCCCATCGTCGGCAGCCTGACCACGGGACCGCGTGCCGCATCCGCAGTCTTTAAAATGAGCTGCGAAATCGGCAAGTCCATGGACGTGCGGGACGCCGCATAACCACCTGGTTCCACCACCACGCGCGCCAGTTTCTCGTGCGCCATTCGCGTCTCGCGATCGGGCTCGGCTTCCACGATGAAATAACCTTGCGACCGGATGTGGCTGACGACGCGTTGCGCCGCGGCCTCCGGGCTGATGCCTTTCACCAGGCGAATGTCGATGGTGGCGGTAGCGGTGGACGGGATTACGTTACTAGCCTGCGCCCCGGTTCTCGCACTGTTCATACCGCGAACATTTAGCGAGGGCATATTCAGTAACTCCACGAGTTTCCTGCCGCCGCCTTCGGTGCGTCCCAGCCAGAGTTCGCTCTTCAGTCCGGTCTCCACGTCCGGTGCTTCCGCCACGGCGCGCGTTTCGGTCGGGCTCAGCGGCTCGATGCCGTCGTAGAAATGTTCGATGGTGACGCGGCCATCGTCGGCCTTCATGGAGGCCAGCAGGCGCGCCAGCATCATGGCGGGATTCGGCGCCCAATTGCCGTAATGACCGCTGTGCAGTTCGTGATTGGGGCCGTAGAGGGTGATGTCGATGGTGGTGATGCCGCGCGCGCCGAAGACGATCTGTTGGCGGCGGCTTTGGTGCACGGGCCCGTCGCAGATCAGCCAGACGTCGCTCGCGAGCAGGTCCTTGTACTTGGCGATGATGCTGGCGAGGTGCGGCGATCCAGCCTCTTCCTCCCCTTCGAATACGAATTTCAAATTGGAGCGGAGCGGCGTTCGCGACGCCTGGAGGGCGTCGAGCGCCGCGGCGATGGTGATCAGGGGCGCTTTGTCGTCGGAGGCCGAGCGCGCGTAGATGCGCCATTCCGGATCGATAGGACCGCTCGAGGGAAGGGGAATGACGTCGCCGCCCTTGTCGAGCGGGCGATTGCGGAGCACCGGCTGCCATGGGGGCGTGGCCCACTCCTTGGGATCGAGAGGCTGGCCGTCGTAGTGGGCGTAGAAGACCAGCGTCCGCGTGGCGCCGGGCGTCAGCAATTCGCCGAAGACGACCGGTGGCGCGCCCGCGACCTCCAGGAGTCTGGTCTTCACGCCGCGCTTCTCGAAAATAGCCGAGACCGCGGCGGCATTGCGGCGGATCGCGCTTTCGTCGCGCGCCAGGTTGGGTAGCGCGAGCAGTTCCATGAATTCCGCCAGGATCGCGCGCTCGTGAGACTCGCGCCACTGGCGGGCAGCGAGGGCGGCGGGGTTCGTCTGGGCGGACGAAAGGGCTGCCGAGAGAAGGAGTAGCGCGATTCCGGGCGATCTCATGGAGCATATTGTAGCGTCCGAGGATTCGCGAAGAAGAAAGGGACGTTCTGGCTGTAATGGTGCTCCCTCGATGGGCATAAGAAAATGCGCTCGCAAGAGCTTCAGGAGGGAGAAGATCGGAATGAAGAAAAAGAGATTCGGGTTAGTGTGTCTGGTCGGCGCGACGGGCCTTTTGGTGCCTGCGTTGTGGGGGCAGGGAGGCACGCCCTCGATTTCTGCTGGTGGCGTGGTCAGTGCCAGCGCTTTTGGTCAGTTCAAGTCGATCGCGCCGGGATCGTGGATCGAGATCTACGGATCGAACCTGGCGGTGGATTCGCGTTCGTGGGGCGGGGGCGATTTCAATGGCGTCAACGCGCCGACTTCTTTGGATGGGACAAAGGTGACGATTGGAGGACAGCCGGCATACGTGGATTACATCAGCCCCACGCAGGTCAATGCCCAGGTACCCTTCAGCGTCGGGACTGGTTCGCAACCGGTGGTCGTCACGAATGGCAATGTGGCCAGCGCGGCATTCACTATCAACGTGAACGCGGAAGAGCCGGGACTGCTTGCGCCCTCGTCGTTCGCCGTGAACGGGACGCAGTTTGTAGCAGCGCTATTCACCGACGGCGTAACGTACGTGCTCCCTCCCGGATCGATTGCGGGCCTTCCCTCACGGCGCGCGCAGCCGGGCGATACGATCACGCTCTACGGCATCGGGTTCGGGCCGGTGACGCCGAATATTCCGGCAGGGCAGGTGGTCCAGCAGTCGAATGTGCTCAGTGTGCCGCTCCACGTCTTCTTTGGGACGACGGAAGCGGTGGTTTCATATGACGGGCTGGCCCCGAGTGCTGTTGGTCTCTATCAGATCAATGTGGTGGTTCCGAACGTCGCGAGCAGCGACGCAGTGCCGTTGACCTTCAGTCTCGGTGGCGTGTCTGGGACACAGATTTTGTACACTGCTGTGCAGAATGGAACACCTCCGGCTGCCAAGGTGCAGGCGGTGACGCTGTCGGCGACCTCGGTGACGGGCGGCGGTGTCGTGCAGGGAACCGTGACTCTGTCGACCGCGGCACCTGCGGGAGGCGCGTTGGTGGGACTGGTTTCGAGTTCTTCGGCGGCTTCGGTTCCTGCAACGATCACGATTCCGGCGGGCGCGACGTCAGGAGGATTTACGGTAACGACTGGTTCCGTGAACGCGACTCAGAGTGTCACGATTACGGCGACGTATGGAGGAGGATCGGCACAGGCGTCGCTGTCGGTGACGGCGCCTCCGTCTGGCGGAACGGTAGCGAATTTTTCGAGTTTGATTGCGACCGTGACGTATCAGCCGACTGGCAGCCCGTCAAGCCAGACCATAATCGAGGTGACCCCCAATGCCGGAAATACAACGTTCACCGCGAATCTCACCGGTCTTATGCTGCTCAATGGGACGTTTTCGAACCAGGGGCAGACGCTGACGTTCACAACGGCGCAACCCCAGTTGCAGGGTTACCCACCGATTTACGTCGTCGGGACAACCCAGTTTTATGTGTCCAGCATGAACCTGACGCTCAGCTTTCCCGGCCCCATCACTTCATTTGGCAATGTCGGCGGATCTCTCAGCTTCAGCGGGCACACGATCACAGATGGATCCGCCGTGAGCTTCTCCGGCGCCATCACGGGCACCTACTTTGCTTCGATTGTCCACTAGCAGTTTGCAGAACGCTCCCTCACGGTCGCGGCTCGCAAAGTCATTCCAAACACGAGCCGCGCGCGTGGGATGAGCAAGCGATCTTCGGCCTTTCTGCGAGCCGCGCGCGTGAGCAAGCGTTCTTCGACCTTTCAGCGAGCCGCGCGCGTGAGCAAGCGTTCTTCGACCTTCCGAGGCCTGTGAGTCTTCACTACCAGGAACGAGGCGTTCTAATTCGCCGTTACGGGGCCGTCGCCTTTGGAAAGCTCCTGCAGGAGTTCCTCTCGCTTCTGGACGGCGGTCCGCACCGACGACAGCATCGCCTGCCAATAAAGAATGCCGCCAATCGCTGCCGCGATCGTCATCACCAGCACGAACGCGATCTCGCTATTGAAGGCATAGCGCGCCAAATAAGCCAGAAAGATCGGGAACAGCGCCAGCGGATAGAGTAGGAAAAGCAGCCCCTGCACACCAGAACCGCCGCTTTGCGACGTACGTTCCGGACTGAGGGCGCGCGGGTAGTGCACCGAGCTGAGATTGCCCAGCCCGAGCAGGTACACCGCGCAAACGCCCACCACAATCAGCGTCTCCATCACCAGGTACAAGCCGCCGCTGACCCCAAGCGTCATCGTCACCGCCACCAGAACTAGTACTTCCAGATAGATGAAGAACAGCGCGGCGATGTTCTTGCCCAGCAGCACCAGCGAGAGATGCTGCGGCGCCGCGAAGTAGAAGACCGTGGCGGATCGGTCCATCCCGAAGCAGTTCCAATAGGAGACCTGTCCCATTAACGTCATCGAGTAGACGCACACCGCGATCAGAAAGTACGGCGAACTGCTCAGATGGGTGTCGTGACGGCCGGCGATCATCGGGAACCACACCATCAGGCCGAACGTGAATCCCATGATGAAGACCATGCGAAAGCGCGGAGCGCGCGCCATGGTCCGCAGTTCTTTTTCCACCAGGCCCGCCAGAGGGTCGCGAAAGAGCAGGGAAGGCCAACGATAGAAGCGTTCCATCCACACTTGCCGCGGCGCACTCACAGGGGTCAGCGGTGTGGCCTGCGCGGCAACGGCATCGTACCTCAAGTTGCGTTCGAACTGCGCCCTGCCGAACCAGAGAGCCACCACCGTCCACAGGCCGAGCATGGCCAGTGCGGGCAATCCTGATTCTCCGGCCGGCGGCACTGCTGCGCCCGCAATCGCCGACCACGGCAGGAAGAGGTTGTGCAAGAGCCCGCGGAACGGCCCGAGCGATCGCGGTCCCGTGCCCGTTTGGACGAGCATGCGGGGCACCACGTAGAGCATCAACAGAACGAAACTGAGGATTTCGCGGACCCTCCGGCGTGCGAGCAACCGCTCCACCAGGCTGCGCATCCCGGACGCCAGCAGCAGATTGAATAGGACAAAAATCAAGACCGCAACCAGCAGCCTTGCTTTCGCGGTCAAACCTGGCAGGAGGGCGTTTTGCATCAGGCCGATGGCGCCGCCGATCAGCACCAGCAGCATTTCCGCGCCCGTGGTCAGCCGCAGCAAGACCTCGACCAGAAAGAGTTTCTCGTGGGGGATCGGATAGACCCTCAGCTTGCGCAGGTCGAGCCCCGCACCCATGCTGGCCGAGAGCACCGGAACCAATTGCCAATAGGCCATCACGCCGGCAAAGGCCAGCGGAAGATAGCGCTCCAGCGCGGTGACATTGGCCAACTGCGCCAGGATGCAGGCAGACACTCCCACACCGCACCAGATGCTGTACCAGAGCACGGCGGCGATGGCAGAGAACCATGCGCCGCGCCGGAAGGTGACCCGCATGCTCAGAAACTGAGCACGCAATATGGCGCCAATCATAGCCAGCCCAGTCGCTCCACGGCATGTCCGGCGCCCACCACGCGCACGAACGCATCTTCCAGCGACTCGCCTCCCGCTCGCAGTTCTTCCAGAGTGCCGCAACTGGCGATCTTGCCGTTATCGATGATGGCGACGCGGTCGCAGAGACGCTCCACAACTTCGAGAACATGAGATGTGAGAAAAATCGTAGCGCCGCGCTTCACCTGGTCGATGAGAATGTCTTTCATCAGGCGCGCGCCCACGGCGTCCACGCCCTCGAAGGGCTCGTCCATGAGAAAGAGGTCGGGGTGATGAATCAGGGACGCGGCCATCGCCACGCGCTTGCGCATTCCCTTGGAGTATTCGCCGATCAGTTTGCGGTCCACCTGGAGCTGAAACAGGTCCAGCAGATCGCGTGCGCGCTGTTTCGCAGTGGGCTGGTCGAGGCCGTACATGCGGCCCACAAACTCCAGGAATTCCGCGCCGGTCAGACGATCGAACAGCAGCGACTCGTCGGGCACGAGGCCGATCCGCCTCTTGATCTCGAGTTCCTGCTCGGGTAGCCGCATACCGAGGATTTCGATGGTGCCGCTATCGGCGGGAATCAATCCTGTGAGCATGCGGATGGTGGTCGACTTGCCGGCTCCGTTGGGTCCCAGGAAGCCGAAGAACGACCCTCGCGGCACCTCGAGGTCCACACCGTCGACGGCGGCTTTCATTCCATACAGCTTTCTGAGGTTGCGGACCAGGATCGCGGGAACATCCATTATTTCCAGTGTACGTTGGTTGTCCCAGACGATTTGGGTCCGTGCGGCGTCCAATAGCTGGAGACTCTACAAATGCGTGCCCCTCGTGTCCTCGCTCTCTTCTTCGGCAGCGCTGCCATTCTGGCAGCCCAGAGTAACAATTCGGTGATGCTGGCCGGGTTTGGATACGCCCCGCCGACTTCAGCCGTTACCGTGGCTCCCGGCCAGATTCTCACCGTCTCCGTGTACGGGATTCGTGCAATTGATCCTGCCTTGGCGACGCCAAGTCCTGCCACGACTCAGCCCTATCCACCCATTTCGATTGACGGGATTATCGTGACACTGCAGCAAGCGGGGCAGGCGCAACGAATCGCGGTTCCGATTTACGGCATCCGGCAGAATAGCTGTTCCTCGATGGATACGAATTGCCGCGTGGTCAGCACGTTCACGCTAGCTATCCCGCAGAGCCTGCAAACGCCGGCGGACGGGTCGAACCCAGCCGCGTTGAGTATTTCGGACCAGGGGACCCTGTTGGCGGGCATTCCAGTGCATCCCGTGACCGACAGCATCCACGTCATCAATTCGTGCGATCAGACACCGATTTACGTTGGCGTTTTCAGCGAAGTCGCTGGTATTCCGGGAGGCTGCACTGCGCTGGTGCAGCATCTGGACGGCCGATTGGTCACCGACCGGCTCCCCGCCAAACTCGGAGAGACTATCACGATATGGGCCTACGGACTTGGGGCGGTGGATCCCGCGACTGTCACGCATTTTGGCCAGACGGCTCCGGTTCAGAACGTCACCTTGAGTTTCAACGTACACGCGAACGCTCCGGCCATCCGTCCGCTTCTCTCCGACGACGTGACGCACCCAATCACGTCGGTCCTGGTGGTGGCCCAGGGACTTTACCAGCTTAATATCGTGGTGGCGCCATATCTGCAGGGTCCGTTTGTGCCGTGCGACGAACTGCACGTCCAGTCGAATCTCACGATTACGCTAAGCGGTGCCGCTTCAATGGATGCCGCGCCGATCTGCGTCGCGCCTTAGGGGAAGTCGCCCCTGCGCTCCCGCGTCTGACCCGCTTTAATCCTTTGGGCGATACAGTAAGAGCACTACGAGCCGCGCGCGTCAGCAAGCGATCGCGACGGCGGCGGGGAAACGATCGGGCAGGGTTCGCTCCCTCACGGTCGCGGCTCGTAAGCTACCCAAATGGCTTCGCACGAATACGTGCGCTTGCGAGGCGCGCGTCAGCAAGCGATCGCGACGGCGGCGTGGAAACGATCGGGCAGGGTTCGCTCCCTCACGGTCGCGGCTCGTAAGCTACCCAAATGCCTTCACACGAATACGTGCGCTTGCGAGCCGCGCGCGTCAGCAAGCGATCGCGACGGCGGCGTGGAAACGATCGGGCAGGGTTCGCTCCCTCACGGTCGCGGCTCGTAAGCTACCCAAATGCCTTCGCACGAATACGTGCGCTTGCGAGCCGCGCGCGTCAGCAAGCGATCGCGACGGCGGCGGGGAAACGATCGGGCAGGGTTCGCTCCCTCACGGTCGCGGCTCGTAAGCTACCCAAATGCCTTGGCACGAATACGTGCGCTTGCGAGCCGCGCGCGTCAGCAAGCGATCGCGACGGCGGCGGGGAAACGATCGGGCAGGTTCGCTCCCTCACGGTCGCGGCTCGTAAGCTACCCAAATGCCTTCGCACGAATACGTGCGCTTGCGAGCCGCGCGCGTCAGCAAGCGATCGCGATGGCGGCGGGGAAACGATCGGGCAGGGTTCGCTCCCTCACGGTCGCGGCTCGCAAGCTGCCCAAATGCCTTGGCACGAATACGTGCGCTTGCGAGCCGCGCGCGTCAGCAAGCGATCGCGACGGCGGCGGGGAAACGATCGGGCAGGGTTCGCTCC
>Ga0209060_10000754_pt1 | contig 47236 bp, 43 predicted proteins | sample Coa_R1_8_FD_187155 | JGI IMG/M metagenome (GOLD analysis project Ga0209060, IMG submission 187155) | Surface soil microbial communities from Centralia Pennsylvania, which are recovering from an underground coalmine fire - Coalmine... | ecosystem: Environmental > Terrestrial > Soil >...
GCCGCGTCCTGCATAGCGCAGCACTGCGGCGTGGACGCGCGAGACCAGTGGACAGGTGGCGTCCAGCGTCACCAGATCCCGCGCTGCGGCTTCCTCGCGCACCTGCGGCGAGATGCCGTGCGCCGAAAAGACGGCCGTGGCGCCGACGGGGATCTCGCGAGTGTCCTCGACGAAAACCGCGCCTCGCGCATGGAGGTCGTCGACGACGACTTTGTTGTGGACGATCTCGTGGCGTACGTAGACCGGCCGGTCGTCACCCGCCGCGCGACTCTCCAGCGCCAGCTCGACCGTGCGGATCGCGCGCTCCACCCCGGCGCAGAAGCCCCGCGGCGCAGCGAGCAACACCTTGAACGACATCGTCTTCATCTTGAACTATCGTCGCCCAGCCGAACCAGCATTAGCTCGGGTGACTACGCCGGCCACAGGTCGCCGACCGTGAAGCCCTCGGGGAACGGGTCCTCAGCATCCAGTACGTACTGGCTGATGGCGCTGATCCAGGCGCTCCGCGTCAGCGTCATTGAGCTTCACGGTAATCTGATCGCGCACGCCGCTCACCAGGCGGCCGGTGGAATCGCGAACCTGGCCGATGAACGACTCCATGCCGCTGTTATCCATCTTCTTGCCATCGAGTATCCAGTCGTTCCCGGCTCGCGTGAGAGAGATTGTTTTGTCTCCATCGCGAAGATCGATTCTGTTCGGATCGCTCAACCCGAAATCGAACAGCTTCTTATTGCGAAAATCGTCCAAGTCCTTGGACAGGGATTGGCCGACCTCTGCGGGGATCTTGAAAATGCCTTCATTGACGCTGGATTTGGCGTAAAAGTCGTTCTTGTTCTTACGCACCTGCAATTCCTGCGAGCCGGTCTCGTCGGTAATCCTGACGGTTGCTATCGGAGAGCCTGACGCAAACGGGCCAGCCGTCGCTTTTGCTTCGGCGCTGTTGGCGCCTGCACTCAAAGCAGACCGCTCCATTTTGGCATCGCCAAGCTTCCGTAGAAAATCCTGGATCTGAAATCCGTCGGCTCTCATCGGATGTGGCTTGAGAATCTGCCAAGCGTCCTTGTTGCGACTCAATTCGATGTCGTTCTTGGGAGTAAGGAGTTCTGCGCGACTTACCTTATCGAGATCGAATCGCAGTAGCCGCTTGTCGCGAAGGTCGTTGGGCGTCTTGTCAATCGACGTCTTGAGGAAATCCGGAATAGTAAAGATCCTTGGATCGCCTTCTAATGCAGCAAAGGCGCTGCTGCCTGTGGGAGTCTCATCGCCTATCAGCAATTTCCGGGTTTTGCCGTCTTTTTCGATCACAGCCACTTGGAGATTCGGCTGGGCCAAGCCATATTGGCCGAGGTCCGTCGCTTTATCGTCCACGAGGCGCTCAGAGGTAAGTGAGGAGAGCGTGGAGATCACGCTGGACATCGCTGTCTGATCCACTGGGAGCCGCTGAGGCGCTGTCATCGTCCATTTGCCGGCGTCGTTTCGAACAAGGGTCAATTCATCATTGCCCTTTGCCTTGATGCCAAGTCCGGAGATGGAAGATTCATCCAGGGCAAGGATCTTGGGCGGTAACTCGGCGGACGCTCTTGGACTCTCTTCGTGCGGATGCCGACTCGACCAATAAAGCACGCCTCCCAAAGCCGCGAGAAGGAACACGGCAATGACCAACCCGTTGCCTTTCATCGCATCCCTCCCGTTGCTCTCATTTTTTCCGGGCTTCTCATAGCTATCTTCTCCGCCACCATACCGAGAACCCAGCGATTATCACGGCGAGCGGCAGAAGAAACTGGCTGGTGGCCCGCACCATGGCGAATTGCGAGAGGGTCATGTTCACGCGGCGATCCTCTTGCTCTTTCGGACGAATGGAAATCAAATCTTCGTCCGAGGCGAGCCAGTTCACGGCATTGAGGGCCAAATTGCGATTCCCGTTGAATGGAATAAAGGAATTGGCCGCCCACAACGAGCTTCCAATTACCACAAAGCGGCCTTGCGAATTTTGCTTGCCGGTCTCATAGGTTCCCGCGGCGCCGATAACCAATGGGCCTTTCTTATTCCTTGGGTCGCTGGGATCGACTGAGGGCGAGCCAAGTGCTGCGGTTGCCACGCTGCTCTCGGAGGAGGAAAACAGCTTTTGAACCGTAGACTTGTTCACGTTCTTTAACTCAAGAGAGCGTGAAAGCGGAAAGCCGGTCGCATTCCCCTTCATCTCATTGACGATGGGATGGAACTCGTAGGTGGAGACCAGAGCCACTTCGGGGCCCGCTCCGATAATCTGGCTAAGCTGGTCCAGAATGAGATCTTTATCAACCGTTACGCCCCACGATTGAAGCAAGCCTAACAGACTCTCATTATCGCCAATTTCCGTTTTGCCGAATTTCAGCGGTGGATCGAGGAGAAAGAACGCCCTCCCTCCCCCTTCTACGTACTTCTTGATGGCATCGACCTGTGGTTGCTGGTAATCGCCGGTTGGGCCGGCAATCGTCACCACCGTGCAATCCGATGGAACCTCGGCGTTCTGCAGCAGGTTGATCGCTTTTGCATCGTAGCTGTCCTTACCAAGCAGGTCTTTGAATCGCGAGTACCCGGTTTTATCCCCATCGTCGATTCTGTGCTCGCCGCTCCCGGTAACAAAGCACACTGTACGAGTTGAATCCTTCAAGTCGCGGATGAGGGCTCCAGTGATGCCTTCTTCCGTCATACTCTTGGCTTCTTCCTTCTTCATGCCAACCTGAACGATTGTCGTGCCATACGCCTTGATGCCGGCTTCACGGGCCACCTGGGGCTTTTTGTCCGGATCGACATATTCGACACGAACCTTCGGCGTGAGATTTGTGTATCGGTCCAGCAGATCTTTCGCTTGCGGAAAGTGGGTGGTCTGATCGAAATAAGTAATGATTGCTTCCTGCTTCAGACCTTGGACGATCTTGGCCGTTTGGTCGGAGAGGCTGTAGCGCTTGTTCGCGGTTGCATCGAAGGACTTGTTGTAACGATTGGCGAGGATATTTGCGATCACCAGCACTGCCAGGACCACAAGCACGTACATGGTTGCGTAGCCTGCATATTTCGTCTGTCGTGCTTTTATCCAGTCCGCGTTCATTAGGACCTCCAGCGCAGCGATTCCATGGAACGCGCGGTTAAGAACAGTCCCAGGAATGTGAGAGAAAGGTAGAAGATCGCATCCTTGGAATCGAGCACGCCTTTGGAGAACGACTCAAAGTGGGGAATCACGCAGATATACGAGAGCACCTGCGCCCAGGTGGCGGTTTCAAAGCCACCCACCCAATCGAGCACCCACAGCAGAAGGCAGACTCCAAATGTTGCCGCCCCCGCAATGATCTGGTTTCTCGTAAGGGCCGAGATAAATGTGCCAATAGAGAGCAACCCGCCGGCTAGCAGGAGGAGACCAAGGTATCCGATGGCCAGCGGCTTCCAATCGGGATTGCCATAACGAAACAGAAAGGCGAAGTTCAGCGCTGTAAACAGCAGCATGCAGGCATACAGGGTCATGGCGGCAAGCCATTTGCCCAGGATGATCTCGATATCGTGAACGGGAGAGGTCGCGAGCAACTCAATGGTGCCGGTGCGCTTTTCCTCGGCAAAGAGGCGCATGGTAATTAAAGGAATAAAGAACAGACCGATTATGCCCACGTTGAAGAGCATTGGACGGATGATCTCTTCGTTGATGTTCATGGGGATGGCCTGTCCGCGCATCTGCATCTCCATACCGTGTTCTACGAACGCTCGCAAAGTAACCCAGAAAAACCAGCCGAAAAGCAGAGCGAACATGGTGAGCAGAAGATAGGCTACCGGCGACACGAAATAGCTGCGGATCTCTTTCCGCATCATGATCCAAACATTTCTCATTGCTGCACTCCCTTCGCAACCACTTCTTGGTCATCTTCCACCGGCACCTGCGGTTCTCCGGCCCCGATTGTTTGTGCCTCGGTGGCGGCATCGTCACCGGTCAGGTGCAAGAACACGTCTTCCAGGCTCATCGCAGCGGCCCGAAGTTCATTCAGGTCCCAGCCCGATTCCACTACGGCCCGCGCCAGGTCGCCCCGCAAAAAATGGCCCTGAAGACTTGCGACCTCAAATACGGATCCAGAGTCCCGTTGCTCTTTAAGAACTGCCTTGGCCACGCCCGGCACTTTTTCAAATTTCTGCAGCACCGCTGCTACATCAATCTCTCCATTGCGGCCAGCCACCTCTACCAGCACCGACTCGCCGCTGCGGGCGCGTTCCTGCAGTTCGTGCACCGATCCTGTGGCGACGAGTTTTCCCTTGCTAATGATGACGACCTGCTCGCACGTCTGCTCTACTTCGGGAAGAATGTGGGTGCTGAGGATGATGGTATGGTCGCCGGCCAGGCTCTTGATGAGGTCGCGTGTCTCGTTGATCTGCTTCGGGTCCAGGCCGGAAGTGGGCTCATCCAGAATGAGAACATCGGGATTGTGAATGATGGCCTGGGCGAGGCCCACGCGTTGGCGATATCCTTTCGATAGCTTGCCCATGATCTTGTTTCTGACATCGGCAATCGAGCAGCGCTCGCAAACGTAATCGATGCGCCTGGTCAGTTCCGCTCCGGAGAGCCCCTTGAGGCGGCCTACAAAATCCAGATACTCGCCGGTATTCATCTCCAGGTAGAGCGGCGGAGTTTCGGGCAGATATCCGATGCGCTTCTTCACCTCCAGCGGCTGCTCAAGAATGTCCAGGCCCGCAACAATGGCGGTTCCAGAAGTGGGCGAGAGGAAGCAGGTCAGCATTCGCATGGTCGTGGTTTTTCCGGCGCCATTGGGCCCGAGAAAACCAACGATTTGCCCTTTTCCTACCTCGAATGAAATTCTGTCAACAGCGGCGTGATTGCGTGCATAGCGCTTGGTGAGCTCTTTTACTGTAATCATAGGGTTGTTATTGCAGTGCGAAGGGGCTGTCCATTGGTGGGCAGCACCATGATTCGAACTCAATCTGAAGATTAACGAACCAATGGTAAGAAGTGTAGCGTGCGGATGTCAATACGACCCGCTTCCTCCGCAGGGCTATTCGGGGTTAAGGCCCATTTTCCCGAGATGTTTCAAAACGAGCCGGCGATATTTACAAGGGCAAGACGGAGACCGCTGGAGGATGACAATGGGCAGTCTCCGTTTTTTTGAAGTTATCAGCACCAGGGTTACGACCGTCACGGATTCGCGCAGTCGCCGCCCGGATTTTTCTACGTTCTCGTTGCCCTAGTTTCCCGCTGCTTGCTGGTGGCCGCCGTGCGCGGTCAGTTTCACGTCAATATTGTTGCGGGTGGCGTTTGAATATGGACACACTTGGTGGGCTTCCTTCACCAGGGCTTCGGCGTCAGCCTGTGCGAGGGCCGGAACGGTAACATCGAGTTCAACCGCCAAGCCAAAACCCGCGCCGCCGTCATTCGGACCGATGCCAACCTTGGCTCCGATTGTAATTTCACCAACGGAAATCTGCTTTTGGCGTGCGATGAATTCCATTGCACCGGTGAAGCAAGCCGCATAACCCGCTGCAAAGAGTTGCTCAGGGTTTGACGCGCCGCCTTTGCCGCCCATCTCCGGAGGCATCGCCAGATCGAGGTTAAGTTTGCCGTCGGAGCTTTGTACGTGACCGTTTCGCCCACCGACGGACGTTACAGAGGCTGTATATAGGATTTTCATGAGTTCTCCAGATTTCCAGGCTGCCTCGCGGGCCTACCGGAAGATGCAATTTATAGCGTTTCCAACGCTGCTATGTCCAGTTGGCGGTATTGGGTGCGGCTTTTCTTCGGTAGAAAAGCCGCGCAGCCGATCTTTGAGTTCCTAGATACGGAGTCCTCGATACGGATGCCTGGATACGTCCTCGCTGGAAACGCTGCAGAGAGGGTGCCTTTTGAAGAGTCAAGCAGACAATTGCCCAGCACAAGGCTTGCATTTAAAGGCTTTGAACCGATCCATCCGGCTATTTTGGCCGATTTAGCGATTGGTCCGGTTCATGCCGAGCCGGGCTTAGTTCGTCACGAGCCGAGAACCCATTTGTAACCGAGGCAAGCGGTCGATTACACTTAGTCGCCCGATTCAGCGCGCAGAATCGCCTGTTTTCGGGCGCTTTGATTTTCAACGAAACAGGAGAATTGCAAAAACAGCAATGAAAGTAAATATACGACAAACAGTGTCAGCACGGATTCTTTTGGTAGTAGTTGTGGGCCTTTTGTCGCTGGCTGCCGCAGTACCATCAGCAAGCGCACAAGATAACGTGGGCGGTCATATTGGTTTTGTTATCCCCTGGGTCACGCGTGCCGGCGGCCAAACCACCAGCATTGCAGACAACTTTAACATTGGTTTCCCCATTGGAGTCACCTTCAAGGGATCTGGCCACATGAACCTGGATCTCGAAATGATCCCCAGTTTCTCGGACAGCCCCAGAGAAGTTACCCTCACCGTCGATCCCGGAATCGTATGGAGTCTGTCGCACGGTGTTGGAGTGGGCTTGCGAGCTGCCTTTGATGTGAACTCTTCGCAGGTTGGGTTCATCCCACTAATCAACAAGAGCTGGAAGTTTAAGGACCAGAGCGGTTTCTTCAAGGCATATTTCGTTGAAGCGGACCTGCCCGTCAAATTCAGCCGGCCAACCGGCGGACAAGCCACAAACCCGGTCACGTTCGCAACCCATTTTGGCCTTGGATTCTAGCGCAAGTTTGTACGACTAAGACTGAGGTCTTGTTCGTCTGCTGTAAACGCTGCGGGACATCGAGACGTGGAGGCGGTGTCCGGCAGCGCCGCAGAAAGCGCTTTCATCATTTTCTATAAAAGCCACGAAACCGTCATTCTTACCGGCATAGCCGTATCCCTCTGATATCCCGCAGGCTACGTTCCTACGGCATTTTTCACGCAAGCCAGGTGCGGGCTATTGAAGCCCGCACCAATAAATCGCATTGAACAGCATCTGGAAAGTCCCCTCCGTTTGCGCCCTGTGTTGCACCCTGAATCCGAACATCACGATCTTTCCTTTGCCTTTGGTGAACGAGACGGCCGCAGCCTGACGCTCCAATCGGTCAGCGCCATGTGCATATCCGGATATCAAGATGTCTTTGGCGTCATCGGGATACCACGCAATAACCGAACGTTGGATGTCCGGAGTAGGGGCTGAGGTTTGGAAAGCGATGGGAGCGTCCACGAACGCAGGAATCTCCGCAGGCATTCCGTATCCCACGGGATGATTGGTATCGAGGTAAACCCGGAGCAGCGATCCCGGTACATTGAAATCTCCACCCAAGGTTGCATTTCGTCCCTCAGGTCCGCCTCTGCCGGCTAAGACATTACGCACCGGAAGATTGAACTCTGTGTCGGAGAGCAGTTCGGTCGAGTGGGCGAGCGCAATGAGCGTGCCGCCTTTTTCCACGAAATCTTTGAGTGCGCGTACACCCTCACGCCCAATGCCGCCGCTATATTCGGGAGGGAAATCCTCGAAATATCCTTCACGGCTCGCGCGTCCATCCACAATCACTTCTCTGGTGGTATCCGGAAGGATGATTACGTCGGTAGCCGAATTCAGGTTTCCAGCCTTCAACTCTTTATTCTCGATACTGCGCACATTGAAGCCATACTGTTCGAGTACGAAACGTGTCCAGCCCTCGTCGATGGCGGCCACGTAGGGCTTGTAGATGGCCACGCGCATGGATTTCAGCGGCACGGCGCCCTGCGGCAGCTCCGATCCTTCCAGATGCAGGTGAAGCTTTTCAGCCTGGGCCGCGAGCGCCGGATTCGCGGCAAAAACCATGACCGGCTCACGATCCCGAGATTTAGCCAAAAAGACCTCGCTGCCGGCTTTTTGCATGGCATTGGCCAGGGCCGCAACATTGTTCTGCCGATAAGAAACCGCATAATAGGCGCCCTTGCCTTCGGTTACCCCGCGGGGCCATGGGACGCTCGTAAGCGCCGACGAACCTTGTCTCTCCTGGGTGCTTAAATGGGCCTTTTCGGCATGGACGCCCATCATCAGCGGCAGGCTCCATGCGGCAACGTCGTAGGGTTCCAAAATGCCGCTGTTGGGCGCGGGCCGCACTTCCGGATAGCGCTGCAATCCGAGCATTTCTTCGACAAATCGCCCATAGGGCTGTGCCGTGGGAATCAGGAATGCTTTCTTGTCGCCTGAAATACGTACTTCGGCTCCATGTTCCATCATAAGCGCGGCGAGGCGCGTGGCCGTTATAGGATCGCGCTGGCCCTCAATCGGGATGCGCCAAAATTCATTCGGATCGGCCGAACGGACGGCCTGGTCGGCCATGGTGGCAACCCCGCGCAGCATATCCTGGCGATACTTGCTCATGGTTTCGAGCGCGGCATCGGAGACCAGAAGCTCATAGTCCATAATGTCCCGCAGACGCCAGGTTCCGCCCATCCAGGGATTGGGAAAGTTGATCTGCTGCTCGTACTGGATCAGGCCCTTCACTCCGCCCCGCAGTTCGCCCGGAGAGATCTGCAGGGGCGATGCAATACGCGCGGAGGCTGCTTCCGTGAGAACGCCATACATGTTCTTCCACCATCCTGTATTGCGCGTTCCTCCCGGCCAGTATGCGTCGTATTCGTAGTTGTAGATCACCCCGGCCTTGCCTGCCTCTTCCAGACGCCAGCCCATGGCGGCTCCTACGAGATTGTTACCCCGGTGGACGAGAGGATTGACGAGCTTGGCTACCGGATCGGCATTGGGTGGAATGTAGATGCGAGGGCCATAGGAGCCCATCTGGTGCTCATCGAGCCAGAACTGAGGAAACCACTCGTGGTACACGGCATTATTCACATTTTTTGTTTCGACCTGAGTGAGCATGTACCAGTCGCGATTGTCATCGTGGCCTACATAGTGATGGTAAAGATACGGCATGCGGCCGCCTTCATACCGTGTGCCGACATATTTGCGGTACCACTCGGTCACCATGGTTTCGCCATCCGGATTCAGGGAAGGCACCAGCAGCACAATGACATCGTTGAGCCTCCGCACGATATCAGGATCTTTTGTCGTGGCGAGCTTGAAAGCCCATTCCATGGCCATCTGGCTCGACGCAATTTCGTCGGAGTGGATATTGCAGGTCAGCAAGAAGATGGCTTTGCCTTCCGCCGCCAAGGCATCTATCTGCTCCTTCGAAAGCCCACGTGGGTCCGCCAATTTGTGCGCAATCTCCTTGTACTTCGCCTTGTTGCGCAAGTTTTCCTCGCTGGAGATTACGGCCATGAACATGTCTGCGCCCAACGTGGTCTTGCCTAGCACCTGCACTTCAACCCGATCTGAAGATGCTGCCAGCGCTTTAAAGTACGAGGAAATTTGGCTGTAATCGGCAAGCTGGCGGTCTGCTCCTACTTCAAATTTGAGGAACTCGGATGGAGTGGGGACGTGTCCGCTCTTTTTCTGAGCGGCTAAATTTGTGGGAAGAACGGCAAAGACGAAAATGGCGGCAGTGAGAGCGGCCAGGAACTTCCTCGATTTTGGCATTGAGTACGCTTCTTTAGAGGGATTGGTAAAGGCCAAACAGTATGCACCCTGGGTGAAGGGAAGGGCAAGGAGTTAAAAACAGAGAGGGGATTTTTCAGTCAACGAACAAGGCAAGCCGATCCTCGAACTGCCCGAACATTGAGTATGCCTTCATAAAAAGGCATACCCGTTGTCGCGATTTACTCAGTTTTTCTAAACTCGATCCTTCTAAATTCGAGGTAAATTCGAGGCGAACGAACTACTGATTTTCGGTATGAGGGGCGTGGAATTCAACCCCGTTCTTTGCGTTGGCCTGCACGGTGGCATCCACGTCGAGATCGTCGATGGAAAACTTTCTTGACGTGTGCTCGAACATGACCCAAATCGTCTTGCCGGAGATCGCATAGCTGGGAGTGGAGAATCTCTGGCCATCGCGGAAGATCAGGATGGTATTGGCCTCGCGCTCGGTGGTTGGCTGCGCCGGGGCGGTCCGCGCTTCTGCGCGCTGGCCTTCTTCCCGCATGAACTCGACTTCATCGGAAAGGTGCTGCACCTGCATCGATAGCTCGCGGTTGACACTGTCGTCCGTGGCTACCGCGGATTGTTGTGGCTGTTGCTGCTGTGAAGAGTAGTCATAGGGAGAGTCGAATCCGTAGCCATAGTACGGATATCCAAAGCCACCGAAGCCACCAAATCCGCCAAAGGGGAAGAGCGTGCTCGAGAATCCGTTGCAGAAGCCAGGAGTTACGGTAAAGGCACCGTTGAAGCACTGGCCGTTGAAGAAGAACGGAGAGCGGAAGAAACGCCCGTTGCGAAACCGGCGGAAGTTATTCGAGGTGAATCTGCTCGAAGACGTCACCCCTCTATTCATGCCTCTGTTCATGAAAGCGCGTTGCGAGGGCGTGAACGGCATTGCACCAGGACGGGCTCCCTGCATGGGACGCGAAACCGGCATGGAGTGCATCGCTGGCGCAGGGCGAGCGGACATGGTTCCGGAACTTATGTGCGCTGGAGGCGCCATACCAACACGGCCACCCATCATGCCGCCACGAGATTGGGCCTGGACGACAAGGGGCAGAGTTGCAGCCCCCCAAAGAAGTGCGCTGAAGAGCAGCCGTTTCATGACCCTAGTTTAACAGACCTCCAACATGAAATCTGCCCCGAAATGTACGCATCGGGGAGGGCCAGATGGACTTGTACCGCAGTTGGGTTATGGCAGAGATCGGACTTGTCTTTGAAGCAAACAGCTGATGCAAACCGCCCTGCCGATCTGATTGATAACTAATTGATTTTTACTTGATTTAAGAAGCTACTTTGAAATATCCAAATAATGAAGTGAAAGCATAAGTTATTTATTATCAGTAAATTATGCTATAGATGCTTGTTGCCCGATGTCTGGAGCTCTATGGGAATCGCGGGAACGCCGCACGCCCCAAGAGCAACGCTGAAAATGCTATCAGATTCCGTCGCCTGGTACTTAAGGAGTCCGAGAGAAAAACCAAGGTGCAGCTTGTCGGCGAAGTAACGGCAAAGAGTTTGTTTTTCAGTGGCTTACAAAAAGTCTATGCTACACTGCGCCGCGTGAACACGTCGTCTGGTTCCGCTACACCACGAGCTTCGACCCCTATTTTAGATCGGGAGGCACCCGTGCCACCAGTGGCAAAACCGTTTCTGGAGGCGCTCTCAACCCGGACAAAAGTTCTTATTAGTTTCGGGCTCGTCTTCTTTGTATGCCTATGGCTGGCGCTCATTATCTGGATCCCCGGGTTCGACAGAGTGATTGAGTTCCTATTCAGCCCGGTTAATCGGACATTTAAGAGTTTTGACGTTTTTCTTTTTAGTTCTCCAGGGAACTCATTTATTGCCTTTGTTTTGAAACTGCTCGCGGGGACTTTCCTGCCTATTGTGTTAGCAATCTTCATCCACGAGCTTGGGCACGTCTTGGCAGGATTCGCGGCTGGGTTTCGCCTGATAAGTTTGAGGATTGGTCCGGTCGTTATCAGTCCACAATTTCAAGTTTCTTTTCTGTGGCGATGGGGACGGCCAACAGCGATGGCTCTGATGAGACCCTCGACCATGGATAACCTTCGATGGAGAGCATTGATTTTTGTCTTTGGCGGGCCATTGGCGAATATCCTCCTGACGCTGGTCGTTGTGGTTTCCGCTCCACAGTCTGCCCTTGTAGGAATGCTGGCTTTGTACTCAGCGATCATCGGTTTCTGTAATCTCATTCCGTTTATCAACGTCGGCTTCATGTCGGACGGCAAACGGATGCTCATCCTTCTACGCAACGATGCCCATGGGCATCGTTGGTTGACATTGATGCGTTTGAACGCCGACATTAGGAATGGCGTGCCAATAGAAGATCTGAGCCGCGATTTGATGGAGCAGGCGATCTCTGTTTGCGATGAGTCATTGGATACAATCGTTTCCCACGCAATCGCCTACGCATCGAGTTGGGCGCGCGGTGAAACAGAGGAGACTGCCAAGTACATTGAGACTGCTCTTCAATATTCGGGTTACGCTCCGGCGGTAATGAGACAGGCTCTGTTTGCGGATGCCGCCGTCTTTCAGGGATCGAGAAGGAAGAATGCCCGCTTGGCTCGGGAGTGGCTTAGTAGCATTTCAGCGATGCCGCCAGTTCCTGGGGTGCGGTTGCGAATCGATGCTGCCATCCTCCAAGCCGAAGGCGATTACCAAGCTGCACTATCAAAAGTGGATGAAATTGAGAAGATATTCATGGTTCAGCCGGCGTCGCCGCAGAAAGATGGATCTCTTAAGGGGTTGCAGCGCTGGCACGATGTACTGAAGAAGGAGGCGAAGGCTCAATCTGGCGCAGACTCACTGCAAGAAAGCCGCCCGTTCAATGTGCAAGAGGGCGCGGCTCAAGTCCCATAGCCTTAAGAGGCCCCAGCTGCCGCTCGTTCTAACTGAAAGTATCGTTTCGCCCGGAGCACATCTTTGCCAATTTGCTCGCGCAACGCATCCACGGAGGGGAACTTGATCTCCGGACGGCGGAAGAGAAGAAAGGAGACTTCCACTTCTGTTTCGGGCGTGAGTTCGATTGGATGAAAGTCCAGCAGATGGGTTTCGATGGCGTACAGGTTGTCTCCAAACGTGGGCCGCGTGCCAACATTCGTGATCGAGTTGAAAACCTCGGCTCCAACCCTGGTCCGCGTTAGATAAACCCCGTTTCCCGGAACCAGTTCATCGTAGCGACCAAGGTTGATCGTGGGGACCGTGTATTTGCTCCCGTATCCCCGTCCTCGGTCGGAAGTTGCCGTAAGACTGAAGGTGCGGCCCAACAGTCGCCGCGCGCGCGCAACCTTTCCAGCCGCGATCAGCTTGCGAATCTGGCTGCTCGATACCGTCTCTCCGCGAACCATCCGCACATGGCATGTCTTGACGCTGAATCCCATCTCCCGGCCAAATTCAATGAGGCGCTCGACGTTGCCTTCCGCTTTATATCCGAATTGAAAGTTCTCGCCTTCGTGGACTTCTTTCGCGCGCAGCTTTCCGGCCAGAATATTTCGGGCGAAATCAACGGCGGGCATCATGGAAAACTCACGCGTGAATGGAATCACCAAAAGCGCATCCAGCCCGGCCTCCTGCAACAAAGCTTCTTTGATCGGCTGCGGAGTAATGAGCTTGGGCGCGAGATCCGGCCGTAGAAGCCGAATTGGATGAGGATCGAAGGTCACGGCAATGGTCTTGCATCCTACCGAACGAGCGCGTTCGGCAACTTCGCGCAGGACTTCCCGGTGGCCGCAGTGAACGCCATCGAAGTTGCCGACCGTGACCAAACTTGGTCCGAAATCCTGTGGAACCTCTTCCAACGAGCGAAAGATCTTCATGCGATTTCGAACTCCAGCTTCAATCCGTCGTGCGCCAGCCTCACATTTTCCGGAAAGCCGTTATTCGTTTCTTCGTGGGGAAGATCGTGGGAAATATGCGTGAAGAAGGCCCGCTTGGGCTGAAGTTCCGCGACAACGCGCAGAGAGTTAGCTACGGTGGAGTGGGTGGGATGCGGCTTATGGCGGAGCGCATCGAGAAATAAGACATCAAGATCGCGCAGGCGTTCCATGGAACTCGCAGGTATCTCGCTGAAGTCGGTGAGGTACGCTGCCTTTCCGAAGCGAAAGCCATGGATCTCGGCATCGCCATGAAGAATCGGGATCGACTCAAAGTGCGCGCCGAACAAATCAAGCGCGCCGTTGATGTGATTCATCTGTACACGCGCAATTCCACCATACTTGTATTCGGCGTCAAAAATGTACTTGAAAATCCGCTCGACCGCGCTCGCTGTAGCGGGGTGCGCGTAGAGCGGAATCTTCTCCGCGCTCTTAAAGCTTAACGGACGCACATCATCCAAACCGAGAATATGGTCGGCATGGGCGTGCGTATAGAGAACGGCATCCAGCCTGGTAATCCGCTCCCGGATGGCCTGTGCGCGAAAGTCGGGGGTTGTGTCGATCAGTACGCAGCGCCCCCCGTATTCCAGCATGATCGAGGGCCGTGTGCGCCGGTCATGCGGATCGCTGGAAGTGCAGACGAGGCACTGGCAGCCGATGGTCGGAACACCCATGGATGTGCCGCTGCCCAACACAGTCAGGACTGCATTCATCGTTTGCTGATGCCCGGTCCGCCGATCCGTGGACCCTGCCCGGGAGGCGGCGCATTGGCAATGGCGTTTGTGATTTCTATCCAGGCCATGCGCAGTTCGAATAGCACGTTCTGAAGCAGGGTTTGTTCCTCGTCGGTGAGATTGCCCTTGGTTTTCTCCTGAAGAACGGTGAGGGAGTCGATGGTCTGCCTTGCACCTAGAATGTCGACGCGGGGCTGTTCACCCTCTTGCCGATACGCTCCAAGCTGCATCAGGGCAGTCATATAAAAAGACTCCACCAGACGGGCAAAGTTCATCTCCGGGGGAAGACCACGCGCGCCGCTGGATTTGTTGACCAGGTCGTCGATCTTCTTGCCGGAAGCCTTGTAAGCTTCGTGCTGCTCTTTTTGCTCGGCGTCGCTGGGCGGCGGAGGCAAGGCTTCGTCTTCCTCCTCCTCCACCATCATGCCTTCTTCCTCTTCTGCTATCCCTGCCGGACTCATCACCATAGGATCGGAAGACGCAGCCGTTTTTACGACCTGCGGGGGAGCGAGGATCTTTTCTTCTTCTGGTTGCGCCTCTTCTTGTTGTGCTTCCGGACGAAGTTCGCCTTCAGGCGCGAATCTTCTGCGGTCATGCACGACGAAATCGGATTTATTCTCAGCCATACTTCCTCGGTGGTTATTTGAAATCGAAAGGTAAATCTACAACTGTCGCGACCCTGCCATTGAGGGTGATCTGGGAACCTGGAGAGCCTGCTTCCCGGCGGACATAGCCCAAGGCAATGTGCCTCTCGCCCGACTCTGTTGGAACGACGGCAACGCTCGTGATCTCAGCCACAGTACGTCCGTTTTCTTCAAACTTTCCGGGCTGCGGCAAATCTTTTGTTAAGCTGCCGGTTGGGGTTGAGGCGGATCCATGAAATTCAAAGCCGGTAAATTTTCGATGCACCTGGCCACGGGAGCGGATACGCTCCACAATTTCCTGGCCAATGTAGCAGCCCTTGGTAAAATTCAGCGCCTGAACCTGCTCGGTCTCCTGGGGAAGATCGCGGTCGCGGATGTCCTGGCCATACTTGGGCACTCCGTGGAGCACGCGCCACATCTCTACGGCTTCCGCTCCTACCGGCTGCGCCCCGGCGCTTGCCAGCTTCTTCCAGGTTTCGGCCAACGAGGAGCTGTTTGCCCATAGTTCATACCAGCCAGGCTGCTGTGATGGGCCGGAAACAAGCAGTATGGGAGCGTCTCCCCCGGCTTGCTCGCGCAACTCCAATGATTCCATCGGTTCCATTGGTCCCATTCCCGAGGCGTTGAAGCCTGCTTCCACGAGTATCTGTTGCGCCCGCGGGCCGCAAATCCCAATGGCGGAAAGGCTCTCGCCACAATCGGCAAGCTCTACTTTGTCCATGATGATGAACCGCTTCAGGGTATTGATCACGGTTTCAACCTGGCTGCGATCGGTATCGATCAACAGCGATTCGCCCCGGTTGAAGATGAACATATCCGCAAGGATGCGACCCTGGGCATTGAGGACAAAATTGTAGTTCCCGCGATTCAGCGGCAAATCGCGAACATTGTTGCTCACCATGTTGTGAAGCCAGCGCACGCGGTCTTTGCCGGCTACGGAGATTTTTGCGCGCCAGCCAAGATCGAAGATGCCGCAAGACGCTTGCAGGGCATGAAGTTCAGAGGCCGCATCGCGGAAAACCAGAGAGGTCTCCACGCCGTTATACGGTCCTATGCGGGAAGCAGCGGGTTCTAGCTGGGAATAAAGCAAAGTCTGCGTCATATAGAGACCGAACATCTGATTATACGCAACAACAAAGCCCCCGCTTTGCGCGAGGGCTTTGATCGAAAGAATTCGGTTGGTTTTTAGGTGGTGCGGATAAAGAGCAACACAAACGTAAACAGAACCAGCGACTCGATAAAGGCCAAGCCGATGAAGAGCGCAAGCTGAATGCCGGCGCGCGCTCCAGGATTGCGCGCAAGCGCCTCAGCCACCGAGCCGGCAACTTTACCCTGGGCTAGTCCTGCCAAACCTGCCGCAAGACCCATACCGATGCCGATTCCGATGACATTCAAATTTACGGAGTGGGCCGCTCCGCCGGACTCCTGCGCGTAAGCAGGAGCCGCCAGCATCAGCAACGCCACGACCATTAGAACGAACAAAATTTTCCGCATGTTTCTCTCCTTATGAAGTTTGCCGCCAGTGGGTGGTTGACCTCCGCTTTTGGGAAGCGGCGCCCTCACGCTGACAGCCCGTGCAAATCAAGCCGAAATCCGTTAGTGCTCTTCGCTGACGGCTAAGCCGACGTAAACCATGGTGAGCACAACAAAGATGAATGTCTGAACCAGGGAAACGAATAGGTGCAAACCTAAAAACGCCACCGGAACCAAAATCGGAACCAGTGAAAAGAAGGCGATCGTCACCATGTCACCGGCGAACATGTTCGCATAAAGACGGACGGTGAGCGAAAGAATGCGGGCAAGGTGGCTGATGACTTCGATGGCAAACATCACCGGGGACAGCCCGAGGACAGGTCCCATAAATTGCTTAATGTAATGCGCACCGTGGCGGCGGATTCCATAAAAGTTGTAATACACGAAGGTGGTAATCGCGCAACCCAGGGGAACTGCCGGACTGGCTGTCGGCGATTCAAATCCGGGAACCAATCCAAGAAGATTGCAAAAGAGAATGAAGAAGCCGACGGTCATCAGATAAGCCACATGGGGGCGATAATCATGGCCAATGATCTCGTGGGCCTGTCCGGAGATGAACTCTTCCGCCATTTCCGCAATGTGCTGGAGCGCGCCTGGGTTGTCAGGCGACAGGCGCATCCGAACCAGAAAAAAGAATGCAATCAGCAGCACCGTGACGAGCAGTTCCATTGCGACTATGTTATTGATGGGAGCGGCTGGATTAGCGACCTTAATTCCAATATGACTCAGCAGCGATGCCGCCATGGGGCCGAAGAGACGATTCAGTAGCTCAGTAAACCAGAGTTGTTCAGGCATATTGATGGCAGATCAGGTGTATCGATTTCTCAGGATTTTTTAAAACCGCTTTATTCCCGCGAGATTTCATTTGCGCGACCACTTGCGCATGCTTCGTAAACTCCCTCGCCCATAGCCGCCAGAATCGGCGCAAAGAGGGCCATTACAAAGCCAAAACGCATGCTGGGCAAACTCGTCAGTATAACAGAAGAAATTGCGATCAAGAAAGCGTAGCGACCAGTGAAGGCAAGAATAGAAGGTAACTTCGCTGGCGACGAAGAGGGCGTCGCAGGGGAGCCTGTAAGGGTAGATTCCGTGCCAATATCAGGTGCATCCTTCGATGAGCCGGCGTCGCTTCGATGGGCAGCGGCAAGAGAGGTACCCGTCGAGGACAAGGCGATGGAAGCAACAGCCCGCTCTACCATCGTTTTCGAAGCGCGATGGAGCCAGATCATGTTGACGTAAGCAACGATTGCGCCGATCGCCAGCCCTAGTCCGTTGTGCCAGCCCATAAGAACTGTCACGACCAGCGCGCTTCCGACACTTAACGCCATGGTAGTGCGCCTGATTCTTTCATAGGCTCCCGATAGGAAAATCTCCGTCCGTTCGGCATCTGGTAAGGGGAGCGGCATATCAGGACTCTTTACTGGCCCGAACAATGATGCGTATCAGTTCGGTGAAGCCTGCGATAGCGCCAAACACGAGACCGGCCAGAGAGATCCAGGTAGTCTTGAGCCAATGGTCGAGAGCCGAACCGATCAGGAGACCGACCACGACGGAAGCGGGGAGCACCAGGCCGAGGTGGCTATAACGGCCTATTTGCAACCAGACGCTCTCCTTGCGATCGTTTTTGTCAGGAGGCGGCTCAGACATAAAACCAGTCTAGCAGGGGCATCCCTTAAAGGCGATTTGCCGGTCCAATCCAGAAGGCATCGGGATGGAATCGCGTTTTCAGCGTCGCAGAGTCCTGTTTACGTGCTCGCCGTGTGGCTTTTCTTTAATCGAAAACCAATTTGAAAACCAGATGGAAAAGCCGCGCAGTGGCCTCGATTTCTGGTCTACACTTACGCTGAAAACGCTGTAGCCACGGCGCGAGTTCTGTTACGGCCCAAAATCCCTCTTCTGCGGTAGCATATCTGCGATATGAACGCTCCTGCGCTCGAGTTTAACGACATTGATAAGGAATATCGCAGCTTTTTTCGGGGCGAGTCCGTTAAGGCGCTTGATGCCTTTTCTTTGCGCGTGGAGCGAGGAGAGATTTTTGGTTTTCTAGGGCCAAACGGAGCAGGGAAGACCACGGCCATCCATGTAGCTTTGGGTTTCACCTTTCCGACACGCGGGCAGGGCAGAATGCTTGGGCGGTCATTCGGCCATGCGCCTACACGCCGTCGGGTTGGGTTTCTGGCTGAGAACGTGGCTCTCTATCATCGGCCGGCTGCACGGCTGGTGCGCTTCTATGGGGCTTTGAACGGAGTACCCTCCGGGCAGCTTCAGCGGCGAGCCTTGGAACTGCTCAGGCAACTGGGGCTGGAGAACGCGGCGGGGCGAAACGCCGCAAGATTTTCCCGCGGCATGTTACAGCGGGTTGGCCTGGCTCAAGCGCTCGTTAACGATCCCGAGTTATTGATTCTCGATGAGCCAGCGTCGGCGTTGGATCCCCTGGGACGCATCACCGTGCGCGAAATTCTGATCGAAGCCCGTAAGCAAGGCAAGACCATTTTCCTGAGTTCTCATTTGCTATCCGAAGTCGAGCAAATCTGCGACCGCATCGCGATTGTGATCGGGGGGCGGGTAGGGCGGGTGGGCACAGTGGCGGAGTTGCTGGAGTCCCAAGACAAATTCGTGATCACCGCTCGCGGTATTGATGCACTGCTCTTTGAAGGATCGCAGCAGAACGGCTTTATCAAGATCACGGTGCCAGCCTTGCAGCAGCGTAGAACGATTGAGAGGATATGGCTGGAAGGCGGTGAGGTGATCGCGGTCAACCCGATCAAGCGCACGTTGGAAGACTTGTTCGTAGAACTTGCACGCCAAAATGGCGGTAGCCATTAGCTCGTTTCGATCTGGCTGTATCCAGTTGTATCCATGGAATTGAATCGCGCCGGTTTTTCCGTCCCCGATTCCCGTTCAAGAGAAAAGCGACACGGGAAGGCCGAAACCAGGATATGGCAGCTCGAAAAACGGGAAGTGGCCCGAAAGCGAAGGAGAGACATCCTCGTGAAGATCATTCTCGGAGCATTGATTTTTTTCTGCGGGCACAATGTTTACGGCCAAGATGCCGCATTGCAGCAGTCGGCTCCTCAGCCGCGATGGACCGTAAACCTCGCTCAAAGCTACGGACATCGCAACGCCAACGTCATGGATGAGAGGCAGTGGAGCCGGCAGCAAGGAGTTCGTTTTATCACCTCCAGCGAAATTGTTGCCTACCAGGTCAATGAGACTCGCGCCTATGCTCCACTTGCTTCGAAGGGACGCACCGGCGGCGCCGGCAACTTCTTTCTTGTGGGCGCGATCCTCGATGCCCGCGATGGACACGAACTTGGACGATTTCGGCTCCCTACCAACGCAAGTTTGTCAGGAGTCTTCCCAACGAACGGTGGAAAATTTATCGTTCGCACTGGAGATGTATTTTTTCTCTATTCAGACAGCTTCAAAGAGTTGGCTTCCAAAGATTTGCCTCTAGGCGGTAAAGCGTCCTCCGAGGACTGGCAAATCGCGGTCTCTCCTTCGGGAGCCAAGATCTTTCTGGCGCATCGAGAGTCCGTTCGCAACGGCGCCGGCGAAGAAGTTGATTCAAGAGTTGAGGTCGAGGTGCTAAATGCCGATACCCTTGTGGTTCAGAGCACGTTTCGAGTCCCGCGTCTGGAGCGATGGTCGGCGGGCGAGGACTTCGTGGTCGCGGAAAACCCCAAGGGCGGCCGTTACGGAAGGAATTTAGGTTTGATGGATTTGAGCGGTAAGTGGCGCAGAGTGCAGACGTTTTTGGAGAGCGACAATCCCTTTGCCTGCCCTTATTCGATGCGTGCGCTCAACGACCAGCTTGTGGCGGCTATTGGGTGCCATGGTTTGCTTGCGCTCACAACTTCGGGAAAAACCGTTCTCTCAAAATCTGTACCCACCGGAGTGTATGTGGCTTCGGTGGCGGCATCGGGAGATTTCCTGGCAGCCAACTCACTGCGATTTCAATCCGACTATCTGGGATTCCGTACGGCGGCGTTGGGAATCGACGTCTATGATCTCGCCGCGAATACCGCTTCGGAATCGGGGGATGCTCAAAATGGCGGAGATTCAAAGAAGAGCCCTTCGGGTAGAGCCCCGCTGCTTGCCATACCAACCCAAGGCAATAACGCTTACTACGATGTGTCCAGCAAGGGGGATCTTGCGGTGCTGGAAGGCGAAGAATTAAAGCTCTATTCCCTGAATGTGCAGGGGACGAAATCCGGCAGGTCCAACCTACTTAGCGCACGGACGGACGATTGAATGCGCGCGATCCTGCTTATCGGCGCCAATTTTGTCCGCAGCCAATGGATCGTGCTCACGATCATGCTTACCTATGTGACGGGTATTGCCATCGTGTTCGGAATCCATAGCCAGCCCTCCGAAGTGCTCTTCTTCCTTCAGTTGCATACCTATTACGCAATCATCTTAAGCGCCTTGATTGCGGTTCCGGCCATTCAGAATGAGCGTAAATCACGGCGCATTCTCGCTGTGTTGTCGAAGGGGATTTATCGCTGGCAGTATCTTGCCGGGCTGCTTTCCGGGTGCGCGATGATCTCCGCTCTATTTTGCCTGGCGGTTGGAGCGGCTACGCTCTTTCTTGCACGGCAGGTAGCGATGCCGATGGAAGGGCTGCCGAGCTTTATGGCTGCGCTGTTCTTTGGGTGCATGGCCACGGCGTCTGTGGCGCTGTTTTGCTCCATCCTTTTGCACCCGCTCATCGCCCTCGGGGGAGCAAGCATCGTGCTCCTGCTGCCGCTTGCGATTGAGGCTCACGGTTGGCACGTAACGCGGGCGCTCTTTCCAGTGGCCTCGATTGCGCGGGCTGTTCTGGAATGGAGCTTAGGCTCCGATTTCCGTCATCCAATCCATACCCATGGCCTGGGCCGGATGGCAGTAGCTTCGTTGATCCAGGCGGTGCTCTTTTTGATTTGCTCCGCCGTCGCGTTCACGAGGCGGGACATCACTACTGCCCTGGAGTAGATTGCATCGATGCCTGAGGGGTAGAGGGCAGAATGTTCTGTGCGCCTTTACCCGCATAGTCGAGCACCGGCCCGGGAGCAATTCCCAGATAAATAGTAGCAATCGCCGCAACCACCAACGCAAACCCCATCGCAGGAGAAACCGGCTCCGGAACCCTGTCCGTGGTCTGCTCGCGCATATACATCACCACGATAAGACGCAAGTAGTAGTACGAGGCCACCGCGCTGTTGATGAGTCCAATCACGGTCAACGCAACCATTTTTGGTGCCGTTGAGTGAAGAGCGGCATTAAACACATAGTATTTCGCGAAGAATCCGCCGGTTACAGGGATGCCGATCAGCGAGAGCATGAAAACCGTAAGGGTAAAAGCAAGCAGAGGAGAGCGCTTACCCAGGCCGGCATAGTCGTCGACAGTCGTGAATTGCTCGCCTTTCCCAGCAAAGTGGCTGACAACGGCAAAGGCCCCTACGTTCATTGTGGCGTACGCGGCGGTGTAAAAGATGGCGGCGGTCAACCCAATTTCATTGCTAGCGGCAAACGCAACCAGCAAATATCCCGCATGCGCGATGGAGGAGTAGGCAAGCATGCGCTTGACGTTGCTCTGCATCAGAGCTCCGAAATTGCCGATGGTCATGGAGAGAGCAGCGGAGACCCAGACCAGCCAGAACCAGCCGGGAGTCTCGACGGTGAAGGTGGAAAAGAGGATACGGAGCAACACCGCAAAAGCCGCTGCCTTGGGCCCGGTGGACATCAGCGCAACCACAGGAGCAGGCGCACCTTCATAAACGTCCGGTGTCCAGACATGGAAGGGAGCGGAGGCAATTTTGAAGCCGAGGCCGATCAGCATAAGGGCCGTGGCCGCATAAACGAGCGTCATGGGCTGGTGCGTGGCAATCTTGTCGGCAATCTGGTGCGCAATTCGGCCGATTTCCGTAGAGCCGGTGGCGCCAAAGAGCAATGCGACCCCATAGAGGAAAAAGGCTGTGGCAAATGAGCCTAACAGGAAGTATTTCACCGCCGACTCAGTACTGGAAGCGGTGCGGCGGCGGTAGCCCGCCAAAATATAGGTGGAAATCGAGGAGATTTCCAGCGCGATAAAGATCAGCACCAATTCCACCGCGCACGACATAAGCACCATGCCGACGGTGCCGAACAGGATAAGCGCATAGTATTCGCCGCTATTGATCTCCTGTTTGCCAAGATATTCGGTCGAGGCAAGGATGCAGACGGCGGCGATGGCCGGAATAAGGATGTGGAAGAAGATGCTGAAGCTATCCACCCGCACAAGACCAAACCAGGCATCCCGTCCCTGAAACTGGATCTGGTAGACCGCAGCCCCGATGGCTGCGAGGGTTCCCACCAGAGAAACGAGACCAAGGGACTTTCGGCTGCTCTTACCCATGACCGCGTCGAGCATCATGACCGCAATGCCGAATACTGTAAGGACCAGCTCCGGCAGGAGCGCAATATAGTCGGAAGATGAAATTGGTGTATTCATTTATTTTGCAAAGCAGCCGCCGTCGCCGGCGATGCACCTTGTATGCGGCCCACAATGGTCTTTACCGCGGGATCGATCGAGTTCATCCAGTAGGGCGAAGCTAAACCCATGATGAGGGAGAGGACAACGAGCGGAACCAGCGAAACCCGTTCTCTGCCGCCGATATCGGCCAAGCTCCGGTTTTCATTGTGATGAATCGGTCCATAAAATACGCGCTGGTACATCCAGAGAAGATAGGCCGCGCTCCAGACAACGCCGCTTGCCGCCAGAACTCCGTAAATGGCTTTGTATTGGAAGGCGCCGCTTAGGACCAGAAATTCACCTACGAAGCCGTTGAGCAGCGGCAGCCCCACGGAAGAAAGAAGCGCAAGCAGGAAGAAGGTTGCGTACACGGGCATGGGCGTTGCCAGCCCGCCGTACTCTTCCAGTTCATAGGTATGCTTTCGCTCATAGATCATGCCCGCCAGCATAAACAGGGCGCCGGTGGAAATACCGTGGTTGAGCATCTGGTATACAGCGCCATCCGTGCCTGCCTGAGTAAACGTAAAGATGCCCAGCACGACGAATCCAAGGTGGCTGACCGAGGAGTAAGCAATGAGTTTCTTAAGATTGGGCTGAACCAGAGCCACGAGCGCACCGTAGATGATGCCGATGATGGCCAGCACGTTGATCCAGGAGGCATTATGCGCCGCCTGCTGGGGAAACAGACCAACGTTGAAGCGCAGCAAGCCATAGGTGCCCATCTTGAGCAGCACGCCCGCCAGCAAAACCGACCCGGCTGTGGGAGCTTCCACGTGGGCGTCCGGAAGCCAGGTATGGAGAGGGAACAGCGGAACTTTTACGGCAAAGGCAACAAAGAAGCCCAGGAAGAGCCATTGCAGCGCTTCGCCCCCAATCTTGCCTGAGGCGACGGCCGCCTGAATTGTGGCGTAGTCAAAGCTGCCAGTATGGGCATAAAGGTAGATGATCGCCGCCAGCATGAAGACCGAGGCCACCATCGTATACAGAAAGAACTTGACCGATGCGTAGATCCTGCGCTCGTGCCCGTACATGCCGATCAGCAGGGCCATGGGGATCAGCGTCGCTTCCCAGAACACATAGAAAAGGAACATGTCCAGCGCCAGGAAGACGCCAATCATGGCAGTTTCCAACAGCAGAAGGAGGACAAAGAACTCCTTTACCTGGCCATGGATGGAATTCCAGGAGATCATCACTCCGAGAGGAACCAGGAGAGTCGTCAGCAATACCAGCCACATCGAGATGCCGTCGGCCCCCATGTGGTAATGAATGGCTCCGATCCATGGAGCATCCACGGAGAACTTGAACCCGTCGGCAGCCGCCTGGCTGCTCTCAAGATGTGCCGGAAGGTGCAAGGAAACCACGAACGCAATCAGGGAGATACCGAGAGCCAGCCAGCGAATCACCTTGTCGTTGCGAGGCGTGAGCATCAACAACACGGCGCCCGCAGCGGGAATAAAGGTGATAAGACTCAGAATTATGCCATCCACTACTGCACCGCCTTCCAGAGCATGTAGGCAACCGCGAAGGTCCCGCCGATGGCTATCCAGGCGGCGTAGGAGCGGATGTTGCCCGACTGCATCTTGCGCATTCCACCGCCGATCCCTTTCGAGATCGAACCGGCGCCGTTCACCGTGCCATCGATCACGCCCTGATCCACGCCTTTCCAGAGCACGTAGGTCGAGATGGCCAACAGGGGCTTCACGAACAGCGCGCCATAGCTCTCGTCTACGTAATATTTGTTGAGAACCAGCGTATAGAGCCCGCGAACGCGCGCCGTGATCCTGCCCGGGAGTTCGGGGCGCTTGAGATACAGGAGCCAAGCCAGGAAGATTCCTGTAAGGGCTACGACAATCGATATCGCGGCAAAGAGCAGTTCCTGCCCGCCGGATTCGGACGACTCCGCACCTGCAACGGTCGTACCCGGAATTTCCTGAGCAATCTTAATGGCCGGAGACAGGAACTCTTTGAAGTTGTCACCGCCATGCATGGCTTTGGGAATGCCAACCCATCCACCTACCACAGACAACACGGCAAGCACCACCAGGGGAGCGAGCATTACCCAGGGCGATTCATGCACTCCGCCGTGACCATGTCCATGATCGTCTGCGTGATCGTGGGAGTGGGAACCGGTGGAGCTATGGTGCGACGATACGGCTGCGGCATGGGCGTGCTCTCCTGTGGAATTGCCAAGCCGCAGATCGCCGAAAAAGGTCATGAAGAAAAGCCGGAACATGTAGAACGAGGTCATCCCCGCGGTGATCAGGCCAATCAGCCACAAAATCGGGTGTCCATGTTTGCTGGAGAATGCCTGCCAGAGAATCTCGTCTTTGCTGAAGAATCCGCTCAGGGGGAAGATGCCGGAGATCGCCAACGTGGCTATTCCCATGACGCCAAATGTCCAAGGTGTCAGCTTGCGTAGGCCGCCCATACGGCGCATGTCCTGTTCACCGCCGACCGCGTGGATCACCGAGCCCGCGCCCAGGAAGAGCAGAGCCTTGAAGAAGGCGTGAGTCATCAGGTGGAAGATTCCGGCGGAAAACGCCGCTACTCCGCAGGCCATGAACATGTAGCCAAGCTGCGAGACCGTCGAATAGGCCAGGACGCGCTTGATGTCGGTTTGGGCCAAGCCCATGGTTGCGGCGAAGAGCGCGGTAACAGCGCCAATAATCGCCACGATCATCAGAGCATGAGGAGAACGGCTAAAGATCGCGCTGGAGCGGGTGATCATATAGATGCCCGCTGTGACCATGGTTGCGGCGTGAATGAGTGCCGAGACCGGGGTAGGACCTTCCATGGCGTCCGGCAGCCAGACATAGAGGGGAATCTGCGCGGATTTACCGGTGGCGCCGATCATCAAGAGCAGGGCAATGGCGGTGAGGAGGCCCCAGCCATTGTCGATTCCCAACTTGGAGACCTGATCGAAAACCGCAGAAAAGTTCAGCGAATGGAAGTGCTGGATCAGCAGGAACATCCCGAGCAGGAAAGCAAAGTCACCAATGCGGTTGACGATGAAAGCTTTCTTTCCAGCATTGGCCGCCGAGTCTTTATTGAAATAAAAGCCGATCAGCAAATAGGACGCAAGTCCCACACCTTCCCAGCCGACGAACATCAGAAGATAATTGTTCGCCAGGACCAGCGTGAGCATGAAGAACATGAAGAGATTGAGGTAGGCGAAGAAACGATAGTAGCCGCCCTCATGCGCCATGTATCCCACGGAGTAGATGTGAATCAGGAAGCCTACTCCGGTCACGACGAGCATCATGACCATGGAAAGCTGATCCAGATAAAACCCAAACGGCGCGGTGAAATCGCCGGCCACGATCCAGTTGAAGGGCAGGGCCTTGTCGTAGACCGCCGAGGGATTCACCGACCATCCGTGCCAAACCTGCGTAGCGGCCCACAGCGCGTAGCCGAAGGATGCGGCGGTAAACAGGAGGGTGACAAACGACACCATCCCGTTCTTGAAACGGCGTCCGAAAAAGCCATTGATGGCAGCGCCGATCAGAGGCAGGATCGGAATGATCCAGAGGTTCAGATTGATATCCGGGCTCATAATTTCAGCAGATTCACTCGATCCACGTTGAGGGTTTGCCGCGTGCGGAACACGGCGATAATGATGGCCAGGCCCACCGCGGCTTCAGCTGCGGCGACCACCATCACGAAAAACACAAGGACCTGGCCTTCCAGCAGATTCCAATAGTTGGCAAATGCCACGAAGCTCAAATTCACCGCGTTGAGCATGAGCTCGATCGACATGAAGATGGTGATGATGTTGCGTTTGAGAATGAACCCATAGACTCCCAGCGCAAACAGGATTGCGCTCAGCACCAGATACTCGGAAAGCGCGACTGAATCCATTCAGCCCTCCTTTTTGGAGAGAACCACGGCGCCCATGATGGCAATGAGGATCAGGACCGAGGTTATCTCGAAGGGAAGCAGATATTTTGTGAACAGCAGATTGGCCAAGCCATGCGTATTGTCGGGGCTGCCGAGCATGTTGCCGAGAGCCACGGTCTTATGGGGATCGTTGCGGAAGACAATCCACATGAGCATTCCGGCCAGCGTAGCTACCGCGGGTGCGCCCAGCCAGAGAGCAAAGTGGTTCCCTTGCGTTCGTTCTTCCTCTCCGGCATTTAGAAGCATGATGACAAAGACGAAGAGCACCATGATCGCACCGGCGTACACGATGACTTGAATTGCAGCCAGAAACTCCGCGCCCAGCAGGAGATAGATCATCGCCAGCGAACCCATCACCACTACCAGCGAAAGGGCGCTGTTGATCGGATGCCGCTGCGCGACCAAGTTGATTGCGCCCGCAACGCAGATCATGCCGAAAATGATGAACAGCACATGGTGAAGCATCTTGTTATCCCCGCAAGGCTACGATCAAGCCTGTGATGATGATGTTGGCAATGGCCAGCGGCAGGAGAAATTTCCAGCCAAAGGCCATGAGCTGGTCATAGCGGAAGCGCGGCAGCGTGCCGCGAATCCAGATATAGACGAACATGAAAACGAAGATTTTGACCGAGAACCAGAAGATCGGCAGCAGCGATTGCAGGAGCGGCGGCAAGAAGGGAAGCGCGGGACCGTGCCATCCGCCAAAGAAGAGCAGAGTGGCGATGCAGCCGACCGTAATCATGTTGATGTATTCCGCCATGAAAAACATGGCGAATTTCATCGCGCTGTACTCCGTGTGATAGCCCGCCACCAATTCGGTTTCCGCTTCCGGCAAGTCAAAAGGAATGCGATTCGTTTCCGCATAGGCCGACATCAAGTAGATAAAGAAGGCAATAAGCTGCGGAAATATATACCAATGAGGCAGGAAGCCCAGCCATGGATGCCCGCTAATCTGCCCATCGACGATACCGCGAAGGCTCAAGGTTCCGGAAAGGATCAAAACGCCAACGAGCGAAAGCCCAAGCGCCAATTCATAGCTGATCATCTGCGCGCTGGCGCGCAAAGAGCCCAGCAGGGCGTATTTGCTGTTGGAAGACCAACCCGCCAAGGCCACGCCGTAGACGCCGATCGATGTTGCGCCCAAGATAATGAGAAGGCCGATGTTGATATCGCCAATCGAGCCATCCTGCACCATGCCGGTAATCTGCAGGGCAGATCCAGCCGCTCCCTCACCGGGGATTCCGTGAACCGCATTTCCAAACGGAATGACGGCAATGGCAACCAGCGACATCGTAAGCGCCAGTCCCGGCGCCAGGATGTAGAGTCCCTTGTGGACCCGGTCGGGCACGAGATCTTCTTTCAGGATGAACTTGACGCCATCGGCGAGAGGCTGAAGAAGACCGAATGGTCCGACACGAGTGGGTCCCCAGCGGTTCTGAATGTGGCCCACTACTTTGCGCTCGAGCCAGGTCATGTAGGCCACGCCGGTCAGCAGGATGAACGCGACCAACGCAATCTTAACAACGGCGACGATAATGAATATTGTTGTATTGTTCACGTTATTTACACACTGCCGCTTGGCCCTTGCGGCGTTTTAACGGCAAAACTCTCCAGCAGCCTGAACTGTAACGAAAACTCTTGTCCCCAAGCCGGCGGTGGAAGCAATCGCGGCTATTTGCCATTTGCTAATGTCTTCACAACCTCTTCTTCAGCCGGGCGCTCGCGCCGGTTTTCCAGCAGGGAGCTCAGCGTCTTTGAATAACGTCCCAGCGTTCCAGAGGTAAACAGGGTATCGTGCGCGGGAGCGATCTGAACCAAGCCGTTTTCCGAGCCTGCGCTGCTCGCTTCAGGAGAGGTCACATGCTCATCGTTGCCGGAGATCAGGTTCAACCGCGAGAAAGCATATCCAGGAACCAGGCGCTGAATCTCGTCCAAGATGGCCATGGGATCAAGAGGACTGAGACGCGGCTCGAGATTGTTGGCGGCAAGCCATACTCCATGCCGATCGGCTTCACCCGATTGCACTCCTCGCGCCTGCCCCATGTCGGCGTACAGACCGCCGCCGAACGGAACGAGTTTGGGCACATCCGCACCCATGCGCCCGGCGATGTGGACGATGATCTCAAAGTCGCTGCGTACGCCCGCCAAATCACCGGCCTTCTGCACCATTTGCAGGTCGCCGCATGTGTTGGTGAACGTACCCGATTTTTCATAAGCGGAGGCTGCGGGAAGCACCACTTCGGCGAAAATCGCCGTCTCCGTGAGGAACAGATCCTGAACTACGACGAAGGCATTCTGCAGGGCCGCCGGATCGAAGTTATAGTCTGCGACGGGATTGCATCCTACGATGTAGAGCGCGGATAGCCGCTTGTCTTTCGCCGCCTGCATCATCTCCGTGAGATTGAGGCCTTTTTCAGAGGGCAGCGATCCCCATTCCTCGGCAAATTTGCCGGGCGAAGAGAGGGGTGTATATCCGGGAAGTGAATCGGGCAACAAACCCATGTCCGCCGCGCCACGAGAATTGGCATAGTCTCCCAGGCAGATGAATCTGGCGCCGATGCCTGTGCCGAACTTTGCCAGAGCCTTGATGTCGGATCCGTTAAGCTCCGAACCAAAGATAATGATCAGGTCTTTCTGGGCTTGCAGATCTTGCCGGACCTGCTTCAAGGCTTGATCGGAGATGCCCGGGCCAGTCAACGCAGCGGCGGCGCTGTCGTCTCCATTCAAGAAGGCTACGAGTTTGCCTTCACGCCCCTCGGGAATCTGCAGGAAGGCGCTTGCCTGGCGGCGCAGCTTGATCGGTTGCGAGTTTACGACAAACAGCTTGGCGTGATGCTGGCGGACGTTGGAGCGAATATTCCAGGCCAGGAGCGGATGCTGTTCCGTCGGATTGTTGCCGATCAGAAGGATCGCCGGGGCCACGGCCACCTCACGCATGGTTGCAGTTGAGTGCTGCGAACCGGAGAGGGCGCGGGCGAAGGCGGAAAAATCAGCGGTGCGGCGATGATCGATATTGTTTGTACGAAGAACGGTGCGTGCAAACTTCTGGAGAAGGTAATTCTCTTCGTTCGTGGTACGGTTGGAGCCGATTACACCGATGGTTTTGCCACCCTGTGTGTCTCGAATCTCAGTCAGGCGCTTGCCAACGTAGGCAAGGGCTTCTTCCCACGAAACCGGGGTAAGTTTGCCGTCCTTGCGGACCAGGGGTTGACGCAGCCGGTCCGGGTGTTCAAAGAAATCGAAGGCATAGCGGCCTTTTACGCAGAGGAAGTCGCCGTTGATGCCGTTCTTATCGCGATTGTCACCGCGAATAATGTCCATTCCGGTGGATGAGGTGCGCACACCCAGAGTCGTCTTGCAGCCATCGCCGCAATGAGTGCAGATGGTGCCTACGTGCTTCATCTCCCAGGGACGAGTCTTGTAGCGGTATGCGCCGGAGGTCAAGGCTCCGACGGGGCAGATGTCGATGCACATGCCGCACTCTTCGCAGTCCAGGTGGTCGCCTTCGTTGGGCGCGATCACCGATCCAGAGCCGCGGTTTTGCACGCCGAGAGCCCAAACGTCCATGCCTTCGCCGCAAGCGCGCACACAGCGGTAGCACAGGATGCACCGGGGACGATCGAAGAAAACGACGGGCGACCACTGCTGTTCTTCCTTGTGAAGCTTGCCTTCCATATAGCGCGACTCGGCCGCGCCATACTTGAACGTCATGTCCTGTAATTCGCACTCGCCACCGGCGTCGCAAACGGGGCAGTCCAACGGATGGTTCCCGAGAAGCAACTCGATCATCGACTTGCGCGCCTGCCGGACTTCATCCGTGTCTGTGGCTACCACCATTCCATCGGTGATGGGTACGGTGCAGGCCGTTTGCAGCTTCGGCATCTTCTCAATACGCACCAGGCACATACGGCAGGCGGCCTGAAGCGACAGGCCGGGATAGTAACAAAAAGACGGTACTTCAATGCCTACCGCCTTACAGGCTTCGATCAGCAGCATTCCCGCAGGAGCTGTGATCTGCTTTCCGTCCACCGTGATCGTTACATTCTTGTTTTCGGCCATAAGCGTTTCAAAAAAGACTCAGCACTTCGTTTCTTGTTGAAGATCCGGCAGGCAATTCTAAATGCCCACCGACTTCACTTGATTTCCAGTTTTGCCCACAAGCGTTTCCGCATTTCGGCCGGCCATTCTCTCAATACCGGAGGCGGACAAGCTAGGCAATCACAGGCAGTTCCGAGATCGCTCCCGCAGGCTCAAACGGACAGGGTTTCCCACCGAGGTGAGCTTCAAACTCGCTCCTCCATTTGTCCACAATGGACATGGTGGGGATTGCAGCCGCGTCGCCGAGAGGGCAGAAAGTCCGGCCAAGCATGTTCTGCGCCAGATACTTGATGTTGTCGATATCCTTTTTCAGGCCAGCACCGGCATGGAAGCGGCTCAGCGTCTTCTTCAGCCAGTCGGTACCTTCGCGGCAGGGGATGCACCATCCACAGCTTTCATGTTGATAGAACTTCATCACGCGGAGGGCGAACTTTACCATGCAGGTCTGGTCGTCCAGCACTACAACGCCGCCGGAACCAAGGAACTCACCACGCTTGCCGAACGAGTCGAAGTCCATGTTCATCTGCTCCGCCTCTTCGGCGGTGAGAACAAAGGTGGAGGAGCCGCCGGGAACCACAGCTTTCAGAGACCGTCCGTTGGGGATGCCGCCGCCTACTTCGTAGATCATCTTCTTCAGCGGGTAGCCGAGGGGAAATTCATAAACTCCCGGCTTGTTGATGTGGCCGCTAAGGCAGAATAGCCGGGTGCCGCCGTTCTTGGGCGTCCCCATGTCCGCGAATTTCTGTCCGCCCATCAGGAGGATATGGGGCACGGAAGCAAGGGTTTCCACATTATTAATGACGGTTGGGCCGCCCCACAGTCCCACCACCGCCGGGAATGGCGGACGGATGCGAGGTATGCCGCGCTTGCCTTCTAGGGATTCCATGAGCGCCGACTCTTCGCCAACCTCGTAAGCGCCTGCACCGGTGTGCCAGCGGACATCAAAATCTTTTCCGCTGCCGAAGATATTTTTTCCCAGGAAGCCCTTTTCGTATGCCTCATCGATGGCCTGGCGCATGATGTTGACGAGGTAACGATACTCGCCGCGGATGTAGACGAAGCCGATCTTCGCTCCGACCGCCAGTCCCGCGATCATTACGCCTTCGATTACCGAGTGGGGATCGTGCTCCAAAATCAGGCGGTCCTTGCAAGTGCCGGGTTCGCTCTCGTCGCCATTGACCAGGATGTATTTAGGCTTAGCCGATTCTTTCGGCACAAACGACCATTTCATGCCGGTAGGGAAGCCCGCACCACCTCGACCTCGAAGGTTCGACGCCTTTACCTCATTGATGATTTCATCCGGTTGCATCTGGAGAGCTTTGCGGACAGCCTGGTAGCCGTCCAGTTCCAGATAGCGATTGATATTCGTGGCTCCCTTGCCGAACCTTTGGGAGACAACTCTTACTTCATCGGGATGTGAAACCAAATCAGCCATATCTCAGCCGTTCGCTGCTCGCCTCAGCTTCCAAAAGTGAAAATCTTGCTTGTATGAACGCTTTGTTTGCGCGGGACCGAAACATGAAAGGTCCACACGCCTTGCTTTTACTTACTGCTGTGAGCTTTTCCGATAGCGGTCGATCACGCCGTCCATCTTTTCGGGTGTGAGGTTCTCATGAAAGTCGTAATTCACCTGCACTGCCGGAGCCCAGCTGCATGCACCGATGCATTCCACTTCTTCGAGCGAAAAAAGACCGTCATGGGTCGTCATTTTATGGCCGATTCCGAGGCGATCCTTGCAATGCTCGAACAGCTCTTCTCCGCCGCGCAACATGCAGGAGATGTTGGTGCACACCTGGACGTGATATTTGCCAAGAGGCTTCGTACGCAGCATGGAGTAATAACTGATGACGTTGCGCACCTCAAGCGCCGTTAGCTCCGTCTTGTGGGCAAGGTGCTCAATGGCTTCGTCGGAGATATATCCCAGCTCATCCTGGGTATAAAGGAGCATGGGGACGAGGAACGACCGCTTCGTCGGGTACTCCTTCATCTTCTCGTCGAAGAAATGGTCAAGCTGCGCTGAAATAGCCGGCATGTTCTGAATCAGACTCCGCTCTGTTACCCGGGTGCGACCCACCGGGATCCATCAAATTTTTTGAAGAGACTCGAAAACCGGAAGGAGGTAAGACCTATTTGGCCGGATGCCTCTCTACCGATCGATCTCTCCCAGCACGATATCGATGCTTCCAATGGCGGCAACCACATCGGCGATCAGTTTTCCTTCGCACATGGTGGCAAGCGCCTGGAGATTGGCATAGGAAGGCGAGCGCATGTGTACGCGCATCGGCTTGGCGGTCCCATCGCTGACGATGTAATAGCCCATTTCGCCGCGCGGAGATTCAATCGCCTGATAAACCTCACCCACCGGAGCCGTAAACCCTTCCGTCACGATCTTGAAGTGATAGATAAGGGCTTCCATCTCGGTCTTCATTTTTTCGCGTTCCGGCAGGATCACCTTAGGCGCTTCCGACTTAATCGGACCACTCGGGAGCCCTTCCAACGCCTGCAATGCGATCTGCCGCGATTCACGCAGCTCCTGAATCCTGCAAACGTAGCGTGACCATACGTCGCCATCTTGAGCGACCGGCACTTTGAACTTGAAATTTTCGTATCCCGAATAGGGCATGTCGCGGCGAAGATCCCAGTCAATGCCGCTGGCGCGCAACGCGGGGCCGGTGACCCCCATGGCAATCGCATCTTCGGCGCTGAGATGAGCCACGCCTTTCAGGCGATTGACCCAGATAAAATTGCCGGTCAGCAGGTTCTCATATTCGTCGATTTTTTCCACGAAATTGGTGAGAAACGTCTTCACCCGCTCGAAGAAACCAAGAGGAGGCTCCAGGGCAAGCCCGCCAATACGGAAATAGGATGTCATCATCCGCTGGCCGCTGACCATTTCATAGATGCGCAGAAGGTCTTCGCGCTCGCGGAAGCAATACAGGAACACCGACATTGCACCGATATCCAGTGCATGCGTTCCCAGCCAGACCAGATGGGAGCTGATGCGCTGGAGTTCGGCGAGCATCACTCGAATCCATTGGGCGCGTGGAGGAATCTCCAGCCCAAGCAGCTTCTCTGCCGCTAGCACGTAGCAGAGATTGTTGACCATGGGGCAGAGATAATCGATTCGGTCGGTAAGAGGCACGACCTGCTGGTAGAACTTCGCTTCGCAGGTCTTTTCGATTCCCGTATGCAGAAAGCCGATGTCCGGCACCATCCGGACTACCTGCTCGCCGTCGATCTCCAGCACCAGCCTCAAAACGCCGTGAGTCGAAGGGTGCTGCGGTCCCATGTTCAGGACCATGGTTTTATCTTGTGCTGGATCGAGAACAGCCGCCGGCGTTATCACGTTGCCCATTACCGATAGCCCTCCACGGGATAATCCCTACGGAGCGGATGCCCCTCCCAATCTTCAGGCATCATGATCCGCCGCAGGTCGGGATGTCCCAGGAAACGAATTCCGAACAGGTCGAAGATTTCGCGCTCAAAGAAGTTGGCCGCGGGCCACAACGATGTGATCGACTCCAATACCGGGTCGGCCCCTTCGAGCCTGACCTTCACTCGAACGCGCTCTTTACGCCGATGCGAGAGGAGATGATAGGCCATTTCAAAGCGCGGCTCGCGAGGATAGAAATCGGCGCAGGTCAGATCTGAAAGGAAATTAAAAAGACCCTGGGCCTTGAGAATATTGCATGCTTCGCGTATCGATTCACGAGCAATGTAGACGGACAGCTCGTCGCGATCCAACTTTGCGCCTTCAACGGCGTTTTGGTTCCAGGCCAGCAACGCATCTATGGCCGGGCGTCCCTTCAACTCATCAAGATTGGTAATTGCCGGCACCATGTTATCCCTCGCTCCGTTCCGGCTTGTTCCAATCCAGAATGCCCTTCTTCCATATATAGAAGAAGCCCACCAGGACCAAACCGATGTAGACCAGCATCTCCCAAAACCCGAACATGGCGAGCTTGCGCGCGACGACTGCCCATGGATAAAGGAATACGGCCTCGATATCGAAAAGGATGAACAGCATCGCAACCAGGTAGAACTTTACGCTGAATCTCTGCTGAGCGTCTCCGGTTGGGTTGATGCCACACTCGTAAGGGGTGTGCTTGGCGGCAGTCCATCGATGCTTGCCGAGCAAATGGGAAAGAACGATCATGACGGTCGCCAGAACAATGGCGACCAGCACCTGAATGAGCAACGGTATGTAGCGAACGAAGTAGTTGTCCAGCATCATGGAGCCTATATATAATGCGCGTCGGCCATAGGCTAAACACTCGAATTTAATTGCGCATTCCAAGGGTGTCAAGGCCTCATCGGCGGTAAAGTGTTGTTTCATAAGAAATCGTCCACATCATTATTGGTTCCTTGGTTCCTTCCTCCCCCAAGCAGAGCAGGACGAGGCGAAAGCATCATGAGAAACTGCCTTAATTCGTATGCAGAGCGGGAGTGCGGAACAGGATTTTTATTCTGCATTTCTCTTCTTTCTTCTTCCTCTTCATGCCGCATTGTCGATTGTGGCGGCTCATGACTTGAGACGCTGCTGGACGAAGTCTCTGGAGAAGGTCTAGGAAACGAAGGTCTAAAAAACGAAAATCCAGAAAACGAAGATAAGGGAAACGAAGAATGCCTGCGGACGAAGATTAGCGAGACACAAGAAATCAAGAAGCGAGACAAATCGAGCGGACAATCAAGAAGAAGCAGATCGAGAAGAACAAGAAAAAAGACAGACAGAAAGAACGCAGCGGCTAGAAGGGCTATGACCATCTTCGGATTTAACACGGATGTAAGGCTGGAAGAGACCGTATATCACATACAGAGCGAGGCGAGGCAGAGCGATCTGCTTTTGCAGACCCTGGTGTTTGTTAAGGGCCAGTGCGTTGGGAAGCACACGGTTTCCTTTGCTCAAAAGATATCTGAGCCGGGGTTTTCACACGAGGCCGTCCATGAACTTCTCAAAGAGCAGCACAGACTGGTGGTGGAGGCGCTACAGCAGAATCGGGTTGAGTCCGTGGTTGGGCCGGAAGCGGAGATTCAGGATGTCGGCGGCTCGGGCCTGTCTTTGAAGTGCGAGAGCTCGGAGTTGCTGGGCAGCTCTCCCCGTCTGACGATGCGCTTTCATGTATCGGATTGGGGGCGCGCTGTTCCGGGAGCGGTCGTGTCGACTCGCGCGGGAAGTGCAAGCAGCGCTCCGGTGATCGCTCGGGGCGTGACCGATTCCATCGGCAACACGCAGATGGAAATCCCGTTGAGCGAGGAGGTCCGCCAGGAAGCGGCCGTGATTGTGCAAGCTGTTCTTGGGTCAAAATCCGCTACACGCAAGTTTCGACTTAAGAAAGCTTAGTGTCCGTAAAGCTTGGCTGCCGGCCAAGAAAAAAGCCCCGCGATGCCGCGGGGCCTTTAAGGATTGTTCCTTTGTTCCTACCTTAGAATCCGCCCATTCCACCGCCGTGACCACCGGGCATGGGGGCTTCCTTCTTGTCTTCGGGAATCTCAGCTACCAGTGCTTCAGTGGTGAGCATGAGAGCCGAGATCGAACCGGCGTTCTGAAGAGCGGTGCGAGCGACTTTGGTGGGATCGATGACGCCGGCTTTCACCAGGTCTTCAAACTTGCCAGTCTGGGCGTTGTAGCCGAAGCTGCTTTCCTTGGCTTCGCGGATCTTGCCTACAACGATCGCGCCTTCTTCTCCGGCATTGCTGACAATCTGACGCAGCGGCTCTTCCAGGGCGCGGCGAACGATTTCCGCTCCGGTGGCTTCATCGCCCTTCAGCTTCAGCTCTTCGAGTTCGGCCGCGCAACGCACAAGCGCTACGCCGCCGCCCGGGACGATGCCTTCTTCCACGGCAGCGCGGGTGGCGTGCATCGCGTCTTCTACGCGGGCTTTCTTTTCCTTCATTTCGGTTTCGGTGGCGGCTCCAACTTTGATTACGGCAACGCCGCCGACCAGCTTTGCCAACCGCTCCTGCAGCTTCTCGCGGTCGTAGTCGCTGGTGGTCTTCTCAACCTGGCTGCGAATTTCCTTCACGCGGCCTTCGATCTCAGAGTTCTTGCCCTTGCCCTCGACGATCGTGGTGTTGTCCTTGTCGATGGTTACTTTCTTGGCACGGCCGAGATCCTGAATCTGCACGTTCTCCAGCTTGATTCCCAGATCTTCGGTAATGGCCTTGCCGCCGGTCAGGATGGCGATGTCGCCCAACATGGCCTTGCGGCGGTCGCCGAATCCAGGCGCCTTCACCGCTGCCACATTGAGGGTGCCGCGCAGCTTGTTAACAACCAGCGTGGCCAAAGCTTCGCCTTCAACGTCTTCAGCAATGATCAGGAGGGGAGTGCCGCTCTTGGCGATGTTCTCGAGCAACGGGAGCAGGTCTTTCATGGAGCTGATCTTCTTTTCATAGATCAGGATGTAGGGATTTTCGAGGACCGATTCCATGCGCTCCGGATCGGTAACGAAATAAGGAGAGAGGTAGCCGCGGTCGAACTGCATGCCCTCAACCACGTCAAGCTGGGTCTCCATCGTCTTGGATTCTTCGACGGTGATGACTCCATCCTTGCCAACCTTCTTCATCGCTTCGGCAATGATGCGGCCGATGGTCTCGTCATTATTGGCGGAGATCGTGCCCACTTGAGCGATCATGTCGCCGGTTACGGGCTTGGACAAGCCGTCGAGGAAGCCTTTCGTGCGCTCTCCGTCCTTGTCGAGTGCGCCGCAGACAGCGGCAACAGCCTTTTCGATTCCACGTTTCAGGGCCATCGGATTTGCGCCGGCGGCAACGGTCTTTACACCTTCGCGGAAGATGGCCTGGGCCAGTACGGTAGCGGTGGTAGTGCCGTCTCCGGCAACGTCGCTGGTCTTGCTGGCAACTTCGCGCACCATCTGTGCGCCCATGTTTTCGAGCTGATCCTTCAGTTCGATTTCCTTGGCCACCGTCACGCCGTCCTTGGTGATGGTGGGGGAGCCGAACTTCTTCTCGATAACGACGTTGCGACCCTTGGGGCCCAACGTCACTTTGACTGCGTTGGCCAGGGTGTTCACACCGCGCAGGATCGCCTGGCGTGACTCTTCACCGTGAACAATCTGTTTTGCCATTTTCAATTTCTCCTATGCGAACTTTTCCGCGGATTGCGGTTCATTTCCTGCTCAAGAACTATTTGGTTGCGCCCGGCGCTTGCGGTGGGTGAATCTATCAGCCGCAGCACGCCGAAGAGGGGTCACCGACAGTTACTTCTTGGCGCCTACTTTTTCGGCGGACTTAGCTGCTCCGGTCAGGATTCCCAGGATTTCTTCTTCGCGAAGGATCAAAACTTCTTCGCCATCCAGCTTGATCTCGGTGCCGGCGTACTTTCCGAACAACACGTGATCGCCTTCTTTCACCGCCAGAGGAATGGTCTGGCCTTTGTCGAATTTTCCGGCGCCAACGGCGAGAATAACGCCCTCCTGCGGCTTTTCCTTGGCAGTGTCGGGGATGATGATTCCGCCGCGTGCGGTCTCAGTCTCCTCTACCCGGCGAATCAGGACTCGATCGTGCAACGGGGTGAACTTCTGTGACATTTTTTCACTCGCTCCTTTCAAACAATTGTCTTTAAATTTGGTGGTTTACAAATGCGTACTGCTGAAGAAATGTGTTTGCTAGCACTCCTGCCCAGCGAGTGCCAATTATAGAAATCGCGTCTGCCAAGTGTCAAGAGGTTGAGCGTAAAAGACTCAAGCTGCAAGAAATTCGAAGGGCTGCGTTCTGCAGAGTGAGAAGAGTAAACAGAAGACAAAAAATATATCTCGCCACGCAAAGCCATCTAGAGGGAATAAGAGACCGGCGTCTTTCGTCTGAATATTGGGAATCTTTAGGCCGCAAGGATGCATGGTGGGTGTTCGCCCGCGTTGGCTTTCCAATCGAAAATGGAACTTGGAAAACGCTGAAGGAAATAAAATTGCTGGACAAGAAACTTAAGCGATCATTAGACTTAGCTTCTTAAGATACCTGATTCCGGTGCAGAAAATTTGTACGAAACGACGTTTGGACTCCAATAAGAATGCTCGATAAAGATTCAAGGAAGTATGTGGGCCGATAAACCCGAGGGGCTGTTGTCAAACTGAGGATGATGTGTTTGGCCGAACTCTGTGTTAGTGCGAAAAATTTGCGACACGTGGAGAGCGACTTTCTCTGGGCTCAAGGGTTCTCAATTGTAATTTCATACTCCAATGATTGAGGTGGAGTGCAAAGCTTTAGGGGTACGACAAACCGGTTCATCTCAAGGATCGCAAGGATTGTAAAAAGTGAACCTGGAATGAATTTGAAATCGATCGCGTTCCACTTCTCCTGCGCTTTTCGTCCAAGATAGGCTGATTGAGCGGCCGTCTTCAACTAAATCGTTTCAATCAGCAAGTAGAATTTTATTTCCGGTTGGTGTGTGAGCTTTGTCGTCATGCACCGCTTGGCATGAACGGCAAAGCTTCATCCGTTCGATGAGTTCGAGCGGGGTTACTTCCGATATGGCACCTCAAGGTAGTGGTATCGCTGATACCTTGTGATGTTAGATTGGTGCAATTATTTCGTGCGTTCGAAGAAAATGACCTTATGTTCCACATATAATTAGCGGCGATAGACATCTTCGGAAAGAATTCAAATTTGCGGTCAGGAGAGGGAATGAACGTCCTTATTACTGGTGGTGCAGGATTTATCGGCTCGCATTTGGCAGAACGCCTGGTGGATCGTGGTGAGCACGTAGCTATCGTCGACGATCTTTCCACCGGCTCTGTTCAGAACATTCAGCATCTTAAGGCGGCGAAGAATTTCGAGTATTACCTTGAGAGCGTAACCAACCAGCAACTAATGGCTGAATTGGTAGATGCGGCCGATGTTATCTATCACCTGGCTGCGGCCGTGGGCGTTCGCCTTATTGTAGAAAATCCGGTACAGACCATGGAGACCAATATCCGTGGGACCGAAGTAGTGTTAGCGCTAGCGGCTAAGAAGAGAAAAAGAGTTCTGATTACTTCGACATCGGAAGTTTATGGAAAGCGAGACCATGTTCCTTTTTGCGAAGATGACGATCTTGTGATGGGACCACCCGACAAGGGGCGTTGGAGCTATGCCTGCTCCAAGTTGATCGACGAATTTTTGGCGGTCGGCTATTGGAAAGAGAAGCAGGTTCCGACGGTGGTGGCAAGGCTATTTAATGTCGTCGGGCCGAGACAGACGGACCGCTATGGAATGGTGATTCCCAACCTAGTCAAGCAGGCGTTGGCGGGAATCGACATGACCGTGTTCGGTGACGGATCTCAGACCCGGTGTTTCACTCATGTGAACGATGCGGTGAAAGCCCTTATAGCGGTTGCGGAACACCCGGATGCGAATGGCGAGGTTTATAATATCGGCTCAGACGAAGAGATATCCATTCTCCAGCTTGCGCACACCATAAAAGACATGGTGGCATCGGAATCACGGATTGTGATGATTCCGTACGATTGCGCCTACAATCAGGGATTTGAGGACATGATGCGGCGTGTTCCAGATCTGACAAAGGTTGCAGGGCTGATTGGCTATCGTCCTTCGATGAATTTGGAAGAGATCCTGCTCGATACGATCAAATATCATATTGAAAGGCTCGCCGTGGCAAGGAATAATGGTCACCCGAAGACTTTGCGTCGGCTCAGCCGGGCGACGACAGGCGATTGATCGGGCGCGTATCTCTATAAGAAGGGAAGCAAATGGCATCGTATCTGGTAACAGGCGCCGCCGGCTTTATCGGTTCGGCGATCGTCCGGGAGTTGGTTCGGCGGGGCGAGCGTGTAAGGGCGATTGACAATTTTGAGACTGGCAAGAGGGAAAATATAGCGGAAGTCCTTAATTCGATTGAGTTTGCCGAGATCGACATATTGGATACCGCAAACCTGGCTAAAGCGTTTGAAGGGATCGACTACGTTCTTCACCAGGCTGCCCTGCCTTCCGTTCCGCTTTCGGTGGCGCAGCCGGTCAGAAGCCACAACATTAATATCAATGGAACGCTCAACGTTCTGGTGGCCGCCAGAGATGCCAAGGTGAAGCGGGTTGTCTATGCCGCCTCAAGTTCGGCGTATGGAGAGACGCTCTCGCTTCCCAAGCACGAAGAAATGCTTCCCGACCCGGTTTCCCCGTATGCTGTGCAGAAGCTGACCGGGGAAGCTTACATGCGATGCTTTACCAGAGTGTACGGGCTTGAGACCGTTTGCCTGCGCTATTTCAATATCTTTGGTCCGCGCCAGGACCCGACTTCCCCTTATTCCGGAGTTATCGCCAAGTTCATTACGCAGATGCTTGAAGGCGAGGCACCCACGATTTTTGGCGACGGAGAGCAGAGCCGCGATTTCACCTATGTAGATAACGCTGTGAAGGCGAATCTGCTTGCCGCGCACGCACCGGAAGTGGCGGGAGCTTGCTTTAATATCGGCACCGGCCGCCAGATATCTCTGAATCTGGCATTTGAAGTATTACGGGACATCATGGGGTTTGCGGGACAGGTAAAATATGCGACCGTTCGCGTTGGCGATGTGAAGCATTCGCAGGCGGACATTTCGCGCGCGGGCAAGTTCCTGCAATATTCGCCGGACGTGACATTTGAGGATGGGCTACGGCGGACTGTCGAGTGGTACAAGACGGAGACGGTCCCTCATGCGTTCGCCAAATAGGACTGGTCCGTCTTTCCCCCTAGTTGGGATCGCGAGAAACTCCTAAACAGGCACGAAACAACCCCGCAATCCGACACAAGCGCAAAAAGCGTCTGCTATGCTGTTGTAGCTTCGTCAGGGATGAGATAAATCTTGCCAAAATTCGCCCGTGTTATCTGGTTTTTCTTTGTTCTTCATGTCGCTGCGTTTGCGCAGACAGGCGACAATCCTCTATTGCCTATGGCGACAGCGACACCTTCGGGGAACACATCTTCCGGAGGGGGAGGCGGAGGAACAAGTTTACCGAGTACACCGGAGGTTCGTTTCGGTCCACCCACCATTACCAATGTGGCGCCCGGCGCCGACATTCAGGAACGGCAACAAGAGCAACAGCAATTGGACGTACTACGCTCGCAAGGGGCAGCTCAGCCCACTCCCTCACCAGAACTGGAAACGGAGTTTCAGGAGTTTGTCTCCACGGCGTTAGGGAAGTCGCTTCCTTTTTTTGGTTACGATCTGTTTCAGAACGTGCCAACCACCTTTGCACCCCTTGATCGGGTGGAGGTGCCTTCCGACTACGTGATTGGACCACAGGACGATCTTGTAATCCATGGATGGGGTCAGATCACGTTAACTATCGCGCGGTAGTGGATAGATCGGGAGCGATCTATATTCCTACAGTTGGATCGATCAACGTTGCGGGTGTTAGATACAGCGAACTTCATGACTATTTGCAATCCGAATTTGGGAAGACCTATAAGAACTTCCAGCTAAGTGTAAATTTGGGCCGGTTGCGTTCCATTCAGGTTTTCGTTGTGGGCCAGGCAAGGCGTCAAGGCTCTTATACTATTAGTTCCCTAAGTACTCTTGTGGATGCTCTCTTCGCATCGGGCGGCCCATCGAAGCACGGATCGATGCGGACGATCCAGCTCAAGCGAGACGGCAAGGTGATTACCACCTTCGATTTATACGACCTGATCGCCAACGGCGATAAGACTAAGGACGCAAAGCTGGCATCGGGCGATGTCATTTACATACCGCCCATGGGTCCGCAGGTTGCCATGGCTGGCAGCGTCAATACCCCGGCAATTTTTGAGTTGAAAGACCGCACCACGCTAGGGGAGATGATCGCATTGGCCGGAGGCCTCGCAAGCACCGCTGCCGGTGAGCGAGTGCTCGTGGAGCGAATCGAAGATCATCGGATCCGCAAAGCGGATGAATTTGATCTCACCGAGCAAGGATTGGTGCGGGAATTGCACGATGGGGATGTGATTCGTTTTCTCCATATCTCTCCCAAATTTGAGAACGCGGTTACTCTACGAGGCAACGTAGCGGTGCCCGGCCGCTATCCCTGGCATCAGGGAATGCACGTGAGCGATTTGATTCCGAGCCGTGCGTTTCTGGTGACAGACCAATACTGGAACATGCAAAACAAGCTCGCGGTCAACGCCCAGTCCACGGGCTTGGGTGTGAAGCAGGCACAGCTAAAGAACGATGTAAAGCGGCTTTCTTCCGAGATCAATTGGGAGTACGCGGATATCCAGCGGTTTAATGCTCAAGATCTGACGCCTAGTCTTGTAGTGTTTAACCTGGGGAAAGCGATCGAGGGCGATTCGGAACAGAACCTGGAATTGCAACCCAACGATGTAGTTACGATTTTCGCGCAAAACGACATCCAGGGCCCGACTGCCGAACGAGCTAAATTTGTTCACCTTGAAGGCGAGCTGAAAAAAGCCGGAGTCTATCAGGTGCTGCCTGGGGAAACCTTGCGGCAGTTGGTGAACCGGATCGGAGGGTTTACACCCCAAGCTTATCTTTTCGGTTCGGAGTTTACGCGTGAATCGACGAGGGTCGACCAGCAGACAAGGCTGAATCAGTATGCGAACAATCTAGACCAGTCCCTTGCCCGGAGCACGGCGGCAGCGAGCTTTATCTCCGATGCCACAAGCGCGGAGGACGAAAAGGCAAACCTGGCCGAGGCCAAAAATACAGTCGATAAAGTAAAAGGGTTGCAGGCCACCGGGCGCATCGTTCTGGAACTGAAGCCGAGCGCCAAGGGAGTGGACGTGCTTCCCGATCTGCCCCTGGAAGATGGAGACCGGCTGTTGGTGCCATTTCGGCCGGCAACAGTGAACGTCATCGGAGCGGTCTACAATAGCAGCGCCTTTATCTACAAACCAGAGAAGAACGTATCCGACTATCTTCGCTTGGCGGGCGGGCCTACCAAGAGCGGAGATAAAGGCAGGGAGTTTGTGATTCGGGCGGACGGATCGACCGTGAGCCGTCAGCAGCACTCAGTTCTGATTAGCAGAAGCTTCAATGCTCTCCGGGTGATGCCAGGCGACACGATCATCGTTCCCGAAAAACTGGATCGGGGCGCCACCTTGCGTTTCTTGAAGGATTTCACAGCGATATTGGCGCAAGTCGGAGTCGGCGCGGCGGGAATCAGGGCCGTATTCCCATGATGATGGGATGATAGGTAGAGCTTGAGGGAAAGGCGATCTACGGGTTTTTATGGAGCCCTTTGACATGTCGCTTTTTTTAGGCCGGTGGAATGTAGTTATGCCGAAGGGGCTTGCTTTCCACGCGATCTCCGGTCTTCGGTCTCCAGTTGGAGATATGTCGAAAGTGGAGATTGAGAAAGCCAGAATTTTGTGTTAACTAATTGAATTAAAATAGGTTATGTCGCAACAGCCTCTGTAAGTGACGGGGCGAAGCTGTAAGCTAAGAGTTGCTGAAACCAGGCAATCGAGACTAAAGATGCAAGAGTCATTGCAACGCGATGGACTTTCCTGGTATGCGGCTTATACCCGCAGCCGGCATGAAAAGCGTGTTGCCGATGATCTGTTGCGGCGGGACGTTGAGTTTTATCTTCCTTTGTACGAGACCGTCAGCCGATGGAAAGACCGGAAAATGAGGTTGAGCTTACCCCTTTTTTCTAGCTATGTCTTTGTCAAGATCGATATCCAGGAGCGGCTAAGAGTTCTCGATGTGCCAGGAATAGTTCGTCTGGTTGGATTTAAAGGAAAGCCGGTAGCTCTTCCCGACGGAGAGATGGAGAAGCTCCAACGCGGACTGGGCGCCGCGCTGCTGGCGGAACCCCACCCATTTCTTACTGTTGGCCGCAAAGTGCGCATCGTGCGGGGCCCTTTTGAGGGGTTCGATGGCATTCTTCTGAGGCGGAGAGCCACTCCAAGGGTTGTCCTTTCGATCGAGTTAATTCAACGATCGATTTGTATTGAAGTCGACATCGATATGATCCAGCCGATCCGTACAAAGACAGCAATCAAGAATCCGAATCGTTCCATTTTCAGAGCACAAGAACAGAACTTGTTTGGCTCATCGATTGTAGTTTCAGCTAAATGAGCGGTAAGGGAGAACAAGTGCTAGAGACAAATTCGATCGTGGCACAAGACGAGAGCATTATGTTGGGCGCACGTTACGGACTGGAGTTAGCGGTGAAGCCGCGCACCGCAAAAACCCTGGGAAAGGTAATCGCTCAGCCGGACTCTGCCGATCTGATTAAGGGGGTCGCCATTGAGCCGCTGCGAATGTATGCGGACGACCGCGGTTTCTTCGCCGAACTTGCGCGTCTAGGATCGAAAGGCATTGCGACTTCTATGATTCCCGGTGGTGAGCGCCAGGTCCAGATTTCTACGACACTTACCTATCCAGGAACTATCAAAGCGATTCACTATCACTACCAGCAGACTGACTTGTGGGCGCCCATCTCCGGAATGCTGCAGGTGTTCCTCTACGATATGCGACGGGCATCCCCAACTTTTGGACAAATTAATACCCTTTATGTTGGCATGCTGCGGCCTTGGGAGATTTTGATTCCACCGGGAGTGGCCCATGGTTACAAAGTACTTGGAACCGAGCCTGCACAATTGGTTTACTTAACCGATCGTTTTTATAACCCGGAGGATGAGTGCCGCCTACCCTATGACCATCCGGACGTCGCATACGATTGGGAAACCCAGCACAAGTAGGGACGAGATGAGAGTATTGATTCTCGGCGCGACTGGATTGCTAGGACGGGTTCTCGTGAGCCATGAGCAATGGGGGAACGCCCAAGTGATTGGGGTGGGCTCGCGCGATGGTGATATTGCGAATTCGTCTGAAGTTCAAAGGCTTTTCACAGCTGTCCGGCCCGACATAACCATCTTGAGCGCAGCCTATACCGACGTGGATGGATGCGAGCAAAATCCGCAGAAAGCTTACGCGGTAAATTGCGCAGGGGCTGTGAACGTTGCTATCGCGGCGCGCGAAGGGGGTTCGCGGCTACTTTTCCTGAGCACGGATTATGTATTTGACGGACTCAAGAACGCACCCTACGAAGCATACGATGCCATATGCCCTATTAACGTCTATGGGCGGGCTAAGGCAGAGGCTGAAAAACAGGTGGAGGCGGCGCTCCCTCTGACTTGCATCGTTCGGACGTCGTGGCTCTTTGGATCGCCCGGCAGGTGCTTTCCCAATACGATTCTTGAAATCGCTCAATCTCGCAGTACTATTTCAGTAGTGGACGATCAATTCGGATGTCCAACATTTACACGGGATCTGGCGGGAACAATTGTGCGTCTGGCGCAGATGGGGGCAACCGGAATTATCCACGCCACCAATTCAGGAGTGTGCAGCTGGTTTGAATTTGCATCTGAGATCGTGCATATTGCAGGTCTGGACCACGTTACAGTGAAACCGGCATCCACCGAGGATGTATTGCGCCCGGCCAAGCGTCCAAAGCATTCCGCATTGTCCGCAACATCCCTTAGACAGCATGGGTTGAGCATGCGTCCCTGGAAAGAAACGCTCGCTGAATTTTTGTCTGACCGGCGAGAGTTTCTCAAGCTTGGGAGCATGGCAGCTCTTGGCGCCCAACAATAAAAGGAGATCGATGAAAGGTGTAGTATTGGCGGGCGGCACCGGGTCCCGCCTCCATCCGCTGACGCGCGTTACCAACAAGCACTTGCTGCCTGTCTACAACAAGCCCATGATCTATTACCCTTTGCAAACGCTGGTCGATGCCGGGGTGGAAGACATCGTGATTGTGACCGGTGGAAATAGTGCTGGCGACTTCCTTCGACTATTGAAAAACGGCAACGATTTCGGGCTTCAGCAACTTAACTTCGCCTATCAGGAGGGCGAGGGAGGAATCGCAGATGCGCTTCGCCTTGCGGAATATTTTGTTCGCGGCGAGAAGGTTTGCGTAGTTCTCGGCGACAACATTATCGAAGGGAACATCCGGGCGGCGAAGCAAGAATTCGACCGGCAGGAGGCCGGCGCCAAGGTCTTGTTGAAAGAGGTTCCCGATCCCGAGCGTTTTGGTGTTCCAACCTTTGAAAACGGCCGGATTATTGACATCCAGGAGAAGCCGAAGACGCCTAAATCGCAATACGCTGTGATTGGCATTTATTTCTACGACGCGACCGTTTTTGACCGGATACGAACACTTAAGCCCTCCCAGCGACGCGAGTACGAAATCACGGATGTAAACAATTCCTATCTAAGAGAAGGCCGGCTTACCCATAACGTTTTGGAGGGCTGGTGGACCGACGCAGGCACATTTGAATCGCTGTGGCGAGCCAGTAATCTTGTGCGCGAGAAGTACTCCGATGAGGAAAAGGTTCGAGCGGCCATCAGCGGGGGAGCATCGTGAAAATTCTTGTCACAGGCGGCGCCGGATTCATTGGATCGAACTTTGTCCAGTATCTGCTGAAGAACCATCCTTTGGATCATCTTGTGGTTGTGGACAAGCTCACCTATGCAGGGAATTTAAGAAACCTGGATGGGTTCCTTCACGATCCCCGGCTGCAGTTCGTGCGTATGGATATTTGCG
>Ga0209060_10000755_pt1 | contig 47219 bp, 45 predicted proteins | sample Coa_R1_8_FD_187155 | JGI IMG/M metagenome (GOLD analysis project Ga0209060, IMG submission 187155) | Surface soil microbial communities from Centralia Pennsylvania, which are recovering from an underground coalmine fire - Coalmine... | ecosystem: Environmental > Terrestrial > Soil >...
TGCACGCGCATCCGCAGGCGCGGCTCATCATCCTGGACACGCTGGCGAAGATACGCGGGCAGGCCCGAAGCGCCACGCTCTATGGCGATGACTACGCCTCGCTGGAGGACGTGCAAAAGCTGGCGCATGCCTACGAGATCGCCATCCTGGTGATTCACCACACCGGCAAGGAGAGCCGGGAAGACCCGCTGGATGAGGTGAACGCCACGCAGGGCCTCAATGGCGTGGCCGATAACGTGCTGGTGCTGCGCCGCGAGCGAGGCAAGCCGCAGGCCACGCTCATTGGCGATGGGCGGGAACTGTCCGGCAGCGAGCGGACGCTGCTCTTCGATCTGAACAGCGGCGGCTGGAGGCTGACCGAGCCACCAGAGCAGCAGCCCAAGACGCCGGAGCGGGCGGACATCCTCGATCTGCTCAAGGCCAGCGAGACGCCCCTGTCGCCCAAGCAGGTGGCTGAGGCGTTGGGCAAGAATGTCAGCACGATCAGAAATATCATGCCAAAGATGGCACGGGATGGTGAGGTCAAGAACGTCGGCTGGGGGAAGTACATCCCCATAGATGGTGTAGTTTTCGTAGATTCTTTGCCTATCAATTAGTATTCCCCATAGATGGTGTAGTTTTCGTAGATGCTCTGGTTATGGAAGTACATTCTTTTCTGATACAGAAGGAACGTATTCTTCTTGTTACTCTTTCTGAAGAGTAGAAAATCTACGAAAACTACACCATCTATGGCACCCAGGCTAGCCACCTGCTTCCCCAAGCAACAGGGTATATGTTCCCTTCTGGCTATTGAAGTCTGCCCAGAACGTGCCGGGTGTGACCGGTTGGCCCTGGTGATCGACGAAATAGGTTGCCGGGAAGGTCGCGCCCAGCGCGGCGCTCATATAGATGTGTGCCTTGCCCACGCCGGGGATGGTTGGCCGTGTTGGGGCACATCGGCATATAGCGCTGGTCGCCCTGCCACTGCGCGCCGCAGAGGGGACACCGAAACCTCACAAACGCCATTGCGCGCCTCCTTCACTCGCTCACATCATCTATAACGAGCATACTGCATTGGTCAAGCCTGCCCGTTGGCGCAGCGCGTCAGGTGGCGTGGATGGTCCAGAAGTAGCGCCCCACGTTCTCTTCGCCCTGAGGATTGGGGCGAAATGCCAGATAGAACTGCCGCGCGCTGGCGGGCACCTCAAACGCGCTCACGCCCTCCAGGGTCGCGCCTGGCGCAACGGTGGCGCTGGCGAGCGGCGAGACATCCAGCGCGCAGGGAACGCTGCGTGGCGTGATCTGCACGTCATAGAGCGTGAACTGCTCAGGCGCGAACGCGAGCGGCTGCCGCGTCAGGTTGCTCAGGGTGATCTTCAGTTCCAGGCACAGATTGCCCGCGTCGGGCGAACGAGTCAGGAGGGCCTGCCCAGGCAGCGCGCCCTGGATGGTCACGGCCCAGCGCTGTTCGGCATCAACCGTCTGCCCAGGCCGAAAGTTCTGCGTCGGCCCGTTGTGCGCCTGGTTGATGGGCGGCGGGAACTGCCAGAGCAGCAGCGCCAGCGGGACGAGCACGACCAGGCAGCCCAGCACGGCCTGCCTCAGGCGGGTGTACTGTTCCGTTCGCTGGCAGCGGCGGATGAGCTTGTGCGCCAGATACAGGAAGCCGCCCAGGGAGTACAGCGGGACTTGCAGGATGATGCCTCCCCACAGCACGAAGCCCCAAAAGCTCCCATCGGCGACAGTGGTGCCAGGCAGGCCGGGGAGATAGCGGATGGTCACCGGCTTCCCATTTGTGGAAGCGCGCGCTCCGTTCACAATAGGGTCAGGACCAATGTCAAAGAAGCTGGTGCAATCGTTGCCAGTGGTGGTTTCCTGAAGCTGCCCCTGGGTATCTCTATACAGGACGGTGCTCTCGAAGACTTCACCATTCGTGTCACTGGCATTATCATCAGTGAAATGGCAATCCTTGATCTGATAATACACGCCGTGCGCCACCTGCCCCGTCAGGCTGATGTACATGCCGGGCACGATTAACCAGATGAAGGGCAGTGACCCGACCACCAGCCCGAAGAAGCACAGCACCAGCAGCAGCAGCAACACGACTGATGGCTTGCCCTGAGAGGGTTGTGCTTTGCCCTCGCCCTCGGTGGTCGCTTGGACCTTCCGCTCGACCTCGGTAGAGCCTTCCTCACGCATGGTATGCTTCCCCGCTTTGTTGGCGCGCTGAACTATGCTTTCTCCTGGTATATTCGCGGGAAGTTACCACTGTGTGAAGGCTCTGTTAAAGGATGATAAAGGCGATGCTCAGCGCTCCTGGGGGGCGCTGGCGCTGATCGCTGTCGCGTCCAGCAGGCGCGTCGGGTCGTCGCCGGGTGGGTCGGGCGCGCGCAGCCAGAGCGAGATGTGCGCGGGCTGCATCGTCTCTTGCACCACGGCCAGCAGCCGCTCGCGAATCTCTTCCAGGTTGACCTCATCGCGCAGCGTGGCGCTGAAGGCCGCCAGCGTCTTGGCGGCATCATACTTGTAGCGATAGAAGCGCCGGTCGATGAGCGTCTGGATGCGCCGCCGCACCGGCAGGACCAGCGCCGCGATGGCAAGCGTGGAAACCACCAGCGCTATCGGCTCATCCGACGACCCATTGGTCACCTGGCTTGCCAGGCTCGTCAGGCCCAGGATGAGGCCCACATACAGCGCGCCCAGCAAGAACGTCAGCAGGCCATAGACCAGCGCCCGGTTGATGATCGCGTCGATGTCCCACAGGCGATAGCGCAGCATGGCAACGCCGAATGAGAGCGGGGGCAAGAGCGTCAGCGTGAAGCCGACTTCGATGGGCACCAGAGGAAACAGCGAGTCTGGCGCGGCCAGCGCCGGGAGAGCCGTCAGCAGATTGGCGAGCAGATTGAGCAGAATCGCTGACGCGAAGCCAAAGACGACCCATTTGGTCTGCTGGCGCTGCAAGGGCGTGGACACGCGGCGATAGCGATAAAGCTGCACCAGCCCAAGCATCGCAAACATGCCGAGGGACACCAGCCAGCCGGGCTGCGTGAGCGCGGTAGCTTGCCCGAAGAGCGACAGGGGCAAGAACGTAAGCGGAGCCTGCACCACCAGCACCACCGGGATGATCCAGCGGGTCCAGCGCGGCGCGAAGTGCCCGGTGGGGAAGAGCAGGAAGACCAGCAGCAGCAGCACCTGGCCGAGATAGCTCATGGCTTCGTTGGCTATCTGCCAGAAAGAAAAGCCGGTCGGCAGGCTGCTCGTAGCGCTGATCGGGCCGAGCGTCACCAGCAGCAGCGCCACCAGCAGCGCCATGCGGTCATCGGAGCGCCGCCAGACGATCAGCGCGCTGACCCCCAGCGTCACCCCGACGCTGCTCAGCATCAGCGCGACCTCCAGCGCGGCATACCCGCCGAGCGACCAGCCCAAGTGCTGGAGCGTCTGTACCACTTGCGGAGGCAACTGATAGTATTCGCAGTACGCGCCCGCGCAGGGCGTTTGTAGCTGCGCCAGATAGATAGGCAGGCTGCCAAAGAAGATTGCCAGCGTGACAACGACCAGGCCCAGCCAGCTTCCTCGGCCAAGCGCCAGCCAGCGCCCGCGCAGACGAGCCTCGACGCCACTCTGCGACTGCATCGGTGGGTTTCTCCTTCCCTTGTGAGGCAAATGGTTGCTGAGCACAGCATATCACGCCCGCCGTCACGAAAGCGTTACGAACGGCGTTACGGCGTTGAAGCAGAGTATCGGTTTTCAGTATCAGTTGTATCTGTTGTGGCCGCGCCATGCCTGCTACCCTCAAACGTGTGAAACGTCCCGCTGCCCAGGCAGCCACGCGCTCTATGGGAGGCAATTTTATGCGCAGGCACGCGCCTCTGTTTCTGCTGCCTATCGGCCTGCTCTTGCTGGTGGGCTGCGCGCGCAGCCCACCAGCCGCCCGCAAGGCATTACCACCGGACCGGATGGCAACCTCTGGTTCGCCGAGTATTCAACAAGCATGGTAGCGCGGCTCACGCCCACCGGGCAGATCAGCACATTTCCCGTGCGCGGCAACGCCCCCGTGGAGATTACGGCTGGCCCCAACAACACCCTCTGGTATACGGATGGCGTCAGCAGCATCGGGCGGCTGACGTTTGGGCGGTGAGCGCCGGAATCCTGCGCATGACCTTCCCTCTTCAGCGCCAGAAAGGAGCCTCGGCCCTATGTCAAGCATCATCTGCCCCTCTTGCGGGGCGTGGTTGCCCGCTTCGGCGGTCTTCTGTGGCACGTGCGGCGCTCGCCTTCAGCCCGCGTCAGCCGGCGAGCCTGCCGCTGCCTCTGCTCCGTTGAAGCGCGGCGTCTCTCGTCGCGTGGCGCTCATCGGCGGCGGCGTGGCCGGGCTGGCGCTGGTTGGCGGCGGTGGGTACTGGCTCTGGCGACGGCTGTTTCCTCCTCCACCGCCACAGGGGACGACGCTCTTTGTTCATCGCGGTCAGCAGGGGTTTGTGAATGGCGTGGCCTGGTCACCGGATGGCACGCGCATCGCCACGGCTGGCTATAATCACACCGTCCAGGTCTGGGATGCCGTCGATGGCGGGCATCTCCTCACCTATGGCAACCATACCAGCGTGGTCTATGCCGCTGCCTGGTCGCCCAATGGCAAACGCATTGCCTCGTGCAGCCTTGATGGCACCGTGCAGGTCTGGGACCCTGCCGATCAGGCGTCTCCCTTCATCTATGGCGGCCATACCGCAACCGTTACCGCTGTCGCCTGGTCGCCCGATAGCAAGCGCGTTGCCTCTGGCAGCTATGATAATACGGTGCGCGTGTGGGACGCGGCTGATGGCGGTCATCCCTTGACCTATCGCGGCCATGAAAGCAGCGTCTTTGGCGTCGCGTGGTCGCCAGACGGCAAACGTATCGCCTCCTGTGGCGACGATTATTCGGTCCAGGTCTGGGATGCCGTCGATGCACGCCATGTCTTCCGCTCTACCAGCCATTCCAACCGCGTGAACGGTGTCGCCTGGTCGCCTGATAGCAAACGTGTTGCCTCTGCCAGCGCCGATAAGACCGTCCAGGTGTGGAATGCTGCCGATGGCAGCCGGCCCTTCACCTACAGCGACCATGCTGACGCGGTGAATGGCGTCGCCTGGTCGCCCGATGGAGGGCATATCGTTTCGGCCAGCGATGATGCGACGGTGCAGGTCTGGGACGCCTCCACCGGGGGGCATCGCTTCACCTATCGCGGCCACACCGACAAAGTAGAGGCGGTGGCCTGGTCGCCCACAAATGGGCAGATCGCCTCTGGCGGCGAAGACGACACAACGCGGGTATGGCAAGGGATATGAGAGCCTGGCGCGTCATTCAAGGCGTTTTTCCGCGCTGTCGCGGCGCTGGCCGCGCCGGGCAACGTGTCGCAAGCCCACCGCTTCGCCGACCGACCCGCCCACCACCGTGGCAATGGTGCCGCCCATCGTCTCGAACAGGATCAGCAGCCCCAGCAGGTGGTTGATGTTGGGGCAGAAGTTGGGAAGCCCGAAGCACCCGGCAGCGCCGGGGCAATCGATGCCACAGCCGGAATGCGTCATGAGCACATCCGCCACCCCCAGCGCGATGAGCGCCATGGCGATGGCGATGCCGCCCACCAGGCAGCCAGACCTCACGCCGATGTTGGCGTCTCCACGCTGGCGAGCGGTCAGGAAGCATGCCCAGCCGGGAATCAGCAGATACCAGAGCGCGCCGACGACAATATAGAGCCACCAGGGCCAGGACCAACTCCAAAACGACAGCACATCGCCAATCACCAGCACTTGCAGCCCGCCCAGCAGCAGCCCCAACAGGCCGTTCCGCAGCAGGGTCGGCCATCGGCGTTGTTTGGGGTGTTGGCGCATGCGTGTGCCTCCTGGGCAAAGAGCAAAGGACATACTGACTGTATACTAGAGAACTACGCTCGGTGGGCGCTGACCGTCACAAGTGGGCGGGCGCGCAGGAAATGATGACCCTTTCTAACCCCGGGTATAATGATTGCGTATTCTTCCAGGAGGGACTGAGTGGTCTTCTCTGCTGGTTTGCGTTCTTTTCAGAAAGAACACGTCTCAAGAAGCAGAGAAACCTTCTCATGAAAGCGGCTGACCATGCCATCAACTATTTCAATTATTACTGCCATCATTGGGCTGTTTTGTGTGCTTGTCCTGTTGCTGGCCCTTGTTTTCCTGGGGGTCAATGACTCCAGACTCAAAGCTCGACTGCAACAGGGGGGCGCGGTGGTCGAGGGAACCGTCCTTGATCGCAAGCGGGCCTATGTTCCCAGCGCCACCATGCGTTTTACCCTCACCTATCGGTACAGTTATGAGGGGGCAACCCATGAGTACACCCAAAATGTCCGGAGAAGCCTCTACGAGGCCGCCTATCCGGGCCAGAGAATAGCGGTGCGTTGCCTGCCAGAAGACCCGGCCATCGTCAGAATTGCCGACGATCTTCTTTAGCGCTCCTTATTCGCACGCGGTTGCTTGCAGGCGCAACTCTGGTATACTATATACAATCATTGGATAGTAACTCTCTCAATGACGCAGAGGAGGCTTCACGCATGGCAACGGCGACCATTCACGGTTCCTATCAATTCCCCGCGCTGGCAAGCGACATTCCGCCCACCACGCAGGCCGACATGGGAACGTTCGTCCAGACGCTTCAGGAGCACAAGGATGCCTGGGTGGCCGTTTCGGTGCGCGAGCGCGTTGCCCTGCTCGATCGGCTGATTGCCGACTGTGCCGCGCTGGCCGAACGCTGGGTGGCCGCCAGCATCCAGGGCAAGCGCATTCCGGCTGGTTCGCCCGCTGCCAGCGAAGAGTGGCTGACCGGCCCCTACGTCACCATTAAATGCCTGCGCCAGCTTCGCCAGTCCTTGCTGGACGTGGAAGCCACAGGCCGCCCGCGCATCCCTGGCCCCGTCACCACGCGCCCGGATGGGCAGGTTGTCGCCCAGGTCTTCCCCGTCACCGGCTATGATAAAGTCTTCTTCAGCGGCGTGAAGGCCGAAATCTGGATGGAGCCGGGCGTCATCGCCGCTGATTTGCCCAAAACGCAGGCGGTCATCTATCAGGACAGGCAGCACGCGGGCAAGGTCGCGCTGGTGCTGGGCGCGGGCAATGTCTCCAGCATTGGGCCGACGGACATCCTCTATAAGCTGCTGATGGAAGACCAGGTGGTCATCTTCAAGAGCAACCCGGTCAACGCCTACATCGGCCCGATCATCGAGGAAGCCTTCAAGGCGCTGATCGAGGCGGGCTATCTGCGCATCGTCTACGGCGGCGCGGCGGAGGGCGCGTATCTGTGCAATCACGCGGGCGTCGATGAGGTGCATATCACCGGCTCGGACAAGACGTTCGAGGCAATTGTCTTTGGACCCGGCCCGGAGGGGGCGAAGCGCAAGGCCGAACGCAAGCCCTTGCTCAACAAGCGTGTGACGGGCGAGCTTGGCAACGTCAGCCCGGTGATCGTGGTGCCTGGCCCCTGGACCGCTCGCGACCTGGCCTATCAGGGCGACCACATTGCCAGCATGCTCACCAACAACGCGGGCTTCAACTGCAACGCGACGCGCGTCATCATCCAGCACGCGGGCTGGAACCAGCGCCAGGACTTGCTGCAAGCGGTGCGCAAGGTGCTTGCGGGCGTGCCGCCGCGCGCCGCGTATTATCCCGGCGCGCATGATCGCCAGAAAGCGTTCGTCGCCGCCCATCCAGAGGCGGAGCAGATCGGCACGCCCAGCGGCGACGAATTGCCCTGGACGCTGATCGCGGGCGTGGACCCGACCAAGGAAGAAGATATTGTCTTCACGACGGAGGCGTTTTGCAGCCTCTTCGCGGAATCCGCGCTGGAGGCCGCGAGCGTCGCCGAATACCTGGACCGCGCCGTCGAGTTCGCCAACCAGCAGTTGTGGGGCACGCTCAACGCGACGATTCTGGTGCATCCGGCCTCGCTGAAAGACCCCGCCGTCGCCGCCGCGCTGGACCGCGCCATCGCCAACCTGCGCTATGGCACGGTGGCCGTCAACTATTGGGCGGCGGCAGGCTTTGCGATGGGCGCGCCGACCTGGGGCGGCTTCCCCGGCAACGACGTGTATGATGTGCAGTCGGGCATCGGCATCGTCCACAACACACTGCTCTTTGACCGCCCGCAGAAGACCGTCTTGCGCGCGCCGTTCCGCTCGATGCCGGTTCCGGCGTGGTTTGTGACGCAGAGCAAGACGGCCCTGAAGGTTTATCCCAAGCTGACCGCCTTCGAGGCCAACCCCTCGTTCGGCAAACTGCCCGCCATCCTCTGGACGGCCATGGCGGGATAAGGCTAGATGCTGGCTCAGGTCCGCTTGATCGCCCGCTCAACCGCGCTGGGCAGGCGCGTCTCGAAGTCCAGAATGCTAACCCAATCTGGACGAATGAAGATGCGCGCCATGCGCGGATAGACGCTGGCGGCCTGATCGAGATGGGCCTGGGCCTCTTCTTCACTCATTGTTCGGCGGACCATGGCGGCATACTCCGGGGCGATGCCATCGACTGTATCGGTGCGCACCGTTCCCCGGATTTGGAGAATCTTGGGAGGCGCTGTATTCTGATCGATACTGACAGCCACCTTGACGCCATCCTTGAGCACTTTCGTCTTCGGGGCATCTGCTGCGGTCGCCAGCACGATCTCTTGCCCGTTCCAGTGAAAGCCAATGGGCACAACACGGGGCGTGCCGTCGCGCCAGTTGTAGGCGAAGTGCGCGATACCCTTCGATTGCAGCAATTGCTGGGCAATCGGGTCGTGCAGCAGGCTCAGGTCACCTTGTTTGGCAGGCATCTCTGCTCTTTTGTTTTCTTCGATAGACATGATCGCTTCTTGCTTCCTTTCGCGTGTTTGACCAGATAGATCGTTGACGATCTCCAGAGAACATCGCACATGGGAAGCCAGGAAAACTTCTTCTATTTTGCGCTTTTGTTTCTCAAGGGCGGCGAAGCAATCTCAACCACACCACGGAGGCAAGACATTGGACCGAACGCTTGCAGAACAGCTTGTGCGCACGTATATTGAAGGCTGGAAGGAATATAACAGCGCCAAAGTCCGCAGCATCCTTGACCCGGCCTGCATCCTCATCGAGTCGGATGGGGAGACGTTTCGCGGGGCCGAAACCATCTGCCACGAGCTAGACAAGCGCGTCGCGGGCGAGTATGGCCCCTGGCAGATTCAGCGCTGGGACATTACCAGCCTGGCGGTCGATGGTGAGGTCTGCTTTGTCGAATGGGATTTCGAGGGACGGCGCGGCTTCGAGGGCGCGTCGCTGGTGCGTTTCAAGGACGGCAAGATGAGCTATCTGCGCGAATACTGCACCACCAGGCCCCGCTGGGAAGCCAGTGAGCAATAGAGTCTATGTATCAGCCGCCCTTTCGCTGGAACATCCAGAAACGCAACGAGCTAGGCAGGCTGCTGGATGGCCCGGCAGCGGAAACCTATCCGGCTTTTCTGGATGATCTGCTGCCCTGCTGCGCCCGGATTCTCGCCTTTGCCGGCGACAGCGACCTCTTCTTTGTGGGCCGCTCGCCGGAGAGCATCTTCGACCACCTGAGCGGCCTGCTGCTGGATTCAAGCTGGGCTGATCGCCCGCGCCTGCTGCAATTTTCCATACGCCACTGGCGCTATTACGCCTACGCCGAGCCTGCGCTGATGCGCAAAGAGCAAGAGCAGGAGGCGTGGGCTGCCCTGCGCGCCTATCTCACGTCGCTGGGCCTTCAGCCAGAAGACCTTGCCAGAAGAGAGCGCCCGGTGGCGCTGGTCGATCTGGTGGATACGGGCGGCACCTTCATGAATCTCGTCACACTGCTGCACGAGTGGGCGCAGGAGAATAAGGCCGATTGGGAAGCGGTCAAGCGCAAAGTGCGCATCGTCGGCATCACGCCCCGAGAGAAACAGGGGCCAAACGTCTGGCGCTGGCAGCAGCACGCCGACTGGCTGGCGCTGCTGGCGCGGGGCGCGGTGAAAAACGTCTCGATTCCGCTGCACTTCTGGCAATATCTAGCCGGCGGGCAGGACAAAGTCACCGAATCCTATACGCCCTGGCGCTGGGCCAGCACAGAGGCCGCGCAGCCCTCCTATGCCGACGAGCATCTGCGGGCGCTGCGCCTGGCGGTGCGGCTCTTCGACCTTGGGCGCACCAGAGCGCGCCGGGCGGCCTTTGCCCGCCTGCTCGCGCAGGAGCCAGCGATGAGCCACCCCTGGTTTCGGACTCTGGCACTTGAACTGAGGTAAGCTCAAGACGACGGCGGCCCTGGCCGTTTTTTGCTGCTCGTTGTCATTTTACCCGCTGGCAGAGGCCGTCAGAATATGCCAGAGTCTCGCAAAGAGCTAATCTGTGGACAGTCCCACCATGCCGAAAGGAAGTCTCTGATGCATCCTGATGAACTCTCGCAGCGGTTCAAGCGCCTCACCACCGCCCATCTGGCTGATGCCTGCTTACGGGCCGCTGTTCCCGTTCGCTGCGCTCCGGCTGGCTTGCAGGCAGTCCTGCCTGGGAGCTATATCGCGGGACGGGTCTGCCCTGCCCGGCACGCGGGCAGTGTCGATGTCTTTCTGGAGGCGATGGAGCACGCCGCGCCTGGCGACATTCTCGTTGTCGACAACGCCGGACGCCTTGACGAAAGCTGCGTCGGTGACTTGATCGCCCAGGAAGCTCAGACGGCTGGATTGGGCGGGCTGGTGATCTGGGGGCTGCATCGGGATACCGCCGAATTGCGAGCGATTGGCTTGCCGGTCTTCAGTCTTGGCACAATCCCCACCGGACCACAGCGGCAAGACCCACGCGACGCGCAGGCGTTGGAGTCGGCAACGGTGGGGGAATGGACGGTCACGCGGGAAGACCTGGCGCTGGGTGATGACGATGGCGTGCTCTTTCTGCCCGCCGCGCAAGCAGAAGCCCTCCTGACGCTCGCTGAAACCATCCGAGATACGGAGCGCCGTCAGGCCGAACGCATTCGCCAGGGCGTCTCCTTGCGCGCTCAGGTGCGGTTCCATGATTATCTGGCACAGCGCCAGCAGACGCCTTCCTTGACCTTTCGCCAGCACCTGCGGGCAGTTGGCGGCGCTATCGAGGAATGAGTTAGCGGAGACCGCACAGTGCGCGTGTGGGGGATAAGCCAACCCCTTTCCAGCCCTGGAAGCAGCACAGAAAGCCTATTCTGTGCTGTTTTTGTGCTATCTGACGCGCCAGGCGTCCACAGCGATGGCCTTCGCCCGCCAGAGGGTCGTTGGCACGATACTGTTCTTTATGTTATATATAATACATAACAGTTAGAACAGGAGAAGACACCATGAACAAGCGTAAAACCATCTATAGCATCTTGTTGGCCGGCTTGCTGGCAGGAATAATCATTTTCGGTCTTAGCGCGTGCGGCCAGACGCAAAGCGCGACGGCAGCGCAGACAGAGCGCGATGTCACGTATCCAGGCACGGGCGGCGTCACCCTGGCGGGCACGCTGCTCATTCCAGCCCACCCGCAGGGCCAGCGCGTGCCTGCGGCGCTCATCGTGGCGGGAAGCGGGGCGACTGACCGCAACGGCAACGAGCCGGGCGCAGGCGTCACGACCGATGTGTACCAGCAAATTGCAGAACAACTCGCCCAGCAGGGCATTGCCAGTCTGCGTTATGACAAGCGCGGGGTGGGAGCCAGCACACCTGTCCCGCTGCCAAAAAATCCCAATCAGCCCACCCCGGCGGAAGTCGCCAGGGTTCAGGATTTCGCTGCCTGGGCTAACTACGTCGCTGACGCCCAGGCCAGCCTCACATATCTTCAACAGCAGCCTGAGATTGACCCCGCGCACATCGCCCTGATCGGGCACAGCGAAGGCGGCTACATTGTCGAGCAGGTTGCCAGCATGGAACAGACAGCGGGGCATCCAGTGGCCGCGCTGGTCTTGATCAGCGCGCCGGGGCGCACGTATGATGTGGTCTTCCGCGAGCAAGTCGTCAATCTGCTGGCGCGGGAAGATGTCTCAGCCAATACCACCGCGTTTGTCTTGAGCAAATACGATGAGATCATTGCGGGCATCAAGCAGAACGGCCACACGCCGCCTGCCGCGCTGCAAGCGCTTCGGGGGAATCCCGATGTGCCGATGGTGGTAGTCAATCTGCTATCAAGCTCTTTTTCGGCCTATAATGACAAGTTCTGGCAGGGCGCGCTGCAAGTCAATCCCACCGCGCTGGTGGCAGCCTATCCTGGCCCGGTGTTGGTGCTGCAAGGTGAAAAGGATACCCAGGTGTTTGCCAGCCAGGATACCCCGTTGTTGGATGCGGCGCTGAAGAGCCGCAAGCCAGACGATCACGAAATCCTTCTGGTGCCCGGTGCCAGTCACTTCCTGAAGCTGGTGCAACCTGGCGACCCCCAGAGCGGCATCAGCGGGCCTATCGTCGCGTCGGCCACGAACACGCTGCGTTCCTGGCTGGCAGCAAAGCTCTCGGCGGGAACCACGCTCGCAGCTTCTTCTCTGGCGCTCGCCGCCGCTTCCACAAACTGATTCGCAGCGCATAGACCGCGCCCCATCCAGCACGAGGATTCAGCGCTGGATGGGGCGCAAATCTCATGATCAACTAGGCGTACTCGGCGATGACCTTTGCCAGCGCCTCGCGGCTGGGGCGGGTGCGCTCTTGGGGCAGGGTCGCCAGCGCCGCGTCGGGCAGGTGCTCCAGTTCGGGGAAGCTGGGCCGACCCTCGTTCACATAGATCAGGCCGGTGATGAACTCCTGCTTGATATGCGTCTCTTCCAGCAGGCGCAGCGCCGCAAAGCGGTCGGTGGGGTCGTGCGAATGGTCCAGCTTCTTCAGGCGAATATGCGAGCCATCGTGCATGACGACATCAGCCGTTTCGCCCGGCTCGTAATCGACGGTGATCTCTTCGCGGGCCGGAATAAAGGTGAAGTCGTTAATTACCTGCTCGTGCGACTTACCATAGGTGTAGCTCTTGGTTGATTCTTCGTGATCGTTGAAGGTGACGCACGGGCTGATGATGTCCAGCACGGCGGTGCCGCGATGGCTCAGCGCCGCCTTCAGCAGCGCTTCGACCTGGCGCGGGTCGCCCGCGAAGCTGCGCGCCACAAAGCCGCAGTCGGCCACGATGGCTTCCAGGCAGACATCGATGGGCGGGAACTCGTTCAGCCCGGCATACTTGAGCTTCTGGCCTTCGTCTGCCGTGGCGGAAAACTGGCCTTTGGTCAGGCCATAGACGCCGTTATTTTCGATGATATACACCAGCGGGATGTTGCGCCGCACCATATGTTTGAACTGGCCGATGCCGATGCTGCCGGTGTCGCCATCGCCGCTGATGCCAATGGCCGTCAGCGTGCGGTTTGCCAGGGTCGCGCCCGTCGCCAGCGAAGGCATGCGGCCATGCAAGCCGTTGATGCCGTGTGACTGGCTGAGGAAATAGGCGGGCGTCTTGCTGGAGCAGCCGATGCCGCTCAGCTTGATGACCTGCGTGGGTTTCAGCGACAGATCATAGGCCACCGAGATGATGCGGGCAGAGATCGAGTCGTGGCCGCAGCCTTTGCACAATGTGGAGGGCTTGCCCTTGTAGTCGGCGCGCTCAAGACCGATCAGATTGACATTGGGGCCAGAGGGAGGCACTTGCACTGCCATAGTGTTTAACGCTCCTGTTCAAGAATTGCCTGGGCAATCCAGCGGCCCGTCAGCGGCAGGCCGTCACAATGGGAAATCGAGACTATGTGCCCGGCAACGTCGGGCGCTTCGGTTTGCAGAATCTTGTGCATCTGGCCGTCGAAGTTGTTTTCGACGACATAGATGTGTGGGTATTTATGGGCGAACGCCTGGAAGGTCTCTTCGGTGGGCAGCGCGCGCAGCCGCAGATAGCTGGTCTTGATGCCGCGCTTTTCCAGGAAGGAGCGCGCTTCGATGATGCCAGGGTCCGTCGAGCCATAGGCAATCAAGCCGATCTCCGCGCCTGGGGTTTCGTCCAGTTCGGGCCTGGGCACGATGGTGCGCGCCGTCTCGAACTTCTTCGCCAGCCGCTCCAGGTTCGCTTCCCACTCGTCGGCGCGCTCGGTGTAGGCCGCCAGGGCGTTGTGGCCGCTGCCGCGTGTGAAATAGGCCGCCAGCGGGCTGTCGGTGCCGGGCAGCGTGCGGTAGGGGATGCCATCGCCGTCCACATCCTCGTAGCGATGGAAGCCGCCCAGCTTCGTCAGCTCTTCGGCGCTGAGCACCTTGCCGCGATCCATGGGCTTGTCGGGATAGTCGAAGTTCTCGGTCATCCAGAGGTTCATGCCCAGGTCCAGATCGCTGAGCACGAAGACGGGGGTTTGCAGCCGCTCGGCCAGATCGAAGGCGCGCCAGCCGAACTCGAAGCATTCCTTCATGCTGCCCGGCAGCAGGCAAACGTGTCGCGTGTCGCCATGGCCCAGATAGTAGACGGTGAGGATGTCGCCCTGAGAAACGCGGGTGGGCAGGCCGGTGCTTGGTCCCATGCGCTGAATATCCCAGACGACGGCGGGAATCTCGGTGAAATAGGCCAGGCCCGCGTATTCGGTCATCAGCGAGATGCCCGGCCCGGAGGTCGAGGTCATGGCCCGCGCGCCAGCCCAGCCCGCGCCGACGACCATGCCGAGGGCGGCAATCTCGTCTTCGGCCTGGACAATCGCGTAGGAATGTTCGCCGGTTTCGGGGTCGACGCGCAGTTCTTTGGCGTGCTCGCTGAGCGCGTCGACCAGGCTGGTGGATGGGGTGATGGGATACCAGGCAGCGACGGTGAAGCCGCCGAAGATCGCGCCCAACGCGCCGGAAGTGTTGCCATCGATAATAATTTTGCCCTGGTTCGCGTTCATGCGCTCGACGCGATAGGGGTCGCGTTTGGTAATATTTTCTTTGGTGTATTGAATGGCCGCATTGACCACGCCCATATTGAGTTTGACGGGGCCAGCTTTGCCGCTAAAATGGAAGTTTAGGGCTGCTTCAATTTCCGCTACATCGATACCCAGCAGTTCCGCCAGCGCGCCCACATAGACCATATTGGCGACGTAGGGCCGCCGGTCAGCCGTCGCGCCGGAATCTTTCGCCATCTGCTGCACGGGCAGGGTGTAGTAAATGATGTCGTCGCGGCTCTCCTTGAGGTGCCAGTCAGAGGGCATGATGCAGACGCCGCCCGCCGGCAGGCTGGCAATGTCTTCTGCTGCCGTCGCCAGATTCATCGCCACCAGGATTTCGGACTTTTCGCGGCGGGCCGTGTAGCCGTCTTTGCTCAAGCGGATATTGAACCACGTGGGCAACCCCTGAATGTTGGAGGGGAAAAGGTTCTTGCCGCTCACCGGAATGCCCATCTTGAAGAGGGCGCGCAGCAGGGTTGTGTTGGCCGTCTGGCTGCCGGAGCCGTTCACCGTGGCGGCCACAATCGAGAAGTTGTTGACTCCGGCAGGGGTGTCAAACACGTCCTCGCCCAACGCACTTCTCTGTACGTCAGTCACACTCATAGATCGGTCTGCCTTTCTCATCACCACAACTATGTAAGCAGAGAAGAAGGTCTATCTGCTCATATTAGTAAGGTAATTGTACACCCAAATAGCCAGACTTGCACGCGGGATAGTTGCTGAAGATGCGCAAGATAGAAGAAGTTTTTTTCTGGTTTTCAGGCTATCCTTTCAGAGGGACCCGATCTTTTGCTTTCGCCAATCTGAACGCTTGAAAGGAATGCTTGCGATGCATGACCCGGTGACGACCATCGACGCCCGCTACAGTGACCCGGAGGCTGTTGCCACGCCCTGGGAGGAGACGCGCCGCGTGCTCGAAAGCGCCGAGTTGTTCTGGGTTGTCACGGTGCGGGCCGATGGCCGCCCGCATATGACGCCGCTGGTGGCCGTGTGGCTCGATGGGGCGCTCCACTTCTGCACGGGGAGCAACGAACAGAAGGCTCTGAATCTTCACGGAAACCCGCATGTGATTCTGGCGACGGGCAGCATCCAGTGGAACGCGGGGCTGGATTTGGTGTTTGAGGGTGACGCCGTGCAGGTCACGGATGAGGACCGGCTCAAACGTCTTGCCGAGGTGTGGACCACCAAATGGGACGGACGTTGGCAATATGAGATTCGCAACGGCGCTTTTCGCGGCGAAGGCGTTGAGTCGATTCCGGTGTTTTCGGTCACGCCCACCAGGGTCTTCGCGTTTGCCGAGGGTCCCTGCTTCGGCCAGACCCGCCATAAGTTCTAATGTGCGGCTTGCGTAGCCACACGGAGCACTGCGGAGGTTTTACCTGTGAGAAAACTGATCGTCCTCTCGTTCGTGACGCTGGATGGCATCATGCAGGCTCCTGGCGAGCCAGAGGAAGACACGAGCGGCGGCTTCCCGTATGGCGGGTGGTCTGCTCCGCTCTGGGATGACTTCATGAGTCAGGTGATGATCGAGCAATTGAACAAGCCATATGATCTGGTGCTGGGCCGCAAGACCTACGAGATATTTGCGTCGTATTGGCCGCACCAGGACAACGAGCGCAGCCTCATCGCGAGGGGACTCAACAGCGCCAGGAAATATGTCGCCTCGACCACCCTCCAGAAGCTCGACTGGCACAATTCGACGCTGCTGGAGGGTGATGTGGCTCAGGCGATTCAAGCGCTCAAGGGGCAAGATGGGCCGGAACTGCAAGTTCACGGCAGCGGAAATCTGATTCAAACGCTGCTGCGGGGCGATCTGGTGGATGAACTGTGGCTGAAAACCTTCCCGGTCACGCTGGGCACAGGCAAGCGCCTGTTTGGTGGCGGCTCCATTCCGGCAGCCTTTACCGTGCGCGAGGTGAAAACGTCGCCACGCGGCGTCATCGTCGCCTCTTACGAGCGCGCGGGCGAAGTCCAGGCCGGAACGATGGGCTGAGCGTGGCCGAGGAGGCAACGTTGCCTCCTCGGCCACCGGCTCAATTTAGAAGGTGAGGACAACCGTGTCCTGCCGGAGAAAGGCCAGCAGCGTTCTGTCATCGACAGCCACTGCGCCCGCCATCAGAGGCTCCTGGCCTATGCCGGACGGAGCAAACCAGAGTTGACCGCCAGCGTCCAGAAAAGCGCGCAATTTCGGCATAGATTCGCGCAAATTTTTCTCTTTTTCAAACGCGCCTGCCCTGGCAAACCGATTCCAGCTTTTATCCAGATAGATGACCTTTCGCTGGTACAGGTCGGCTGCCGCTGCGCCCAGTTCTATCGCCCTTATGAGCGAATTGATATATTCACTCCCATCAGCAACCATCAGACAAATATTTTCGGCCATTTGAAAAGTCCTCTTTTGTTTTTCTTGTATATTGCGTTATCTCGCGGCCAGCCGCGCCACGTAATCGCGCTCTTCCACGCCGAACCAGGGCGGGTTGCCAGCGGCGGCGTTTTCGGTCATGCGGCCAGGGCGCGACGTGGCCGGGATGGCGACATGGCAGCGTGTGTCGCTGAGCACCCACTTGAGCAGCGCCTGCGCCCAGGTGGTCACGCCAAAGGGAGCGAGTGGGGCAAGATCGGTGTCGGAGGGTGGGCGGCGCATCAGGTTGCCTTCGCCAAAGGGGCGCATGACGACCACGCCAAGGTTCAGATCAGCCGCCAGCGGCAGGATGACGCGCTCCACGTCGCGCTCCAGCGGGTTATAGGGAATCTGGATGGCCTGGATGCGCCCCGTTTGCATCACCAGGGCCAGGTCGTCAAAGGCCGAAGGGCTGTAGTGCGTGGCCCCGATGGCGCGCACGGCGTCACGGCTGCGCAGGCCCTCCAGCAAGGTCAGATGTTCGCGCCAGTTGACCAGATTGTGTATCTGGTAGAGGTCCACGTAATCGCCGAAGTAGCCAAGCGCGCGGTCTATCTGGAGCAGCCCCTCGGCGCGAGTCTGCGCCCAGACTTTGGTGGCGACTATCGCCTGCTGGCGTCGGCCCTCCAAGGCTTTGCCCAGCACGCGCTCGGCTTCGCCATACATGGGTGAGGAGTCGAGGAAGTTCGCTCTCACACTCAGCGCTTCATCGACAATCTGTTTTGCGGTTTGTTCGGCTTGCGCGCCGCGCACATCGAAGGTGCGCCAGGTGCCCATGCCCACCACTGGAACGAGCAGGTCGCTCTGGCCGAGTGTGCGATGTTCCATACTTTCTTCTTTCTTCGTTCCCTCACGAAACGAGCTGCTGCTGGTTCCCATGCACCACCAGCGCTTCCCCATCTCGCAGCGCCTTGAAGTCTAGATCATGCCCAAGGTAGTAGTACACGACCTCGTTGATGGCCGCGGCAAGCTCTTGAGGGCCGGACTGATAGTGAGGCACGATCTGATAGGGCAAGACGCCCAGACCGTCCCAGATAATGGTTTTCTCATAGCCCTCCGGGACTTCGGCGGGATCATCCACCAACTCGATGCCGCGCAGCGTGGGTGCCAGCAGACAGACTCCCGCGCTGTTGCCGCCATACGCCGCCGCATCTTCCGCCAGAGCCTGCGTGAGCAACGTATCGAATCCGCTCTGCTGGCAGGCCCGCCGCAGGACAAACGAATTGCCCCCTCGGACCCACCACAGATGGAATGGCGCAAGCGTCTGGGCAAGCTGGTGGCTTTTGCCGAAATACTGGCGTAAATCGACCTCCTGGGCCTCGAAGCCAAGCTGGCGTAGTTGCCTCTCTTCCTCTGCCAGGCCCATGGCGCGTATGTCGGGGCCAAAGCCATCGAGGGCATTGGCGATGACGGCCACCCGCCTGCCGTCTTCCATCAGAGGCAGCAGCGCCTGGGGCTGATTGCCCAGGCCGCTGGAAGCCAGATATAGCCTCATGCCGGGGCCTCCTTTCGTCTCTGCGGGGCGCTTATCCCCAGCGGCTACTCGCCATCGGGCGTTGGATACTGCGGCGGCGCTTCGCCGTGGCGCTCGGTGATCTGCGGATAGTCGCCGCCGGGCTGCGTGCCACCAGGGATGATGGCTTCCAATTTGATGCGGTGGTCCAGTTCGTCGCCGAAATCGAAGATATAGGCGATCTGCTGCCCCGGCTGAAGCGACAGGTGCTCCAGGCGATATTTGGCGGCGCTGCGCTCGCCTTCGCCAAAGGGGCTTTCATAGGCGGTCTGCCTGTCCCACGGTTTGCCGCTGAGGAAGAAGGCGTAGAGGTGATCATTGTCCCAATTGAACGCCTGCTGGATGGCTTCGTGCAGGTCGTGGAGGGTCTGATCGCCGCGCATTTCGATGCGCCGCCAGACGGATTTCATCCAGTCGAGCTTCACCTGGAAGCGATAGAGCGTGGTCTGCGCGGCCTCCGAGGCCGGTTCGTCTGGCTCCTCCAGCGTTTCATCGTCCAGCCACTCCTCATACATATCCTCGGACGGCGTGAAGCTGACTTCCACGGTGATGCCGCCGCCCAGGCGGGCGCGATGGGTTAGCGTTTCGTCGGGCACGAGCGGCGCTTCCAGCGTGGCGCGGAAGTGGCTGAAGAACTGGTTGAGCGCCTCCAGCGCCAGCGTCAAGGCTTTGATTTCGCGCTCGTCGGTTGGCTCCTGCGGCTCCTGACCGGCGAAGGTCTTCAGAAAGGTAGGCACGCCCTCGCGCGAGGCCGGTTTCAGGCCGTGCGCGGCCATCCAGTCCAGGTATGTGGGGTCGCAGTCGTCTTTGGGCGTAAAGAAGCAGACAAAGCCCTCTTCGGTGATGTTCCAGATGTCCTGCCCTTCGGCGTTCGCGTCGCCCAGCAACTGGCCCAGCACCATGCGCACTTCGTCGGGCGGAATCTGGTCGATGGGCACGCCCGACTGCCGCAGCATCTCCACGGCCTGGTCGATGAAGGGATTGTTGGCCTGCGCCTCTCTGCCGTGTTGCAAGACGCGCTGAAACGCCTCCAGCGAGTTATAGAAGGCGACGCCTTCGGCCAGGCCCGCGCCACCCAGAATGCAGGCGTAGAGCGTGGGAACGTCGGGCTGCGGCCCCTGTTCGCCCAGGGTGATGACCAGCGGCGGATGATCGGGCAGATAGAGCCAGGGTTCGCGCCGCCAGAGGCCCGCCGCAGCGGCATAGAGCGGCGTTAGCAGCGCCTCTGGGGCGTCCCAGGCGAACGGCTCAGGTGGCCCGGCATCTTCATCGGCCCCAAGCTGCTGCGCCAGCGATTGAAACGCGGCGTCGAAGGCGGGGATGTCGGACTGATAGGCCACCTCGACGCCCAGCGGGCCAAAGATGTCCTGGGCGGCCTGGGCCAGCGGCTCGTCGTTGATGATGAGCCTGGCGGGCAGGCTGCGCTGCACCTGCGGAACGGCTGCCCGACTTTTCTTGCCCTCGCGCGCTTCGGTGATGCTGCTGATGGGCGTGGGCGGCGGCTGAATCAGCGCCAGCGTCAGCGTTTCCAACGCCTCGGTGACACCATCATCCTGGTTGGCGAGCGGGTTGATGACATCGCTGGTGCGCAGGATGCCGCCCGGTTCATCCAGCCAGATGACAAGCTGTGCCTGAAAGGTTTCGCTGCCTTCGCGGAGATACAGGCCAAGCTGCCGCTTGCCGCCGAGGATGGTCAGGTCTGCGCGACGCGGCAACTGCGCGAGCAGTGCCAGATCGCTTTTGCGTGGGCCGCGCTTTTTGGGCATAGGTGCCTCTCTTGCTTCCTCCCCTTGCCACAGGAAAGGCGATTATGAATATCAGTATAAGCCCGCGCTGCACTGCGCGTCAAAGTCCACAGCTATTAGCACCTACCGCCAGGTTGTGCGCCGGAATAGAATGTGGAGAGAAGATAGCAAAGGAAGGCAACACAGATGACTCAGGCATACAGCAGCCAATCTAACCGCTTGTTAGGCTATCCCGATGATGCGAGGCTCTTGATTATCAACGCTGATGATTTCGGGCGGTCCCACGGGTGCAACGCGGGCATTCTGCGGTCGCTTCAGGAAGGGGTGGTCACGTCGACAACCCTGATGGTGCCGTGCCCATGGTCGCCACACGCCATGCAGATGCTCAGCGACCACCCTGAGATTGCCTTCGGTATCCACCTGACCATCGTCAGCGATCTGCCGCTGTATCGGTGGGGGGCGGTCACCTCCAAAGATAAGGTGCCCTCGCTGATCGATGAGGCGGGCTATTTCTACGGCTATGACCGCATCCCTGAATTGCTGGCGCGGGCGCAGCTTTCCGACGTAGAGGTCGAGTTCCGGGCACAGATCGAGGCGGTGCTGGCGAAATCGCTCCAGCCTACCCATCTGGATTGGCACTGCCTCTATAACGGTGGCCGGGCAGACATTTTCGAGCTAACTGCCAGGCTGGCGCGAGAATACGGCCTGGCGCTGCGGGTCTTTGATCGCGCGACGGGCGAACCTCTGCGGCGCGCAGGTTTGCCGACCCCTGAGCATCCGGTGGTGGATACCTATAGGCTGGGCGCCGATGGGAAAGCAGCCTGGTTTGCCAAGGCGCTTCGGGAATTGCCGAGCGGGTTGAGCGAGTGGGCAGCGCATCCCGCGCTGGGGACGCCTGAGGTGCAGGCGTATGACCCGGTGGGCTGGCGGGCGCACCCGGCGGATTTGGAGTTTTTCACCTCGCCGGAAGCGCGCCAGATCATTGAGCAGGAAGGAATTGTGCTGCTGAGCTATCAGCCGCTTCAGCAGGTATGGCAAGCGCGGCGTTAGCGAGGTATAATTGAGGTGGGCGAAGCATGGGCTTCGCTCTTGAGAAGCTGGCGGACATGGGTCCATGGCAAGCTAGTTGAAGTAGCAGTTTAGTCGTTCCAGGTGTGTAGGGCATTCGTATGCTCTACCCCAATGAGTCCGCACAGAAGGTGCGCCTGGCTGCGGGATGGCGGTTACGCCGCCGCACGCAGGGGCACGGTGTTCTGTGCTGCTCGTCGGGGTAGAGCCGCAGAGATAGAGGCTCGATTCCGACGGGAATCGGGCCTTTTTGTTGGTCAAAGAGGCCCTGTGCTGCCGGAGATGTACATCTCCAGGCGTATCAGGAAAGGACAACACACGATGGGAGACACTCACATGGACCCAGCGGCCTTCAAGGCCCAGCAGCGCGCGCAGTGGAGCGATGTTGCGCAGGGCTGGCGCGCGCATTGGGCAGCCTTCGAGCGTGGCGCGCAGCCACTCAGCGATCGGATGATGGCGCTGGCGCGCATTGCGCCGGGCCAGCGGGTGCTCGACGTGGCGACGGGTATCGGCGAACCAGCGATGACTGCGGCGCGGCTGGTTGGCGCGAACGGCTCGGTGGTGGCGATTGACCAGGCCCCGCAGATGCTGGCTGTGGCGCGTCAGCGCATGCAGGAGGCCGGAATCGGGAATGTCGAGTTTGTGGAAGGGGACGCGGAGGCCGTGCCGCTGCCGCCCGATGCCTTCGACGCGGTGGTCAGCCGCTGGGGGATTCTGTTCTTCCACGATCCCGTGGGCGCGCTGGCCCGCTTCAGAAACAGCCTCGTTCCAGGCGGGTGGCTCGCCGCCGCCATCTGGGGGTCGCCGGAGCGCGTGCCCATGATTTCCTTGCCGTTTTCGGTGCTCAGCCGCAGGATGGGGCAGCCACCTCCAGCCCGGAGCGGCCCCAACCCCTTCGCGCTGTCCGACCCGGCAAAACTGGAGCAGACGCTGCGTGACGCTGGCTTTGCGGAGGTACAGAGTGAGCCGTTTACTGTGACCTTCGCGTTTGCCTCGGTGGATGAATTGCTGGCTCATCTGGGAGCGGTTTCAGGGCCAGTACGTATGATGATGGCGACGGCGAGCCAGGAGGACCAGACCGAGTTCTGGGGGCAGCTTGCTGAGGCCGCCGCCGCGTTTACGGAGGCCGATGGGATGATTCGCCTGCCGAATGCCTGTCTGATTACCGCTGGGCGTCGCTGAGCCAGCACCAGGCGCGTCCTACTTCAAGACACGGAACCACAGATCGGTTCTGGTCGGAGACTCGAAGACTCGCGTTCGTTGCAGTTCCACCTGCGTGTCGTCACGTGGCTCGAAGAAGCGCAGCCCACCGCCCAGCAGGACCGGAACGACGCCGATGTGGATTTCGTCCACCAGCCCGGCGCGCAGGCATTGCTGCGCGGTCTGCGCGCCGCCAACCACCGTGATCTGCTTGTCGCCTGCGGCGGCTCTGGCCTGCGCGATGACGCTTTCAATGCTATCGCTCACGAAGGTCACCGTCAATTGATCGTTCAGCCCTTTGGGCATCTGCGCTGGAATATGATGTGTCAGGACAAAGATCGGCACCTGATATTCGTAGCCGGTCAAATCGCCTTCGGCCAGGTCATAGGCGCGGCGGCCCATCACTACCGCGCCAGTCATGCGGATTTCTTCGCGCAGCATCTCGGTCTGGTGCAGCGCGTCAAAATCTGGATACAGTGGGCCGAGATCGCCATTGCGGTCAGCCATAAACCAGTCCAGCGACATGGTTGCGCCGATAATCACCTTTCCCATAGTCACCTCCGGTGGATTGTGTGAACGGTTCCTGCCCACCAGTTTACGCGCTGCCCGCGACAAATACTTCTCCCATCTTGCTGATTCTGCGCGCAGGTCTGCAAAACGGTGAGGCGTCCACGCGCACAGGCGCTAGCCGGTGGTTTGCAGCCCGGCGGCGATGCCGTTGATGCTGTGGTGGATGGCATCGAGCAGGGTCGCGCGGGTTTCGGGCGGCGCGTCGTCTGGCAGGGCGCGATAGCGGCGCAGCAGGGCGATCTGCGCCAGGTGCAGGGCGTCCACGTAGGGATTGCGCAGCTTGATGGAGCGCGCCAGTCGCGACGATTGCTCCAGCAGTTCTTGCTGCTGCGTGACCTGGAGGATAGCGGAGACGCTGCGGTCATATTCGGCTTCGATCTGGCGGAACGAGGCCAGCCCATTCTTCGCCAGCGTGGTATAGCGCCGCAGGGTGGGCATATCGCCCGTTCCCAGGCTAAGCTGCGCGTTGTCCAGCGCCATGGCGAAGAACTGCCAGCCGCGATACATGGCCTGCAAGCGCTCCAGGCCGCCCGCGTCGATTTCGGCTTGCAAGGCCGTGCCCAGGCCAAACCAGCCGGGCAGGTTGGCGCGCACCTGGGTCCAGCTAAAGACCCAGGGGATGGCGCGCAAGTCTTCCAGCGTCAGGGCGGTTTGGGCATGGCCTGCGCGGCTGACCGGACGCGAGGCCAGGTGCAAGCTGCCCAGTTCGGGGAAGGGCGTGGCCTGGCGGAAAAAAGCCAGCGATTCGGGCGAATGCTTGATCCACGCTTCGTAATGCGCCTGCGACGATCTAGCGAGCCGCTCCATGGCCTCGACCCATTCTGCCAGCGGCCTGGCCCCTGCGGTGCTGGGCGAAGACACCAGCAGGTGATGGATGATCTGCTCGAAGTGGCGCTCGGCAATGGCCGGGTGGCCGTAGCGCGCGAAGATGACTTCGCCTTGCTCGGTGACTTTGAGCTTGGGCTGGCGCGCTTCGGGTGGGCGCGCCAGAATGGCCCGGCCCATTGGCCCGCCGCCGCGCCCGACCGCGCCGCCGCGTCCGTGAAAGATGAGCAATTCGATGCCCATCTCTCCCGCGGCGTGGGCCAGCGCCTCTTGCGCGCGGTAGGTGTGCCAGGTGGCGGCCAGATAGCCGCCGTCTTTGTTGCTGTCAGAATAGCCGATCATGACCTGCTGGCGATTGCCCCGCGCCCCCAACGCCGCGCGATAGGCGGGGATGCTGAGCAGGCGCGTGAGGATGTCGCCGCAGGTTTGCAACTCCTCGATCTCTTCGAAGAGCGGCACGATGTCCAGGCGACAGGTGGCGGGTGCGTCGGATTTGCCCGACCAATCGAATAAGCCCGCCTCGCGCGCCAGGAAGAGTACCGCCAGCACGTCAACCGGCGCGTGGCTCATCGAAATGACGTAGGTCTGGCAGGCGCGCGGGCCGGAGCGCCGCTGGATATCGGCGATGGCGCGGAAGGTGTTGAGTGTTTCGCGGGTCAGCGGCGAAAGCGCGTCGGGCGGCAGAGCCAGCGGCGAACCGGCAAGCTGGTGCTCCAAGAGGGATTGCTGCTCGGCTTCGCTGAGGGCGGAGTAGTCCACGCCTTCGGCAAGCTGAAGCAGTTCGGTGATGGCGGCAGTGTGGCGGGCGGAGTGCTGGCGCACCTCAAGCTCGGCCAGGTGAAAGCTGAAGACCTGCACGCGGCGCGCCAGATCGAGGATGGGGCCGTTGGCGATGCGCTCGCCGCCGTAGGCCAGCAGGCTCTCTTGAACGAGACGCAGATCATCGAGTAGCGCTTCGGCCTGCGTATAGCCACCAGGCTCATCCTGCTCGGCGCGGCGCAGGCGCTCGGCAATCAGGCCCAGCTTGCGGCGATAGGGTTCGTCGGCCCAGCGTTTGACGCGCTGCGTGCCCAGGTCGGCGCGGTCACGGTCAAGCGAGGCCATCAGTTCAGGCGACGCGCCCACCAGCCGCTCGGAGATGCTGAGATCAAGGCCCAACGCCTGCACTTCGTCGAGATAGCGCTGCAAGACGGCTGAGCGCGCCAGGCGGGCTGAGGCGCGGGTGACTTCGGCAGTGACGGCGGGGTTGCCGTCGCGGTCGCCGCCGACCCATGACCCCAGGCACAGAAAGGGCGCGATGTCGGCGTTTGCCAGGGTAGGATAGGCCGCGCTGGTGGCGGCTTCCAGTGTGCGGTGAATGCGCGGCGCGAGATCATAAAGGGTGCCAGAGAGGAAGGTCAGGACGCTTTGCACTTCGTCCAGGACGGTGGGGCGCTCGATGTTGGTTTCGGCGGTCTGCCAGATAAGCGTGATACGCGCGCGCAGCGTTTCCAGCGTGGCGGCGCGCATGCGCGGCGTAGCGCGTGGGTCGTTGAGTTGTATCAAGAGATCGGCGGCGCGCGCCAGGTGATGCAGGAGGGTGCGGCGGCGGGCTTCGGAAGGATGGGCCGTGAAGACGGGATGCACTTCAAGCTGCTGCAAGCTGGCCTGAACGGCATCGACTCGCACGCCAGCGCCGCGCAGCGTTGTCAGCGCGGCGGCGATGGATTCGCGCTGCGGCGCGCCCGTTTGCTCGCGCTCGCGCAGGGTGCGCACGCGGTGATGTTCTTCGGCCAGGTTAATCAGATGGAAGTAGACGCTGAAAGCGCGAACCAGTTGCAGCAGGCGATCAGTGGGCTGGCGCTGCGCCCATTGCAGCAGGCTGCGCTCTTGCGCGGCATCATCCACGTTACGGGAGCGCAGGGCGATGGCGGCTGTGCGCACGTATTCGACGGCGGCGAAGAGTTCTGGCCCGCCTTGCTCGCGCAAGACATCGCCCACCAGTTCGCCCAGCAGGTGTACGTCGTCGCGCAGCAGATCGATGGGTTCCGCGCGGGGCGCGGCGGCTGGCTGGCGCAGCGGTTCAGAGCGGCTGCGCGGCGCTGCTCCCCCGCGCCCAGGCGCTTCGGTGTTCATGGATACCATCCTTTTGGGAGCCTGCAACGTTGGGGGCGTCCATCTGTTTCTTTAGAAGAAGCATACCGAAAGTATGGGCTGGGCGCAAGGGGTATTTATGGCGCGACGTTCGGCGCGGGAGCCGCGTCGCCAAGCAAGTGCTGTGTGCCCCACGCGATGATCGACGACAGGATGGGCAGCAGGCTCTGGCCGAGCGGTGTCAAGCTGTACTCCACTTTGGGCGGCACCACCTGATATTCGGTGCGCGTGATGAGGCCAAAGGCCGCCAGGGTCTTCAGTTCGCGGCTGAGCACACGGGGCGCGATTTCCTCGCTGCCGCTGATGTCGCGCAAGAGACCTTTCTTGATTTCCCCGTAGCGGCGCGGGCCTTGCTCAAGCGCCCAGATGATGCGCAGTTTATATTTCCCGTTAATCATCTCCTGAAACCCATACACGGGGCACTCAAAACGGGTTTGCACCGTGGCGCTTGCTCGCGTTTTCCTCATTGCATACCTCCGATACTATCCTTTATGTCCCTATTTGAGCCAATGGTATCATTTTTGTCCCTACTTGTAAAGATGTATGTAGGTAGGTATTATTTACCAGGGGCAAGCAAGGTCGTAGATGTCACGAAAGGAAACGAACGATGATTCTTGTAACCGGAGCCACCGGGCTGAACGGCAGCGAGTTGGTGCAGCGCCTTTCGGCAAGGGGTGTTCCTGTGCGCGCGCTGGTGCGCAGCGTCGCCAAAGCCGAGCGGCTGGCCGCGCTGCCGCTGGTGGAGGTTGTGGAGGGCGATATGGCCCGCCCGGAGACGCTGAGCACCCCCCTGCAAGGAGTAGAGCGCGCGATGCTCATCTCATCTTCGGACCCGGCCATGTTGGAGGTGCAATCGAACTTCATTGAAGCGGCCCGCAAGGCGGGCGTCAAACACGTCGTCAAACTTTCGGGAATTATGCCGGAACTGGACTCCCCATTTCGCTTTGCGCGGATGCACGGCGAGATCGAACGCAGGCTGGAGGCGTCGGGGATGGCCTTTACGCATTTGCGCGCTGGCGAGTTTATGCAAGCCTATTTTCGGCGGGTGCCTGCCATCATCTCCAAGGGAGCCTTGTATCTGCCGATGGAGGATGCAAAGATTGCGTCCATCGATGCCGTCGACATTGCCGAGGTGTCTGCTGATGTCCTCACCAGCGATGGGCACGAGGGGAAAATCTACCCGCTCACCGGACCGGAGGCGCTGAGTATGGCCGAGGTGGCGGAGCGGTTGTCTGCCGTCACCGGAAAGCACATCGAATACGTGAACATCTCGCCGGAGGAAGCGACGCGGGCCAATCTGGCCGTTGGCGTCCCTCCATACAATGCCGAGGCCCTGGCCGAGCTTTTTGCCGAGCGGCGCAAAGGCAAGGAGGCGCAGGTCTGGACAACCATCAAGGTGGTGTTCGGGCGACGCCCAACGAGCTTTGCGGAGTTTGCCCAGCGCAACGCGGCGATCTTTCGCGGCGAGCAGCCAGCGCCGAAGCTCTGAAACTGTCTTTGGCAGGCTGGGGTGCAAAGCAACGATGATGCGCGATGAGTTCCGGGCAAGATTGGTGTTTTATTGATGGAGCCTGATCGCGTACGAAATAATCTCATCTGATGGAGGGTTCATTGATGGAACCGATAGTGCTTTTTGGCCTGCAATTCACCTTGAGCCTGGTGGTGTATTTGCTCCTCGCCTTCTGGTATGTCGCGCCGCGCTTGTCGCTGCTGCCACGCGCGAGCGCTTTAATGCCCTTGCTTTGGGTTCATGCGTTTCGCATTGTTGGCGGGACGATTCTGGCGCCCGGCGCGGTCGGTGCTGGTGTGCCCTCAGACTTTCGCGTGATGATCGGCTATGGCGACCTGGCAACGGCGGTTCTGGCCCTGGTGGCTTTGATTGCGCTGCGATGCCGCCTGCCTGGCGCTTTGGCGTTGGTCTGGCTCTGCCTGGGCGTTGGGACGCTGGACACGGCGAATGCCATTGTGCAATCGGTGCGCGACAGCGTGTTCAGCTATGCGCTGGGCGTGAATTGGGTGATTGTGACCATCTATGTGCCCGCCTTGTTGGTGAGCAGCCTGTTGATGGTCTTGCAGTTGGTGCGGTCGAATCGCGTCGTCAGCAAGGAATATGCTGCGTCGCAAGCGTAGTTTCTGACCCGCGCACTGGCAATCGGCGCAAGAGAGGAGCAGATGAGATGGCAACGCAGCATCTCATCTGCTCCTCTCTTGCGCTCTGCATCAGATGAAGGTGCATTTCTGGCCCTCACTTTGCTAGCTCTTTCCTTTGATTGCTCCATTTTGCCTTTGAAAGACGCTCAGAACTGGTCGATTCTGTTGGCCCGAGTATCAACTGCCACCAAGTATGCTATTATAGAGAAAGAAAATCTGCCGCTCTTTGGCCTCGCATATGGAAGGCAATCTCAAGGAGGAACACTGCCATGCACGAAGTAACCGTTCTCATTGTGGAAGACAATGCTGATCTCTTGGAGTTGCTGTTGCAATCGCTTCCTGATCTGGGAGGATTTCGGGTCTTCGGGGCAAAAGATGGATTTGATGGCTTGCTTCAATTTGAGCGGCTGCGCCCTGATTGTGCCGTCGTGGATATTCGTATGCCGGAACTGAATGGCTATCAGTTTGTGCGTGCCCTGCGTGGCGACCCGACGACGGCTCAGACGCCGCTCATCATCCTGACCGCTTTGCAGACGGACCGTGATCGCTTTGCCGGTCTGGCTTCGGGGGCCGACCTCTTTCTGAACAAGCCTATTTTGCCGTTTGACCTGGCGCAAGCCATCCAACAGGTGCTGGCACGCACCGCTGCCGAGCGCGCAGCGGCCTATGACGCTCTGGTGGAGCAGAGCGCAGAACAGGGGATTCTGGATGGAAGGGCAGAGGAACGCTATTCCCTGCCCTCCTTTCCCTTCTTCGAACAGCCGGGATGATCGCCTCTGCTCGTCGGCGGCAGCCTGAGATGCCCGTTGTGTGCCTGGCAGCTATCCTGGTATGGGCATTTGATATCGCCCTGATGCTTGTGACCAGACATGATTGGCGTACATCGAATGCTGGCTGAACTGCATATATGCCTGCACCAGCCGGGCATCCGGAGGCCACCAGCCCCACTGGCGCGGCAGGTGGTCGACCAACTGCTGCCACCGCTGGATTTCTTGATTGTGCCAGCCGACAATCGTTTGGATGGCGGCTTCGGTCGTGCATCGCTGTTCGGTTTGCACGATATGAACGAGGTTATGGACATCGCCGCTCGCGCATTCCTTCTCGAAGGAGAAGATGTCATTGGCCCAGCAAATGACGTTGTTGGCGGCGTCCAGCGGGGCCTGAAACTCGTCGCTGGTATAGATGCGCTCCGGCAAGGTGTGCCCCATGCTTAGATCGACCAGCAGCGCCAGGGTGCGCCAGCCGCTGGTTTTCCGCCGGTAGGGCAGGTATTCACCGACGCTGGGGACACGCTGGTCAGCGCGATTGCGCGCCTCCCATTCGTAGGCTGAAAAGCTGTCCGCCAGGGCGCTGGCAAAGCGCTGTTGCCAGGCGCGAGCGCTATGGCGCGCCATCCGTTCCCAGATGTCGGCCAGCACTCGCAGCAGCGGTGGAAGGTCGCAGGGAAGCGGGGTATCCTGAAGCACTGCTAACAGATGGTCAAAGAAGCGCCGCAGGGCAGCGGGTTGGGCGGTCGCCGCGCCGGTGTCGTCGTAGTCATCCAGGAAGAAGCCCCAACAACTCCAGTCGTGGATGATGGTTAAGATGTCCCAAGGAGCGTGGGGATAGGTGGCAGCGACCAACTGCCAATACCGGGCGGCCTCAAAGCGGCTGAGGTCGGCCTCGGTTTGGACCAGGCCGACACGTTGAACCCAGTCGCGCCCATAGGCGCGCAGACGCTCGGCCTGGGGGTGTACCTTCCCTCCAAACGGATTTTCCAAAGAAAATACCAGGGGCGAGACGCTGGCAGACACAGGAGACTCTCCTTCAGTTAGAGGCTTCTGGCAAAAACATATGAGGAAGACACCTACAGGGAGGGAGTACAAGCTGTCTGCGGCTAAGAATGCTTGACGGGTTGTCTGGTGACAGGCGTCGGGCACCACGGAAGCTGGATGTGGAACGTCGAACCTTCCCCGCTCACTCCGGTGCTCTCGACCCAAATGGTGCCGCCCATGGCGGTTGCCAGCGCCCGGCAGAGATAGAGTCCCAACCCATTCCCTGCTGTGGTAGACGCAAGATCACGCGGGAGACGCACAAAACGGTTGAACAATAAATCCACCTGATCGGGGGGAATGCCCCAACCGTAGTCGCGCACGGTGATGTCAACCAGACTTCGCGCTTTGGTGCCCTGGCCGCGCTTGCTCTCGTTCCCTGATGTTGGCTTCTGCACAACGGCAGCACCTACAGCAATAGGCGTGCCAGGCGGCGAGTATTTGCCTGCATTGGAGAGTAAATTGGTCATGATCTGCTGAAGGCGTACCGGCTCTCCCCACACCGCTAAATCATCGGCGATGTCGAAGGTGACCTGTCTATCGGCGAGCTTCGCTTCGCGGGAATCGACCAGTTGGAGGGCGGTGTCGCAGACGGCACGTACCGCGACCGGCTCGGGGCGGTCAATCCGATGGTCATCGATGCGCCGCACATCCAGAATGCTCTGGATAAGCTGCATCAGATGATCGCCCACGTCGCGCGCTTTTTGAAAGGAACGTGTCACCTGTTCCGGGGAAAGCGTGGTCCAGGCACGTTGCAGATAGTCCAGATAACCCAGCACCGTCATAACAGGCGTGCGTAATTCGTGGTGGACGTTGGTGATAAAGCGTTCCTTGAGTTCCTCAAGTTGGCGCGTGTGAGCATACGCCAGACTTACCTCGCGCAGCGCCTGCTGATAGCTGGAGGCCATCAGTCCCGAAATGGTGAACACAGCCCACTCCTCTAAGATGCCGGTGCTGAGAAAGAGACCAAGCTCCGATGAGGCGTAGGCGAGTCCAAAAACGATGGTGACGATATTCATCAAGACCGTTGTGACAAACGCCAGGCGGGCATTGCCAAACAGGCCAGCCAACATGATGGCGACGATCAATGAGAAAAACTGCACATATGCAAACGAATCAGCCTGATGTCCCCACGCAGATGACCAGAAATAGAGGAAGCCAATCCCAGTGATATCGACCCCAAGGAGCAGGCAAACGGTTGCTGCCTGAAGATGCTTCCTGGCCGCCAGCGCGGCCACCGCGAAAAAAGCGCCATCGCACACCAGGAGCAAACCGGCAGTGAGCCAGCCGACGCTCTGCTGCGCATGCGGGAGACGCCAGACGACCAGAACCAGATAGCAGAGCAAGAAGATGCTGAGCAAGACGAAGAAGGCCCGACCGATGACCGCGATGATTTGCAGGCGTTTGGACTGCATGTACTTCATGGCGATCTGCGCGTCATTTGTTTCTGAGGGAAGAGGTTGGGCTAGCTGATCCTCATCCTGAGCCAGCGAGAGAGGAGCCATTGAACGATCCATGTCGAACCTCCACTTCAGAGTGTTCTGCTCGTGTGAGAGCTTTCCATGCAGCGGACCTTATGTTGTGAGGCGTTCTGCGTTTCAGCAAAAAGAAAAACCCTTCACCTCATGCGGTAAAGTATAGCACACTTGCTGTCAAAAAGTCACGCTGGTAGAGTGTGGTTGGGCATCGGTCTGGATTGTGCAGGTTGCAAAGGGCGACTGGAGAAGAGAATGCACTTTTTGAGCGCATCATTTCCTAGAGAGGCCCGGTGCGGGAATGGCTTCCTTCCCGAACACAACTGGGACTCCACCTGCCAGGAAGGGTTCAGGCGCTGGGACTCCAAGCCTGGGGCAACGCCTCGGGTATGACCTGGTCCTCCTGTGTGCCTTTCTGGCTGCGGCAATGGTTCTGGTCTATCAAGTTGTGGTCAGTCTGCTCCAACCTCCCTGGATTGGTTTGGTGACCGACTGGATGCGGGCGGCCCTGACCTGGCCTGCGTTGCTGGTGGTCCTGCTGGTCTGTTTCCGGCTGGCTCGCGCCAAACGCCTGGGTGCGCGTTCCTGGGGGCTGTTCAGTCTGGCGCTGGTTTCTTATGCGTGGGCGCGGACCTTGTGGTCGGTAGATGATCAATTCATCTTTCCCAACCACGTGCCCTTCCCATCGCTGCCTGATATTTTCTTTGTCCTCCAGTATCCATTCCTCTTGCTGGCTGTCTTCTTTTTGCCAGGTGGGCCGCTCAATTGTTCCCGGCTGAAGCTTATGCTGGACAGCCTGCTTATGCTGGGCGCTGGAATTGCATTGTCCTCTTACTTCTTGCTGGTCCCGCTTTACCTGCAAAGCCAACTCTCGACCACGGGCAAGTTGATCATCCTGGGCTATCCCATCGCTGATCTGGTGCTGCTCTTTGGTCTGTCCGTGACGTTCCTCTATCGCCAGGGGCATCAGGTTCGCGCGAGTCTGGTGCTCTTGATCGTGGGATTTCTGTGCCTGTTTATTGCTGACTCTGGAGTGGCCTGGCTCCTCCTCTACCATATCAGTTTCCAGGCGGGAAGCCCGCCTGATTTCTTCTGGATGGCCTTCTATTTGCTTCTTCCCCTGGCTGGCCTGGTGTGGCTGCGCTGCCCTGAGACTGTAGCGGCCCCCGCCGGGGCAGGGCAAGCGAGAGGGCATTTTATAATGCGCCCGCAGCGAGGGGATATCGAACAAGCCCTACGCTTCCTTTCGCCATTGGCCGCCGCGTTGCTGGCGAGCGCGATGATCGGCGTGCAGGCCATCATCTCACCCGTTCGGCTGGTACATCCGCTGGTGCCTGTGCTGATGATTTTCGGGCTGCTGCTGGTGGTTCTCATCCGTCAGGGCCTTGCCGTGCTGGAGCAGGCCCAGGTGCAGCGGGAACGCGAAGAGGCCCACGAGCGCGAACAAGCGGCGCAAGCTAATGAACGCATTCTGCGCGAGGCCAATCGGCAGTTGGAAACCTTTCTCGGGATGGCAAGCCATGAACTCAAAACGCCCTTGACCTCCATCGGGATGGGATTGCAGATGATTCAACGCCGCCTTGCACGCCTGGTCGGGTCTCTGCCGGAGGCTGCTGAAAACGGGCTTCCCCAGGCTGAGGCCGTGCAGGCGCTGGCCGAAACCACACGCCAGCAGGGAGAGCGACTGAACCGGCTGGTCAATGACCTGCTGGATACCTCGCGCATCCAGGCAGGGCGACTCGACCTCCAAAGGAAGCAAGTTGATCTGGCGGTCATCGTGCGCCGCGCAGTTGAAGAGCAGCGCCAGGCAGCGCCGGAGCGGAACATCCTTCTTCATCTCCCCCCCAAGGGGCCGATCTCTGCCTGTGCTGATGCGGAGCGCATCGGCCAGGTGGTGACGAATTTCCTAACCAATGCGCTCAAATATTCGGATGAGGAGCAGCCTGTTGAGGTAGGGATGCAGGAAGACGGCCAGCACGGGTGTGTGTGGGTGCGTGACCACGGGCTGGGGATTCCGCAAGACGAGCAAGAACTCATCTGGGAGCGCTTTTACCGAGCGCGGGGAATTGAAGTCCAGAGCGGCTCTGGAATCGGGCTGGGCCTTGGGCTGCATATCAGCAAGACCATTATTGAGCAACATGGGGGGAAGGTTGGGGTCCAGAGCAGCCCCGGCCACGGCTCGACGTTTTGGTTCACGCTGCCGCTCTTTTTAGGACCACCTTGTCCAGGCCATGATGCTCTTGCCGACTAGCTCTGCTGCTCGGGCTGTGAGGTGCTTTCCTCTTCAAAGCGCACCCCATAGCGCCCGCTGAGATAGTCGTACATCTGGTCGGTGAAGCGCTGCGGATTGGCGAAGCCGCGCGCCTCTGGCTTAATTTCAGATAGCTGAATCATCAGGCTGGTTTCGCCGTTGCGATAGTGGCAGTAGAGCGACCAGCGCTCGTTGCGCTCCAGCAGCATGAAATCCGAGGAAAGCGTTCCCGAGGTGTTTTCGCCGCGCTCTGCCCGGCGCTTTTCGGCGTAGCGCGCGAGATGCTGATAGGCTGCCTCTAAATTATCGACGACGAAACCAAGATGATGCCAGCGGCTGGGCAGGCCGTCGGACAGCGGGGCGATTTCTGTGCCAAAACAGAAGATGGCCGTGTTGCCGGTGGTCAAGACGGTCTGGTGGCGATCATCACGGACGACGGTCATCCCCAACGCTTCACTCAGAAAGATTTTGGCGTCGGCGCGGTCTGCAACGGTGATGGCAATATGATCGAACCCCAGGTTGGTCCAGGGGACGTTTGCCGCACCCTCGGCCATCTCGCGCAGTGGGGTGGCCTCGACATGGAACGTGTGCGTCTGGAAGTGCGCGGCTGTTTCGCCGATGAACATGTCTGGAAAGATTTCTTCGCCACTCTGCGTGCTGATGCGGATGCGATGCCCTTTCAATTGCTGCGCTGGCACGGTTTGCTCTAATACTTCGTGAAAAATCGCCATTGGCCCGGCTTCCGTCGTATACATGTCGCCGTTCACCAGGAGGGTCAACGGCACCAGGTCGGGCCTTTCGCCCGTTGGCATTTCCTGTGGGGTGCGCTCTGCCATGCGTTTACGCGCCTTTCTTATATTCATCTGTATTGGTCGAGCAGCTTGCGTTTCACGCTTGTTCTCTCTTCTCATCACTTATGGTAAGGCAAGAGATTGGAGTATTGCAAACACCTGTGCAGCACGCCTTTGCATCTGGCCGCCAAGGTGTGTTACCTGTTAAGGGACAGAGAATCACTGTATCCAGAAAGGGCCATGAAGGATGCCGATTACCGTATTAGGGCTTGGCGGAAGCTTGCGGGAAGGCTCGACGACGGAGCGCGCGCTGCGCATCGCTTTGGAGGGCGCGCAGGCAGAAGGGGCCAGCGTGGCATTGTTGACGCCAGGGCTGGCGTCGCTGCCCCTTTTTGACGGCACCTATAGCCTGGAGGGGTATGCAGCAGCAGACCAGCAGGCGATTCTTGGGCTGCTCGATGCGGTGCGGCAAGCGGACGGCCTGATTATTGCCTCGCCGACCTATCATAATATAGTGAGCGGCGCGGTGAAAAATATGCTCGATTTTCTCGAACTGCTGAAAGAGGACCAGCCACCGCGCCTGGAGGGCAAGGTAGTTGGCCTGGTGACCGTGCAGGAAGGGACTTCTGGGACCGGCAATAACACCCTGACGACGATGCTCCTGGCTGCCCGCGCGATGCGCGCCTGGGTCGCGCCCACCATGCTCTCGATTCCGGCTTCGCGCACCGCCTTTGATGCAGCGGGGCAGCCCATCAATGCCGCCTATACCCAGCGCTTGAAGGACCTGGGCGCGGAGGTCGCCAAGGCCAGCGCGATGTTTGCCACGCACTGGCGCTGAAGCTTCCTCCGCGCTGTTTTGTGAATCCCTCTGTGCCTGCTATTCCTGGGGCGCATTCGGGCCAGGAGGCTGGGCAGGTGGTGGCGGAGTCCAGAGGCTTTCGGCATAGGGGGCAGCGGCTTGCGGAGCCTGGCTGCGTCCCACCAGACCGCCCAGCGCGCCGATGCCTGCCCCCAGACCCAGTTCGACGGCAACGGTTATAAAGAGGCCGATGATGATGCCCACGACCGCGATGGTGTGCAGTTCACTCGATGAGATGTTCTGCCCCTGCTGCTGCGCTTGCTGCGCGGCATTATTGAGCGCCTGGGTAAACTGCGCGCCATTGGACGCAATTTCCACGATGCCGAACAGCACGCCGATTAGCCCCGTGACCAGTCCCGTGACCAGGCCCGCCAGCGCGCCGGTTCCAACTCTGCCGGTGTGCCGCGCGGCGAACAGGCCAATCACGAAAAAACCGACCAGCCACACGACCAGGTCAATGAGTGTCCCGAGCAGCCCCAAAGTGGGCAGGGCGATGAGGATGTGAAGCACCCCCAGAATGACGCCAGCGATGATGCCCCATTTCCAGATGAAGGCCGCGCCTCCCCGGCGCGAAGAAACTTGCGCTTGCATACGTTTTCCTTTCTTGATGAAGCCTTATGATGCTCGTATCCGGCAGCCCCATGCCCGCCTCTCTAGTGAGAGAGGGCTTTGAGGACCGCCAGCAGCAGCCCCAAGATCAGCCAGGGAACCAACTCAGAGATATTCATAGATGATCTCTCTTCCCTCTTTGTACAATTACCCTCCACCACATGCCAACCTTACTGCTGGGTGAGGGCCGAGAGGAGCAGCGGCACCAGGATGACCAGCAGCAGGCCGAGCAGGATCAGCCTGGCCTGTGGATGGCCCCAATTCAGGGACTGCCCAATGCCGGAGCGCTTGTCAACAAAGAGTGCCGGATCGTCAGGGTTATAATAGAACACGCCTCCTATCCAGGCATTGTCGGGGGTGGCGTCACCGCGCGGGGAAAGCCATGCCCCCGCTCGGCGCTGTTGCCGCCAGCCGCTCTGCCCATAGCGGAGGGCCAGGAGCAGCCCGAGGGCGATGATGACGATATCCCACCCAAGCATGAGCGCTGCCGTCAGCCCTGCCATCGCGCCCGACGAGTTCTGACCCGTCGTGAGCAGTATGGTGAGGCTCAGGATAATGACGCTGCCCGTCTTGAAGGCAAAGATCAGGCGCGCCCGCATCTGCCGGTATGCCTCTCCCGCTGCCCCGGTCGAAGGGGCCACGCGCGATCTGCTCAGGCTGATGCCAAGGAAGGTGAGTATCAGCCACAGCACCAGTTGTCCGCCCACCGGGCTGAAGAAGGTCCAGATTGATTTCGTGGTGAACCGATCAGCCTGACCCATCACAAAATGGACCGGTATGACGGTTGAAGCCGTGGGATAGCGCTGGGCCAGCAAGAGCACGGTAAGGGCGATGACCGAAAGCGGCAGCACTTCCCACCAGAGCGGGGTCAGCATGCCGGGATGGCGCGGGCGCAGCGTTGCCACGCGCGTGGCGACGCCCTCGCAGGGCAGCGCAAAGGCCGTGGCCTGCCGATGAAACGTCGCGTAGAGCGCCAGCGTCACCAGGACATAGGCCAGCAGGAGCGGCGGCAGGATGAAAAGGGAAGCTGATCGCGGCAACAGCCCCGTTGCCGCGCAGGCTCCCGCTGCCACCAGCCCGAGCACGGCGTTGCTGGTGCGCCAGCGCGTGATGAGCGCCTGCGCTTCAGGATGGCGTCGTGATTCGGGCGCGATGGTCACGCTGAAGAGGTTGTCCGGGCGCTGAAGACTGGGCAGCGCCATTTGGAAGAGCATCAGCAAGAGGATGATGACCTCAAAAGGAAGAGCCAGACTCCACATCAGAGCGCCTCACTTCCGGGGAAATCGCCCAAAATCTTGTCGGCCAGGCGGCGCACCTCTTCAAGCGCGATGCCTGCCAAAATCGCCTCGGTGCGGATGCGCTCCAGGTGTTCGCGGATGAGCAGCAATGCCTGAGAGGGCGGCGCGAGCAGCGCGCGCTCCACCGGCACGATGGTCGCCCGCGACCCCTGGCGCAGCCGGATAATCCCCTGGCGCTCAAGCTCCCGATAGGCGAGCGCGATGGTGTTGAGGTGCACGTTGAGGTCGATGGCAAGCTGGCGCAGTGATGGTAACTCATCCCCTGGCGCAAGCTGGCCCGTTGCCACGTGGCGGCGCACCTGCTCAACGATCTGGCGATAGATCGGAGTCTTGCTCTGTTCGTTGATGAAGATGCTCGGCTCCATGCCACTATACTAGCATACCTGTTACAGTTGTGCAAGTGCATAAGCGAGGCATTGTGATTCGTTCGTTCGTCGTGTTCATCGTCTTCTTCCTTGCCTTGCTTTCTCAGCTTCCGATGTATCTAGCTGTTCGGGGTCCACGCGCATGACCGAGAGCAAGGGCATGCCCAGATCACGCACTTTTTTGAGCGCTCCATGCAACGCGGCCTGATCGACCCAGCCGGTTAACAGCGTCTCGCCGTTCTCGGTAAGCCGGATGGTCAGGCCCTCAAACCAGTTGGCCCAACGGTTCTCCAGGTGGCCCTGAATGCGAATCTCGTAGAATCCAGACTCGTGCATCTTCGTCATAGGAATGAAGCTCCACGTTGCTGCGGGTGTGCTTTGCTCTGATCAAAAGATACCTAGTCATGTGGTGAGCAGGCATCACCATCTGTGGTGATTGAGGTGGTGATCAGGTTCATCGGGAAGGTTGCGAGGCACCTTCGCTTGTAGCGCCGCCATGCTGTAGGCAGGAGTGGGGCTGTGTTGGCTAGAGCAGATCGAGTTCTTCGGCCCGGCGAACCGCTGCCCGACGGTTGCTCACCCCGAGCTTGCTGTAAATGTTTTTGGTGTGGGTTCGCACGGTGTTCAGGGACACGATGAGTTCGCGGGCCATTTCCGGGCCGTTCAGGTCGCTTCCGAGCAGCCGGAGCACTTCAAGCTCGCGTTCCGAGAGGGGCTCGATCAACCCCGGTTTGACGGCTGTTCTTGCTGAGGTGAGGCCAAAGGCGGTCAGGAGGTGACGGGCATAATGGGGGGCGATCCCACGTTTCACGGCCTCTTCCAGCAGGGCCGCCAGAGGCAAGCCCTCGTCCACAAAGATGCGGACGTAGCCCTCTGGCTCAGCCAGTGTGAGGGCGCGCTCCAGCGGCACCAGCGCGGAAGGGATATCGCCCCGCGCCTGATGGGTGAGCGTCTGGAGCACCAGGATTTCGATGACGCTTCCCGCCCTCTTCCCTTCTTCCGCTGCTCGCAGCAGGCGCTCCAGGAGTCCCGCTGTCTCATCAATGGAGCGGCCTGCGCGGTCGCGCTGATAGCGGGCCAAGAGCACCCGGGCCAGGGTGATGTGCTCGAACTCGCGCAGGTAGTTCAGGTCATCCGACACATCCAGACCTTGCTCGCGCGCCCAGCCAAGGGCTTCACCCAGCCTGCCCTGCGCAACCCACACCCGTGTCACGAGCGCCGCTGCTGGCCGCACATTGGGGAAGAAGTCTCTTATATACAGGCGCTCGGCCTCGTGGAGCAGATCGAGCGCGTCGTCCAGGTTTCCCTGGGCCTCCTCTATGCGAGCCATAGCAACGTACCAACGAGACCGATTTTGCGGGAACTCAGCGCGCTCGCCCAGTTCCTTGCTTTTCAGCAAGTGCTGCGTGGCTGCATCCAGCTCGTTATGCTCACGGTGCAGTTCGCTCATGCCCACATACAGGTCTGCCGTGCCTCGCAGGGTCGGCTCGCCCTGCTTCATCGCAAGCTGCAAAGCGCGCTCGTATGCACGCATTGCCTCGTGGAGACGACCTTGCGCAATCCTGATATCAGCCAGGGCGATAGTGCCGCTGATAGCGTCCGAGATATTCCCAGCCATCTGCACCCGCGCCATGCCATCGGCAAACGCCCGGTGCGCTGTCTCTAAATCCCCATTCGTCCAGGAGGCAAGCCCCAGCAGCGCCGTTGCCGCTCCGCGCCCAAGATCGTCTTCTTCGGGTAAGAAGTCGAGCACTCGCCGGGCGTATTTTATAGTGTTGGGCACATCGCCCCGCGCCTGGGCAAGCGCGGCACGATATATGGCGATGAAAGCCTGGAGAGGCCGAAATTGCTCTTCATCCACGACGACCATCCCAGCCGAAGGGGCAGGCTCATCTGTGTCTGCCATCGTGTCCAGCCACCGTTCGGCATCGCGCAGTCGGGCGTCGGCGGCCTCTAGCTCGCCGCCAGCCAGCAATGCCCAGGCATAGCCAACACTGAGCACGGGCCTGGCGCGGATCAAATCGTCTGGGAGCGCTTTGAGCCAGCCAAGCACTGTGGCTTCCTGTCTCGTCCTCTGCATGATTGGCAGTGTCCGTTCGATCAGGCCCGCCGCTCGCTCGAAGTCCCCGGCGGCCAGCGCGTGGCGAATCGCCTCGACCGCCGAACCTTGCTGCTCGTACCATTCGCTCGCGCGCTGATGCAGCACAGCGACCTGATCAGGCTGCTCTGCCAGCAAATGCGTATGCAGGACTTCAGCAAAGAGGTGGTGATAGCGATACCACTGGCGTTTGTCATCCAGCGGAACGACAAAGAAGTTGCCTCGCTCCAGTGCCTCCAGCCGCTCGCCGCCTTCCTGCTGGCCGGTGACCGCATCACACAGCGGACCATTCAACCGGTCGAGCATGGCGGTCTGGAGTAAGAAGCGGCGAACAGGGTCGGGCTGATGCTCGAGGACTTCCGCGACCAGATAGTCCACGATGTAGCGGTGGTCTCCGGCGAATGCCTGGATGAACCCGGAAACATCCTGGTGGCCCTGGATGGAAAGCGCAGCTAATTGCAGCCCGGCAATCCAGCCTTCGGTGCGGTCTGCAAGTCGGGCGATGTCTGCCTCTGAGAGGGGTAGGCCCATCCCCTGAGTAAGAAATGCGGCGGCTTCGGCAGGGGTAAAACGCAGGTCAGCGGCGCGCAGTTCGGTCAGGTGGCCCCGGGCACGCAGACGAGCCAGAGGGAGTTGTGGGTCCTGGCGGGTGACGATAACCAGGTGCATCTGGGGGGGCAGATGCTCGACGAGATAGACGAGGGCCTGGTCCACCGCCTGGGCCTCGATCAGATGGTAGTCGTCCAGGACGAGGATACACTGGTCTGGAAGTGTCGTGATCTCATTGAGCAGGGCCATCAGCAGCGCTTCGGCTGGCGGTGGCTGGCTTGACTGAAGCAGACCCAACACCCCTTCCCCGATATTGGCCGCAATGGTCTGCAATGCAGCGACCAGGTACGCCAGAAACCGCGCGGGGTCGTTGTCTCCTTCGTCCAGCGAAAGCCAGGCTGCTGGTCGATCGCATGCAGCAAGCCATTCGCTGACGAGCGTGGTTTTCCCAAAGCCAGCGGGGGCCGAAATGAGGGTGAGTTTGCGGTGCAGCCCCGTGTTCAGCCGCTTGAGCAGGTGAGGGCGGCTGACCGCGTCGGGCCGAAGCCGAGGGAGATACAGTTTTGTGGCTAAGATGGGCGTCACGGGCGCGCTCCTCCGATGAGGTTCCAGATCGTTTCACGCATAGCCCTCTGCTCTGAGGTCACCTGCTAGGGAAAAAGTATACCAGATGGGGAGCGGTTTTTCTAGGGATTTTGTGCCGGTGCTCAGGTTTGGATGAGGCACTCAGTCCCTCGCGGAGGAACGCTTCCGGGGGTGCTCGCTGGGCTGGGCTGGTTCAGCAGATATATGCTGATAAGCAGAGTGAAGGCTGGCAAGCGCTTCACGGGGATGGTACGGATGATCCCCAGCCGGAACCTGGGCGGCATAGCGACGCATGATGGCCTCGGCTGCCTCCAGGCTCACTCCCGCATCGCGCAGGCGGCAGGCGAGCCAGTATCCGGTGGCATTGCGTGTTCCAGGCCGAGCGCGCTCCAGCGCTCGGCGCAGCCAGGAGTGTTCAGCACTCTGTGGTGATACCCTGCCGTAGAAGGGAAGAGATGGATACGCAGGCGGTTCTGGTGTTATGAGCAGGTCGCACAACCAGCGTGGGAGGGCTTCGAGCGGGTGCAAAGGTTCTTCCCAGGCATAGCGTTGGCTGCTTTGATGGAGGGAAGGCGGCGCGACGATATAGCCCCCATCTGCTCGCACGTCCACTCCTGAGAATCCAGCCACCTGCGCGCTGTTGGGGATACGCTCCCCTGGATATTGGAAGTAGAGATGCCTCCCCCCACCTCCTGAGTGCGCGGTGAGTGTAGGGGGCAGCCGGTCATAGGTTGCCTCCAACGCCTCCAGCGATGCCTCTCCGTTGTGGCGGGCATCCACATCCAGCACTACTAGCCCGCTCTCCTGGCCTGTGCGGATGCCAATATTGGCATCCGGCCAGCGCCGCCACCAACTCCAGATGCGGTCTGGGTTCCGGCTCGCCTCCTTGAGTCCATGCAGCGTCCTGGGGTGCTTCCCGGCACTCGCTCCGCAGTCCCCGCCACAGGAACACCCCTCGTCCAGAGGAGTATGGACTGGCAATACGAGCCATCCCCGTGCTGCATAGGCCAGCGCGGGTGTCCCAAGGGAGTAGCTCATAGATACATCTCCTCCCAAGAAGAACTTTTGTTCTAAAATCAGTATACCTCAACAACAACAAGAGATCAAGGGGCCTCTGCGTCAGGCAGCGAAATCATGCTGGCGGAGTATCTCCGCCATGGTGTGATACTGCTGGGGAAATTTACCGAGAAATTGCTCACGCTTCCACTATGGAACGCTCCATAGACCGAACAGGCGTCGTGCCTTAGAGTGGTGAGGTAGGAAGGGATGGTCTCACGACGAAGAGACCATCCTGAGAAAGGATGGACGATATATGCCTCGGTTGTTTTGGTATTCCCGTTTTCCTGTTCTTCCAGGCCACCTGCTGTTCAAGGGAGTGGCGGCGCTCGGCGTGGCGCTGCTCCTGGCGGGCGGGAGTCTGGTACAATGCCTCGCTGGGCCAGTGGTGCGTGTTCGATGGCTCCTTCAACAATATGCCCCTGGGAGCCGAGTTTTCGGTTGATCTTCCGTAGCGCCCCTCACACAAGCTGGAGAGGGCAACGATCTTTGCATGTGCCGCCGAGACAGCGGCGGCACATGTGGCTCACTTTCGGCGCACACAAGAGGAATCATCGGCCATGAGAATTATTTCGTGGAATTGTAATATGGCGTATGCGACCAAGCAAAAGGACATCCTCGCGCTTCACCCGGATGTGGTTCTGCTTCAAGAATGTTCCGAAAGGCATATTCAAGAGAGCGGAGCGCCTTTTGCGCATTGGGTGGGGAAGAATCCCCACAAGGGCCTGGGGGTGCTGGGCTTTGGACATCATACCTACACCCTGGAGCCTGCCTACACCCCTGCCTATCCCTGGTTTCTTCCGTTTCGCGTGGAAGATGAGCACCTCAACGTGCTGGGCGTGTGGGCGCATGTCAAAAAGGGGCAAGAACGGTATGTCCGGATTTCCCATCAAGCGGTCGACTATTATCGAGCCTTCCTGGAAGAAGGGATGTCTCTCGCCATAGGCGATTTTAATAGCAATACTATCTGGGATACGGCTCACGCGAGATACTCGCATAGCGCGCTGGTGGGGAAGCTGGAGCAGGTGCAGATGAGGAGCGTCTATCATGCGCAGACCCAGGAACCGCAAGGGAGGGAAACGGTCTCGACCTTCTATCTGTATCGGCATCCGGACAAAGGGTACCATCTCGATTACGCCTTCGTCTCAGAGAGTTTGCTTGAAAAAACAGTGATGACTATTCCTGATCCAGGCTGGTGGTTACAACGAAGCGATCATCTTCCGCTGCTGCTAGATATCCAGCTTGGACTATCAGAACTGGGACGAGCGACCGATGCCGAGTATGAGCCGCATGTGGAGGCGTGGGAACGGTTAGGAGGGCAGCCAGGCGAAGTTGCTGCGGATGTATCCGCCGGGTCGAAGACAGGCGAGCAGGCAGGTGAAACAGCATGAGCCTATCGAGCCGCGCGGCTGGCAGCCGAGGGTTGCTTTCCTAATTCACCGCTGATAGCCCAAAGAGGACACTGCCTTGAGGATATGAAACCTTTCTCACTCTCTGACCGTTCTGCAAGGGGAACTTAAACATGAGGGAAGAAGAGTGGAGTGGAGGAGAACGACGTACCAGGAGATGGTCATGAGTGTACTCGCTGATCGGGAGCCTATGCGCCCGCCCGAACGGCCCAGAACGAAGAGGAAGCCGCACCCCGGTGTGGTAGGAAACGAACGGCTGAGCGCGTTGGCGGGAAGCGTGCTGCTGGGGTTGATCATCGCGGAAATCGTCATTGCGGCGCAACTGCATACGCTCCTGCCGGTCCATATCTTTGTGGGGGTGCTGCTCACCTTTCCACTGCTGGTTAAAATGGGCAGCGTGGGCTATCGGTTCTTGAGCTATTATGCGGATATCCCAGCGTATGTGCGCAAAGGGCCGCCGCGCTTGGAACTGCGCCTCCTGGCCCCGTTGCTGCTGATGTCCAGCGTAAGCCTGGTCACGAGTGGAATCGCCCTCGCCCTGCTGGGTCCCACGAATGTGTGGTCAGTGTGGGTGCTGCGCCTGCACGCGCTCAGCGTCATCTGCTGGGTGCCGCTGCTTGCGCTCCATGTCGGCGGCCACATCTGGCGGATACCACACCTCCTCCGCGCCGATTGGCAGAAACACACTCCCCACCTGATTCCAGGGCGCGGCTGGCGCTATGGAATTATGCTTGCTAGCCTGCTCGCCGGGGTGGGCGCAGCAGCGCTGTTCTTGCCGCATGTGGCCTCCTGGGTCGCCTGGGCACCCAATATCGACCCGCACATTCCTGGTCCCCTGCTTTTCGCGTTATTCGCTGCGTTCCTGGCTGGCCTGGGAGGGGTGGTGGTGTTCAAACCCTGGCGTTGGCGGTAAGACCTCTCAGATCGCGTGGGGCAGACTGGTCTCCAGACACCAGGGAGGGGTTCGCGGGAGCAAGAGAGGAGATGGTGGTGCTCGAGCATTTGACCTGCATACCTGCCAGCTAGTATGCTATCCTTGCTGAAGGAAATCTATCAGCATATCCTGACCCAGGAGCAAGAGCGTATTATGGAAGCCAAGGCGTGGGGCCTGCTGGACAAGACCCCAGAAAAGCACATCAATGAACTGGTTGTAGCAAGCTGCATCGTGGCGCCGAAGGAGAGCGCCAAGCACCGGATGATACAGGGCGTCCTGAAGGGGGCCGTGAAAGGTCTGGTGCCGGGTGAGGGTGTTGGCGCTGAACTGGTGAAGATGGGCCTGGAACACGGAGCGGAGGCTGCTGCGGACAAGGTCTGGGAGCACAAAGAGAAGGGGGAAGTCGCGCTGCCACCGCATATGTATCTCGTCGCGGGGAAGAGCACACTGGGCTTGTATGCCGTGACCCAGAGAAGCCTGCTGTACTTTCTTCAAGGAGAGCTGCTGAGAGTGCCGCACCAGCAGGTTGCAGAGTTTACCATCGAGCAACACCTGACAACGGTGGGCCTGACGCTCCGGCTGCAAAGCGGCCTGGCGCTGGAACTGGAGTGTGGGCGCATAGACAGCAAACACCTTGAGAAGATAGAGGCCAGCATCAGACAAGCGAACCCTGCTCTGCCAGGAGGACCGCTGCCACAGCCAGGATATGGGCCAACGCCGCCACCTCTACCTTCAGGGCCGCTGCCACAGCCAGCCTATGGAATGCAGTTCCCTGCCCCGGCCTATCCTGCTCCAAAGACCAAAGAGCAGTGGGTACAAGAGGGCAGGGCGTATATCGGTGCTGGCCGTTTTCAGGAGGCACTGGCGGCGTATGAGGCCGCCCTGGCGCTCGACCCCACCTTTGGCTATGCCTACTTCGGCAGGGGCGAGGCGCTGCGGCGGCTCCAGCGCCCGGAGGAAGCGCTGCTGGCATTTGAGCGCGCCATCCAGTTATCTCCCCAGGATGCGGCGCCCTATCGTCGCACCGGCTATGTCCTCAACACACTCAAGCGTTACGCAGAAGCGCTGGCTGCTCTGGAGCAGGCCATTCACCTGGACCCTGCCTATGCCGGTTCTTATGTTGGCAAAGGGGACGCGCTCAAGGGGCAGGAGCGCTCAGAGGAGGCGCTGGCGGCCTATGACCAGGCTCTTGCCTTAGACCCCCGGCTGGTGGATGCTGCTCTCGGCAAAGCCGAAGCCCTCAAAGCGCTGGGCCAGTATGCTCAGGCGCTGGCGGCCTATGATCTGGCGTTGGGAGTGGAACCGGGCAATGCAGCGGCTGCGGCTGGCAAGAGCGAGGTGCAGTGGCTCCTGGCCCAGCCTGCCAGTAGGGCAAGCAGCAGCAACATCGCGCCAGCGCCAGAGGCTCAGCCAGCGCAGCCATCGGTTGCCGAATTACCTGCTGCTGCGAGCCAGGCGGTTGAGGCCACCGAGCGCATCTCGCGGCCCCTCTCAACCGGGCCAAAGGGCGTGTTTACCTTGCTCAGTGGTCGGCGCGTAGCGCTGATGGGCCAGGAAGCGATTATCGGGCGCGGCCCGCTCACGGGTTCCAGCGCCGTGGAAGTGAACCTGGCTGGGGAGCAAGAGCAGCAGACGGTCTCACATCATCATGCGTGCATTCGGCGCATAGAGGCGGGCTTTGAGATCGAAGACCTGGGCAGCACGAATCAGACGCTGCTGAACCACGAGCCGCTCCAGCCGGGCTGCCGCTATCTCCTGCATCACGCGGATGTGGTGGAGTTCGGCAAGGTGAGATGCGCCTTTACCATGGAGTAGTGGTGCGGCCTGGAGCAGTGGTATCTGCGCGTTGAGCAGGAGCCTCATCCTCCTCAAACGGTTCATCATCTTCCACAGGCCCAGGGAGACGCATAAAAACATGAGGAGTTCGAGGTCTACGTGTGCCAGATTGCTCTCAGCCAGTGAAGACCAGTGGGTACAGATCATCATGTATGCTTATGGTTGGTTTTCTGGCTCCATCTGTCCCCACGTTGCTGAAAGATTGGGGGTGGTGAATGCCTACTACTTTGCGGCTGGTGACAGCTTGGGTAGCGCGTGATAGCTCACGCGCTCAGGTCTGCTGGGAGGGTATAAAGCCCGTCGTCTCCGGGCTTGAATAGGATAGCTTTGACGACAGCATCAATGTTGAGGGGACCGTAGAGATGCGGGTAGGCTTCTTGCTCGCCTGGTGGCACTTCATATCTGAGTGCTGCCTGGAGTTTGGTGGGGTCAAGGTAGAGCAAGAGCAGATCGCTCATGCCGAGAAAGGGGTTGGTGGGAGCATTCGCGACCCTGAGTAGCTGATCTGGCTGAGAGCAATGGATAAATCCTTCTGTATGCAGGGTATCCCCTGTGTAGCTTCCGGTCTGCTTCGCTTCTTCCCAGGCCGGAGCGTGTGCCATGTGAACAATGTAATTTAGTGCTGCTGGTGGCTTTGCCGGGTCGTTCATAGTATAGTTGCTGCTCCCTTGATCTCGTATTTGTAGATGGTTCGCTGCTCATGACGAATAGCTCATATTGAGTATACCAAGTACTACAGCCCCACTTAGGCCGTTAGGGAGCGGGAAGAGCAAGGGGAGGCACATGCGAGGCGCTTTGCGGGAGCAGAATCTGGAGGATGCGCTCCCAAAGCCCTGCTTTACAC
>Ga0209060_10000757_pt1 | contig 47099 bp, 48 predicted proteins | sample Coa_R1_8_FD_187155 | JGI IMG/M metagenome (GOLD analysis project Ga0209060, IMG submission 187155) | Surface soil microbial communities from Centralia Pennsylvania, which are recovering from an underground coalmine fire - Coalmine... | ecosystem: Environmental > Terrestrial > Soil >...
AAGCCAGAAACCGGCTCCCTCAGTGTCTACAGAGGACCAGCACTCGCGCCTCCCCCAACGGCTGTCGCCGCTGGGTGGGTATCGACGCTCGTAAGCAGGGCCATCGCCCGTTCGCAGGGGAACAAGCAGCCTTGCTCCCCTGCCCACACACGAGAGGAACATCTATGGTTCTGGTACAGACGCTCGATGCCCCCCCCAACCCAGTGCCTTCATCTCAGCTTTGCCTGCATGACGTACTGACGAGGCAGGCGGCCTTGACGCCAGAAGTGGTGGCCGTAGTGGAAGGCACCGCCTCGCTGACCTATCGCCAGTTGGAGGCACAGTCCAATCAACTCGCGCATGTCCTCTGCGAACGCGGCGTGGGGCCGGAGGTAGTCGTGGGCCTCGCCCTCACGCCTGGCCGCCAGCAGGTTGACGCGCTCGTCGCCCTCTTCGCCATCCTCAAAGCGGGGGGAGCGGTGTTGACGCTGAGTGACTTCTATCCGCCTGCCCAGATCGCCGCACTGGTGGTGGAGGCGCAGGCACGGCTCATCGTCGCGGTCGAAAGGAGCGAGGCCAGCCGCCTGGAGGCGAGCCTCAGCAAGCACGTCCCCATCGTCTGCCTGGAGGATACTGCGCTCCAGCAGCGCGTGGCGCACCAGCCAAACACCCCGCCGTCGTCCGGAGTGGGTGTCACCAATCTGGCCTACCTCATCTATACCTCCGGGTCCACCGGCACGCCCAAAGGCGTGCTCTGCACGCACGCGCATCTGGCTCCGCTGGGAGAGGCGCAGGGCCGCCTGTACGCTGTCCACGTCGGGGATCGGGTCGGGCATAGCTTTGCCTGGCAATTCGATGGCATCTGGTCGGTGATCGCCACGGCGATTGCCAACGGGGCCACCCTGTGCCTGCCAGAGCAGGGGGTGCTGGAGAGCGGCGCACAGACCGTCGCCTGGATTGAGCGCGAACAACTCACGCTCATGTTTTGTACGCCGAGCTATCTGGCAACGTGGCCGGACATTCATCTGCCCACGCATCCGGCCATCGTGGTGGCGGGCGAGTCCTGCTCAGAAGACCAGGCCCGCCGCTACGCTGCGAAAGGCCCGTTCTATACGGCCTACGGGCCAACTGAAGCAGGCATCTGCCTGACGACGGGCCGCTACGGGGGACAGGGCACGCCGACGCTGGGGATGCCACTGCCCTATGTCCGCTTCATGGTGCTGGATGCACAGGGCCTGCCGGTTCCAAGAGGACAGGCGGGGGAGATCGTCGTGGAGTTTCCCCAGGCGCGGGGCTATCTCAACCCGCAGGAGACGGAGAAACGCTTCCGAGGTGGTCGCTACTATACCGGCGACTCTGCCCTCTGGCTTCCTGATGGCTCGCTTCTGTTTGCTGGACGCAGAGACGCACAGATCAAGCTTCCGGGCGGCATCCTCTGCAATCTGGAGCAGATCGAGCAGGTGCTCGGCGCGCACCAGAGCGTGCGCGCCTGCAAAGCGTTCTGGCGAGCCGAACTCGGCATCGTCCTCTATCTGGTGTCCAACGAGCGCGGCCAGCTTTCGAGCCGCACCCTGCGGGCATATCTGGCGGAGTGGCTGCCAGAACCCATCGTCTCCCGCTGTGTCTGCCTCGAACTGGAGGCGTTGCCGCTGACCCCGAATGGCAAAGCTGATCCCGATCCTGAGCACTATCCGCTCCCGACGATGCAGAATTTGCTCGACTACATCGGAGAGTTTCGTCCCCCAACGACGCAGACAGAGATCGCTCTGACCCAGCTCGTCGCCAATGTGACCGGCAGCCTCATCCATCCGCCAGCCCCTCAGGACATCAATGTGCTGGCAACGCTGCCCGAACTGGGGTTGGATTCGCTCACGTTGGGCTACCTGGAGGTGCAGATCGCAGGACAGTGGCACCAGAGTCTGACCCAGGAACAAGCCTTCACCTGGCCGCTGTATCGCATTGCTGCCGCCCTCGATGGAGGGCCACAGCCCTTTCCTGACCTGGAGGTGCGCTGATGCAGACGATGCCCTTACGCCTGGTCGCCGAACCGACCTCTGCCCTGCAACTGGCCCGCCTCTCGCCGCAGAGGGAGCAGGTCAGGGTGCAGATCGTCTGTCTCCCGCCCACGGCAGGAGGGTTCTTCTCCTTCCTGCCGTGGCTCAAGACGCCAAGCAGCTTGCAACCACTGGTCCCAGCCGACGTTGCGCTCTGGGGCGTGCAACTGGACTGGACGGCTCCCTGGCGCTTTGCCGGGCTGGTCAGCACCGTGACCGATGCCTTGGAGGCACAGCGCACCGATGCGCCCCTGGTCCTGTGTGGGGCGAGCCTGGGAGCGCTGCTGGCCTTTGGCGTCGCCAGGGAACTGCGGAGGCGACAGGCGAAGGCTCCCCTGGGCCTGGTGGTGATCGCCATGTGCGCGCCGCGGCACTATCAGCCCCCGGCTGGCTGGGACGCCTGGCAGCTTTCCGACTGGCGCAGCCACCTCCAGCGCGAGGGGGACACCCCAGCAGAGGTGCTGCACGCTCCGGCGCGACTGGAGCAGCTGGTGGCGCAGCTCCGTGGCGGGCTATCCATCGCGCAGGACTTCACCTATACGTCAGAAGCGCCGTTTGCCTTTCCCTTTGCGACCTTTGCCGGGGAGCACGATCAGCTCTACCCGCCCGTCACCCTGGCAGGTTGGCAGGAGCAGACCACGAACGCGTGTGCCGCCTTTTGCTACCCGGAGGCAGGCCATCTGGCGCTGCTCCAGGTGCCAGCTATGCGCACCAGCATGCTGGTGGATATGGTGGAGACTGTAGAACACTGGATGGAGGTGGCGGCATGATCCACGGGCAGATCGGCACCACACAACTGCTGAATCACGATGAGGTCACCGTCACCAGCTATGACCAGGGCCGCTCTGTGCTGGAGGATGCCCGGTTCACGGCGCGGCCTGCGCACGCTCTCGCGCTGCGAGAGCGCCTTGGGCCGCCCGGACTCGATACGCCGCAGGCGCTCCTGGCGGCCATCTTTGAGCAACTGCTCTTTGCCGAGACGGCGACTCATCAGTGTCTCCGGCAGGTGGTGGATGGGCCGCTGGCAAAAGCGAGCGCGCGGCAGTTGCCGTTCATCCAGCAGGTGGTGCGGGAACTGGTCGAGGCAGCACTGCGCTGGGGCGAGATCGACCTGGAGGCGGAGTTTGCCAGGCCACTTGCCATCCGCACGTTGGCCCATCTGTTCGGCTGGCCGGACGAGGAAGTGGAGGTGGAGCAGCTGGCCGCGTGGGCGGCACACCTGATCGATGTCACGACCGGCTATGGCATCGGCCAGGCGCTCCCCGTCGTGCAGGAGATGGCCGCTGCCTTCCGCGCCCTGGTGGCCGCCAAACAGGCCCATCCAGCGGACGATCTTGCCAGCGCGATAGCCACCAGTCCTGCGCTGGCCGATGAGACCGAGCGGGTGCTGCTCCTGATGACGCTCTTCGCGGCGGGGACGAGCACCAGTATCACCGCGCTCGTCAATGGGCTACCCTTGCTTCTGGCGGACCCGGAGCGGCTTTCAGCCCTGCGCGCCGAACTGGCAGCAGAACGCAAGACGCTCAGCCACTTGATCGATGAAGTGCTGCGCCTGGTGACGCCCACGCAGTATGTCAGGCGGTGGACTACGACGGACCTGCGTGTGGGAGACACATCCGTTTCGGCAGGTTGCCCGGTACAGGTCACACTCTCAGCGATGAACAAAGACCAAGAGTGCTTTCATACCCCAGATGCGTTGGACTGGCAGCGGCCCAGGCGGGTGGAGCAGGCCGCCTTTGGCTTTGGGGCGCATGCCTGCCCCGGCGCACCTCTGGCACGGATGGAACTGCGTGTGGCGCTGGAGGCGCTCTTGGCCCAACCAGAGCTGCATCTAGTGAGCGAGGAGATGCACTGGAACAACAACCAGAACCAGCACCGCCGCCAGGGCGTGCGCGTGCGCGTGACGCGAAAGGAACCAACTCATGGAACAGCAGGATAGGAACATCCCAGCACAGGGCCAGGCGTCCATTGTGGGAGCCTGGCGAGTGGATGCCGAGGGCGCACCCTTTGTGCCGCATGTGGCCCTCTTTCATGCCGATGGCACCTGCCTCCTCCACAACCCGGATGCGGGCAATCCACACACCAGCGATTCGCTGGGTGTGGGTGCCTGGAAGGTGGAGGGCGAGCACGCGCAGACGATCATGGGCGTCTTCGAGGAGATCAACGCAGATCGGGACACGCACCAGTGTGTCAGCGGGCTGAGGGTCACTTTTACCCTGACACTGGACGGGGCCAATGCATTTCGCGGGCCTGCGGAGGCTACCTATTACGCCCCGGATGGGTCCAGACTTCATGACCAGACACATCAGGCCACGCTGATTGGGATACGTATTGCCGTGAAATGAAAGTGAGAAAGCCCGCAGTTGGGAAGAGGTGACTTCCCACGCTGCGCTCAAAGGAGGTCCACATGCATCAGACACCCGTCCCTCCCGGTCAGAAGTGTAGCATTACTCAGGCCAGCGAGCCAGCAAAGCGGGAAGAAGTACGCACCATCAGTCAAGAGGAGCAGACAGTGTTAGAGCAGGCACCAAACTTTGCTACTTTCTGTGCCTGGCTATACCGCTTGGCTCAGGCAGAAGTGGCAAAACGGGAAACGCCGCGACCACCAGAAGCCGCTTGATCAAACGGGCAAACTCGTGTATACTCTACTATCGAACATAGTGGTAGTTAGTACACTGAAGCGAGGGGTCGATGCGCAGGCAACGGTTTCGTCAAGAGGCTCCCGTCCTCAACGGTCCCGAACGGGCAGCGATTTATGCCCGTGTTTCGACTATCAAACAGCGTGGCAAGCCTGATGAAGATGATAAGTTAAGTTTGGAGGATCAGGAGGTTGGCTGCCGCAAGCTCTGTCAGGCAAAGGGCTATGTGGTCAATGAAACCTATGTGGTGCGGGAGGTTTCGAGTGGAGACACGGTCCACCGCCCCTTGTTGGAAGATATTTATGCTGCTGCCAAACGGGGGGAAATAGACTTGCTCATCATGTACCGGGTCAACCGCTTTGCCCGCAATGATGACAAGGCCACCTACCTGTATGGGCGGGCTGTGTATGAACATCAGATGCGCATCGAGTTTGTGGAAGCGCCACCCAACGAGAAGCTGGAGCGCTTCCACATGAAGTTCAAAAGCATCTTCGCTGAGGAATACCGAGACGAGGTCATGAAGCTCACCCTGGAAAAGAAGCGCGAGCGCGTCACCAGGCGTGGGTTGTTAATGCCTGGAGCCTGGCCGCTGTTTGGGTATACCTGGGATAATGAAGTCAAGAAAAGCCGGTACGTGATCGATGAGGAAGCAGCAGCTATAGTACGCCGAATCTTCGAACTGGCAGCAAGCGGCATGACACTTACAGCGATTTGCCGCCTGTTGAATGCAGAAGGGGTCCCAACGCCCTCAGCGTATCAACGCGCACATGGCAGATTGCCGGACAGTCGACAAGTGTCACCCTACTGGTGGTCGGCTCGCGTTTCTTATCTGCTGCACAACCCAGCCTATTGGGGCGAACACGCGGCGTTTCGCCATGCGCACAAGAATGTTGTGGAGCAGAATCCGGCAACAGGCAAGTATGAATCGTTCCATGAGATAAAGATACGTCCACAGAGCGATCCAACGGTGGTGCCACTTTCGACAGAGGTTTGTCCACCACTGGTGGAGAAATGGCAAGCAGAAGCTGCCCATCAGCGTATAGCTGCCAATAAGTTTGAGGCTGGCAAGTATGGCGGCACCCGGAAGGCAGCACTTCTCAGGGGTGGATATGTTTTCTGCGGGTATTGCGGTCAGCAAATGTATTGCCGGAACGCCAACGCATCCCACATGCCCCTCTACTATTGCCGCTCCGTTCGGGAAAAACGGGAAGGCCGTACAGGAGGCTGTCCACACAAGAACTATTATTTGAGACATCTTCCGCTGGATCAAGCCGTATGGCAAGATATTGTCGCGTATTTTTCCGATCCCGACTGGCTGGAGCGTATCCTGACGCGTGAGCACGCGCGTTGGGCAGAGGATGCGGGGGAGAAGAGTGGCCGTGTCGCAGAACTGAAGGAGGCGCTCGCGGCGAAAGAGGCTGCTGCGAACCAGTTAGTGCATCTGGCCGCGCAGCTTACGAGCGACAGCATGCGGGAGAAATTATCGAAGCAGATGAACGAAGTAGGGGCCGAGTTGGATGTCTTGCGGCAGGAATACCAGGCGTTGTTGCAGCCTCCTGCAACCGAGGAGCAGCGGCGTATCCAACAACAAGCATTTCATCATTGGGCAGATGCCGCGATTGCTGGACTTGAGCATGCGAGCATTGAAGAAAAACGCCAGGCGTTGTATTGGCTAGGTGTCGAGGTGCGTGTTTGGCAATCGTCCGGCGAACCGGATTATGAGTTAAAGCTGACCTGGCGCGGCTTGAATGCCGGGAGACCGCTTGTGCTGCGGGAGCGAGAGGAGGAAGAAATGCTTCCCCATCTATCCAGGTGGTATAGCCGAGGTCCCCGCTGACCGAGAGCGCCAGCAGTTCAAAGTCGGAGTGGCCGCCGCGATAGCGCCTTGCGCCCCATTCCAGGCGCGGGCCAACCTGCACCCAGCCGCGCTCGTACGCGCCCCACGCGCCGAAGATGGTCACGTCGTCCGCGTGCGACCAGCATGCCAGGAATGGCGCGGCGTCGCCGTTGAGGTATTGCTGAGAGGCGACCTGGATGTGCGCGACGGTCTGGCGCAGTTCTTCTTCTGGAGACATGGCGCGGCCCTCTTTCACTCAGGGTGAACGCATCAATGCTATCTGCTCTACACGCAGGGTAAGCAATGCAGGCGCGCTTGTCAAGCCTGAGGTGGGTAGCCGCATGGTCGGCGGGCTAGGCCGCTGCCTCAAGCGTGCGCGTGGCGGCGCGCTACCAGATGCTGGCGCGCGCAGGCGGCCACGTCGCCGAAGTTCAGGAAGGCGCAGGTCGTCAGACCATGCACCACCACCGGCAGCAAGATGGAGGGCTGCCCTGGCTGAATGATGTAGAGCGTGCTGAAGAGCATGCCTGCCACAGCCACGCCTGCTACGCTTTTCCAGCCCCAGCCGCCCAGCTTGTGATAGCTGGCGTAGATGACGGTGCTGACCAGCCAGCCCAGCGCCAGAGAGCCGCTCAGGCGGGCCACCAGCGTCAGGATGAGGCCGCGACAAAAGAGTTCTTCTGCCGGGGCGTTCAGGAAGAGGTAATAGCTGCTCTGGAAAAGGTGATCGCCCAGCGTGGGCAGGCGATAGCGCGGCGAAATCCAGACGCGATACGCGGCAGTGAGCATGCTGAACGGGATGCCAATCGCCAGCCCCAGGCCAATCTGCTGCGCGGCCTGCTGCCAGGATAACGCGGGCAGGCCAATATCTGCCAGGGACCAATGCAGCAGCCAGACAAACAACAGCGGGGCCAGCAGCATGGGCACGACGCGCGACGGCAGGTCGATGCGCAGCCAGCGCCAGGAATCGGCAGGTGTTGAACGTTTGGGTTGCTGAATGTTGGCTGCGATGGCGTCTGTTGTCACTCGTCCCTCTCCTTGTATGCTCCGCTGGCAAGACAAAGCTGCCATACAGATGCTGTGATACCACAGCTATTTTAAAAAATAGTGATCCCTTGTGCTGCGGCGAAGGCGACTCAGCATGTTCGGATCGCTGCTGACGGGGCGATCAAGCCTGGCGCGCTCGCGCCTGTGCGATCAGCCCCATTGCCGAGATTGCCATGAGCAATCCGGCGAAGAGCAAAATGGTGGCGCGTGTCCCATAGGTTGGCATCAACCAGAAGACTGGCAAGAACGTGCCCAGGATGCTCCCCACAGTCGAAAGCGCGTAAAGCCGCCCGGCGGTGCTGCCCGCGCTGCCCACCGCTTTGACGCGCAGCCGAATAGCGAACGGTGATACGCAGCCCAGCAAGATCACCGGCAGCGAAAAGAGCAGCAGGATGGCAACCAGCGGCCCGGCGGAAAAATCGGTGGCGGCCTGGGCGAACATCTGCGCCGTCCAGCCGAGCACGCTCGTGGCGAGCAGCGGAATCAATCCAATCGTGGCGGCGGCAAAGGCGGTCAGACGATAGAGCGCCAACGGATGCGGCGCGCGGTCGGCCAGCTTGCCTCCCAGATAATAACCAACGGTCAGATAGATCAGCGTCAGGCCAATCAGGTTGGCCCAGACGAACTGCGAATCGCCAAAGAACGGCGCGACCAGCCGCGCAGCGGTCATCTCCACTGCCAACGAGGACATGCCCCCCAGAAAGACCAGCGCGATGAGCAGCCACCCCTGGCCGGGCGCTGTGGCATCGCTCGCCACATTGGCGACGCTGCTGGTCTGCGATTGTGCGGTGTTGGCCTCCTTTACTGCGGTCCGCTTCGCGCGTGCGCGACTTCTTGACGTGGATTTGGTTGCTGGCATGCGCAGGTGTGCTCCCATGCGAGACATTCAATTTCTTGTCTTCTATAGTAGCATCCTCGCGGCACGTGAAACAACAGGTGAGTCATCCCGGCTAATGCCCACGATGCTTCTCCTTGGCCTTCTGCACCTTGCGCGCCCGTTTATAGCCGCGCTCCTCGTCTTGCTCTTGGCGTGTGGTACTGTGGCGCTCTTGCCTGCGCGCTTCCATCTCCTGTTTCAACATGTCCTGCGCGTAGGTCGAAACGCCACGCGCCTGTACGGCTGCGGCAGCCTCACGTTTGCGCCGCTTCGGACTGACCCCAGAAGGCGTAGACACGGCAGCCTCGTTCGGGATGGCGACGGATGCCTCATCGAGCAAGGCCGGAAGCGCGCGCTGCACGAAGGCAAAGACTTCAGTGTCCGTTGGTTCAGCGCCAAAAAGATGACGCGCCACTTTCAGGCCATTGTCCGTCTGCGCTTCAACGACACCAACCCAAAACTGCCCATCAAAAAAGACCGTGAGTTGCATATGTTCCCCTCTTGGCGAGATCGGCGTGTGAACCGATCAGGATGTGCGGAAACGACGGACATCCCGAGGGGGAAGGATATGATGTGGCCTGGCCGCCACACATCCGGACTACCAACCGGACCGTGATTTCACGTTTCCGAGGCGTCAAAAGCCTGCCACCAGTATAGCATGCCAGCAGGGTTTTGGCTATCTATTTCTTGAACTCGTTCACATAGTCACGAAGATTGGTAGAGGGCACGACGCGCCCACCATCCAGCGCCAGCAGCCAGGCGCAAGGCGTCGGCCAGGGTGCGAGGCTGGCGCGCTCATCCGCCTCGACCAGCAAGAGCAGCTTTGCCAGCACATCGGCCTGCCAGCAGAAGGGCGCGAGCGCCGTCGCGCTGAGGATGCGCTCGCGCCCTTCTGTGGCGGATTGCTCGGCGGGCTGGCCGGTGCGCGGGTCGATCAGGTGGTGACGACGCTGGCCCTCCACCAGCCACCAGCGCTTCACTGTGCCGGAGGTTGCCAGCGCGCCGCGTGCCAGCGGCACGATGGCAATGGGCGGATACGGCTCAGAGGGCGCGGGCTGCGTATCGTCGCGTGGGTCGCGAATGCCCACCGACCAGGCCAGGCCAGGCTGAGGACCGCCGCGCAGGCGCACATCGCCGCCCGCAGAGACCAGCGCATTTGGATAGTGACTCAGCGGGCCATCGATGATCTGATCGACAATCCAGCCCTTGGCGATGCCGCCCAGGTCCAGGCGCGCGCCAGCCTCCAGCCGAATAGCGCGCCGCGCCGGGTCAAGCTCGATGCGTGCGCCAGCCTGCGGCGGCGGCACGTCGGCGCGGGGGCCACGTTCGCGCTGGCCGATCTCATCAAAGCTGCGATCATAGCCTGCGGCTTCCAGCGCTTTGAGGATGGTCGGGTCGAAGAGGCCGCCGCTGGCCTCGCGCGCCTCAACAGCCAGCCGCACGATTTCAAACAGCGTTGCGGAGGCGCTGAACCACGCGCCGCTGGCGCGATTGAGCGCGGAAAGTTCGCTGGCTGGCTGGAAGCGGGTCAAACGCGCTTCCAGATCGCGCAGGTGCGTGGAGGCGGCTTCCAGGTCGGCGTGCGCCTTGTCGACGCGCTTCGCCAGCCGTGGCGCGGCTGTGTCGATGGCAAGCTGCATCTCGATCTGGGTATTCATTGCCCGAAAGGAGGTCGTGACCAGTTGGCGCGGCGCGTGTTTCACGACTTCTTGCGCTTGCGCGTGCCCTGCGGCGCTGGGAAGTAATGCTTGAACGGCGTTTCGTAGAGGGTCATGTTGCCCTGTTCAATGATGGCATCGGTGATGCGTGGCGCTGCCCCACTGCCGCCTTCGCCGCAGATTTGCCCCACGGCGTTATCTTTGAGTTCGCAGAGGATGTGCTCGTCTTTGTCGGTGATGTGCCACTTGGGCGCGCGGCCTGGCCCCAGATAGAACTTGCCCAGGTTCGTCCAGGGAATGACCAGATGCTTGTTCCAGAAGTCGAAGCGCAGCCCTTGTTCGTGCACGGTGATGACCGCCCAGGCAAAATACGCCTGGCGATAGGCCAGGAACGCGCCCACCCCGATGAGAATGAGGCCCATCAGCCCCGGCACGACGCGATCAGAAAGGTCGCCCGGGCGAATGGCCTGGCTCAGAAACGCGGCAGTTGAAAGCGGAATCAGCACCAGCAGGCCAAAGACCAGCACCTTGGCCGATGTGGGATAGCGATACTCATAGCGCGGCGCGCCGAGCGTGTCGGCGGAATCGGGAGTGATCTGCTGGCGAGAGGAAGATGAGGTCATGGCTCGCTCAGTTCTAGGGCGCTTGCTGCTGCGCTCCCACGGGTGCTGTTTCTTTCGTTTTCCTGGTTGACTTTGCCGATACGGGACCGCTTTCCGAAAAGCGCCCCAGCGAGGGCAGCCAGTAGGGTGTGCCGGTGGAACTGAGCCGGGCATAGATAGTAATCAGCTTGGCAAGCTGCCGACCCTTTGGCATGCCGAACAACGAGCGCACCAGAAACGCCCAGGCTCCCCGTCCGGTGCCGACCACCCAGCGCTCGCTGCGGCGAAAGTAGTCGACCTTGAGCATGCTGATTTCTTCCCAGCGACTACGCACCACCCGGAACATCGTTTTATATTCTATCCCATCGCTGCGCAAAGTGATACGGGTATTCGCCAGGCTCAGCATCATCAGGCCGCTGAAGATGCCGGTAAACGTTCCGGCGAGGTCTTGCACCAGAAAAAGTTTGCCATCAATGCCATAGAGCAGACTGTTGACGATGAGATAGATGATATACAATCCGGCAATCGTCAGCGGGACGCCGCCCAGAATGCCCAGGATGATGCGCTGATACAGTTGATAGCGATAGACGCCCAGCACATGCCCTTGCAGGATGGACTGGCTGGGCTGCTCGCGTGGCGGGGCGTAGGGGTCAACGGTAATCCAGCGCCAGATGCCGCGCAGGGCGGGGAAGGTGGCGCGCTTGATGCCGCGGGCGACAAACACGGTCAGAATTTGGATGGTGCGCCCCAGCCCTTTGAGCAGCCTGCCGGTCTGCCGCAGTGCCGCCTGCCCGCCAGATGCGGCGCTGGCCCGGCGTCCACGCCGCTTTTCGGCTCTGGCGAAGGCGGCTTTGCTTTCGGCCCACTGGTCTGCTCGCGGGCGCGGGGGAAAGTAGAAATCGGTGCGCTCGATGTCTGGCTCCGGTTCGGGCGCTGGGGCCAGCGGCTCGACCTCTTCTGAGATGACCGTGACCGTCGTTTCGACGATGTTCGGGTCGGGTTCTGGGGGCTGCTGCTCGGCAATCAACGGCTCTTCGACCGGCGCGGACGCTTCCACCTCGTCCACAACTGGTGTGGAGGGTTTGCGTCGGCGCGTGCGTGCGCGGGGTTCCGTGGTCATCTCCGCCCGTCCTCGCTTCCAGAAGTCTTCCACCTGACATACAGGCCATGACGATTGTACCATGCTGGCAGTCGAAAGACTAGCCTTCTAGCCGAGATGGGCCATGCAGCGCGCAAGCTGTTGTCTGGCCCGCAGTGTGGGCAGATCACCAGAGCGTGGCAGACACCCTTGACAAACAGTATTAGGTAATGCTAATATCCGACTAGTTTAGTACAGTATTAGCCCATCCTCATACCAACCTCGCTCTATCTGAGACATTGCGTAGTGCGCTGAAGGAGTCAATATGGCGAGTGAAGTCACCCGTCAGCCATCCCCTCGACGTTCCTCCCTGCTTATTGCCGGTCTGGTGCTCGGCGCGTTATTGGTCGCTGCCCTGTTGGTCTGGCAAGGCGTCACTGCCGCCGGAACGCCTGATCCTACTCTGCCTCATACCAGCCCCACCGTGGCTGTGCTGGATATTGGTGTGCTGGTCTTCCGTGAAGGCTTGGAGTGCGTGCTGGTGCTTTCGGCCATCACCGCTGGGCTGATGGGGTCGAATCAATCGTATCGGCGGCCCATTGGCCTGGGCGCGGCGGTGGGCTTCGTCGCCACGCTCATTACCTGGTTTGTTGCCGTCACCATTGTCGATAGCCTGCTCAACAACGTTTCGGCGCTGGCCCTTCAGGCATGGACCGGCCTGCTGGCTATCGTGGTGTTGCTCATCGTTATGAACTGGTTCTTCCACAAGGTCTATTGGACCGGCTGGATTTCTTTCCACAATCGCCGCAAGCGCAGCCTGCTGCAAGAGGCGGGCGCGCCGGGGGCATCGCGGTCGCGGCTGCTGTTGGGGCTGGGGCTGCTGGGGTTTGCCTCGTTCTATCGCGAGGGTTTCGAGGTCGTGCTCTTCCTGCAAAGCTATCGCTTGCAGGTGGGCGGGCTGGTCGTGCTCTATGGCGCGCTGCTTGGGGCGATCTTCAGCGGCATCGTCGCGGTGCTCACGTTCGTGGGGCATCATCACCTGCCGTATAAAAAGATGCTGATCTTGACCGGCATCCTGCTGGCAATGGTGCTGTTCATCATGGTGGGCGAGCAAGTCTTTGAGATGCAGCAGGCGGGCTGGCTTGGCACAACGACGATTGGCTGGCTCACCTGGCTGCCCGGTTGGGCGGGCACATGGCTCTCCGTCTTCCCCAGCGTAGAGACGCTGGTGGGCCAGGCGCTGGCGGTGCTGTTGGTGCTGGGCTGCTATGGCCTGGCGCGTTATCAGGCCGTTTCGCTGCCCAGGCAGCGCGGGCAGCAGCCCTTTGAACTGCGCGAAGCCCCGCCGATGGAGGATAGCGCGTCGCTCACGCCCGTGTAAGCGGTCAACGTTTCCATCTGCATGTGTCGCTGGCGGGTGCAGTTATCCAACGTGATGGCCGCACCCGGCAGCATCCTATCGCGGCAAATCTTGACAGCGCGGCGGGCGCATGCTATGCTAGAGTTTGCAATGAATAAACAATCATTCATTTTTCCCCTACCATGGAAGGCGTTAATTCTGACGAGCCTTCTGGCCGCATAAGCCCGGCGCGTTCGCTTATGCGGCAGAACGCGGCGCCAACCATCATGTCCCTGCTTGCAGCCCTGGCTGCGTGAGCAGGCGCCGCCTGGTGGAATCGGCCAGCCGTGTTTTTCCTTCGCCTTACGTCCTCCCCTCTCTGCGTCCCCGCCGGGCTCTTTCCTCTGGCATGCTGTTTTCTTGCCTTTATGAAAGAGAGTACCTGGCACCATGCGGTTATCTACTGAACCTCCCGAAGCGCCTGCTGCGTCCCGGCCTGTGCCACTCTGGCGCAACCGCGATTATCTGCTGCTCTTCAGCGGGCAGATGGTCTCCAATGCTGGTTCGCAGGTGTCGCTGCTGGCCTTTCCGCTGCTGGTCCTGTTCCTGACGCATTCGCCCGCCCAGGCGGGCGTGATTGGCGCGCTGCGCGGCCTGCCTTATTTCTTGCTGGGGCTGCCTGCGGGGGCGCTGGTGGACCGCTGGGACCGCAAGCGTGTTATGCTGCTGTGCGACAGCGGGCGCGCTCTGGCGCTGGGCAGCGTTCCGCTGGCCTACGCGCTGGGCGTCTTGACCATCGGCCAATTATATGCCGTCTCGCTGATCGAAGGAACGCTGTATATCTTCTTCAGCCTGGCCGAGACGGCCAGCCTGCCGCGCGTGGTGGCGAAAGAGCAGCTTACCGAGGCGTTGGCGCAAGATCAGGCCAGCTTTGCCATCTCGGAATTGTGCGGCCCGGCGCTGGCTGGCATCCTCTATGGCATCGGGCGTGTCGTGCCCTTTCTGATCGACGCGCTCTCCTATGTCGTTTCGGTGATCTCGCTGTTCTGTATCAAACGAGCCTTTCAAGAGGAGCGCGCGACGCCTCCTGGCAGCCTGCGCGCCGAGATTGCCGAGGGGCTGCGCTGGCTCTGGCGGCAGCCGCTGATTCGTTTCCTGGCATTCCTGGTTGGAGGGTTGAACCTGACCGGCGTGGGTTATCCTCTCATCATCATTGTACTGGCGCAAGGTCAGCACGCCGATGCGTTTGCCATCGGTCTGATTCTGGCGTGCGCGGGTGTGGGCAATGTGCTGGGCACGCTCGTCACCGGCCCCATTCAGCGGCGTGTGCCGTTCGCCTGGCTGGTGATTCTGATGACCTGGGCGCTGGCGCTGACCTGGCCGCTTTTTGTCTTTGCGCCCGACCCGCTGACGCTGGGCATTGTGACGTTTCTCTGCATGCTGCCTGTGCCGGTCTTGATGGTGGCGCAGTTCAGCTATCGCATGGCGCTGATCCCCGATCATTTGCAGGGGCGGGTCAACAGCGTGTTCCGCCTGGTGGTCTGGGGCTGCCAGCCGCTGGGCCTGGCGCTGACGGGCGCGCTGCTTCAGGCATTTGGGCCGGTTGCCACGGTCTGGATACTCTTTGTGCCGCAGGTGGCGCTGAGCGTCATCACCATGTTCACTTCGTCTGTGTACCACGCGCCCGATTAGAAGGGCTAACATAGAATAATGGACGTTGAATGGGTTCAAGAAGAAAGGCCACACTGTATGATACCGTCGCTTCCGTTCGCGGCCAGTGAGTTTCCAGAGGAGGTTGCCGCTGTGCTGGGAACTGTCCAGCGGCTGCGCTATCCACCTCAGGGAGATACCTCAGCGCTTGCCATCGTGGAGGGCACCGGTGGCCTGTATGCCGTGAAGCGTTCACGTGGGGAGCGCTTCAGCGGCTGGCTCAGACAGGAATATCAGGCGCTGTGTGCGTTGGCTCAGACGCCACTGCCGACACCCCAGCCCTACGCTTTTGTGCAGCGCGAGGAACCTGGCGCGCTTGAATCCTGGCTGGTCATGGAATACCTACCTGGCGAGACGCTTCTGGCTGCCATCAAGCAAGAAACAGATGGAGCAGCGCGCCAAAATCTGCTGAGAGCTTTCGGAGCCGTCCTTGCGGCTATCCACAGCACGCCCATTCCGCCAGCGCTGCAAGGTGATGGCAGACCATGGCTAGACACGATGCTGGAGCGCGCTGAATACGCTCTGCTGCATTATCCGGTGGATGGGAACGCGGCGCTGCTTGAAGTGCTCAAACAACGCCGCCCGCAGCCTGTTCCGCCAACGCTCATTCATGGCGACTTTACAGTTGACAATGTGCTGGTGGCGGCAGGGAAGGTGACGGGCATCATCGACTGGGCGGGCGCTGGGCCAGGCGACCCGCGCTATGACCTGACTTTAGCTATTCGCCCACAGCCCAAGGGACTCTTTCAGGAGCCGTCGGACCAGCGCGCCTTCTTTGAAGGCTATGGGCTGGCCGACTTGAGCGAATCTGAGTTTGACTATTTTGAGAGGCTTTATGAGTTCTTTTGACCTAAATACGCTCAATCTTCCGGCTGGCGTGACCATCCGCGCCTGGCAAGAGGACGATTTTCCGGCAGTGCAGCGCCTTTCGTCGGCAGAGGGCTGGCCGACCCCATCCGAACGGCCCGCTGAAGCGCTGGCGGCCTGGCGTCGGTCCTGGCCTGCGCTGGTCGTGGTGGCGGACCAGGAGGTGATTGGCTTCTGCCGCGCCTTGAGCGATGGAGCAGTTACGACCTACATTGCGGAACTGCTGGTTGCGCCAAGCTGGCAAGGGCAGGGCATTGGTTCTGCTTTGCTGGAAGCGAACCAGCAACTTGCGCCGGGTTCCCGCCTGGACCTGCTGGCTCTTGAGACGAGCCAGTCCTTCTACGCGCAGATCGGGTTTCGACCATTTTATGGGTTTCGCCTCAGTTGGGGGGAACGCGAGGCGAAGCACCCATAGAGACGAAGAAAGAAGAAAGAGGAGCTTGCGTTATGGATATCTCGATGCGCCCGCTTGCCGGGCCACGCGATCTTCAGCGTATCTATGACTTTACCCAGGCGTTTGCCGCCGACGCCTTTCACATGGTTGATCTGCCCTATCGGCTCTGCACGCCATCGGCGCAGGAGCCGGAAAACGCCCGGCTCTGGGAAGACGAGCAGGGGCATCTGCGCGGCTTCGCCATCGTGCAGCTTCCCTGGCTGACGGTGGATTACGTCATCCATCCGGCGGCCCGCGCTGCCGGTCTGGAGGAAACGATGCTGGCCTGGATGCTGGAGCGTTGGCCGCAGGTCATGGCCGAGCACAAGCTGAGCTATAGCCTATTTCTGGAGGTGCGCGAAGACCAGACGGCACGGCTCGCGCTGCTGGAGCGGCTGGGTTTCGTGCGCGACGACTGGCATACGCTGCATATGAGCCAGCCGCTGCACGGCCCTCTTCCAGCCGCTCAGCCGCTGGAAGGCTTTACCATCCGCCCGCTGGCTGGTGAAGATGAAGTGGCAGGCTATGTGGCGCTGCATCGTGCCGCCTTTGGCTCGAACAATATGACGGTGGACTGGCGAGCGCGCACGCTGGAAGCGCCGCAGTACATCCCATCGCTTGATCTGGTGGCTGCGGCTGCTGATGGGTCGCTGGCGGCGCTTTGTGTCGGCTGGCTGAGCCAGCGCAGCCACGATGAAAACGGCGGCAACACCGGTCAGGTCGAGCCGATAGGCGTGCGCCCCGACCTTCAGCAGCGCGGTCTGGGCCGGGCCATGCTGTTAGAGGGACTGCGGCGCTTGCGGGCGCATGGCGCGACGACCGCTTTGATTGACAGCGACGGCGAAAATGACCCCGCGCATAGCTTATATACATCGGTGGGTTTTCGTGTAGCCAACACGGTCAGGAAGTACCGCAAGGATTTCTAGGCGGCTGGCTCATCTTCTGGCACGCGGATGGGGCCGAGGAGAAACTGATGCCACTCGGCGGTCATGATGCCTGAGGTCACCGCCGGGTCCCGTTCCATGATCTGGCGCATCTCTTCGGCTGACTCGGCCTCGATGAGTCCCATACCAAACGCGCCATCCAGGCACGGGCCGGAAAGAATCAGCTTCTTTTCGGCCCGAAGCTGGCCCTGATAGGCTACGTGGGCCTGCATGGCGGCGCTTTCTTCAGGTGTCATGTTTTCTCGGGTAAAGTCGGGGCGAGGAGAGCGAATCAACACCACGAATACGGGGCGACGTGCCATGAGAGGTTTCCTTTCTTAAACGTTCCCTAGTTCTTTCAGGCGCTGAAGGCGGGCAGGCTCGTTTTCCGGGAGCCAGAGGTCTTGAGAGAGTTCGTGATACGCGCGGGCAAAGTGCCCACGGGCTGCGGATGCCTGCCCCAGTGCCAGCAAGCACTCGCCCAGTTCTTCATTGATGTAGCCGTCACTTTCGCCGCTCTGCTCAATCTCCTGAAGCAGTTCGCGCTGCGTGGCAAGCGCCGTCTCGGTCTGACCCAGCGAGCGCTGCGCGCGGGCCACAACCCAGCGGGCGATTCTGATCTCTCGCCGGTCCCCTTCGGCTCGTCTGACGGCGAGCGCCTTTTGGAAGTATGCCAACGCCTGGGCATAATCGCCCGCGTCGTGATAGGTCCAGCCGATATTATTATACAAGGAGGCCAGCCATGTCTTAGCGTGGGCGTCGGTGGTGCGCTCTGTGAGGGCCAGCGCCTTGAGGTTCCAGGCAAGCTGCTGCTCTGGCGTCTCAACGATAGCCATCATATGGGCGGCATCGATGGCGTGAAAATCCTCCTGGGCCGCGTTGGCCTGTTCCCAGGCGGCCAGAAAGAGCGGTTTGGCCTGGTCAGGGTGCTTGGAGGAGTTGAAGACCCGGCCACGTTCCAGCAAATATCTGACCCTGGCGCGTGTCATCTCGTCGGCCAGCAGCGCCAGCGCTCGGTCCAGCGTCTGGTGCGCGTCAGCGAATTTGCGCTGCAAGCCTTCGGTGCGGGCAATCTGTGTCAGCAGTTGGACCAGATAGGCGCGGTCCTCGCCCTGTTCGGCCAGCGGCAGCAGAGCGCGAAAATGCGCTTCGGTTTCGCCGGGTTTGTTGTAATCCCAGAGGTCATCGAAATTGGGAAGCTCTGTTGACATGGATGGCCTGGCCTCGCTTTCACGTTTTGTGAAAGTGTTCTGTGCGCCCGCCTCATTTGTGGAAATCCCAGAGCGCGAGGGAGGGCATTATTTCCCGTTGGACCCTGGCGGGCGTCCAAGGAAGCGGAGCATCAGCTTTTCCAGGTCGTCTAGCTCGAACGGTTTGGGCAGGATGGCGTCGGCCCCGGCATTCTTCATGCGGCGTAAGCCAGCCGCCGAAAGCAGGATGGTATAGGGTGGAGCGTGATTGTCCGAAACGGCGTCGGCGTGCAGCGCGCTGATGAGTTCATCGCCATCGAGATAGGGCATCATCAGGTCGGTGATGACGAGCGTCGGATGGCGCGCTCGCGCGAGTTCCAGCGCTTGTCGACCATTGTTGGCAACCAGGGGAATATATCCGTTATCTTCCACCAGGAAGGCGATCGCTTCGGCTATGGGTTCTTCGTCCTCGGCAATGAGGACCAGAAATGGGTTCTGGTTGTTCGCCTGGGCGTTTTGAGATGCGGCTGTCGTTATGCCGCGCTTGCTCTGCTGCCCGCTTTCAGCATCTGTTTCGGCCCCACTCACGATTACTCCTCCGGGGGATTGGCGCCAGCGTCGGGGCTATCTTCCTGGTCAGGTGGGCGAGGTTCGCGCCTGTGTTGTGCCTGCTGGCTTCGGGACGATGTGGCTCGTGGTGTCTTTGAGCGGCGTCTTCCTTGGCTCTGCTTGCCGAGAGCAGGAGGCGTTGGGCTATTTCTGATATCCTCGTGTACGATGATGCCTTCAGGTGTCTGGATGCTGAACTCGCGCTCGATGGTGGCATCGTGCGCTGAAAAACGCATTTTCTGGACAAACAACACCCGGCGCAGTTGGCCCTGCTGGTCATCCTGGCGCAGGACCAGCATATTTTCTGCCAAGATTGCCACGGGTTGAGACGAAAAATCGAGTATGCCGCTCCCGGTTGGAATCTCGCGGATAAAGAGCGCAGTCACATTGCGTCGATGCAAAGCTTCCACCAGGGCCGCCATATAATTTTCTACACGCCTGGGATCGCCGCTTTCCACGGCTGCGCGCTCCAACTCTGTAATACTATCGACGATCAGACGTTTTGCGTTCGTACGATCAAGAACTGCGAGCAATTCACTTGCCAATGTATCAGCGTTCAGTTCCACTGGCGGCCAGCGGAGTAAGGTGAGCGCGCCCTCGGGCGCCAGGGCAGCCCGCAGTTCCTGCCCCAGCGCAAAGGGATTGGTCTTCAGCAGCAGTTGGCGATAACTTTCGCGGAATCCTAGAAAAATGGTTGGCTCGCCCCGGCGTACCCCTTCCAGAGCGAAATGCAGCCCCAGGAAGGTCTTCCCCGTTCCCAGGCTGCCCATGATCAGCGTATTGGTGCCCGGCGTCAATCCACCGCCCAGCAGGCTATCCAGCACTGGCAGGCCAAAAGGCACTCTGGCACCCGGTTCGCCCAGTGCCACTGCCAGGTCTTCAATGACTTCGCTCAGCGAGTCGGGCTGGGGATCATAATCCGTCTGGTTGATTCTCGATTCCAGGCGGGGATAGACGATGATGCCCGCGTGGCCGAGCGACAGCCCGTGCAGCCCGGCCAGCGGCGCGGCTCCGCGCATTTTGATAATTTCCACCCTGCGCCGCTGACGCACGCCCACCAGGTCGAAGTGCAGGCCGATAATGACATCGGCGGTGGTGGCTTCCGGGAAGAAGGCCGGGTCGCGCGCGTCGGCTTCGCTGGTGATGATGGTTGTCGCGCCCAGGATGCTGAGGGTGGTGCCCACATCATAGAGGAACTGGCGGGCCGCCTGCGGGTCCATGTCTGCGCCGCGCACGCCGCGAAAGCCGTCGAGCACGACAAAGCTGGCCTGCGCGCGGCGGGTTGCTGCCACTATCTCCGCGCCGGTGGCTTGCAGCCCGCCGGAGAGGAATTGTTGCAGGCTGAGGAACTGAATGCCGTCGCCAACGAGTTCATCAGTATAGAAGTCAAACGCCCGCAAATGCGCGAGCAGCTTGCTGGTCGGCTCGGAAAGCGCTGCCAGCACCATGGCGCGTTGCCCAGCCTGTGCGGCGGCAAAGGCCATCTGGTTTGCCAGCGTGGTTTTGCCGCTGCCCGGCGGCCCCACGATGATGACCAGCGCGCCACGGGGCAGCCCACCGCCCAGCACCTGATCCAGATTAGGTATGCCGGTTGGCTCGATGGGCCGGTTCGTGCTGAACTGGTTTTCAAAGGCTGCGTCTGACTCCTGCTTGCTCACCTGTGCACCCCTTCCATATGCTCACCCTTGTCTTTGCCGGGTGGCAACAGAGGCATTTGATTGCAAGTGTGAGGGCGTGTTCCCGGATATGCTCTGTGGCGCGCTGCTGCACAGAGCCAGCTATCAGCAGGGCGTCTGTCTCGAAAAGCAGTTTTGCTCCTGGTTGGATGTATCCCAATGTATCATGTCGCGCGACTGATGACAAGTGGCATAGTCCTATTCGTTCTGCCGTGGCCCTTTTCTCGGCTGTCCGACTGGGCTATACTATTGGGGCGAATGAGACGCTGCTGAAGGGCTGCGCGCAGCCCTCTGAATGCCTCATGGCTGCAAGAAACGGCGCAATCTGGACAACTAGAACGTCTTTCTTCATAAGGTCTGGTTTACGAGGGGAACCCTCAGCGGTTTTTGTGCGGATATATGAGGAGCTTGCTTATGAAACGGTTCTCCAACAGCGCTGTGACGGAGCGCTACTGGGGAGGATATGCGCGGCTGGGCGCGGGGTGGGTGCTGGTGAGCGTGCTGGCACTGCTGGTGCTGGCGGCATGCGACCAGAATCCCCCGCCCAAAGCCGATTTTGGCGATCAGAAGAATCATATTCACGCCATGGTGGCTCTGCCGGGGCATCCTGGGCAAGTGCTGCTGGCGACCCATTACGGACTGTTTCGCACCACCGATAACGGCGCGACCTGGAAAAAGGTGCTGGGCGGCTCCGGCGAGCTTGCCCAGGGCTTGATGGACCAATATCTGACTGTCAGCCCGCTCAATCCGGAGCGCGTCTATGTGGAGGCGATTACCTTTCCCGATTTGCCCAAAAGTTCGGGCGTGCCCGGCATCTATACCTCGACGGATGGAGGCGCGACCTGGAGGCTGATGACGGCGCTTTCCAGCCTGCCTTCGCCAGGCGTCTACTATATGGCGGCGGGCGTGCAAAGCGCGCAGCAGTTGTATGTGTATATGCAGGGGCTTCAGTCCAACGGCCTGTATGAAACGCCAGATGCGGGCACGCATTGGCAGCCGCTGGGCGCGCTGGCCGATACCGGTTCGCTCTCGTTGGGCATGCTGGTCGACCCGACCAAGGCCGGACATATTTTTGAGTACAGCGAGGCGGGCCTGTTTGAAAGCGCCGATAACGGCGCGCATTGGAAAGCCGCCAATGGCATCAAGGATGGCATCTCGCGGGCGCTGTTGAATGGATCGATGATTTACGCCAGCGGCGATGATGGCACGTTCGTCTCGCAGGACGACGGCGCGCATTTCAGCCTGACGGGGCCAAATCTGACCTTCCAGTTTATGTCGAGCAGCCCCACGGCCTCGAACGCCGCCTTTGGCTTGAGCGGTTCGACGATGTACGCGACGACGGATGGCGGCCAGCACTGGCAAGAGGTGAAGATTCCGGCCAGCCGCCTCTTTTTTGCCGCCCTGCAAGTTGCGCCGGGCAATAGCAAAGAGGTCTATCTGGGCAATTCGTACCCAGTGGTGGTGTACGCAAGCTCCGATGACGGCCAGCACTGGTCGCAGATTGCGCCTTGAGAGTCTGGAAAACCATGAGCATGAGCAAAAAATGTCGTCGTCCCGTCCAGGCGATTAAAATCGCAGCTAAGGGCCTGCGGCCACCAAGTCCCTCTTCAGGGACTCCCCGCCCCCGTGGGCGCAGCGTTGTCGGCCAGAAAGTAACCGCCAGGCGTGCCAGGGTTGGGGGAACCCGCGCAGGCGGGTTTGGTGGCCGTAGGCCCCTAGGCGCGGTTTCAACCGCCAGACCTTTCGCCCGTATGCTGCTGGCGCTGGCGCTTGGGCCGCTCCTGGCGCTGGCGTTCTTTGCGGCAGGTGGCACGCCCACGGCCCGCGCCGATGGCGGCGCGCCCAATCTGGTGTATGTTTCTGGGACGCCAGCGGGCGTTTCAGTGATTGATATTGCCAGCCAGCAGGTCACCGGGACCATCTCGGTCGGTGGCGATCCGCGCGGTATGGTGCTCAGCACCGACAGCCGCTTCCTCTATGTAGCGCAGGCCGGGAAGAACAGCGTGTCTGTGATCGATACGCTTGCCAAGCAGGTCATCCATACCTACCCTGTTGGCGCGGGGCCGCAGTCGTTGACGCTCGATCTGGTTGACCCCAGCCATCTCTGGGTTGCCAACAGCGGCGGCGATACTCTCACCGTGCTCAACCCCGACACCGGCAAGACGCTGGCAACCGTGCCGGTGGGGCTGCATCCGGTGAGCGTGAATATCGCTGGCCCGACCAGCGGCATCAACGAAACGGACGGCACCAGCGAGGTGCTGGTGGCGAACCAGGATACCTCTAGCCTGACGGTGATTGGCTCGGAAAGTTTCCAGCCGATAGCGACGGTGCCGCTGCCGAATGGCGACAATCCCCTCTGGGTGACGGTTCCGGCGTTTGGTGGCACAGCCTATGTCTCGACGAAGCAGGGCCATATCTACGGCTTCACGTTGGCAAGCCATCACTTCTTTGGGCCGCTCTTCACCGGCCAGGCCCTGCATGGCATGGATTACGACGCCATCACCGGCGAGGTCTACGCGCCCGATAGCCTGACGAATCAGGTCAACATCCTGCAACCGGTGGCAACCGGCCAGAACGCACCCACCAGATGGCCGAGTGAGCCGCTGCGCACGCTGCCGGTGAGCGGCGGGCCGTCCTATGTGGCGATCACCAGCGACGGCTCGCTGGGCATCGTCGGCCAGCAGGCCAGCGGCGATGTGACGTTTCTGCAAGTGCCATCCCCGCGTAAAGTGCTGGGGACGATTCATGTCGGCGGCGCGCCGCAGTTTGTGCTGGCTGGTCCATTTCCGCCGCTGGTCAATCGCCAGAGCGCGCAAATCATTCTGATCGTCATCTATGTGGCGGCAGGCGTGCTGCTGGTTGGCGGCATCGTCTGGCTGGTCTGGTGGATGCGTAAGCAGGAGCGGCGCATTCGGGAACTGCACGCGATGGAAGACGCTGAACTGGAGCGCGAACTGCTGGCCGCGCAGGCCATGAACGCGCTGGAAGCGCACGATGAAGCTGCGCAGGAGAACGGAGCGCATGCCGCTGCTGAGTCGGACGAGCAGAATGGCGCTGCTGAGCCGTCCGATGGCGGGCCGGACGCGCTGCCCCGCCGCAACCCGACAAGCCGACCGAAGATTGGGCCGAGAAATCAGCGCAGGCGCAAGACTCAAGACGGATGAACAGGCGAGGACACGCCCGTCTGGCTGTTACCGCTTGCCGCGCAATCCGTTGACACCATAGGTGCTCTTTTTCGCCTCGCTGGCGTCTTGCCAGGGCAAGGGAGCCAGAGCTTCGCCAGGAAGGAACAGCATCTATGATTATTTATGGGTACAAGACGGCAAGCACCGTAATGGGCAGTTTCCAGCAGCAGTGCCCCGTGTGCAGGCGGACGACGGTGCAATCGGTGGTGCGCACTCGTCGATGGGCAACATTGTTCTGGGTCAAGATTTTTCCCATCTCGACCAAAACCATCGTGCGCTGCAACGTCTGCGGCAATCAGGTGAAGGTTGATAACGCGCAGGCGGATGCCTGGTTCCCCAAAACGCCCGCGGGCACGCCCCAGCAGCCTGTGGGAAGATAGCGCGGCCAGCCCGCAGGCGCCAGCCCATGAACGAGAAGGAGGCAACCTCTGCGCAGAGGTTGCCTCCTTCTCGTTCACCTATGTATCGCTGCTGAGCGTGGCGGCGCGTCTGTGCCGGAAGGCATCGACTGACCAGACGCCGGGAACGATGTTCAGGTGGATGGCGAGCAGCAGCAAGAGCGCGTCGCGGGCAATGGTTCCCAGGCTCACGGTGTCGCGGAAGGCGCTCAGTCCCAGCGTGTTGCCGAAACAGCCGCAGTCGAGCGTAAGACCCTTCGCCAGCGCCCAGGCCATGACCCCGATAAAGATCACCAGCAGCGCGCCCGCTGCGACGGCGGCCCAGCGCTGCATCAGCCCCACCAGCAGATAGACGCCGAGCAAGATTTCCAGCAAAGGCAGCGCGATTGACATGGGCTGCGCCAGCGCGGCGGGCACGATCTGATAGGCGCTGATCTCGCCCGCGAAGCTCTGCATATCCAGCGCTTTGCTGACGCCAGCCACCAGGAAGACGCCGCCCAGCACCACCCGCGAGACGAGCGTGGGATATGGCCCGCGCACAAAGCTCCAGGCTGTCTTCCAGCCAGGCCAGCGCGCTGGCGCTGAAGGAACGGGCTGTGTCACGTCGCAGCCCGGCTCACTGGCTGAGCGCGGCATTGACTTGCTGTTGGAGGCTGGCATAGCTGATTTCACCATTTCCGGCATATGTGATGACGCCCTGCTTATTCACGACGTAAATCGTCGGAAACGCCTGCACGCCATAGGTGTTGGCCGCGTGGAGGCTGGGGTCGAAGAGCGCGGGATAGTTCAGGCCAAAGGTGCTGGAAAACCACTGCACGTCGCTCATCGAGATGGGCGACTGGTCGCCAGACTCGTAGTTGCGCCCATAAGCGGACGCGCTGACGCTGAGCACCTGCACGCCTTTGGAGCCATCTGCCTGCTGAAGCTGCTTCAGCACGGCTGTCTCGTTCTGGCAGTGCGGGCACCAGGGCGCGAAAAATTCCAGCACCACGACCTTCTGGCCTTTGTACTGCGTCAGGCTATAGCTCTTGCCGTCGGCTGCCGGGAGCGAGGCAATGGCCGGGGCAGGCGTGCCCACGGCCAGCAGCCCCGTCGAGGTGGACGATGAGCCGGTTGGGTTGCCCCGGCTGGCGATGATGGCAAAGACGATGATGCCGATGACCAGCGCGCCGGTCACGATGGCAAACCAGCTTCCGGTGGAAAGATGCATCAATCGCTGGCCGAAGGTCTGCCGACGACGCCGACGCGGACTGCGCGCGGGCGTCTGGTGTTCGGGTGAGGGTTCGCTCTGGCTGGCAGGAAACTGCCGGTGTGGTGTCGCTGCTTGCCTGGAAGTTGGGACGTTCGAGGAGGGTCGCCGTTTGGGTGGGGTTGGGGTTTTCTTTGTAGCCATAAAGGGTTGCCTGTTATTCTGTGTGCGTTGTGCTTACATCTATCCTGATGTTGTATTTGTCCAGTTCTATCTGTCCTATACAGTGCGACGGCTGTTCGGGGGCATTTGCAACATGCCCATATGACAGTATATGCTCTCTATGAGCTACCCAGCTAGCCTGGCTACGGTGGCAGCCCAGAAAGGAACCTGCATGCTCTCACGTTACCTATGCGCTGTTGCTACGCTGCTTTGCTTGCTGGTGCTCGCATCGTGCGGCGGAGTGCCCGCGCCGCAGGGAGGCAGCGCCACCAGCACGCCCACCCTGTCGCCGACGGCCAACGTCTCGCCCACGCCGACGCTCATTCCCACACCGATTCGTTATGCCTCGCGCGTGCTCTGGCGCGGCGCTGGGCATCCCGATGATCTGACCTTCGACCCGCAGGGGCGTTTGCTCTTCACCGATGAAAAGAGCGGCACCATCAGCCGCCTGAACGCCGATGGCACGGTGACGGTGCTGGCGCGTGGCCTGCCCGGCCCGGAGGGATTGGTCAGCCTGCCCAATGGCACGCTGATTTTTTCCGAACAGCCGCCAAATCAGATTGCCGAGTTCGCGCCGGGTGCATCCACGCCGACGCTGCTGCGCAAGCTGCCGGGCACGCCCAGCGGCGCAAGCTGCAAAGATGGCGTGGATAACATCGGGCTGGACCCGACGACCAATACCCTGATTGTCCCAGACAGCCCAACCGGCAATGTCTATCGTATGAGCCTGGATGGCAAGTCATTCACGCTGCTGACCTCTGGCATTGTGCGTCCGGTGGGGGCGTTTGTGGACGCGCAGGGGATGATCTACATTAGTGATGAGTGCGGCGCTGCCGTCTGGCGCGTGACGCCCGCTGGCGCGAAGACGCGCATCGGCGGCGTGAAAATGCCCGATGATGTCGTCTTTGACCCACAGGGCAATCTACTGGTGATCGATCTGGACCCGACGGTCCACGCGCTGATTCGCCTGAACCCAACCACAGGCCAGACAGAGACGCTGGATAGCAAAGACTTTGTTGAGCCGCAGGGGTTGGCGATTGACCGGCAGGGCAACGTGTTTGTCTCCGATGATATTGCCGATGTCATTGTCGAGTTTACCCCCATATAAGTTCCTATGCTGCTCTGACATGACAGAAGGGATAAGTATTTGATGCCTGGTGTAGAAGATGCTATTCTGCTGGCGGCGCAGGCGCATCGCGGGCAGGTGGATAAAGTTGGGCAGCCCTATATCCTTCACCTGCTGCGGGTGATGCTGCGCGTGGAGGGCGAAGCGGCGCAGATCGTTGGCGTGCTGCATGATCTTGTGGAAGATACGCGCTATGGTTTCGATGACTTGCGCGCGCTGGGCTACAGCGAGGAGATTGTGCAGGCGTTGGATTGCCTGACCCATCAGCCCGACGAAAGCTATGAGCAGTTTGTCGAGCGCGCCAGCGCCAATCCGCTGGCGCGGCGGGTGAAACGCGCCGATCTCGAAGATAATCTGGATGTACACCGTCTTCCGGTGGTGAGCGAAAAAGACCGCGAGCGCTTGAACCGCTATATCGCTGCCTGGCGGCGTCTTCAAGCGTTGGATGCCTGATAGATGAAGGAGCAGTTTGTTTATGTTCAAGACCTCTCTTGTCACGAAGCGCCTGATCTGGGCTGGGGCGTGTGCCTCGCTGCTCCTCCTGATAGGCTGCGCCAAAAGTGTGCCGCCAGCGCAGCCGGTATTTATCACACCCATCACGTTGACGCCTGGCGCGACAATGACGCCAACACCCGTGACTGCCGCTGATTGGCCGATGTATCACGCGAACCCCGCGCGCACCGGCTATGTGGCCGACGTGCCCGACCCGCAGCGGTTGACAAACCTCTGGAAGCAGCCGCTAGACGGAGCCGTCTACGCGGAGCCGCTGGTGATTGGCGGCGTGGTGATCGTGGCAACGGAAAACGATTCGCTCTACGCCCTCGATGCGCGCAGCGGCCATACACTCTGGCGTACCAATGTGGGCAAGCCGGTGCCGCTTTCTGATCTGCCGTGCGGCGATATTGACCCGCTGGGCATCACCGGCACGCCGGTCTATGATCCGGCAACGGGCCTGGTCTTCGCCGTGGCGGAAATTCAGGGGCCAGCCCATATGCTGGTTGGCCTGGATGTGAAAACAGGCCAGGTGAAAGTTCGCCGCCTGGTGGACGCGCCCGGCTCCGACCCGCGAGCGCATCAGGAACGAGCAGCCCTGGCGCTCTATCAGGGCCGCGTCTATATCGCCTATGGCGGGCTGGATGGCGATTGCAGCGATTATATCGGCAAGGTAGTCGCCGCCAGCACCGATGGCACCGGAAGCCTGCTGGTCTATCAGGTGCCGACGCCGCGCGAGGGCGGCATCTGGGCAACGCCCGGGCCGGTGATGGATAGCCAGGGCAACCTCTACGTTTCGGTGGGCAACGGCGCTGTCACCAGTGGCACCTGGGACCGCAGCGATTCGGTCTTGAAGCTCTCCCCAACCCTCAAGTTGGAAGATGCCTTTGCGCCCACAAGCTGGGCGAGCGATAACGCCGGAGACGCCGATCTCGGCTCGATGGCTCCGGTGCTGCTGCCCAATGGGTTGATCTATGCTGATGGCAAATCGAGCAATGGCTACCTCCTGCAAGCCGCTCACCTGGGCGGTGTCGGCGGGCAACTTCAGGCGATTCAGGCGTGCGCGTCTTTCGGCGGGGCAGCCGTCAGTGGTTCGTCACTCTTCATTCCCTGCACCAGCGGCGTCATGCAGTTGAACATTTCCGGGCAAAGGGTCAGCAAGGGCTGGCAGGCCCCCGGGCAGATTAGCGGCTCTCCCATCATCGGCGGGCAGACCCTCTATAGCCTGGACTCCGGTGGTGGGACGCTGTACGCGCTGAACACGGCCACCGGGCAGGTGCGCGCGCAAGTTTCTGTCGGCCAGACCTCGCGCTTTGCGACGCCCACGCTCTACCAGACGACGGTGTTTGTCGGCACGATGACCGGCGTGGTCGCTGTGAGCATCGCGTGAAACGCAGCGTTCAGGCTCAGAGAAAGACAGCCAGGCCAGGCGATATCAGGGTTTGAGTGCAACGCTAACAATGGCCCAGGTGGAAGGATAAGCAATCGAGAAGTTTGGGATACAGCCGCCTTGTTGGACGAGCGCAGCCTCGGTATAAAATCGCTCTGCCGACTTGGCATCATCGCCTTGCTGTTGGTCTGACGTAGCGGGGTACAGCAGCGTATAATCTTGCCCTGCTGATATGCTGTCAGAGTAGGGGTTATTATCCTGAGGCCCGCTGTCAACGCCAACAGCAAAGCATATCTCGTTGCCCTCCGAGGCGGTGAGCTGCTTTCCGGCTTTGAGCGTTTTGGTCGCCTGATCATTTGAGGTGTTGGTATCTGCATCATCCCTTGGGGATGTGGCACTTAGCCCGGCATACTCATAGATGCCAACGTTGGTGCCTCCTCCGTCTGGGTCTTTAAATCCAGAAAAGGTCACGGTTACGGTTGTCGCAGACCCTCCAGCGACATTCTGGAAATAGTACAGTTCCACATAATCTTGTCCCTCGTCGGGATTGGCAAACGTGCCCCCTATCTTCTGATAGCCATCTCCCTGGTTGTCTTTGAGGTTGGTAACTTGCCTTTCGAATTGGGTGATGGCAACCAGGATCAGATCGCCCTTCCTGACGGGCTGCCCAAACTGCACGGCGTTGGTGCTGTCGGTCGAGGTGCCAAAATTACTCTGTACTAAAAGAGGTGATGATGGACCAGGGGTAAGCGTGTCCGTGGACATCGCCACAGTAGGGGTCGGCGCAGGATGAAAAATGAGCGGAGCTATATACGGAGTCCAGGCGACAATGATGCCTGCCCCAGCGGGAACGAGTATGGCAATCAGCGTAATAATGTAAGGAAGCTTGCTCTTCCCTTTGTCTTCAGGAAGTTTATCAAGAGGCTCTGTAGGCTGCTCTAGTGACATTGGCGCATCCTCCCAAAACGACATCACTTTATAATCGCAGCCTATATTGCCATAAAAGAGGGAAAATCGCAAGAAAAAGCATCATGAGCTACCCATTTTTCCTATTCGGGGTAGGGAATTTTCCATCGACCTGCTTTTGGGGTGCGCCTTCCGATCTTTTTCAAGCCCTGCCTTTTTGGGCTATAGCTCTTGACAGGTAGAGCGAGGCACGCTATACTGCTGATGTTGGTTCCCTGTGGTCTGTTGTAAGGAGTCGTTTTCGCAAACGAGACAAGTTGATACGCGGATGGCATGGCGCGTCGGTGTTCGTTGCACCAGCGCGCCACTCGCCCCAACCCTGAAACCTCCAGGATTGAGACTGGGTGGTATTGTATCCCATTGTGCCTTTCGACCTCTCAGCGGCTCTCTCCTGGTGTGGCGGCTCGGCAATGCGCCGGGTAGTCCACAGCGGACGCAGCGATGCGTTCCCAGGCGAGAGCCGTTTCGCGTGCCAGGAGGCGCGAAAGGAGCAGGTCGATGTTTGTCTATGGTGGTCAACGGTCCGGGTCTGGCTCGCGGCGTCCCGTGGAGACGCCTGCATCTGAGGTGTCGCCGGAGGGGCAGCGATTCGAGTTGGCGCTGCTGGTGGCGGGGCTGCCCGCTGCCGGGCGCGAGGCGTGCGCGTGGGGCTTGCTGCCGCTGGCGGCCAAGCGCCCCGCCTGGCAAGAAGAAGATGTGGGCGAGGAAGCGGCAGAGCAGTGCCGCGACTGGTGGCATCCGCTGGCGGAGGAGCGCTTGCGCCAGCAGACGCCCAAAGGATTGCTGCTGACCATCCAGACGGAGTTGGAGAGTGGGTTACGCAGTATGGCAACGCCGCTGTGGCTGTTGAATCGCATTGTGCGGCGGGTGTGGCTGCTGCATCAGGGGCAGCGGGTGGGCCAGGCGTATCGGGAGTTGGAGCGGCAGCTTGGGGACGCGGCGCTGGCGCTGGCGTGGGTCAGCCAGATGGTAGGCGGGCTGGCTCGCGTGGGCATTCTGGAGGGAGACGGCTAAAAGCGCCAGCCAGCGCCTTCAGGGCTTTTCGAAAGTCGGAAATCCGCGCCCAAGGACGCCGCGCCCAAGGACGCACCTAGAGGAGCCGGAGGCTCCACGAAGCCCGCCTGCGCGGGCTAGGACGAAGGCTCCCTCTGCCTGGGTTGGGGGAGCCAACGTAGGTCTGCTTGCTGTGCCCTCGGCAGCTAACGAGGGGCGGCGGCGTGCCGCCTCGAGGTGCGTCCTTGGGCGCGACTTGACAAGGCGGCAGCGATGTGTTATCTTCTGTGCTTTCAATCGGGAAGCAGGTCCGCTGACACCAGCGGGCCTGCTTCCTTTTGCTGTCTGTGAGGCAGCAGGAAAGGAACGCAACCATGGCAGAAGAGAACGATCTGCGCGAGCAGATGCGCAGCATGCCGGTGGTTTTCGAGCTACCAGGTATGGACCAGGTAGAAGTGCGCGCCGATCTTGTGTACAAAACCAGTGAGGGCAAGCCACTGTATGCCAATGTCTACGCGCCGCCAGCGGGCGAACGCGGTGCAGCAAGACTGCTGCCCGCAGTGGTGTTCGTTGGGCGAGAGATTACGCAGTATGACTGCTGGGGCAGGCTGGTGGCGGCCTCCGGCTTGATGGCCGTGACCTTCGACTATTCGCCTATCGGCAATTTCGAGCATCTGCGCGAGCCAGAGCAGGATATGCTTGATCTGCTGGAGTATCTGCGCGGCCAGGGCAAGCGGCTGGGCATCGATGTCAACCGGCTAAGCATCTGGGCCTGCTCATCGTTTCCACCGATTGGCTGGCATATGCCGCTGCGCGACGCGCCAGCTTCTATCTGCTGCCTGGTTTGCTATTACGGGGCGCTGAACCTGGAGCATTTGCTCGACGAGACCGACCCGCCGGAGGTCTGGGACTTGCTGCGCGACTATTCGCCGATCAAATACCTCGGCTTGCGCCCAGAGAAATTGCCGCCGATGCTGATCGTGCGCGCGGGCCGCGATCATCCCAGGCTCAATCAGTCCATCGACGCTTTTGTTGCCGAGGCGCTGCGGCAGAACGCGCCGATTGAAGTCATCAATTATCCCGAGGGCCGCCACGCTTTCGACGTGCTGGACAACACCGCCCGCACCCGGCAAATTATCCGGCGCACACTGGCGTTTCTGCACACCCATTTGACTGAGCAATAACAGGCAGCCGTTGGGAACACGGAATGCAGTGCAGATGTCCATAGGAAGGTGTTGTGGGATGTGTTCAATCTACGCAGGCGCGTACTGCGTAGTTCTGAGAGGGGTTGCCAATGGACATTTCTGTTCCGCAGCGGTCTGGCGTGGTACTGGTGACCGCCGAGCCATTCAACGCCGAAGCGCCGCTGCGGGCGCTGCAAGCGCCGATTACCTCCATCGAGCAGCATTACGTGCGCAGCCATTTCGCCGTTCCCCGTCATCCTGGCACCCTGGCCGTCGAGGGCCTGGTAGACCAACCACTGCGGCTGACGCTGGCCGATGTGCGTGCCCTGCCCTCCACGACGCTGAGCGTCACGCTGGAATGCGCGGGCAATGGCCGCGTGGGCTTCCAACCGCTCCCCAAAGGCGAACCCTGGGGCTGGGCAGCGGTCAGCACGGCGGCCTGGACGGGCGTTCCCCTCGTTCTGCTGCTGGCCCAGGCGCAGCCGCGCCCAGAAGCCCGCGCGCTGGTGTTTGAAGGCGCGGACCACGGTCCCTTTGAGGGCGGCCCGGATATAGGCTATGCGCGTGCGCTTAGCCGCGCCGAGGTAGAGCGCCTGGGCGCAGACATCCTGCTGGCCTATGAAATGAACGGGGAGCCGCTGCCGCCCGAACATGGCGCGCCCCTGCGCCTGGTCGTGCCGGGGTGGTACGCGATGGCCTCCGTCAAGTGGGTGCAGCGCATTCGCCTGATTCCCGACGAGTTTAGCGGGCAGTTCCAAACCGAATCCTATGTCTATCACTGGCCGAACGGGACACGGCAGCCGGTGACGGCGATGCGCGTCCAGGCGCTGGTCACGGACCCACTCCCCGGCGAGACGCTGGCCCGTGGGGCGCATACCATCCGAGGGCAGGCGTGGTCTGGTACGGGCACCGTGACCAGCGTCGAGGTGAGCATCGACGGTGAAGAACCCTGGCAGCCCGCCCGGCTCGCCGCGCCGGTCAGTTCGCATGCCTGGCAAGCCTGGACATTCGAGTGGAACGCGACGGCGGCAGGTCGGCATAGCATCCGCGCGCGGGCACGCGATAGCTCAGGGGACGCGCAGCCCGACGTTCCCGCCTGGAATACGTTGGGCTATGGCAACCACGCGGTGCAACTTCATCTGGTCGATGTGCGCTGAGATAGCAGTCGGGCGGACCTGGAGACAGAATCACCTCCAGGCTCGCCCGATTCTGCGGGGCGTTATTCGCCAGGCAGCGCGGCTGGTTTTGCCGATTTCTTGCCCCGGAAGAGCCAGATCAGCAAGGCGATCATGCCCAGCACGCCCAGCCCGATGAGGACCGCTTCGGGCGTGCCTATCGGCAGGCTGGGCAGCCAGGACGGCAGCGCGCTTGCCGCAGTGCCATCGACGACGGCCATCGGCGCTGTGCCATAGGGGGCCAGCCGAATCACGCCCCGCGGCGTAATGCCCATATCATAGGTGACGGTGTTGTCGGAAGCGTCCAGACTCACATAGGTCAGCCAGCCATCAGGCCGCACCCAACTCATGTTGCGGTCGGTGGACAGGTCGTGATAGAGCGAGGGATTCATCTGCTCCTGAAAGGCGATCTGCATGCCGGGCGCGCCAGGCACCTGGCTGCCCACGGCTGATTGCCCAATGACGGCGTTCATGTCGCTGGTGTTCAGCGGCTCGTCGGTCAGGAAGTAGAGGTCGGCATGCACATCGGAATTGCCCAGCGCCAGCACTTCCAGCGGCACCCAGGGATGCGCCGTGCGCATCGTAATCAAGATCGGCACGCCGTCGCCGGAAAGCTGGTGCCGCGCCTGGGCAATGGCCGTGTTATACTTTGCGGCCATGAAGATGGGGCTGCCCTTGGCGTAGTCCAGCAAATGGGCGGTTGTTTCATCGTTGACGGCAAAGCCGTTCTGCTTTGCCCATTGCAGCACCTGATCGCCGCTGCCGCGAATCACGGTCACATTCAGCGCCTCGATCTGCACCTGTTGCAGCACATCGGCTGAGCCTGACGCTGCCGTTGCCTCGGGGAATGTATCAGGAGGCGGGGGATGTACTTCGCGGTCCAGCCGCTGTAAAGTCCACGCGCCGCCCTCCACAATCGGGCTGATAGGCACTGAGGGCAGCGGAACAATCCATCCCAGGCTGGAAGGAGCATTACTCCCCCCATTAGTGTTGTTTGGCGCAGAGTAAGCAAAGCTGGTCATGTAGTGTTCGATGCCATCGTGCCAGGCGATGAGCGTTGCAGCACGTTCCAGAAACACATCGCCATCGGGGGCGATCAATCCGCCGCAGGCCAGGGCGGGCAGCGTCTGAATGGTAAGGAGGCCCAACGCCATCAGCGCGCACGCGACAACTTTCTTCAAGAGCATCTGCATTGTGGGTTCTCCCGTTGTGGTGTATGTTCACGTTCAATTTCGCTAGCGATTACCCACATGGACGCTGCTTGTTCTAAAAAAGTTCCCGCGCTGTCGGGCACAAGCCCTATTCTTCTTTTTTGGGCTGCGCGGCTTCCCCCATCACCTGCCGCGCCACAGCGGGGTCAAGCTCCTTCAGGCGTTGCAGCATCTCTTCGTGCTGGCTTTCAAGGCGTTCAATGATTTTGATAATCAGCGTATCTTGATGGTCCAGGTGCTCCAGAATATGGGTGATTTCCTGCTCGCCTTTGACATCGGTCTGATAGTCGTTTTGCGCCGTCAGCCGATCTTTCTCTGCCTGGCGGTTCTGACTCATCATCACGAATGGAGCGCTGTATGCAGCTTGGAAGGAAAGGGCCAGGTTCAGGAGGATAAACGGGTAAGGGTCCCAATGGAATTTCCAGGCGAGAGAGTTCGCCACAAGCCATGCCAGCAGAATGATACTTTGGATGATGATAAACCGCCAACTGCCCACCGTTGAAGCAACGGTATCGGCAATCTTAGCACCCATTGTCAGCCGCTCATCAGCCAGTTCGTTGACATTTCTGATGGTTGGGTGCTCGTGGGTGAATGAGGGGAAGCGGAGGTGATGGAGATTCTCGGGCATGTGCAGCCCGCCCGTCCAGTGATGTTTGTGAGGGGTAGCCTCTGGTGCTGAAACTTGATTCGTATTACTTGTTGTATCCATCGGTGTCGGTGTTGCGCGCTGCGATGCGAGGGGGCAGACCGCGCGTCTCCTTTCTTGCTGCTGAACAAAGCACGGACCTCGGCACGATGGGCAGATTATACTCCTCTTTCCCTGAATTGAACAGCTTCGCTGCCTGGGCACAAACCTTGCGGTGTGCCGCTGTTCGCCGCAGGTTGGTACCCAGGACTATCGTCAGACGAGTTTGCCTTGCTTGCCCAACTCAGGTACAATGGTCCCGATTTTGTAATACGAAAGCCTGTCTCTGGTGTATGCTTGAAGAGGGGTTCTTACGTGTATTCTTCGGGTCATGCTGTGATACACTCTTTGAAATAGCCTGGGGGTAAGAAGCTCCTGGGGTCTTTGGCGCAGGGGGAGATGTTATGCGCTTTTCTCCGCGTCCTGCTTCTTCTGTACAGCGTCTATCTGTCGGCAGCCGGGAGGCGTCAGCCGTGGATATACTGGCCCGGCCTGATGGCGAGGTTGCTGCTCTGGCTGATGGTCGTGCTGCGCTTCGCGCGCGCCGGGCGCTGGAACGCCGCTTCTTGTTACAGCGGCAGCGCCGCCGACGCGCGCTGATGATTGCCGTATGTGTCGCCGCAGTGCTGATGATGAGCATTATTACCGCCTCCGGCAGCATCTCGGCGGTTTACTCCAGGGAAGTGGCCCCGCCAACGGCCCAGGATAACGGGCTGCTCGCGCCGCCGCGCGACGCCAACGGTAATGTGCTGCCCACCACAGGAACCACCGTTCCGCAGAGCACTGCTCTGTTCACAGCGCTTCAATCCGACCAAGCGCCAGCGGCGACCCCGCAAAATCCGGCGGTGAACTGCACAACGGTCTTTCATAGTTCCGATGGCAACCCCTATCCAATCTGCCCCGGCCCGGAGCCTGAACGCGGCGGCAACTGCACCTGGTGGGCCTGGGAGCAGTGGCATAAGCTGGGCTTCAATCTGCCTGGTTTTGGCGATGCCACCTATTGGGCGGCAGCCGCGCAGCGCTATGGCTTGCAGGTGGGCACGGTTCCGCGCGTCGATTCGCTGGCCGTCTTCCCGCGCGGCGATGGCGTCTGGGCCTTCAGCAGTGCCGGGCACGTTGCCTTTGTGACGCAGGTCTACAGCGATCTGGATACCTTCAATGTCACCTATGAAAATTACGGCGACCCCACGCTGGTCCATTATGGCTACTATTATCGCGCCTCCATCATCAACGAGCCGCGTTTTCAGGCTGGGGAACTGCGCTTCATTTATTTCCCCGGCACAAGTGGCAGCACGGGTGGCATGGGCAGCACGAATGACCCAGGCGGCACGTCGCACGCCAGCACGGATGCCATCAGCAACTATTCGGGCGATTTCGCGGGCGATGGCCGCACCCAGGTGCTGCGCTATGATCGCACCCAGGGCACGCTCGATTTCCTGGAACTGAGCGATGACTTTACGACGGTGACCGATACGCCCCTGGAGGACACCACCACCAGCACCGGCCAGTGGGGCAGTTCCTGGGAAGTCTACGTGGGCAACTTTGACGCAGACCCCAGCGGGCGCGATGGCCTGCTGCTCTACGACCGCCAGCAGGGTAAGGCCCGCTTCATCACGCTCAACAGCGATCTGAGCGTGGATAAAGACGTGACCCAGACCGGCTGGAAGTCCACCTGGGAGATTTATGTCGGCAAGTTCAACGGCGTCTCCGATCAACTCCTCTTTTATGACCGCCAGTTGAGCCTGGACCACGGCCAGTGGACGCCAGAGCCGGGCGAGCCTGCGGTTCCGGCAGGTGTGAACGCTGGCGGGACCGGCTCGCAAGGCGGGAATACAAATACAAGCTCTGGCGCTGGTGGGTCGGGTTCTAACCAGCCCTATGACCCCAACTCCAGCGATTGGGAACACCATCACCGCACGGCGACGCTGGCGCTGGTGGATTATACGGCCAATTTCACGGTGAATCATCAGATGAACTTTGATCGCTGGCACAACACGTTCAGGGTGCAGGTCGGCCAGTTCGGCCAGGCCGGGCGCGATGGCCTGCTCTTCTATGATAGCCAGGCCGGGGTGCTGCTGGTGGTCGGGTTTGATGCCAATCTCAACATCAGCGAGACGTATCAGCAGAACAACGTCTCGAAAAATTGGGAAATCTATCTCGGCGATTACGATGGCACCATGCAGGACAGCGTGTTCCTCTTTGACCGCACCACCGGTAAAGCAGAAATGCTGGCCTTCACGACGAATCTGAAGCTGCGCCGCGAGGTGACCTATTCCAACTGGGGCACGAACTGGGAGTTTCACTCCGGCCATTTTGGCGGCCCCAGCAGCGCCGCCGAGGGCTTGCTGATGTATAACCGGGGCACGGGAACGCTGGCGTTTGTGGGCTTCGATGCCAGCCTGGAAGTGGCCCAGCAGGCGCGCTATACCGGCTTTGGCTCGAACTGGACCGTTTTTGTGGGCCAGTTTGGCGCGCCCTGCACGAACCCGCTCGGCGGGTCGCCAGCCACGAGCGCAACGCCCACGGATACGGCGACACCCACCGATACGCCGACGCCCAATCCCAATAACGAGGGCGCGCCCACGTCGCCGACCTCTGGTTCGACGCAAACGGTGAACCAATCCTGCACCGACGGCGTGTTGCTGGTCAATCAGGCTACCGGCGACGCCCGGCTGATTTTCTTCACCTTTGATAACGGCTTACAGGGCGGCAAACCAGCCTTCACCGAGACCCCGGTGCCCTGGCTGACGCCAACGCCAACCGACACCCCAACGCCAACCCCAACATCGCCCGCGCCTACGTCGCCCAAGCCAACGCCCAAGCCGAAACCGAGTCCAACGCCCAGCCCGACGCCCAAGCCGACGCCGAGTCCGACGCCATCGCCAACGCCCAGCCCAACGCCATCACCTTCGCCCAGCCCAACGCCAACTTCGACGCCGCAGTAGGCGGCGTCAGGCGAGCAGGAGGGAAGAGGCAGCGTAAGCATGGCTGCTTCCCTTGCTTATTTTGACTGATCTGTCTTTCTGCTGCTTGCCAGGCTATAATGAATAAAAACATCGAGGGATACGCAGTTCAACCGCAAAGGAGACATGGGATGGCTGCAAGAATGATCGCGGTGCAGGGCGATATTACCCATCAGCGTGTGGACGCTATTGTCAATGCGGCGAACAGTTCGCTGCTGGGCGGTGGCGGCGTTGATGGAGCCATTCACGATGCGGCTGGCCCAGAACTGGTGCAATACTGCCGCACGCTTGGCGGCTGCCCGACCGGCGAGGCGAAGATCACGCCTGGATTCAAGCTCCCGGCGCGCTGGGTGATTCATACTGTCGGGCCGGTCTGGCAGGGCGGCGACCAGCGGGAAGACGCGTTGCTCGCAAGCTGCTATCACAAGAGCCTGGCGCTGGCCGAGCAGCACCAACTCCGCAGCATCGCCTTTCCGGCCATCAGCACTGGCATCTTCGGCTTTCCCCTGGAGCGCGCCACCGACATTGCGCTCTCAGAAACCAAACGCTTCCTCGATGCGCATGCCCTGCCGGAGCAGGTGGTCTTTATGTGCTTTAGCGCGCGCGATTATCAGGTCTACCTCAACGCCATGCAGCGCCTGATCGGCTAGCTGCTCAGCGCGGCGTGCCTACCTCAGCATCATCGGGAGTTGCGACGGCTAGCTGCTCTTCTGGCTCCGATGGCTCGGCCTCTAGCGCTTTGGTCGGGCGCGGGCGCGCTTCCTCCGGGGTGGTGTTGTGGTGATCGCCGCCGGTAGCGCTGCGAATCCAGGGGGCCAGCACGCGCACAATGAAGACCTGCGTGACGGCGGCAAACGGCACGGCCAGCAGCGCGCCCTCCAGGCCGAAGAGGAGTGTGCCCACTGCCAGCGCGACAATGACGGTCAGCGGGCGCAGCCTGACCACGCGATTCATCACCAGCGGCACCAGCGTTTGCCCCTCGAACTGCTGCACCAGCAGATAGACCACCGCCACGATGACGGCTCTGGTGGGCGAAATAATCAGCCCCAGCAGCACAGCAGGCGCTGCGCCAATGTAGGGGCCAACCAGCGGGATAAACTCGGTCAGCCCGGCAAAGACCCCCAGCAGCAGGGGGAACTTCAACCCCAGCAGCCAGTCTGCCACGCCTGCCAGGATGCCGATGACAAACATGTTAATGACCACCCCGCGCACATAGCCACCCAGCCGCACGCTCATTTCGTCCAGCACGTCCGCGCCCTTGCGGCGCAGATGCGGCGGAAAGAAGCTCAGGAAAAACTCGCGCAGGCCGTCGCTGTAGGCCGTCCAAAAGAGGGCCATGAAGAGGGTAATCACAATATCGGAGACGATGCTGATAATCGTTGCGGGGATGCTGACGATGATGGACGCAATGTTGCCCACCAGATTGGCAATCTGGTCAGGGATGGTGCTGCCCCCTGGCAGGTTATTGAGCGCGCCCTGGGCCTGCGTGGTGAAGTTTTCCAGGTCTGTGGTGTACTGCGGCAGGTTGTTCAAGAACTGAGTGATCTGTTCGACCAGTGGCTGGCTAATCAGATACCCTAGCCCAACGAGAGTGCCCAGCCCCAGAAGATAGATAATCAGCACGCCCAGCCAGCGCGGGATGCGATAACGATTCATCACGCGCACGGCAGGGCGCATGGCCTCGGCAATGGTGATGGCCGCAAACAGCACCAGCAGGACCGGAATGATGCTGTTTAAAAAGAGCAGCACCAGGATGGTTCCAACGGTGGCCCCGATTGCCAACCAGATCGTCTGGGGTGCGATGGAGATTTTGATATGCGTAGGGAGGCTCTGCCCTGTTGTCTCTGGTTGCTCTGGCTGCGGCTGTTGTTGCGGCTCCGTGCCGGGCATAGGTTTTCTCTCTTGTGACAGAACCTTTCGGAAAAAGGCAGAGATTGGAGTCCTCCTCGTCGCCTTGTGCAAGCCGATCAATCATCGCCGACGTGCTCTCACTGCTCTTGCCATGCAGTATAGACTATGCCGGGCTTCCAGCACAAGGCTGCCCTAGAAGGGCAGCGCATCGCGCTTCTGATTGAGCAAAACCAGCAAAAATTGATAGAGGGCAAATAGTTCCAGCGCGAAAGGTAGATAGCCTGTGTAGCCCAGGATGGGCATCTCGAACACCTTGGCAAAGCCGACATAGGGCACGGTGTAGTACCACTTGGGCAGCGAAAAGTAGTTCCACATCTCCCAGAAAAAGCCGCACGTGATCCCGGCCAGCGGCAGCGCCACAAAGAAGCGCCAGTCTCTTGCTCTAAGGTGTGCCAGCGCTGATTTGCGCCCCATCAGGCTGTTCAGCGGGTCCAGCACAAAAATGACGGAAAGCCAGATGAGCGGGAACGCTTTGTCTGGGAACAGGAAAGGCAGCACAACACAGGCACCACCCAGCAGCATCAGCCGCGCGGCAACGGGTGCGGAAACGCGCGGGCCGATTTCATAGGCGGGCAGGCGCGGGCGCAGCGCTTTAAAGCTGGTCCAGAAGGCGGCCATCTCCATCACGACCGGCAAGACGGTGGTGAAATCGAGCGTCTGGATGAAAATACGTTCGGCGTCGCTGTAGTTGTGGTCGTAAATGTAATGCCAGTTCTGAATGGGGATATTGAACGCCTCGAAGAGCCACCAGAACAACGCCGAAAGCGCGAACATCTGCGCGAACTTGGCTGTGGCGTTGGTCATCAGCGAAGTGCCGGTGCGCGCCTTGTTGAGCGCGTCAAGCGCGATGATGAAGCTGAACCAGAGGGGGAAAAAGCTGTAGCGATAGAAAGGGTCAACGCGGCCCCAGTCAAGATACCACGTGGTCAGATTCAGGGCGATTGCCAGGTAACCATAGAGCGGGTAACGTTTCCACAAAGGCAGCGAGCGGGTTGGAACAGCCTCCTGCTCCAGCGGTGTGGTACGTACAGTCATGCAGTCGCAAACCTCATACTTTCCAGCGCGCGGGAGCATCAGAGCGGCTTGCGCATTTGCCAGCCTTGCTGCCACGCATCATGCCGACGGTGCTCTCTTGAGAAAGACCAACTTGTCGAGCGTGGCAGACAACGACACAGCATCCGCATCAGCCTGCGAACTGCTTGACAAGCGTCAGTAATCGCTCCACTTCAAACGGTTTGGAGAGCGTGCATGCCGCGCCCAGTTCATGCGCGCGCAGGTGAGCATATTGGGCGGCGCTGATGACAATGATCGGCGAAACATTGCTGCCCCACCGCTGGCGCATCGCCTCCACGACCTGCGCCCCATTCATGCCGGGCATGGCAAGATCGAGCAAGATTAAGGCAGGCAACTCATCAACGGCTGCGGCGGCCTGAATCCATTGCAGCGCTTCGCGTCCACTGGTGACCGCCGCGACGGTATAGCCCGCCTCTTCCAGCGTCCATGCCAGCATCTCCAGAAGATTGAGATCATCATCGATAATCAGGATGGGGCGCGTTGCTGTTGTGGTCTCGCGGGCAGCAGCGTACTCCTCCTGGCGCTCAGCTACAATGAGAGGCGCGTAGTCCTCCTGAAGGTTCTTCATAGCTTTGACTCCATCCCTAGAGATAACAGCGAAGCCCGTTTGTCGGGAGCGCTACTTGAGTCTTCCCACCCTGGCTTCATACCTATTATACATGATTTCGAACAGAGACGCCTGGCTAGACGATTTCCAATCAGGGCCATGTACAAAATCGTGCCCTTGGGCGCGGCACCGCGACTTTTTGCATAACCCTGTGCCCAGGGAGAGCAAAGCAGCGGTGTCAGGCTGCGGTATGGTACAATATGACTGAGACGCTTGATAAACGCTTGCGTTGCGTCGTACGGTTTTGGAGAAATTACCCCCCCAAAGATGCATCTTTCGAGCGCGCTGGCGCGTATACTTTAGTGAGTACGTGAAGAGCGTCTCTGCGCGAGTTGCTCGCGTGGTTCCCAGGTAGGTTACCGAACCGCCTCAAGGAAGACCGACCTGGATGGGAGATGAGACATAATGGCAAAACGTCCAACCTGGTATAAGACGGATGTACAGCTCTCGGCGCGCATGTTTATCACCATGCTGCTGCTGGGGGTTGTGTATACGGCGTTTATTTTGGTCTTGTGGTATCTCGGGGTGAACTTTATTTTGCTGCTGGTGATTGCAGCCGTCATCCTGGGTATCCAACTCTTTTATGCCGATAAAATTGCGCTCTTTTCGATGAATGCGCGCGAGGTCACCCCGGCTGAAGCGCCGCAGCTTCACGCGCTGATCGATCGCCTGGCAGCGCAGGCCAATCTGCCCAAGCCGCGCGTGGCGATTGTCAACACCAATCTGCCCAATGCCTTTGCCACAGGCCGCAGCAAGAAAAGCGCGGTGATCGCGGTGACGACGGGCCTGCTGGACCGCCTGAACCCGCAGGAACTCGAGGCCGTGCTGGCCCACGAGTTGACCCATATTATTAACCGCGATATGGTGGTGATGACCATCGCGATGTTTATCTCGATGGTAGCCTCGCTGCTGGTCAATTCGCTGATGTGGGGCGCGTTCTTTGGTGGCTATGGCCGACGCGGCGGCGGGCGCAACAATGACGGCGGCGCGGTCATTGCGTTGGTCTTGCTGGTGGCGATTGTCGTCCAGGCGATTAGCTTTGTGCTGATTCGCACGCTTTCGCGCTATCGGGAATACGCGGCTGATCGCGGCTCGGCGCTGATTACCGGCGAGCCGGGGAATCTGGCTTCGGCGCTGATGCGCATCGAGGGCACGATTGAAAGCGGGCGCATCCCTGATCGCGATTTGCGCCAGGCGCAGGGCGTGAGCGCGCTGATGATTATGCCTGCGATTCGCGGCGAAAGCGTGATGGAACTATTCTCCACGCATCCGTCGCTTCAGCATCGCATCGACCGCTTGCAGCGCATTCAGAAGCAAATGGAATCGCCGCGCTAGCGGGCGAGTGAATATGAGGAGGCAGCATGGGGCTGTTTGAAACACTCTTTGGGCGGCAAAAGCCGGTCAAGATGAGTCCAGAGAAGCTGTTTGCGATGTCAACCGCAGAATTGACGCTGCGCACCAGTCTGGAACTCGTTCCGGCGGGCCACGCGGGCATCTGCTTTCAAGGGCTGGCCTCCTCACCCTTCAAGCAGTTGCAAGGTGAATTGAACCAACTGATGCAGGTGGCAAGCCAGGGCGGCGGCGTTCAGGCGCGGCCCTGGGAAGACGACCTGGGCTATAAGTGGTTTCTAATGGAGGGCCAGGACTTCCAGGGCATGGTGGCGGCGGTGCATATGGTCAGCCAGAGCCTGCTGGAAGAGGGCTATTCCGAGCAACTGTTGGCGGCGGTCTTCCGCTTCAATGACGAGCGGGGCCGCCCCATCTACTGGGTGTATAACTATAAGCGCGGCCTGTTTTACCCCTTTGTGCCGCGCCCTGACAGCCACAGCCATCACCGCGACAATGCCGAAGAATTACACCTGAGCGCGGCGATGGACAAAGAACTGCCCGTCGAGAAAGACCTGGACCGCTGGTACGCGCTGTGGGACTTGCCCTTCTAGCTGCCCGTTCTCTCCTCAAGGCGGGCGATTGGTCACCAGGCGTTCTCGTGTTTAGGCAGCCAGGATGACGATCAGCGGAATCAGCGCCTGCCAGAGAATGCTGCTGCCCCAGAACCACCAGCGCCTTTTGCCGGTGAGGCGGTCAATGATGGGCACACAGCAGCAGGCGGCCAATACCACGCCGGTGGTGACACGCTCTGAGCCGAAGATTTCGATGTAGGGCGGCGGGGCCAGCATCACCACAAAAAGCTGAATATTTGCCAGCAGCGCCCAGATTTCGACGCTCCAGCTTCGCCGCCACAGCGCCCAGATGCCCATGCCTGCGCAGATGAGGGCGGGGCAGATGAGCGCGATCACCTCTGCGATCTGGTTGGTTTGCCAGGGCCACAGCGACGCGATGCCCGCGAACGGGAGGAGTTCGGGCGATAGATCGGATGGGATACCGGTTGATTTCAGCCAGAGCAGCAGAAAGCCTTTCCAGAGCGCCAGCGGCGCCAGCGCCAATGTGAGGAAGAGCGCAGCGCGCAGCCAGTTGGCTTGTATTCGCGCGCTCCAGGTGGTCTCTCCGTTGAATGCCAGCAGCACGGCCAGCGCATAGACGATGGCGAAGAGCGCGGCGCTTTCGCGCGTCAGGGCTGCCAGGGCAAAGCTGATGCCTGCCCAGAGCAGCCGTCGCCGCCCGCCAAAGTCGAAGAGATAGATTGCCAGCGCCACCAGCGCGTAGGCCAGCGGCTCGGTGAGGTCGCGTTGCAGGCTGATGAACAGCCCCGGATAAAGGCCATAGACGACGGCAACCCAGGGAGAGCAGCCCTTGCGTTTGAGCCATGCGCCGAGCGCCAGGACACCGCCACCGATTGCCAGCCAGTTCACCAGGATGAGGGTGTAGGGAATGAGCGCGGGCTGGCCCAGCGCCAGCAGCCTGGCGGTTATGGGATAGAGGATGCGGGTGTAGCGATAGGCGGGGAAATCGATATAGGTCGGGGCGTTGACGGGGTCGAGCGCAATGTAATAGCAGAACTGCCCATCATAGCCAACCCTGGTGTAGTGCAGGGCAGGGTCAGGCTTGATGAGGGCGCTTGGCCCTGGCCGATCAATAAAGTTGCTGCCGATAATGATAAAGCTGCGGGGATCGCCACCCGCGCCAAGGGACCGCGCCAGGAACAGGCCATAGATTGCCAGCACCAGCAGCGCCACTGCCCATTCCGAACGGATGAAGCGCTGCCAGGCTGGCGACGCTGGCGCGGCGTGGGTGTCGCCTCTGGTGAGGGTTGCCGTGTGCGGCGGCTGCGCGTCCTGGTTCTGGGCCATCGAGTCGCCCGCCCTTTCGCTGAGGTCGTTGGCACCAGGATAACACATCGCGGCTAGGGGGTGGGAGCAGAGGCGAACGCAAGGCGCTGGCAGGGCAGGTCAGAAAGCTCCTTCGATTGTGCTATGCGCCCATGCTGGAAGCGAAAACGCATGGACCCGGCCACCCGATGGATGATGCCGTCGCGGTCCTCCCAGCGCCCCAGGCAGCGCGCTGCCACTCCATCCAGATAATCAAAAAGCTGCACTTCCTCAATCGTGTAGCCTGGCAAGCGGCTCCAGCGGTGCTCCAGGGCCTCCAGGTGGTTGTATAGGCGGAGGCTGACCGTGGACCCGGCCAGCGGCGGAGCCACTTTAGCATCTGGTGTGCAGAGCCGCTCCAGGAGCGTCATGTCGTGAGCATTGAGGGCCAGGAAGAAATCCTGCACCAGGGAGCGCTGGCGGCTGCTGCGGATGTGAGGATGGATGTGAGCGTCCATCTGGCGCAGTAAGTCGTCTATTTCAAAAGGTTTCCGGAGTAAGAAAGCCAGGGTCGTCTGGGTCAGGGCCTCTTCAGGAACAGGCCAGGCGGTCATGACGCCAACAGGGATGGGCGCTGCTGCTTGGAGCAGGGGTTGAATGCTCAGGAGGGGTGTCTGGCCGTGGTAATGGAACAGGTCGGTCAGCACGAAGTGAAACAGATGGGTTTCCAGGGCCGCAAGCGAGGCGGAGAGTGAGGTTGCCGGGGTGACACCGTAGCCCTCCTCCTCCAGGGCACCCTGGACCAGGTAAAGCAGGTCGGGATCATCTTCGGCCACCAGCAAGCGAGGCGCAAAGCCCAGAGCGGTCATCGCGGCCTCTCTTTCTCCGGAGAATAAAGAGCCGGATTGGATGCCACGAGTATATAACTTTCCTCTCGCTTCGGCAAGAGGCTATGCCTTTGCAACACTTTTTCTGCTGTGTATCTATTGCATCACAGGATGATGACACGATACGGCCTGGCCTGAGCCCATGGGTAGCCAGAGAGGGCAGAGCGTTCAAGCTCTGCCCTCTCTTTGATGACATGCTCCAACATGTTCAGGAAGTCAGGAGGGCGCGGCCTCCAGATATTTCTTTGCTTCCTCCAGCGACATATCCGGCGCGGGGACAATCAGGTCCGAAGTGACCAGTTCGTCGGCAGGCACTTCCTCATTCTGCCGGATGAGGACAAGAAGCTGGTTCAGCAAATTGTGAAAGCGGGCGTGATCAGCCTGGTGAACCGCCTCCTGCAATTCATCATCCAGCCTGGTGATGGTTGCCATATGGGCATCATCGACGCGGTACTGATTCTCGCTGAGAATGCGCACGATCATACTATCTTCTCCCCTTCTGGCTGATTACTGCCCGCTGGGAAGCTGCTTAGGAGCCTGCCCTTGATTGCCAGAGCCAAGCTGCATCTGCTGTTTCATAGCAGCAAGCTGGTCTTCAACCTGCGACTGGCTGGAGAGTTGGTTCAACTGGCGGTCCAGATAATCGCCGCCGCCTGGGCCAATCTGCCCAACTTCCTGAATAGTACCCTGGTCAATCAACTGGTCCATGGCCTGGGCACGCGCCTGCATGGTGAGCACCTTATCCTGCGCGCGCTGGACGGCCATGTTGACATCGGTCATCTCTTCAGAAAGGCCGGTGGCTGCCTCTTGAATCTTGACCTGTGCCTGGGCTGCGCCATACTGCGCCTTGACCATCTCTTTCTGCGTGCGGAAGGCTTCCACCCGCGCGGAAAGGCGCTGTTCCATCTGCACAAACTTATCTTGCTGCCCCTTCAGTTGCTCGATCTGCTGCTGGAAGCCGGTCAACTGTGTCTGAAGGTTCTGGCGGCGCTCCAGCGCCATGCGCGCCAGGTCTTCGCGGTTGGCGCCCAATGCCTGCCGCGCCTGGTCTTCGTATTTCGTCATCTGCGTGGTCACCTGGGCCTGTTGCAGTTCCAGCCGTTTCTCGTTGGTGACGACATCCGCGATGGCGCGCCGCAGGTTCTGAAGTTGCTCTAATTGCTTCTGGTACGAATAATCCAGGGTCATGCCGGGGTCTTCAGCCTTGTCCAGCGCCGAACTGAAGACCGACTTGACAAACGTGGTGAATCGGGAGATCAGCCCCATCGGTTCGTCCTCCTGCCTCTGCGGAAGCTGATGATTGGCCTGCCCGCAGGAAAAGCGCCCATACACAGCCCGCGCCTTCAGCGACCGACGCACGCGCCAGTCGCTTGTCGGGCCACTATCAGCATGATACAGCACCAGAGGCGTGACCGTCAATGGCTCAATGCCCTGGCTCTCTGCGGTTGCGGGCGCTCGTCATAAATGAGCGGGGCCAGCACCGAGGAGGCGCGATAGCGCAGCAGGCGCAGTTCCCAGTGCAAGAGCGCCCACGCCACCCACCCGCCTGCTCGCCGCTCCATCTCGGTGTAGAGTTGGCCCACGCGGGCGCATTGTTCGGCCAGCCGCTCCTGCTGGAGGGCCGCGTCTTCCAGCGCCAGCACTTCCAATGCTTCGGCGGCCAGGCGTAATTCGAGGCCAACCAGGCGATGCCAGCCAGCGAGGGTGAGTGCGCGCA
>Ga0209060_10000758_pt1 | contig 46949 bp, 38 predicted proteins | sample Coa_R1_8_FD_187155 | JGI IMG/M metagenome (GOLD analysis project Ga0209060, IMG submission 187155) | Surface soil microbial communities from Centralia Pennsylvania, which are recovering from an underground coalmine fire - Coalmine... | ecosystem: Environmental > Terrestrial > Soil >...
ATCCTCCGCCCGGCCCACCTATCTTATCGACGGAATCCCGGCTGGCTTGAGCCGGCACGTCCTAAACGCAAACAGTGTTACCAATCATGCCGGTCAACCTTGTTACCAATCATCCCGTCACCTCAGAGACTCTTCTCGACGCTTTTTCGGACGCCCACCAAGTCTGCTGTTATGGTTCTCGGCCTATGGGCAGATCACCGATCGTCGCTATCCCACCTCGCCGATGCGCTAGAATCATTCGAAGGAGTTTTGTGTGAAACGGGGATGGAACTGGTCGATTTACGCCGGCTTCGCACTGACACTCTTGGCTGCGTACAGTTACCTTTTCCTGTTCATTCGCTTTCCCATTACCCGCGATTTCCCGTGGGCCAACCTGCTCCTCTTCGCGGTCGCTCTGTTCCTGCTTGGATCCGGATTGCATCGTGCCTACCGCCGTCCCGCGGAATATCGCGGGAAGATCAGCGGTGTAGTTTTGGGACTCCTGAGCGTGCTGGTGGTCGGCCTTTTCTGCTTCGGCGCATTCTACGAGGCGCGCCGTCTCCCGCCGGCCGAGCGCGCCTTGGGCGTGGGCCAGCCCGCGCCTGACTTCACCCTCGCTGACGTCAACCATCAGATGGTAGAGCTTTCGCGCCTTCGCCAAGGCAAACGCGGCACGCTGCTGATCTTCTATCGCGGATACTGGTGACCCCTCTGCAACTCCGAGTTGCGGAGTTTCGAAAACCAGCTGCCCGAGTTCACTAGTCGCGGTGTCGACATCGTAGCCATCAGCGTGGACTCCCCGGAGGAATCGCGAAAGCTCGCGCAATCGCGCGGCTACACCTTTCCGATTCTCTCGGATCCGGATACTGTCGCCATTCGCGCCTATGGCGTGCTGCACCCGCACGCCGGCGAGAATGGCCAGGACATTGCGCGTCCCGCCGAATTCCTGATCGATTCCTCGGGGACGATTCGCTGGGAGAACCTCACCGAAAACCTGTTGGCACGACTCCGGCCCGAGACTTTTCTGCAGGTGCTGGACCACAACCCAGGACCTTCCCGGTAGGTTGCGCCTGTTCCGGCGGCCGCCAACCCCTAACCGCTAACCCCCAACCCCTGCTTTAATGGTGCTACGTGCACACCATCATCGAGCCCTTTCGCATCAAAAGCGTGGAGCCGCTGCGCCAGACCACGCCGGAGGAGCGCCAGCAATTCCTCGAACAGGCGGGATATAACCTGTTCCTCATCGCTGCTCGCGATATCCTGATCGACCTCCTTACCGACTCCGGCACCAGCGCCATGTCCAACGGCCAGTGGGCCGCCATGATGCGCGGCGACGAGTCCTATGCGGGCAGCGAGAGCTTCTTCCGCCTCAAGAGCGTGGCCGATGAGCTCACCGGCTTCCGCCACATGGTCCCCACGCATCAAGGGCGCGCGGCTGAACGCATCCTGTTCACCGTGATGTGCAAGCCCGGCCACGTCGTGCCGAACAACACGCACTTCGACACCACGCGCGCAAATGTCGAGTTCACGGGAGCGCGCGCCGTCGATCTGCCCCTGCCCGAAGCAGCCGACACTCAGGCACGCCTCGATTTCAAAGGCAATATGGATACGGCCGCCCTGGAGGCATTGATCGCTTCCGAAGGCGCCGCGCGAATTCCGCTCGTCATGTTGACTGTCACCAACAACTCGGGCGGAGGCCAGCCCGTCTCGATGGCCAATATCGAAGAGGTGAAGCGCATCTGCTCACGCCGCGGAATTCCGCTTTATCTGGATGCCTGCCGTTTCGCCGAAAATGCCTGGTTCATCCGCGAGCGCGAGCCCGGATACGCCGATTGGACGCCGAAGCGCATCGCACAGAAGATGTTTTCGCTGGCCGATGGCTGCACCTTTTCCGCTAAGAAAGACGCCTTCGCCAACATTGGCGGGTTTCTCTGCAGCAATGACGACCGTGTCGCCTGGCAGGAGACCAATCTGCTGATTCTAACTGAGGGCTTCCCCACCTACGGTGGACTCGCCGGCCGCGACCTCGACGCGATCGCCACTGGACTCGAAGAGATCCTCGACCCCGACTATCTTCGCTACCGCATCGTCTCGACGGGGTACCTCGGCCGTCACATCGCCGATCGGGGCGTACCCATCGTCGAACCCCCCGGTGGCCACGCCATTTATATCGATGCCGCGCGCATGCTGCCGCACATTCCACCGCACCAGTTTCCCGGACAGGCGCTCGCCGTCGAACTTTACCGGCATGCCGGCATTCGCTCCGTGGAAATCGGTTCGGTGATGTTCGGGGCCGCCGCCCGCCACGAACTTCTGCGCCTCGCGATCCCGCGCCGAGTGTATACGCAGAGTCACATCGACTACGTGGTGGAGGCGATCCTGGAAGTCAATGCCCGCAAGGAGCAGATTCGCGGCCTGCAGATCGTAGAAGAGCCTCCTTTCCTGCGGCACTTCAGCGCTCGTTTTCGCCCGCTATAATATCAGCGGGTGATAGATCGCCGGTCGAATCGGCAACAATCGAGGGTAACCTCATGGTGTCCTTCACGTGCAACGTTTGCGGCACCTTTAATCAGATCGAAAACTTCGCAACCGAGCCGGCCAGTTGTGTCTGCGGGTCCAATGTCCGCATCCGCGCGAGTATCCATCTGCTCTCCCTGGAACTATTCGGACAGTCCCTGGCGCTCACCGAGTTTCCAGTCCTGAAGTCAATCCGGGCGTTCGGCATGACCGACCATGAGTGCTATGCGACTCTCTTAGCGGAAAAGTTCAGCTACACGAATACCTACTACGATCGCGAGCCGCGCCTGGACATTACGGAGAGCCATCCACATCTGGCCGGCGAGTATGACTTTATCATTTCCGCGGAGGTATTCGAGCACATCGTGCCACCCGTGGAAGCGGCGTTCGCCGAGATCCACCGCCTGCTGAAGCCGCATGGCTTTCTCGTAGCGACCGTGCCCTGCCCGCCCGGAGGCGCGATGCGGGAGCACTTTCCAGAGTTACACCAATACCGCATCGTTCCACTGGGAGATGCCGCCATATTAGTCAATCGCCGCCGCGACGGCAGCCTGGAGATGTATGAGGAGCCGGTCTTTCATGAAGGCCATGGACTCACCCTTGAAATGCGGCACTTTGATACGTGCGAACTGATCCGGCGGCTGAAGTCATCCGGTTTTAACGACGTCCATTTGTTACCCCAGGATGACGTTCCCGATCTGGGGATTCTTTTCGATTACGATGTTTCCCAACCGTTGATCGCGCGCAAACAGGAGTTCGTCCTGGACCGGGTCGCGCGCAACGAAATGATGGGACTGTGGCGCAGCGCCAGAGCACAGTTGGGTCACGAACGCCGGCGTGTAGAACAGTTGGAGCGCCAACTCCGTTCCGCCGCGGGCTCCCGTTGGATCCAGCTTGGAAATCGTTTCGGACTGGGCCCCCGGTTTTCTCACGGTACGCAAATCAGCTCCGATCTTCCTCTGAAGTTCGACGCTGCGGGTCCTCTCGCCTCGTCGTGCCTCGGCCCCGAGTGGTACCCGCCCGAAGGAGATCACCGCTGGATGCCGCCCTGCGCCACTCTGCGCTTGCGAGGGCCGGCTAATCGGACGCAGCAACTGTACCTACAAGGGTATTATCCGAGCGATCGCTTATCCGATGGTCCTGTCATGGTGAGGTTAGCTGTCAATGACCGTGCCCTCGCACCCGTGCCGATTGTACCGGACCCGAAGGGCAGCAACGCATTTGAATTGATCGTCCGGCCGCCGGTGGAAGCGGTGGGCCTGCCCGAACTACAACTCGCCATCCAGGTCAATCGGACTCTATCCCTGCCCTCCGACCCACGCCCGCTCGGCCTGGCCTTCGGTGTGTTCGAACTGCGTTGACTCCTATCCCGCTATAATTGTGTCTGTAGACGCGAGACCCATCGCGTCTCCTCCATGCCCCTCCGATCCCTTCCCGAATACGAAGCCCTCGCCGCAGAAACCCACGGCCACCTGTGCGCCGGCCAGATTCTCGGCCTGCGCATGGCAATCTACGGCGTCAATCTTCTCGGACTCGAAGATCCCACTGGCGGCGATCGCAAACGCCTGGTCACTTACGTCGAGATCGATCGTTGCGCTACCGATGCCATTCCCATCGTCACCGGCTGCCGTCTGGGCAAGCGCGCCCTGAAGTTCCGTGACTTCGGCAAGGTCGCTGCGACGTTCTGCGACCTGCGCGGCGAACGGGCCGTCCGCGTGGTCGCGCTCGAAAGCGCCAAACAGCGGGCGCAGGAACTGTATCCCGAGATCGTCAATCGCAATCAGCAGCAAATGCGTGCATACCGTGAAATGCCCGACGCCGAACTCTTCGACCATCGTTGGGTGCGGGTCTCCATCGGGCCCGAAGATCTGCCCGGGTATAAGGCCGCGCGCGTCGTCTGCGCCGAGTGCGGGGAGGGCATCAACTTCAAGCGCGAGATCCTACAGAATGGCCGCACCTTGTGCCGATCGTGCGCCGGCGAGCGCTACTACACGCCTCTCTGATGCTGCGCTACTACATCACAGACCGGCACGCCGCCGGTGGTATCGCGCCGCTCCTGGCCTGCGTCACGCGCGCTCTTCAGGAGGGCGTGGATCTGATCCAACTCCGCGAGAAAGATCTTCCCGCGCGCGATCTTTGCGGCCTCGCACGACAGATACTGGGGTTGCCCAACATGCATGGCACGCGCATTCTGATCAACTCGCGGGTGGACGTCGCTCTGGCCGCCGGCGCCCACGGCGTCCATCTTCCCTCTCACTCCATCTCGCCTGGCATCTTGCGCCAGATCGTGCCGCCTGGTTTTCAGATCGGCGTGTCGACCCATTCCATCGCCGAGCTCACACGTGCCGAGAAGGAAGGAGCAGATTTCGCGGTCTACGGGCCGGTTTTTTACACCGCTTCCAAGTCCGCTTTCGGTGCTCCACAAGGCCTCGACCGGCTGCGGGAAGCAACCACTCAAGTTAGAATTCCAGTTATTGCCTTAGGTGGTATTACCAGAAAGAACATTGCGGATTGTTTAACTTGCGGAGCCGCGGGAATCGCTGGAATTTCCCTATTTCAATCCGTCAAATAGGAATAGAGAACGCCTGGGCATGTTGTAGAATGTGAGCGGAGGCAGGCCCAAGTCAGTCACTGCAGGGTTGCAGGACAAAGAGTCGGCCTGGCGCTTACAGCGAAAATGGACGTCCTGTGGCTGACGGCCGGGCTGGGTTGTGATGGCGAAACTATCTCCATTACAGCTGCCATGCAGCCGAGTTTGGACGAACTTCGATTCGGCGCTCTCCCCTCGGCGCCCGCCATCCGTTTTCACAACCAGGTGCTGGACTACAACAACGGCGACGACTTTCTGGTTCCCTTCCACGATGCCGCCGAAGGCAAATTAAATCCCTTTATCCTCGTAGTCGAAGGATCGATCCCCAACGAGACCAACAAACGGGAAGGGTATTGGGCAACCTTCGGCACCGATCGTGAGACCGGGCAACCCATTCTGACTTGCGACTGGATCGACCGTCTCGCGCCCAACGCCTGGGCAGTGGTCGCGGCCGGGACTTGCGCCACTTACGGCGGTATTCACGCCATGGAAGGCAATCCCACGGGAGCCATGGGGCTTCCCGACTATCTCGGGTGGAAATGGAAGTCGAGCGCCGGAATTCCGATTGTGTGCATCCCCGGCTGTCCCACCCAGCCGGATAACATGACGGAGACCCTGCTGTATCTCTTGCATCATTGGGCGGGACGTGCTCCCATGATCCCGCTGGATGACGCGCTCCGTCCCACCTGGCTCTTTGGCGAAACGGTTCACGAAGGCTGCGACCGCGGCGGTTATTACGAGCAGGCCGAATTCGCCGAGCAGTATGGCTCGCGCCAGTGCATCGTCAAACTCGGGTGCTGGGGTCCGGTGGTGCAATGCAATGTGGGCAAGCGCGGCTGGATGAACGGCATCGGCGGATGCCCCAACGTGGGTGGGATCTGCATCGGCTGCACGATGCCGGGCTTTCCCGACAAGTTCATGCCGTTCATGAACCAGCCTCCCGGTTCGCTCCTTTCGTCGAACGCGGTCTCCACTTACGGCCGCGCCATCCACGCTCTGCGGCGCTTCACCCAGGCATCTCTGAATAAGGAGCCTTCCTGGCGCCATCGGTAATCATGCGCGAAGAATCGCCACACTCGGTTTTGGAGGGCCTGGACCTCCCGCAGGCGGAGAAGGCTCTGCTCGATCTGGCCGAGGTCTTCCTCAATACCTCGGGCGAAGTCAACGAAAACGCGAGCGATGGCGACGATAGCCCCAACATCGAGACCCAGTACCGGACGCTGGTCGAACAGATCCCGGCTGTGGTTTTCATGGTGTATCTCGATCGCGGCGCGGGGGAAGCGTACATCAGCCCCCACATCGAGTCGACGCTCGGATTCTCACGCGAGGAGTGGTTGGAAGATCCGGTTCGCTGGTACGAACGGATTCATCCTGACGATAAATCGCGCTGGAGTTCGGAAGCGGCCGAGATGTTTCTCTCCGGCGGCGCCTTGCACTCGGTCTATCGCGTGCTCGCGCGCGATGGCCACGTCGTCTCCTTTCATTGCGACGCCCGCATGGTCCGGCGCAAGGACGGCCGGCCCTGGTTCATTCATGGGGTCGCTTTCGATATCACCGATCTCAAACGCGCGGAAGCCGCTCTGCAAGAGGAGCGCAATTTCGCCTCCGCCGTACTCGATACCGTCGGCGCGTTGGTGCTGGTCGTCAATCCGCGCGGCAAGATCGTCCGCTTCAATCACGCCTGTGAACGCTCCACCGGCTATGCGTCGAGTGAGGCGATCGGAAAGCAACTCTGGGACCTGCTGGTTGTCCCGGAGGAGATCTCGCGTATCCGCGAGACATTCGAACAATTGCGCTCGGGCCTGGCGTCGGGCACCTTCGAAAGCACCTGGACCGCACGGAACGGAACCACTCGCGAGATCTCCTGGTCGAGCACCACGTTGACGGGCGAGCGCGGGGCTCTGGAGTATCTGATCCTGACTGGGATCGACGTCACCGAAACCAACCGGATGGAGCGTAGGGTCCTGGAGATCAGCGGCCGCGAACAGAAGCGCATCGGCCGCGATCTGCACGACGGGTTGGGGCAGCACCTGACCGGCGTCGCCTTCATGAGCAAAGTGCTCCAGCAGAAACTGCTGGAAAAGGACCTGCCAGAAGCGCAAGACGCTGCCAAGATCCTGCTGCTCGTCAACGAGGCGATCAACAAAACACGTGAGCTCTCGCGGGGCCTGTTGCCCGTGCTGTCGGACGCGCGCGGGCTGATGTCGGCGCTGGGACGGATGGCGATGGAAGTGGAAGATGTTTTCCAGGTTTCCTGCGCGGTCGAGTACGACGCGCCAGTTCTGGCGCGCGATGTGGAGTTCGCCACGCACCTGTATCACATCGCGCAGGAGGCGGTGAACAATGCGTTGCGTCACGGGCGTCCGCGGCATATTGCGATCCGTTTAGGCGGCGGCGAACGTTCTTATCTCTGCGTGGAAGACGACGGCGTGGGGTTTCGTGAATCGTGGCCACCCGCGCCACGCGCTCAGGGCATGGGCCTGCTGATCATGGGATATCGCGCCAAGATGATCGGCGCTGCACTGGAAGTCCGACCCAAATTAAGCGGAGGGACTTCGGTTTGTTGTACGTTTCCCTCGGGAAACCTGGAACTCGAGGAGGGTTTATGACACCGCAGAACCGTGGTTCACAGGTTGTCAAAAAGGCAACCATCCTTCTGGTAGACGATCACCCCATTGTCCGCCAAGGCCTGACCCAGTTGATCAATCAGGAACCCGACCTGTTGATTTGCGGGCACGCCCAGGACGGCAATGAGGCCCTCAATGCGATCGCGGCACTTAAACCGGACATTGTCATTCTGGACATCTCGTTGAATGGCCCCGACGGCCTCGCGGTGCTCAAGGAGATCCGGCTCATCGATGCCGCTCTGCCCGTGCTGGTGCTTTCGATGCACGACGAGTCGATCTATGCGGAGCGTGCTCTGCGCGCCGGAGCCAACGGCTACATCATGAAGCAGGAGGCCACAGAACGCGTGTTGGAAGCGATCCGGCGGATCCGCGGTGGCGAAGTGTACGTAAGCGATCGAATCTCGAGGCATTTGCTGCGGCAGATCGTCAGCGGGCCGCCGCAGAAGTCGCCGATCGAGGCCCTCACAGACCGTGAACTGGCGGTGTTTCGCCTGATCGGCAAAGGCCACGGCACGCGTGAGATTGCAGACGATCTGCACATCAGCGTGAAAACCGTGGAGACGTACCAGGCGCACATCAAAGAGAAATTGTCGCTCCGCAATGCGCGGGAACTGGTGCAGCACGCCTTTCAATGGGTCACACGCGAAGATGCCCCCTAGACTGCCGCGATGAACATGACCGCCAGGGAGATAATCGGTCCGCCCGACCTCCCCGGCTCTGCCGGGAGCGAGCCGGCGCCAGCAAGCGAGCATCTTCCGTCGAGGACCTAGTGGTTTCCTCACACTTCATCCATCGGGGCTTCCCCGATGGGCGAAATAGAAGTTCTCCTGCGCACCGAAGCGATGGCTACCCCGATTGAGCCCCACCACTCCTGCCTCTATACTCAAGCAGTTTGCACTTGAACATGGGATGCGGGACCGCGTTGCCCGCTTCGGGTTTGTAAGTTTCCGATCATTCTCTGCACTTGATTCGTGATTAGGAGGAGATACCATGGCGGACAACGTTCCGTACGGCAGGTCCACGCAAAGACCGTCGCCGGTTCGTGATGTGCACATTCTCTGGATGACGGCAGGTCTCGGCTGCGACGGCGACTCCGTTTCCATCACTGCGGCAACCCAACCCAGCATCGAAGATGTTCTGCTCGATGCGATTCCAGGACTTCCCAAAGTACACCTCTACAACCCCGTTTTGGCGTATGAGTGCGGCGGAGATTTTCTACAGCACTGGTATGACGCCGAGAAGGGCAAGCTCGACCCGTTTGTCTTGGTGGTGGAAGGCTCCATCCCCAACGAACGAATCAAATCGCAAGGCTACTGGGCAGCTCTGGGCACCGACCCCAAGACCGGGCAGCCGATCACCACGAACGAATGGATCGACCGTCTGGCGCCCAAGGCGATTGCCGTGATCGGCGCGGGCACTTGCGCCACTTACGGCGGAATTCACGCCATGCAAGGCAATCCGACCGGATGCATGGGGCTCAACGACTATCTCGGATGGGACTGGCGATCGAAAGCGGGCATTCCTATTGTGAATGTGCCGGGTTGTCCCGTGCAGCCAGACAACTTCATGGAGACGGTCCTGTATCTTCTCTATCAGGTGGCCGGACTCGCTCCCATGATCCCGCTCGACGACAATGGCCGCCCCGAGTGGCTGTTCGGCCGAACCGTCCACGACGGTTGTGATCGCGCGGGCTACTACGAACAGGGCAACTTCGCCACCGAATACGGCACTCCGGAATGCATCGTGAAACTCGGCTGCTGGGGACCGGTGGTGAACTGCAATGTTCCCAAGCGCGGCTGGATGGCGGGGATCGGCGGATGTCCCAATGTCGGCGGCATCTGTATCGGCTGCACCATGCCGGGCTTTCCCGACAAATTCATGCCCTTCATGGACGAGCCGCCCGGTGGCAAGGTCTCCACGGGCGCGGTTGGAATCTACGGACGCGCGGTAGCCGCACTGCGTTCCTTTACGCAGAGCACGCTGAACAAGGAGCCGAGGTGGCGTCACCCGGGTTCCGAGCTCACAACCGGCTATAGCTCGAGAAATTATTAAGGACAGGTGGAAAGGAGCGACGAATCATGAGCACAATTACCGCGCCCACTACCGAAGTTCCCAAGGAGTCCCGCAAGCTCGTCGAAATGAACTGGGACCCGATTACCCGCATTGTGGGCAGTCTCGGAATCTTCACGAAAATCGACTTTGAAAACCGGCAAGTAGCCGAATGTCACAGCACGTCGTCAATCTTTCGCGGCTACAGCATCTTCATGAAGGGTAAAGACCCTCGCGACGCGCACTTCATCACCAGCCGCATTTGCGGGATCTGCGGCGACAATCACGCCACTTGCGCCACCTATGCGCAGAACATGGCGTTCGAAGTGCAACCCCCGCCCATGGCCGAGTGGATCGTTAACCTCGGCGAAGCCGCCGAGTACATGTTCGACCACAACATCTTCCAGGACAACCTGGTCGGCGTGGACTTCTGCGAGCAGATGGTCAAAGAGACCAACCCTGGCGTGTATTCCAAGGCGGAAAAGACCGCGGCGCCGCACTCCAACCTGCATGGCTTCCGAACCATCGCGGACATCATGAAGGCGCTCAACCCCTTCACCGGGTCGTTCTATCGCGAAGCCCTGCAGATGAGCCGCATGACCCGCGAGATGTTCTGCCTGATGGAAGGCCGCCACGTTCATCCGTCCACTCTGTATCCCGGCGGCGTGGGAACCGTCCCCACGGTACAGCTCTTCACCGACTACCTGGTCCGCTTGATGAAGTACGTCGAGTTCATGAAGAAGGTAGTGCCGCTGCATGACGATCTGTTCGACTTCTTCTACGACGCGCTGCCCGGCTATGAAAAGGTGGGACAGCGCCGCGTTCTGCTGGGCTGTTGGGGCTCGTTCAACGACCCGGACCATTGCGATTACACCTACAAGAACATGACCGATTGGGGACGGAAGATGTTCGTCACACCCGGTGTCGTGGTAGACGGAAAGCTCGTCACCACCGACCTGGTCGACATCAATCTGAACATCCGCATTCTCCTCGGCAGCTCGTATTACGACGGCTGGGAGAACGCCGAGACCTTCGTTAAGAACGACCCGCTGGGGAATCCGGTGGACAAGAATCACCCGTGGAACCAGACTACAATTCCGCGTCCGCAAAAGCGCGACTTCGGCAACAAATACACCTGGGTTATGTCGCCACGCTGGTATGACAAGCGCACCGGCGATCATCTGGCGCTCGATACTGGCGGCGGTCCGATTGCCCGTCTCTGGGCGACGGCGCTGGCAGGTCTGGTCGATATCGGGTACATCAAGTCGACCGGTCACAGCGTGAAGATGTACCTGCCAAAGACAATGTCGCTGCCTGAAGTGGAATTCGAATGGAAGATTCCCAAGTGGAGCAATGCGATTGAACGCGATCGGGCCCGCACCTATTTCCAGGTGTATGCCGCAGCGGCGGCCCTGCACTTCGCGGAGAAGGCGATGCAGGAACTGCACGCCGGCCGCACCAAGACCTGGACCGATTTCAAGGTGCCGGATGAGGCGATCGGCTGCGGCTTCCACGAAGCCGTACGCGGCGTCTTGTCGCACCACGTGGTGATTCGCGGCGGGAAGATCGCGAACTACCATCCGTACCCGCCCACTCCCTGGAACGCGAATCCGCGCGACATCTACGGGACTCCCGGACCCTACGAGGACGCAGTGCAGAACACACCGATCTTCGAGGAGAACGGACCGGACAAGTTCAAGGGCATCGACATCATGCGCGCGGTCCGCAGCTTCGACCCCTGCCTGCCATGCGGCGTTCACATGTACTTAGGCGATGGCAAGCTGCTGGAGACGCACCACTCGCCCATGTTCGGACACACAGAATGAGCAATCGGCCGGAATACTTCGCGGGCAGACGTGGCGCAAACACTCCTGTTTGCCGCGTCGAGACTCTTCTCGACGCTTTTCGGGCGTGTGCCAAGTCTGCCCCGCGAAGATTTTCGACACGCGAAGAGTCTTTGCGCCACATCACCAGTACAGTGCGAGAGCGACGCATCCTATGATTGACGAAGACCAATTGCGGCATCGCATGCAGCGGATCGCCGAACTCGTGCAGCGGCTCGAATCTGCCGCTGACGCGAATCTCCGTGCCCAGTCCAAGGAATTGATGGAGTCCGTGATGGACCTCCATGGCGAGGCGTTCGAACGCGTATTCACGGCGCTCCGCGCTTCCGGAGACGCCGGACAGAAGATTCTGGACGGCGTTGCCGCAGACCCCGTCGTCAGCAGCGTTCTTTTGTTGTACGGCCTGCATCCGCTCGATTTCGAAACTCGGGTCCGAAACGCGGCCGCCAGGCTGCGCGGCGTGGAAGTGGTCTCCATCACGGGAGGCGCCATCCGCCTGCGCGTTCGCGGCGTGGACCACGCGTTGACGGCGCGGTCGCTCAAATCGGAGATCGAAGAAGCACTCTACGCGGCAGCTCCCGACTCCACTTCGCTCGTGATCGAGGGGCTGGAAAAGTTCGCGCCAGCTAACTTCGTACCGCTCGAGAAGGTGGGGCATGCCGGCTGAGCCGAGCTCTCCCAATTCCAGCGGTCTCGGAGCGCTGCAGCGCTTCGTGCGTCGCAATGCCAAGGAGGAACGTTGCGATTTGTGTGGAACAGGCCTGCCCGGCGATCACGAACATCTCATCGAGCCAGCCACCAGGAAACTGGTTTGCGCCTGCCAGGCCTGTGCCATCCTCTTCAGTGAGCAGGCCGGCCAACGCTACAAACGGGTGCCGCGCCGTATCCGCTTTCTGCCCGATTTCCGCATCACCGATGGCCAGTGGGACTCGCTCATGGTCCCCATCAACATGGCCTTCTTCTACGAGAGCAGCAAGGCGGGCCGCGTAATTGCCGTCTATCCCAGCCCGGCGGGCGCAACCGAATCGCTGCTGCCTCTCGAGACCTGGGACCAGATTGTCACCGAGAACCTGGAGCTTCTCTCGCTGCAGGCGGATGTCGAAGGCTTGTTGGTGAATCGCCTGGGACCTCAACATGGATTCCCGGTGCACCAATATTATCTGCTGCCAATAGATGAGTGCTTCAAACTCGTGGGTCTGGTACGCACCAACTGGCACGGTCTTTCGGGTGGCGATGAAATGTGGCGCGCCATGGAGCAATTCTTCGCCTCGCTCACGGCGCGCGCCGGTCTGGGAACGGAGCGCCGCTATGCCTGATTTGGATTTTCGCGTGGAAAGCGTGGCGCCCATCGCCTACGCGGCAGTGCCGCTGCTAGGCTTCCGAATCGCGATCGCTAACGCCAATGCGGAAGAGCCGATTTTCAGCGTGTCACTGCGTTGCCAGATTCAGATCGAAGTCACGCGCCGCCGCTACACGCCTCAGGATCAGGAGCATCTGCTCGACTTGTTCGGCCAACCCGAGCGATGGAGCCAGACGCTCCGCAACATGCTGTGGACCAACGTCACCGCCACCGCGGCGCCCTTCATCGGCAAGACTACCGTGGAGGCGCAGGTGCCCTGTACCTTCGACTTCGATGTGGCTTCCACCAAGTACTTCTACGGGCTGGAAGGCGGTGAGATTCCACTGTGCTTCCTCTTCAGCGGCACGATCTTTTACGATGCGGGCACGGGCGCGCCGCAAGTCGCGCCCATCCCATGGAGTAAAGAGTCGCGATTCCGGATGCCAGTGGAGACATGGCGGAGCCTGATCGACACCTATTACCCCAACCATGCGTGGCTGCGGCTGCGCCGCGATGTCTTCGACCGCCTGTCCCAATACAAGATGCGGCACGGGCTGCCTTCATGGGAAGCGGCACTCGAGCGAATCCTCGAAGAGCACGAGGAGATCGCCCGGGCGTGATGGCTTCACTGGTCGAGAAAATCGCGGATGCGGTGCTCTACGAGGGCTACCTGTTGTATCCCTACCGCTCGTCGGCGGTGAAGAACCGGCAGCGCTTCAACTTCGGCATCGTCTATCCCGAAACTTACAGCGCAGCGGGCGGCGGAATTGAACCTTGCGAGATGCAGACGCAGTGCCTGGCCGCCGGCAGCCAGGAGATGTCGCTCTCTGTGCAGGTGCGCTGTCTGCGGCTGGTGGAGCGCACAGTCGGACCGCTGTGCGCAGGGGAGTTCGTTTCGTCACCCGTGATGGAAGTGGAGGGGCGTACCTACGAGTCGTGGCAGGAAGCCGCGGAATGCGAGCTGCCCCTCCCTGATCTTCATCTGGGCGAACTGGTGTCCGCTCCGGTCTTCCGCCGGTTCGCACTTCCCGCCACCCGAAGCGAAGAGCCAGTGCGCAGCTCCCAGGGAACGGTTGCCGGACTGATCGTGAGGACCCAGCAGCCGCTCGAGTGCGAGATCGGCGCCGAAGCCGAGCCGCTGCGCAAAGGGCTGTTCCGCGTCAGCGTGCGCATCCGCAATGTGACGCATGGCGACGCGTCGTCTGCCGGACGGGACGCCGTGCTGGCGCGGTCGCTGCTCTCCGCGCACACCATTCTCCACCTGGCATCCGGGGAGTTCGTTTCGTCACTGGACCCTCCGTCCGAGTTCCAGGCCGATGTCGCCGCTTGCCAGAACGTGGGTACGTGGCCGGTATTGGCGGGCGAGCCGGGACAGCGCGACACCATGCTCTCGTCGCCTATCATTCTCTACGACTATCCGGCTATCGCGCCGGAGAGTCCGGGGGACCTGTTCGATGGCGCCGAGATCGACGAAATCCTCTCCCTGCGCATTCTGACGCTCACCGATGAGGAGAAGCGCGCCATGTGCCAAAGCGATGAGCGCGCCCGCCGCATCCTGGAGCGTACGGAATCGCTGCCGCCCGAACACTTCATGAAGCTTCACGGAGTGCTGCGCGGCATGGACACCGGCAAGGAGGCGTCGTGAACGAGTGGGAATGGCATGCTCTCGAGGACAAGGCCCCAATCGAGAGCGTCACAGTCGGAGGAGCGGAGTTGCGGCCCGGCGATTCGGTCCGCCTTCGCCCGCGCGCCGGCGGCGATGTGATGGACCTGGCCCTGGCCGGCATGATCGCCACCATCGAGAGCATCGAGCAGGATTACGAAGGGAAGGCGCATTTGGCGGTGGTGGTAGATGACGATCCCGGCCGCGATCTGGGACTCCGGCGGCAGCCTGGTCATCTGTTCTTTTTCAGCCCCGAAGAAGTGGAACCGCTCCAGTGCGCCGGAGGTGAAGGTTGAATATTTTGATCGCCGGCATCGGAAACATCTTTCACGGCGACGATGCGTTCGGAGTGGAGGTGGCAAATCGGCTCCTGGGTCGCAGTTTGCCGGAAGGAGTCCGGGTGGTGGACTTTGGGATCCGGGGCTTCGACCTCGCCTATGCGCTGCTCGATGACCAGGAGGTGACGATTCTGGTGGACGCGACCGCGCGCGGCGGCGCACCGGGAACGCTTTACACCATCGAGATCGATCCGGAGTCGAAAGTCGGTCTCGACCGGCCGTCGGTCAACGTCGCGACGCACGGCATGGATCCTCTGCGGGTGCTGCAACTCGCGCAATCGATGGGCGGATGCCGGGGCCGGCTTCTGCTGGTGGGTTGCGAGCCAGAAACGCTCGGCACCCCGGAAGAAGGCCAGATGGGATTGAGTGAAACGGTGGAGGCAGCGGTGGGCGGCGCCGCTGACCTGGTAGAGAATCTGGTGTGGAAACTGATTCGAGCGGCCAGCCGGGCGTCGAGCGCCGGCGCCGGAATGCAACCAAACTAAAAGGAGACGACTATGGCGGCTGCGGCTGCAATGTACCGTTCGCGGGAACGCGAACCAGAGACCAATTCCAACGAAACCCGGGACACCCTGTTTCTTCTGGGAGGACTGTCCCTCATCCTCTTCGGCGCGGGGTTGGTGCTGACCAATCCGTCTGTGCGCAAGCTCCTGGGTGGATTGAATGTCGGCAACCTGACCGAGGCGGCACTGCCCGATATCGAACGTTACTTGAAGCTTCGATCGATGTAGAAAACCGAACCCATGGCTTCCCTAATGAACGCTGCAGACGCCCTCGCGGCATCCTACACTCTGGACGCCGCGAGAAGCCGGTTCCTTGTGCGCGCCTATGCTACCGGTCTGCTTTCTTCTTTTGGCCATAATCCTGTCATCGCCATCCAGTCTTTCACAGGCGAGGTGAGTTTCCGTCCGGATGCTCCGGATCAGTCGTCCCTTCGGATCAAAATCGACGCCTCGTCGCTTGCGGTCACCGGATCCGTGAATGAGAAGGATCGGCGCGAGATCGAGCAATCCATGCGGCAGGACGTGCTGGAGACCGCGAGCTATCCGGAGATCACCTTCGAAAGTGCGAGCGCACAATCCACGCGAATCGCTGACGGCATGTACCGCGTCAAAATCGCCGGGAAGCTGATGCTCCACGGCATCACGCGCGATCTGGAGATCACGTGCAATTTCACGGTGGACGAGGAGACCTTGCGCGCCAACGGCGAATTCTCGATCCGTCAGACCGAGTTCGCGATTCGACCGGTCTCCGCCGCTGGAGGCACCATCAAGCTCAAGGACGAGCTGAAGTTCAACTTCGACATCGTAGGCCGTCGCCGCCGGTGACGGCCGGTCGTGTGGTGACTGGCCCTATCCGGTTCGCCGGCGGTTCCATCGGCGAACTGGCCGTCTATGGGACCGCGAATCGTTTAGCGGTATTGGGTGCGCGTGCCGAATCGGTAGCAGTGACTTTTCTTTTGGAAGAGGGCCTCGCTGCCGATGTCCTGGACACGGAAGTGCGGGCGATGGGCCGCGCCGCGTACACCGCCGGTATCGCCATCACGGGTAGCGAGACCAAGGTCGTGGCGTCGGGCAAGGTGGACGCGATGTGCATCGTGACCTCAGGCATAGGGCGCGCGATTCCCGAGGTGCAGTGCTCCGGATCCGCTGTGAAAGCTGGTGACCAGATCCTGGTTTCGGGTCCGGTCGGCCATCATGGGACGGCCATCCTGATGGCTCGCAGCGAGTTGAGCTCTCAGTTCGGGTTGCGTTCGGACATGCGGCCTGTGATCCGCATGGTGGAATTGCTTGCCGAGACGGTGTCGCCGGGCCTTCGCTGGATGGCGGATCTGGCTGGCGGCGGCTTGCGGATGGCCCTGAACGACCTTGGGAAGGATTCGGGGTTAGGCGTTTACGTGTTCCGGGACCGCATACCGGTTCGCGAAGTAGTGCGCCGCGCGTGCGAACGTTTGCAGGTGGACCCTTTTACGATGGCGAGTGAAGGACAGTTCCTCGCAGTGGTGGCGCCGGAGTACGCGGAACTGGCGTTGGCTGCGATTCAGGGGGCGCCCGGAGGCGAGGAAGCGCGCGTAATTGGAGAGTTACGGTAGTAATCGAATCGGGTTACCCTGGAATCAATCATCATGCCGGTGATCGAGCTTTTCGGAACCGCCAGTTGCCCGCACACCCAGGAGATGCGCGAGTGGCTGGAATTTCGCGGGCGCGAATTCGTGGAGTACGACGTAGAGGAGGATCGCGCCGCCTTGGCCCGCATGCGCGTGCTCACCGGTGGCCAGCGCACCGTTCCCGTGCTGGTAGAAGACGGTAAGGTGATTCAGACCGGCTGGCAGGGCAGGGGCTGCGTGGTGAGCGAGAAATAGCGGCCATGACCCGCGCAAGGTCCATACTCGTGCGCGGCGTGGTGCAGGGAGTCGGCTTCCGTCCATTTGTCTATCGCCTGGCGCATTCCAATGCCCTCGCGGGCTGGGTGCTGAACGGCGAAAACGGCGTGGAAATTCACCTGGAAGGCCCCGAGACCGCCATGGAGGCGTTTCTCTATGAACTCCAGGCAGATCCTCCTCCCGCGGCTCGAATCGCGGCGCTCGATGTGCATGACGCTGAGGCAGCCGGCTTCACGGAGTTTTTGATTCGCGAGAGTCGCGGCGCCACGCAGCCTTCGACACGCATCTCTCCCGATCTGCCCGTCTGCGACGAGTGTCTCCGCGAGTTGTTCGACCCGAGCGACCGGCGGTATGAGTATCCCTACATCAACTGCACCAACTGCGGTCCGCGCTACACCATCACCCGAGCGCTGCCTTATGACCGGCACAACACCACCATGAGCGAATGGGCGCTCGACGAGGCCTGCGCGCGCCAATATCGAGATCCAGCGGACCGCAGGTTTCACGCGCAGCCGGTTTGTTGTCCCGCGTGCGGGCCAAAGTATTATTTGGAGGGCGGGGACACCGACGCAGCGGCACAGCTTCGCGACGGGAAGATTCTGGCGATCAAAGGACTGGGCGGATATCATCTGGTCTGCGATGCGCGCAATCTGAAATCTGTGTCGGCGCTGCGCGAAAGGAAATTCCGCAAGGAGAAGGCCTTCGCGGTGATGGCCAGGGATCTGGAGACGGCTCGTGGACTGGTTCAGCTGTCGCCGCAGGCGGAGGAATTGCTGACTTCCGTTGCGCGGCCCATCGTGTTGTCACCGGCGCGTGTCGATTTGCCCGGCGTTGCGCCCGACAACGACGAGTTGGGCGTGATGCTGCCCTATACGCCGCTGCATTACCTGCTGTTCGCTGCGGGCGCTCCGGATGTGCTGGTGATGACCAGCGCGAATCGTTCTTCGGAACCGATTGCCTACGCTGACGAGGATGCGCGAGAGCGGCTGAGTGGCATCGCAGACGCATTTCTCATCGGCGAGCGCCCGATTGCTCGCCGCGTTGACGATTCGGTAGCCCGTGCGGGAGCGTTCGGCCCCGTAATTTTACGCCGCTCCCGTGGATACGCGCCCGGCGCGGTCGCGAAACTGCCGGTTACGCGCCCCGTCCTGGCGGTGGGAGCGGACCTGAAGAATACCATCACGCTGGTGGTGGACGGGCAGGCCTTCGTCAGCCAGCACATCGGCGATCTGGACCATTACCAGGCGTTCGCCGCGTTTCAAGAGACCATCCGCGACCTGCTGGCGATGTACCAGGTGACTGCGGACGATCTGCTGGTGGTGCACGATGCGCATCCGCAGTACGTCTCCACGGTACACGCGCTGGAGATTGGCGCCGGCGCACGAAGTGCCGTCCAGCACCATCGCGCCCACATCGCTTCGGTGTTGGGTGAACGCGAAGCCTGGCGCGAGCCCGTGCTCGCCGCGAGTTTCGACGGCACGGGTTATGGCGATGACGGAGCCATCTGGGGCGGCGAGATTTTTGCAGGCAGCCTGGAGCGCGGCCTCGAGCGGATCGCCCATCTACGTTACGCGGCGCTGGCGGGTGGCGATGCCGCGGCGCAGTACCCCGTACAGGCTGCGGCGGGATTCCTGCTCCAGGTGGATGGACTGCCCGATCTCGATGCGGAGCCGTTCGTTTTCCCCAAGCGCTACCAGGCGGCCCTTCGCATACTGCGCTCCGGCATACGGACATTTCCCACGAGTTCCATGGGCAGGCTTTTCGATACCGCGGCGGCGCTGCTCGGATTCTGCAAGCCAGTCAGCTTCGAAGGGCAGGCGGCAATGTGGCTGGAGCACATCGCGCATTCGGCGGCATCGCGCGATGCGTACCCATTTCCCCTGCATGACGGCGAACTCGACTTCCGTCCGCTGCTGCGCGCGGTTGTGGACGATCGCCTGCGTGAGCGCGACGTGGCCGCGATCGCGCGCGCGTTTCAGTTGGGCGTTGCAGCCGGACTCTGCTCTGCCCTGGATGCGTTGAGCCGGCAGACCGGGATCCGCACGATCGCGCTTTCGGGTGGCGTGTTTCAGAACGAGATGCTGCTCGCGGACATCCGCTCGATTGCGCCCACGGGGCTGGAGTTCTGGACGAATCATGCGGTTCCACCCAATGACGGAGGCATCAGCCTGGGGCAAGCAGCCATGGCGGCCTGTGCCCAACTGGCGGGAGCGGCGGAGCAGACCTGTGCATGAATTATCGATCGCGATCAGCTTGATTGAAGCCGCGGAAGAAGAGGCCGCAAAGCACGACGCGCCGGCGGTGCGAGCCGTGCATCTGCGCCTCGGCGCGCTCTCGGGCGTGGTAAAAGAGGCGCTGCTCTTCTCCTATGGACTGGCCGCGGAAGGCACGCGTCTGGAAGGCTCGCAACTGGTCATCGAAGATGTGCCGGTCATGGTATTCTGTGCCACGTGCGGGGAGCGCCGGCCGATCCGCTCGATGCAATCGTTCTGTTGCGCGGAGTGCGGCGCGCCTGCGGGCGACGTAGTGCAAGGACGGGAACTGGAAGTCATCGGGTTGGAGATCGACCAATGAACACGGAACCAAGGCTGGTAGAGGTTCGCCGGAACGTCCTCAAGCAGAACGACGTGCTGGCAGCGGAATTGCGCCAGCGGTTCCGGACGGCGGGTGTCTACACCGTGAGCCTGGTCTCGGCTCCGGGGTCGGGCAAGACTGCGTTTCTGGAGAGGACGCTGACGCAGTTCCGCGGCTCGCACCGCGTGGCCGCGCTGGTCGGCGATCTGGCTACCGAAAACGACGCCGCGCGTCTGCGCCGCAGCCAGGTTCCCGTGAAGCAGATCGTGACCGGCACAGTCTGCCATCTGGACGCCGGCATGGTGCGCAGCGCCTTGGACGACTGGGATACCGGTCCGCTCGACTTTCTGTTCATCGAGAATGTAGGGAATCTGGTGTGTCCCTCGTCATACGATCTGGGGGAGCAACTGCGCCTGGTGCTGCTCTCGGTGACCGAAGGAGAAGACAAGCCGCTCAAGTATCCCACTATCTTTAACAGCGCCGACATCGCCGTGATCACCAAGGTGGACCTGGCCGCGGCCGTGGAGTTCGATTGGGACGCCGCTTTGGCGAACATCCACGCCGTCCGCCCCAATATGGAGGTGCTTCGCGTGTCGGCAAAGACAGGAGAAGGCATGGCGCAATGGCAGCAGTTCCTGGAGTCGCGCGCCGCTTCCTCGGTCAAGTGACAGATCGCGAGAGCGAAAGACACCCCCAACGAAGATGGAGCCGCTGGTGTGATCGCGGTAGCGTGGCCGTAAACAGTGTGTTGATCGTTCGCGGGCTGATGACCGGCCGCAGTGTTTACAAAGGTTCACCTCGCGGTATCGCGGCCATCCGAACTGGGCCCCATCGACTGGCGGGTCACGGCGCGAGAGCGCCAGTTAAAAGAGCGTGCACGCCCCTATTTGGCGGCCTCTTTGGGTGCTTCCAGCGCGAACGCCATGATGCTGTCATCAGTCACGGGATTGCCGAAGAAGCCCCCGCCGGTCGACGGCGTGACGACGTATTGTCGGCCGTCCTTCCCCTGATAAGTGATGGGAGTCGCCTCCGCGGCGCCGCCGAGTTTGAACGTCCAAAGCTCCTTGCCGGTGCGGGCATCGAAAGCGCGGAAGCGTCCGTCGTCGGTCGATCCCACGAAGACGAGGCCCCCGGCGGTCGCGATGGTGCCGCCATTGCCGGGGCGTCCGGTCTTCTGTGTATCTGGTGGCAGACTGTCGGTGACGCCCAGCGTGACCCGCCACGCGAACTCACCGGTATTCACGTTCACGGCGGTCAATTGGCCCCAGGGTGGCTGCTGGCAGGGCAGTTGCTGATAGTCGCTGCCCTTCACGCTGAAACGCCCGCCCCCCGGGAACCCTTCGTAGGGACCGTCGGGATCGACGCGATTGCCCTGGCCGGCGCCGAGTGCGCGGCCATCCTTTGCGTCGTGGTCCTTCATGCCGGAGAGCTGGCCCAGTTCATTGGTATTCACGAACAGATAGCCGAGTTGCGGATTGAACGACGTGCCGAACCAGTTGACGCCGCCATGATTACCTGGAAATGCCACGCGCAGGCGGTTGTAGCCGGGTGGCAGAAAAGGTCCGCCCAGTTGCACGCCTTCGATGAGCTTCTTGCAAGCGGCCTCAAGCTCCGGAGTGACGGTAGCAATGTCGGACGCCTTCATCGACATGCGCGCGAGTGGTGGAGGTTTGATCGGGAACGGCTGCGTTTTGGCGGCCTTTTCGAGCGGCACCTCGCTCGCGGGCACGGGACGTTCCTCCACACCGTATATCGGTTTGCCCGTCACCCGATCCAGCAGAAAGACCAGGCCGAGTTTGTCCATCGCGACCACGGCCGGAATCGTCTTTCCGTTTTGCTTCACATCGATGAGCGCGGGAGCGCCGGTCATATCGGCGTCCCAGATGTCATGGTGCACCACCTGGAAATGCCAAAGGTATTTTCCCGTGTTGGCGTCGGCCGCCACCAGGCTGGTGCTGAACAGATTGTCTCCCGCGCGGTCGCCACCATACTGATCCACCGACGGCGCGCCAAAGGGCATGTACACAATGCCGCGCTGCGCGTCGACGGTCAGGAAGCCCCACACATTCACGCCTGAGCGATTCTTCCAACTGTCGCCTGCCCAGGTGTCATTGAACTTCTCGCCCGCGCGCGGGATGGAATGGAAAGTCCAGACGAGTTTCCCCGTGTGCATGTCCCACGCGCGCACGTCGCCTGCAGGTCCCTTGGGCGGATTCTCCTGCGTGGTGCCGCCGGCGATCACCAGGTTCTTGTAGACCACGGGCGGAGAACTGAGCGCGTTGCGGCCGGGAAGGCCCTGCATGATCTCGGGTGTATTCAGGTTGACGATGCCGTTATCGCCGAACGCTTCATTCGGCTTGCCGGTCTTGGCGTCCAGGGAGTACAGCTTGCCGTTGCTTGAACCGAAGACCACCTGTGCGGGCGTCTGCGTGTCGCCGGACCAGTATTCGAGTCCTCGCGTGGATGGATTGCCGGCCGGAAGCTGAAAGGTCCACAGTTCCTTGCCGGTGACGGGGTCGATCGCCGCGACACGCGAATACGGTGTGGTTATGTACATGATTCCGCCGATGACGAGCGGTGTGACTTCGCTGGGGAGGAAGCCCGAGCCGCCGCGACGCCCGCCGCGTCCACCGGGAGGTCCGCCCGCCGCTGGTGGCGGCGCCTCTCCATCGGGGGCGAAGGCGCCGCGCGCGCTGACAGAATCGGTCTCGTGCCGCATGTGGTAAACCCATGCGACTTTGAGTTGGCCCACGTTCTCGGGCGTGAGCTGGGTGAGCGGCGAAAAGCGCATGCCGCCGGAGTCGTGGCCATAGGTCGGCCATTCCTTCGAGAGATCGGGTGACGCGCCGGCGCTCGATTGGGCGAGCACGGCCGCGCCTGCCAGGATCAGAACAGCGCCAGTCGCTGCGAGAACGCCTACGAGTCGATTCCGATTCATGCCTGGGTTCCTCGGGGAAAGCGTTTTACCAGATTTACGGGTCAAGAATATCATAACGATCCGGCATTGGAGGGAGCAGAGGGAAGGTACTTTCAGGCTATACGAGGATCGCCTCATGTGATAGGGTGTACTCGGGCGCCTCGTGAACCTTGGCACTCTTTCACCCGATTCTGCGCTTATAGCAATGGAGTGCCAAATCCGTCGAAAGAGGAAAACTTATGGCGACTACGTCCACCGGTCCAACGATTTCTATCGATGTAACCAAGGATCTCGAGTCTTTCAGCGCGCTGAAGACCATGTTGTCGAGTCAGCAGGGCGCAATCTTTTCAGTGGTAGGCGAGTTGGCAAAGTATGCTGCCCTGCCGATTCAACAGGCGGCAAAGGACAAGGCCAGTGCGAAACTGGCTCTCAGCGGTTCCGCCAGTTGGCAAACCACTAACGGAATCGGTTTTTCTCTCACCCCGCAAGCCAGTTGTTCGATCAGCGTCGATGTCGTCAGCGAGGCCTTTCCGGTCGCGATGAGCATCGAGTCATCGCAAACCACCAACATCCAAGCCGGCCCCACCGCTGGCATTGCGTACGTGAATATCGATCTGGACTTCAGCATCCAGGGGTCGGTCTCGGGAAGCGGCACCTTCAGCGGCCTGGGAGTCGCAGGAAAAGCTTCGGGATCGAAATCCGCGACGCTCACGTTCTGTCAACCTGTAGCCGATACGACGCTGACTTTGGACGCCATACGGACCGCGTTCTCTCAGCTGTTGTTTCCGCTCGACCCCAACTGCACTCAGAACATGCCAACCGGCGCAATCGGTAAAGTCAGTTTCGACGGCGCCATCAATGTGGAACTGGACGTCACGTATGGGCTGGGCGACCACAAGGTCTCCGCGCCGAGCCTGGCCAAGGTTCAGCAGAGTTTGCAGAATGTCGTGCAAATCACACCTCCCTCGCTCGACATCAACGCCGGCGCCAAGGGCTCGGTGACCTACGCCCACACCGACCACTTCGCGCTGATCGTCGATAAGACTACTGCGGGAACGGCCATGCTTTACCTGGTGCGCGCCTCCGAGAACGACTGGGGCGCAAGTGTCGGGATCACAGTCGGGGTCAAATCGACGGCGGCATCGGTGACGATCGATCAAACCGCGCTCCAGACGGTGGTCGGCAATGTGACTGGCAATAACGCACTGGCGGGAGAAGTCGTCAAAGCTGCGTCGCAGCCGTTAAACAATCTGCAGACCAGTTTGAACGGAAAGCTGAATGGCTGGATTTCGGACGTCACGGGCCAATCGGGACTGATGGTCAGCCTCGGCCGCCAACATGGCCATACTGCCCTGTTCAACTTCAGTGTCGATCTGACGTCGCCGGTCCTGGCGACGAAGAGTTGGTCCGCACTGGTCGATGGGAGTGTGAGCGCGGCGCTCGCGCTGAAAGGCTTCACCCTCCAGCCTGGTTCCGGCGTATCGGACAGTCTGAAGCGGTCCTCTACGATTCAATTCCAATTCTTCAACCTGTTCTCGTTCAAACAGAGCAGTGACTACTTTTCCAACGCCTACACCGCTCTGGGAGCTGACGGAACCATTCGCGTGTTCCGAGACGTAGGCCAGGAGCAGCAGGTCGCGACGAAGAAGGCGCTGGCACAATATCGGATTCACTTCGTCGCCGTGGCCACGGAGGATGCCGTGAAGAATGTCTCGAAGGCCGAGGTCGACATGTACATCGAGCTTTCGGAGACAGGCGATTCCAAAAAAGGCGCGACGCTTTCGAATACGGTCGGTTTGATTCCGGCGAATGCAGCGGTTCAGTCGGCGCACTCGGCGATGTCGACCTATGTGACGAGTCAGCCAAAGGGAACGCTGAACCTGATCAACATCGTGAAGGCATCGGGGTATCAGAAACTCTCGTATACTCCCTACAACGGCAAGAAGCCCGCGCCTCTGCCGCACCCGCAAGATCAAAACAATTGGGCGGAGTTCCAGAACGCGACCGAGGTGTTGATGCCCAGCATCGCGTTCGTATCCAAGCTCAGTTTTGACTGGTGGATCACTTTCAATCGGACCTGCATCGATCAGGTCGGTTCCACCATCGTGCCGGACCGCCGGCAAACCGGCAACCCAGCCGCTGTGCCGCCGAGCTTCTTTGTGCCACTGGGCGCACCGGGGCCGCTGGTGAGCTATTTTCTGCTGGCCAGCGCAGGCTTCATGAACCTCTGCGAGGACCTCGGCATCCTGGCTGCCAGCGTCGCGGCGGTCCAGACGGATGACCAGTGGAATGACCTTCTCGCCTTTCTGACCAAGCTGGTCACGGACGACCTTTACATCGATTACGCGATGCCCACGGCCGGCGCCCTGTTGTCGCTCTGTGCGGCAGGAGGCGCCGGAATCACGGCGACGGCGAATGTGGCGCCGGATTCCAGCAGTCTCACGTGCACGTTGACGGTCGCTTGATTCAAACCCCTGCATACCACTGCCCTACGGTCGCAGCTCGTAACGAGCCGCGACCGTAAGGGAGCGTCCACTTGGGTAGCTTACGAGCCGCGACCGTAAGGGAGCGCCACCTGATCCAGACGCGCGTGCGCTTACCTGGCGCTCCGCCTGCCGGTGCCCGCTCTGGCAATGACGTGCAGTTTCTCGCCGACAACCTGGTAACCCAGTACCCTCCAGCCACGTTGCGCCAGTCCGGCGCCAATACCCGGCAAAATTATTCGTCTCCGTTGATCGACTGCCTGCTCGAAATGCGCAGGTAACTGTGGAGCCGACGATGCCGACAGCTTTCTCCCGCACGCTTCGCTCACTCGATGCCGACGGCCCGCGCCGCGTGCTGGCGGGAGTCGCGGCCGCCGGATGTCTCACCCTCGCGTGGGCTCTCTGGTGCGGGCTCGCCCCCATCACGCTTTACGAAGTTTCTTCCACCGCCCGCCTGGAGGTGGACCAAGCCGTTACGCCCATCCAGTCGCCGCTCGCGGGACGTGTGGTTTCCACGCAGTTGGCCATCGGCCGGCAGGTCGCGGCAGGCGACATCCTCTTGGAATTGGATACCGAGGCGGAGCGGCTGGAGATCGCCGAACAGCAAGCTCATCTGGCAGCACTGACTCCGCAACTGCGCGCGCTCCGGGAGCAGATCGCCGCCGAAGAGCAGGCGCGGGAGCAGGAAAAGCTTGCCGGGCGCGCCGCATCGGAACAGGCGCTCTCCAGCGCCCGCGAAGCCGAGGCCCCGGTACGCTTTGCGGAGAACGACGATGAGCGCCTCCGCCAGCTTCGTGCAGAAGGACTCGTACCCGAGCGCGAGTACCAGCGCGCCAAAGCCGAGTTGCAGCGATCCAGGGCCGCCGCCGAGAGCCAACACCTTGCTGTCGGACGGCTCGCAGAGGAGCAACGTACGCGTGAGAGCGATCGCTCTGCGAAACTGACAAGCCTGGCCGCGGACGTGGTCCGGCTCGAGACCCAGATTCCGGCGCTCGAGGCTTCCCTCTCGCGACTGAATTATGAAATCGAACGGCGGCGGGTGCGTGCGCCGGTCTCCGGCCGGCTGGGAGAGGCGGCCGTGCTGCGTCAGGGAGCCGTAGTGCGGGATGGCGAAAGGCTCGGCGCCATCGTGCCGGAAAGCCGCCTCGCCATCGTAGCTCAGTTTCCACCCGAGGCCGCGATGGGCCGGATTCGCGCCGGCCAGTTGGCTCGCCTGCGCCTCGACGGATTTCCCTGGACGCAGTACGGCACCGTGCCGGCCACCGTGACCCGCGTCGCCACGGAAGTGCGCGAAGGCAGCGTGCGCGTCGAGCTGGCAGTGACTCGCACCAGTTCCTCACTGATTCCTTTGCAGCATGGGCTTCCCGGCACGATCGAAATTGAAGTGGAGCGGGTCACGCCCGCGGCCCTGATTCTACGCAATGCAGGACGCATGGTCGCCACTCCGCGTCCCGCATTCGCTGTGACGGCAGGAGCCCAGTAGTGCCTGAACCGCAAGATTCGAAGCGATCACGACATCGCTTGCTCACGCGCGCGGCTTGCGGTCGAGCAACGACGTGCTTACGACCCGAGACCTGTTTGCGACCCGCGGCCTATTCACAACTCGCGACCCGCTTATCCGCGACCTGCTTACGACCCACGATCTCCTTACAATTCGCGACTTGCTTACGACTCACGACCGGTTTACAACCCGCTACCTGGTTGCGACTCGCGACCCGCTTATCCGCGACCTGCTTACGACCCGTAACCTGTTTGCGACCCGCGACCGGCCCACGACCCTCGATCTCCCTACAATCCGCGACCTGCTTACGACCCACGATCTCCCTACAATCCGCGACCTGCTTACGATCCGCGACCTGCTTACGATCCGCGACCCATTCACAACCCGCCACTTGCCTACGAGTCACGACCTGCTTACGAGCCGCGACCGTAAGGGAGTCGCTGCTTAAGCGCGCGAGTCATCACGCGGCAGGAGTGCAGTAGTGGCGCGTTTCCTCGTCCCGGAAGTAGTGCAGACGTCCGCCATGGACTGCGGACCCGCCTCGCTCAAAGCCCTGCTCAATGGATTCGGTGTGTCCGCGAGCTATGGCCGCCTGCGCGAGGCCTGCCAGACCGACGTCGACGGCACTTCCATCGATCGCATCGAAGAAGCCGCCGTCCAGCTGGGGCTCGATGCCGAGCAGGTGATGGTGCCTGTGGACCACGTGCTGCTCACGAGCGCGGCACTCCTGCCCGCGTTGATTGTCGTACGCCTCCCCAATGGCGCCACGCACTTCGTGATCGCCTGGCGCCGTCATGGCCGCTGGTTGCAGTGCATGGACCCTGCCACGGGCCGCCGCTGGACTACCTGCAAACAATTCGCTTCAGAATTGTATCGGCACTCGCAGTCCGTCGCCGCCGCGGGATGGCGCGAATGGGCGGGCTCCGAAAGCTTCTTGTCCTCCCTGCGCGAACGCATGGCTTCCGCGGGAGTCACACTCTCAGCCGCCGTCCGGCTGATCGACGCGGCACTGGCGGATTCGGGCTGGCGCGCGCTCGCTACGCTGGACGCGGCCGTTCGCATGGCACAGGCTCTCCAAAGGACCGGAGCAATCCAACCATCCTCCGTGGACCGGCTTCTGGAGAGCCTTGCCGCCAATGCGCAGATGATCCCCGCGCACTACTGGTCAGTCTCGCAGGATCCAGACGATCCCGAAAACCTGCTCATGCTGGGCGCGGTGCTGGTGCAGGTGCGCGGCAGGCGAGAGACCTCCGCCGATCTCGCGCCGGACTTGAAGGCGGTGCTCGCGGAACCTCCGAGCCGCCCCGGTCGCGATCTTCTGCGGCTGCTCCTTACCGATGGCCTCGCCGCCCCGTTCACTCTGTGCCTTGCGCTGCTCCTCGCCGCTGGAAGCGTGGCCTTCGAGGCCCTGCTGTTTCGCAGCATGCTGGATGCCGGCAGGGAGTTGGTCCTCAACGCGCAGCGCTTTGCCGCGATCGGCGCACTCCTGGCTATCCTCGCTTGTCTGCTGGCTCTCGATACCGGATGGGCGGTCGGGGTCCTGCGAATTGGCCGGCGGCTCGACTGCCGGTTGCGCCTCAGCTTTCTCGAGACCGTAGCGAGGCTGGACGACCGATACTTCCGGAGCCGTTTGGCCTCCGACATGGCGGAACGAAGTCATCACGCGCATCGCCTTCGCCAATTGCCGGAGATGGTGGGCCGTCTCTTGCGCCCGGTCTTCGAGATGCTGTTCACCGTGGCCGGAATCGCCTGGCTCTATCCCGGAAGTGCGCGCTGGGCTCTGCTCACAGCGGCGCTCTCTTTGGCCATTCCGCTCGCTGCCCAGCCGATGTTGGCCGAACGCGACCTGCGCTTTCGCAGTCACGGCGGCGCCTTGACGCGCTTCTATCTCGACTCGCTTCTGGGCCTCGTGGCGATTCGCGCTCACGGAGCACAACAATCCATCCGCCGCGAGCAGGAAAGTCTGTTGGGGCACTGGGCACGTGCCGGGATTGGATTTCAACGCGCCGTCACGGCGATCGGAGGCCTGCAATTTGCGATCGGACTCACCCTCGCCGCAGGTCTTGTGTTACGCGCAATTGCGCACGCCGGCGAAGCAGCGGGACTCCTGCTGCTGGTCTATTGGGCCTTGAATCTACCCACGCTCGGACAGGAAGCGGCCGCCGTGGCATGGCAATACCCGGCTCAGCGGAGTCTGATCTTGCGACTGCTGGAGCCGATTGGGCAGCGCGAGCCCGCGCAGCCTCTTGCGACTGGCACGCCATCGCCTGTGGCGGACTTCGCACGCCAAGGCGTGGGCATTCGCATGGAAAGTGTGACTGTCAAAGCTGCCGGGCACTCCATTCTGGAAGGCATCAACCTGGAGTTGGCGCCGGGCAGTCACACCGCCGTCGTAGGACCTTCGGGTGCCGGAAAATCGAGCCTGGCCGGACTTCTGCTCGGATGGCATACTCCTGCGGCGGGACGCGTTCTGGTGGACGGTCTTCTGCTAGATAGCGCACGGCTCGACCTGCTTCGCACTGCGACGGCGTGGGTCGATCCGCAAGTGCAACTGTGGAATCGCAGCGTCCTCGACAACGTGCTCTACGGTGCGCCTGACGCCGCCCCCCAATCGCTCGACGAGACCCTGCTCGCCTCCGGATTGCACGGCGTCCTCTGCAACCTGCCCGACGGACTGCAGACCGTGCTGGGCGAAGGAGGCGCGTTAGTGTCCGGTGGCGAAGGCCAGCGAGTCCGAGCGGCGCGCGCCATGACGCGACGCCAAGCCCGCCTGGTGATCCTCGACGAGCCTGGCCGCGGACTGGATCGCGAACGGCGGCGCGCGCTCCTCGACCACGCCCGCGAGCTTTGGAGCGATGCCACGTTGATTTACATCACGCACGATGTCTCGGACACGCACGACTTCGAACGTGTGCTGGTAATCGAGAACGGCCGCATTGCGGAGGATGGAGCCCCGGCAGTCTTGGCGTCGCAGCCCGATTCGCGCTACCAGGCTTTGCTGAATGCCGAGCACGCCGTGCGCCGCGGCTTATGGTCCAACCACAAGTGGCGTCGCCTGCACATGGAGGGCGGCCATCTTGCGGAGCTGGAGTCGCGCCAGGAGGCGAGATGCGGACAGATTTGAATACGCTCGCGTGGACTTCAGCCGGGCAGGTCACCGAGGCCCTGAGCCGCGAATGCCGCCTCCCTGACATCGAGACGGAAGCCGTCCGCCTGACCGGAGGACGGGTGATGGAACAGTTGCGCTACGCAGTTCCGTGTGTGGTCGAGTTCCCGGGAGAAGCAAACCGTTTTCTGGGCATCGCCGAGTTTCGCCGCGGCCGTGCCCGTCTTCTCGACCCCGGCCTGAAGGTCCGCAGCGTGCCGGTCCAACAATTGCGCGATGCTCTGTGCCGTGCGGCCGAGGCGCCCCTCGAAGCCGAGATCGATCGCATGCTGGACGGCCTGCCGGGGAGCGGACGCGCGCGCGCAGCCCTGCTCGCGGAGCGGCTCGGAGACCGGCCAATCGCGACGGCATGGCAGCTTCGGACACGGCCCGGTTCGAGCTTCGCCCGCCAGTTGCGCGAGAGCGGTATCACGAGACGTCTCACGATATTGGGCTTGACGCATGTGGCGGAGTACGCCCTGTGGCTGCTGGCGTGGTGGATGATTGGGAGCGCCGCGCTCTCCGGACGCATCGACCCCGGTTGGCTCGCGGCATGGCTGTTGACGCTGGCGACGATTGTTCCGCTGCGGATCTTCGGCAACTGGACGCAGAGCGTCGCCGGCATCGGCCTGGGAGGACTGCTGAAACAGCGCATCCTGGCGGGCGCACTCGCGCTTCCCACTGAAGAGATCCGCCGGCAGGGCGCGGGCCAGCTCTTCGGCCGCGCGATTGAGTCCGAGACTGTCGAGACACTCGCCGTCAACGGCGGACTGAACGCAGCCCTCTCGATTCTGGAGTTGCTTCTGGCCTGGATTGTGCTCGCGCTCGGCGCGGGCGGCGCGATCCATTCCCTGCTGCTTCTCGGGTGGGTGCTGCTCAGTGCCTGGCTGGTTTGGCGCTTCACGCGGGCCCGCTCCGCGTGGACCGATCGGCGGCTCGAGATGACTCACGACCTGGTGGAGCGGATGAGCGGACATCGCACACGGCTGGCTCAATCGCCCGCGGAACGTTGGCACGATGGCGAGGACCGGGCGCTGGATGGCTACCTGGCAGCGTCTGGCTCCATGGATCGCGCGCGTGCGTTGCTCACGGCGCTGGTGCCGCGCGGTTGGCTGATCGTGGGTATTTGTGGCCTGGTGCCGCCGTTCGTTTCCGCACGGCTCGCGGCAGTTCCCGGCCTTGCCGCCGGCTTGGGGGGAGTGATTCTGGCCCACCAGGCACTACAGGGTTTGCTGGCTGGAGCCACCCAGTTGACCGACGCGGCCATCGCATGGCGGCGGGTAGGCGCGTTTTTCCGCGCGGCGAGTACCGTGGAAGATATCGGCGCGACAGTAGCAGCCGCGTGCGAAGTGCGCACCGTGGTCGAAGCGCACGACCTCACGTTCCGCTATCCGGGTCGAGCCGAGCCGGCATTGCGCGGCGCCAGCCTGCAGATCAAAAAGGGCGACTGGCTGTTGCTCGAAGGTCCTTCGGGCGGCGGAAAATCGACTCTCGCCGCCGTCCTGGCCGGTTTGCGGCGTCCCGATTCCGGCCTTTTGCTCTCGGGCGGGCTCGACCGCCCCACACTTGGCGAAGCGGGCTGGCGGCAGCGCGTGGCCGCGGCTCCGCAGTATCACGAGAATCACATCCTGACAGGTCCGCTGGCGTTCAATCTGCTCATGGGAAGGAATTGGCCCCCCACACCGGCCGACTTATCCGAAGCCGAAACGGTCTGCCGCGAATTAGGACTTGGAAGTTTGCTGGAGCGCATGCCCGCAGGCATTTTGCAGACCGTCGGCGATACGGGATGGCAGCTTTCGCAGGGAGAGCGAAGCCGGGTGTTCCTGGCGCGAGCCCTTCTGCAAAGCCCCAAGCTGGTGCTATTGGACGAGAGCTTCGCGGCACTGGACCCCGAGAATTTGCGCCAATCCCTCGAATGCGTGCTGCGCCGCGCGGAAACCCTGATGGTGGTCGCACACCCCTGAGATCCGCTATCCAGCCTGACACGCGCAGACCCCCTCGATGACGCGTTGTAGCTCCACGAAATTCACGGGTTTCGAGAGAAAACCATCCATTCCGGAGCGGAGGCATTGCTCCCGATGATTGTGCATCGCGTGCGCAGTGAGCGCGATAATCGGGACGCGGGTTGTGCCCGACGTTTCCCGCTGCCGGATCTGGGCGGTCGCTTCGAAGCCATCCATGCCCGGCATCTGGAGATCCATAAGAATCAGATCGAAGGTCTGCGTTCTAGCGGCATCCACGGCATTGGCCCCGTCGTTCGCGACGTGAACCTGGTGCCCCGCCTTCTCCAACAATCGGCACATCAGTTTCTGGTTGACTGCGTTGTCCTCCACCAGCAGGACCCGCAGCGGACGGAAACTGCCCGCTGGCGAGCCGGACGGCTCGGAATCCGCGACCGCCTCGTGGACAATCGGAAACTGCGCGGTAAAACAGAACGTGCTTCCCACTCCGGCGGTACTCTCGACCCAGATATCGCCGCGCATCATGTGTACCAGTTTGGAAGAGATCGCCAGGCCGAGACCGGTGCCTCCTTGGCGCCTTCGCATCGACCCGTCCGCCTGCGCGAAAGCCTCGAAGATCACCGACTGCTTCTCCGGCGCGATGCCGATTCCGGTATCGGTGACCGAGAAACGGATAGTGCACTCTTCCTCCGTGCCGGCATCGCGTGCCAGACGCACAGAAATGCGTCCGCGCTCGGTGAACTTGAGAGCATTTCCGACCAGATTGAGAATCACCTGCCGGAGCCGCCCCGAATCTCCCGCGAGCGTCTCCGGAACGTCTTCGTCGACGCTGTAAGAGAAGCCGATGGCATTCTGCCGTAGCTGCCACGAAAATACCCGCAGTGCGTCCTTCAACACCGCCCGCGGATGAAATGGCTGGATCCCCAGTTCCATGCGTCCGGCCTCGATCTTCGAGAAGTCGAGGATATCGTTGATCACTCCCAGCAAAGCTTCGCCACATTCCCTTACCGCCGTGACGTATCCTCGCTGCTCGTCGTCCAGGCAGGTGGCCAGCGCCAGTTGCGCCATGCCGATTACGCCATTCATCGGAGTCCGGATTTCGTGGCTCATGTTGGCCAGGAACTCACTCTTCAGTCGGGAGGTCTCCTGAGTGCGCTGCAACAGTTTCTCGATCTCGGACTTCTGTCGTTCCACCAGGCTGTTTTGCTGCTCCAATTCGGCGGTGCGCTCGCGGACGGCGGCTTCCAGATGGGCGCGCTGCTGTCGCATCACGCGCGAGCGCCGGCGGAGATTGAAGCCTAGAAGACCGCCGCATATGGCGACTACGAGGCCCTGGAACCACCACGTGCGCCACCACGGCGGAATTACGCGAAACGAGAACGCGGCGGGAACCAGACTCGATCGACCACCAGGGGCGTGAGCTTGCACCTCGAAGCGGTACGTTCCGATTGGCAGGCTGGGATAGCGCGCCTCGCGCATCTGGGTCGTGATCCAGCGGTCGTCGAGACCGGCCAGCCGGTATTGGAATTCGACGTTCTTCGCGTTCAGAAAGGTCAAAGCGGCGAAGGTGACCAGAAGGTCGTGGTCGTTGAACGGGATTTGCGAGAAGGCGCCCGGATCCGTCGAGCGTTCGCCAAACCGTACGGTGGTGATGGCGACGGTCGGAGGCACAGCCGCAAACGGGCGCGGATTCGGCAGGAAACGCGAAAGCCCCCGCAGCGTTCCGATCCAGACTGTGCCGTCGGAATCGGCCAAAAAGGAATTGGCGGCGCAGTCGTCCCAGACGAGGCCGTCATCCCGAGAATAATGCCGCCAGCCGCCCGAACCCTTGGCCACGTTGATGCCGTTATCTGTTCCCACCCACAGCCGGCGGTGGGAATCGAGCCCGAGAAAAATCACGTAGTTGGAAGTGAGGCCCTGCTGAGTGGTGTAGTGTTGGGCCGCGATCTTGTCGCCCGAGAACGACAAACGCGATAACCCCACCGGCTCCCGATAGCCCACCCATAAGTCCCCGTCGTCACTCTGGATCACGTGCGTGACACCGTCGCGTAGCAGACCATCCGCAGCCGTGAAGCGGGTCCAGACGCCGTGATCCCAACGATACAGGCCGCGTGTGCTGCCGACCCACATTCGCCCGTGGTCATCGCGTGCGAAGCGGTAGAAGAGATCGCGGTCGGACGATTGCGGCGGAAACTGCCGCTCGAACCGGACCCGGGAAGCACGTGTATCGGAACTGCGAAAAATTCCTCCGGAAGTACTCACCCACAAGCGCTCCTCGGGATCGAGGTAGAGTCCGATCACCCGGTCATCCGTAAGCCCCGCACCAGCCGCGAAGATCTTGGTGTGGTCGGTTGCCGGGTCGATGCGGGTAACTCCTCCCGGTAAGGAGCCGGCCCATATCGTCCCATCCGAACCGTTGATCAGCGCCTTGATTTTATCTCCCGCCAAACCATCCTTTTGGGTGAGGATATCGGCCACCGCACCATGCCGCAATCGCGTGATCCCGCGGTCGGTACCAAGCCAGAGCTCGCCCGAGCGATCGCGCCGCACCGCCCAGACAATATTGCTGCTCAAACCGTCGGCTTTCGTCCAACCTGCCCATTCGGTGTATCCTATCCACTGGGTAACTCCGGTGCCCCAGAGCCCCAGCCAGACGGAACCCTCGCGATCTTGCGTGATCGCGGTAATGGTATCGGTTTCCAGCCCTTGCGCGGTGGTAATCATCTCCCAATGGCCGTCGACCAGCCTCGCTAAGCCTTGGTCGGAGCCTACCAGCAAGGTGCCGTCGCGATCGAAGGCGATGGCACCTGAGTCATTGCTCGATTGGGGAAGTCCTTGATCGCGGGGCACGAAATTCGATTGGCCCTGATACTGCTCATAGAGGTGAAGCACCCCGCGTACCCACAAATTCCCGTGAACATCGCGCAGGATAGACCTCCAGCGGTCTTCCGGCAGGCCGTCGGCCGACCCAAAAGCCCGCACCTCTCCCCGCTCGTATCGGTACAAGCCCAACCCGCATCCCACCCACACGGCTCCGGCGGGATCCGTGTAGATCCCGGTCACGGCACGTTGCGGCACTCCGGACAGGTAACGAAAGTCGAATTTGTCCCCGTGCGGAGAGCCAACAAGCAGCCCATGCTCCACCCCCACGAAGAGCCTGCCGTCGAGCCCTGCCGAGATGGCGTAGACCCCAAATTCTTCAAGGGAAACGCCTAGATCGACGGCTTCAAACACGCCTCGCCGCCAGCGAGCCAGGCCGCGTCCGGTAGCCGCCCACAAAATTCCGTCGGGGGTTTCGTAAAGCCGCCGGATCGAAGGACTGGGAAGTCCTGATTCCAGCCCGAAGCGCTCGAAACGTGCGCCGTCATAGCGGAACAACCCGTTTCCGGTCGCGACCCAAAGGAAACCGGTACGATCCTGCAGTAACTGGCTGATGGTCGTGTTCAAGCCTTCGTCCGAGCCATGGCTTCTGAAGCTGAAGTGCTGCCCGACCGCGGCGGAGGCGGCTAGAAATGTGACCACTACAACTCGCGCAGCCCTTGACATTGTGAGCAGAACGGTCCTCACAGGTCTTATCGGCGGAGAGCCTAAATACTTTAGGGTGCTTCGCGAACCGCGCCGGCGTTCAGGGATTAGCCCCTCTCTGCGAGTGCGCCGACGATCGCTTCGCCGGGTTTCAAGCCAGGAAGGCAGCGAGGCTAACCTATAACCCCCAACCCCTAACCCCACGAGCGAAGCGAGTATAATCCCCTAGCCCAGGGCCCCGCGAGCCCCGCCCCTACTCGTCCCGCAACGCCGTCAGAGGATCCAACCGCGAGGCGCGCCGCGCCGGGAGAATGCTGCCCAATGCCGCGGCGGCGGCCAGAGCTAAAGCTGCCGAGCCGAACTGCCACGGATCGTGCGCCGAGACCTCGAATAACAAGGACGCCGCCGCTTTCGTCACCCACAACGAGCCTGCAAGCCCAGCCCCCAGTCCGGCCACCACCAGCATAGCGGCCTCCCTGAGCACCAGTGTCACGATTTGGCCCCGGCTTGCCCCCAGCGCTACGCGGATGCCAATCTCGTTCCGGCGCCGCACCGCATAATACGCGAGCAGAGCGTAGAGCCCGATCCCCGCGAGCAGGGCAGCCAGCGCGCCGAAGAAGCCGGAGAGCGCAGCCAACAGTCGCTCACGCCTCAAGCTGCCGGAAATCCGCTGCTCCAATTCGTCGATCTGCGTGGGAGTGCCAGGCCGCCAGCTCGCGATCCGGCGCGTGACAGCCGCCTTAACAGTTGCAGGAGGCGCGGCACAGCGCACATACAGATGGTGGCCGGCGGGACCGGGCGGATATTGCGTCGCTACACCATACGCCATCGGAGGCTCGGGATCGTGGATCGAAAAGTAGCGGGTGTTGCGGATCACTCCGACGATCTGATACTCCGCCTCCGGATAGCGAGGTTCGGCCACCGTGCGGAACGTCTTCCCGAGTACATCGGAGCCGGGAAAGAACTGGCGCGCGAAGTTCTGATTGACGATTGCCACCTTCGGGCCAGTCTCGCTGTCGTTGACGCTGAAGTCGCGCCCGGCCAGGATCGGCGTTTCGAGCGTGGTGAAGTATCCAGGGGTCACCCACGTGAACTTCGACTCCGCCTTGGCCGGCGCGCTCCCGGGCCGGATGCCCAGACTCCAACTGCCCCCACCGAGCAGGAAGTTAGATGTCGCCGCCACCGACTGCACGCCCGGCGTCGCCCGGATCTCCTCCAATAGCTGGCGATGCACCGCCGCCTCACGGGGTAAGTCAAATTCCGCCATCAGCAGTCCGGATGCGCGGAAGCCCGGGTCCAGATTCACCAGCCGGCGGAAACTCGCGGTGAACAGCAGCGCCGTGGTCAGCACCACCAGCGAAACCGAGACTTGGAGCACAACCAGCAGCCGCTGGAACCCGAAGCGGCTCCGATTCTCGGTCACCCCACGAGACCCGCTCTTGATGACATCCGCCGGTGGCGTGCGCGAACTGCGGAGTGCCGGCGCCAACCCGAGCAGCACGCAGGTGGCGCAGGTCAGTGCAGCCGTAAAAGCCAGCATGCGCCAATCGAATCCGAGGTCCAGTTGCACCGCGGAGGACCCGGCGTTGAGGAAGCTCAGAATCCCGTGGCTCATCGCGGACGCGAGCCATAGGCCCGCCAGCGTTCCCGAAACCGCGAGCACGAGACTTTCCGCCAGGGACTGGCGAATCAGACGTCCCCTGCCCGCTCCCAGCGCCACACGCACCGCAAATTCGCGCTGTCGCGCGCCGGCCCGCGCCAGAACCAGATTCGCCAGGTTCGCACACGCGATCAGCAATACCAGGCCGGTCAGCCCCAGGAGAAGCCAAAGCGAATCGTCGTACTCCTCTCGCAAGCGGCTCACTCCGGTCGCACCCGGAAAAGCGGCAATGCGAAATCCCAGGTAACGGCTCACCGATTTGTATCCGGAAGGCACCGTTGCTTCCATCATGCCTGGACTGATGGCTTCGAGTTGAGCGCTGGCGCGGGCAGTCGTCCACCCTGGCCTCAGCCTGCCCATAACGTTCAGCCAGAAATAGTCGCGCCTTGCAAAAGGAGGCTGGTCGCCGGGATGGAGAACGGCGAGCGAACAGAGGGGCAACGCGAGGTCGAATCCAGGACCCACTTCGGGTCCCGTGAAGCCTTCGGCGCTGACCCCGGCGATCTCGAGTGGCAGGCCATTCACCACGACGCGAGAGCCGATTGCGGAACGCTGCCCTCCGAATTCCCTCTGCCAGAATGTATAGCCCAGCACGACAGCGGGCGCCGGACAGCCGCGCTCGTCGTCTTGCGGACCGAGCAGCCGGCCTGCGGCAGCGGGCACCCCGATCGCGCCAAAGAAATCTCCACTCACCCGCAGAACCGCGACGTTGCGGACCTGTTCGCCCTGCCCCACGCGCTCGGTTCCGTATCCGCTATCCCAGGCAAAAACGCCGGAGAACCCCTGCTGATGATCGCGGATCTGTTCGAAGAGGGGATAGCTCAAGTTGTCGGGGTAGTGCGCGACCCCGAAGCCACGTCCGTTGCCGATCTGGACGCGGGCCAGGTTCTGCGGCTCGAAGACCGGCAGGCTGCGCAGGCGAACTGCGTCGAGCAGTTGAAAGATCGCGGTGTTGGCGCCGATTCCGAGCGCCAGTGTGAGGATCGCCGCGAAGGTGAATACCGGTGTCTTACGGAGCGTGCGCAGAGCATAGCGGCAGTCCTGGAAGGTGGACTCCAGCCACAGTGTGCCTCGCTCGTCGCGACAGGCCTCCTTGGTCTGCTCGATTCCGCCGAGTTCCATTAACGCCATGCGGCGGGCTTCGGATCCGTCCAAGCCGCTTCGCACCAGAGAGGCAATGCGCTCGTCGAGATGAAATTGGAGTTCTTTACTGAGTTGCTGTTCGAGGTTGGCGCGGTCCCAGAGTCGCTGCCGCCAGTTCATGAGATTCCCCCCCGGATCGGATACCTTGAGCTTCTACCTATTTGTACCCAAAGATGAGTAGAAGCGCAAGGGGTGGCTCGCCGCTTTCGGCAGCGACTCCGCAGAACGACCTGGGAGCGTTGCGCGCATTCGAGTGTCCAATCGTCATCCGATCCCGTCTGCGAAGTCTGACGCCTACCCTGCCGCTGTCAACCCGAGGTTCTTTCGCGTGATCGGCGGACCGCGTGATCAGCGACCGCGCGGGACCGCAAGAGACTTGTCCTTCCCCAGACGGTGTGCGCACCGCATCCGGGAGCGGCGCCAAGCCGATCGCCGCAGCGCCAATTAACAGGCGCCCGGACCCGCGGGCGGGACGCTTCCGCTGCTCCTGCGAATGCGAGAAAATATGCATGCGACGCGGGCGAAGCGGCAGCATGATCACTGCGGGCAGGAAGTAACTCTGGTGTGTGAGAAATCCCTTCCGGATGCCAAAAGCAAAACGCAATTGGGATTAGCCACGAGAAGTTTGGCTGCATTGTGTTTGGTAGCGGCGAGTTCTGTTGCCGATGGACAAACCCCTGCCGCATCTGCACCGGTCACCGCCGAGAACTACAATCGCGCCCAGACCGATGTTTACTTTGCCGGGCTCGTCAAAAACGGCGCTTTTGGTAAATTCCTGCACGGCCGCGAACTCGCTCGCACTGACCAGCGCGGAATCATCCGGCCTAACCGGGACACGCTATACTCCTTTGCCGTTTTCGACCTGGATGCCGGACCGGTGACGATTACCCTGCCGGAGGGCGCCAGGCGTTTCATGGCGATGCAGGTCGTCAACCAGGATCAGTACACACCGGCCGTTTATTATGATGCCGGTCCACATACCCTGACCCGTGACAGGGTCGGTACTCGGTACGCCGCAGCCGTGGTTCGTTTCCTCGTCAGCTTCTCCGATCCGCAGGAGGTCAGGCAAGTTCACGCCTTGCAGGATGCGATCAAGGTCAGCGTAAAAACACCGGGTGCTTTCGAAATACCCGCGTGGGATGAAGTCAGCCTCAAGATGGTGAGAACAGCTCTCCTGCAGCTTGGAACCACACTCTCCGACACACGGCGCATGTATGGCGCCAACAGAAATGAGGTTGATCCGGTGAAGCATTTGATCGGAAGCGCCATGCTGTGGGGCGGCAACCCCGAAAAGGACGCGCTGTATCTGCCGATCACTCCGGCCGGAAACGACGGCAGCACCGTTTACAGGCTGACCGTCGGCACCGTGCCCGTCGATGGATTCTGGTCGCTGACCGTATACGACAGCGAGGGCTACTTCCAGCCAAATCCGGGAAGCGCCCACTCAGTCAACAGCATCACTGTGAAAAAAGGCCAGGATGGTTTAGCTACCATCCAATTCGGCAATTGCAGCGGAGCGGTCCCGAATTGCCTACCGATCACTCGGGGTTGGAATTACACCGTGCGCTTGTTTCTTCCGCGAAGGGAAATCCTCGACGGCTCGTGGGCATTCCCTGTGGCGCAGCCCGTGAAGTGAACTCCGGCCAAAGCCCCCGAGAGTTGCAGTTGACCCCGGCAGTTGCAGTTGACCCCGAAGGAAACGCACATCGTTGCTTATCGAATTCCAAAACCGCAGAGCCTACTTCTTAACCGACTCGCCGAATATGCGCAGAAAGTTCCCGCCGCCGATTTTGCCGGTCTCGTCCGGGGTGAAGCCCGTCTTCAATAGCGCATCCACAACGACATAGTAAAACCCGGCCGTTTGATCCTGCCATGCCAGATTGGTGCGTTCTCCAATACGGGCATTCTGTTGCCCGGGGCGGCCGCCGCCGCGGCCACCGAATGGCGGGGTGATCTTGGTATCCGTGCCGATGCACACATGATCCACGCCGATCACATCGACCAGCGCCCGGACATTCTTTGCATAGTCCAACGGCGTCTCAGCCAGATGCGTCCAGACCCCGATTACACCTCCGGCATTGGCTACCATCCCTGCCTGCTCTTTGCTGATGAGTCTTGGGCGCATCAGCCCCGCCATGGACGGATTGTTCCCCAACTGTGTATCCAGTCCGGTGTGGGAAATGATGACTGGCCGGGTAGTGGCCTTGAGCGCGGCTTCCGTGGTTTGCAGATTGGCGTGCGCAAGATCGATGAGCATGCCCAGTCTGTTGCCCTCCTTAATGACGTCCGCACCGAATGCGGTCAATCCACCCAACCGCGGCTCGGTCGCGTCATTTCTGATGGGTCTCCATAGATCAATGCTTGTGTTGATTACATGGTAAAGCGCTACATCCATCAACGCCATGTGCTGTCCCGAGAAGCGCAAGGGCAGATGGCGAAGAGGGACCGGAGAATCCAGATCGGGACAGCGGTCAACGCATAGAGAGATTTCCGCACGGCCAGCGAATAAGCGCACGGGCTGTGAACGGGGTGATCCGAAAAATCCAGTTGACGCGAAGCATGGCTGGATGCCGGCAACGGCGCGGGCTTTCAGAGTTCAACTCCTCACATTCCGCTTCTTCCATCCGTTGATTAAATCGTTGCGATAAACGTATGCTGTAATGCTGCAGTCTAAGCCGTTCATTTAGGAGGCCCATGAAAATAGCAACGAATATCACATTCATGTCGATCGTCGGTTTGGCGTTCCTTAACATCAGCCCGTCAAACGCAGCCATTCTATACAGCGACCTGGGAACCGGCGGGTCGGTTTACGCTACCCAACCGGGATCGATCATACAAGGCAGTGGCCGTGGCGGTAATAACATCTCGCAGGCCAGGCCCTTTACAGTAGCTGGAACTGGTCTCTTCGACGTCACTCAGTTCGATTTAGGCGTGGTTCTGGATCTTGGCAACGGGACCTTCGATGCCGCCATCTGGACTTCCGTAGCCGGGGCCCCGGGCGCCCCACTGCCCTCGGCTTCCTGGACTGTTACCACCACCGAGCCCAGTGGCAGTTGTTGCACCCTGGTGACACAGTCCGGCATTACCGGCGTGACGCTCGCCGGAGGCACCACCTACTTCATGGTTCTCACACCGCAGAGCCTTACCGATAGCAACAAAGAGGAATGGGCGCCGAACACGCAAGGCGCTACTTCTACCGTCTACGGCTCTATCAACGGCGGCGCCTCGTGGGTCTTCGATGGTACCAACTCTGCTGCCGCATTTGACGTGATTGGTACTGCATCCTCGGCGGCGCCAGAGCCTGCCGGCTTTCTGCTGCTGTCGGCCGGACTGGCCGGACTGTTCGCAGTCCGGCGGCGCCTGGCGCGCCAGGGCTGATTCACCAGAGCTAGACTCCGCGATTAACCGAACCAAATCCAACAGTGTTCCGGTCATAGCCGCGGCGCCGTGAACGGCGACCGCGGCCCAAGAGGCTGCCGGTCACCTGCCGAAACTGGCCCGCCGCTCCCAACAGGGGAGGCGAATACCGCCATCGTCAGGACCATGCGGCCGGCTGTGCCGAGGGCCAGGAGAGGCAGGTATGCATCGCGAACAAGACCGCAGCCGCGACTGCCGGCGCCGCCACCTGGAGTCGCCCCAATGCGGATGCGCCGGACCAGCCCCGCTGGCATTCCCTGGAACGCCCGTGCACCAGGCTTTCCTTCGCCAGACTTGCCCAGACCCAAACCAGTGGACTCCTGCTCCCATCGATCCGATATCGCCGATGCCCAACCCGGCCGTCCAGGATCTTGAAAACCGTAACCGCGTATCAGGGGTTGCGGTCAACCCGAATTATTTGGCCGGCGTATTCTGAGCGCGAAGCTTTGGCGCGGCGATGCCGGCATTCCAGTTCCAGGCAGTGTCGCCGCTCGCCCTTCGTCTGGAGACCACCTCCTCGTTTAATTCGTACATCCCCGGCAGCAAGTGATTCGACGGATGCGGCGCCTCCGAAAACCCCATGTAGGCGCGCACCGAACCGAAGGGCGGCCAATCCGGTTGATTCGCCGCCTGCGGCTTGCCGGTCCGGGCGAAACTTGTCCAATAGCCGATCATGGCTTCGCTCAGACTCGTCTCTTGCGGAGTCGCGGGAATCTTCGGCCAGTTGTGCGTTGTCACCTCAGACGTTCCGAACACAAAGGGCAGCTCGCTGGCATGGAATGCGTGCAAACCTGCCGAATCGGCGGCCGGATAGCCGTGATCGAAGTAGTAGAGAAAGGACGGCGCCCCCAGCGCGGCCTCCTTACGGACCAGCCGCTCGGCGGTCCATCCGTACATGGCATCGCGCGTTGCCGCCAGGATGCTCTCCTCCATGTTCGTGCTGGGATAGAGCCTCAGGAATTCGTCAGCCAGATCGAGATAGCGTTCGTGAATCATGCGCTCATACTCGGCGGCATTCGCGGGAGGCCGGGGAGCCAGCGCCATCAGCGAACGGATCTCGCCGCTGTTGAATCCGGCAAGCAGTGGCACCGGCGCTTGTTCGCCTTGGTCAAAGACGTCCACCAGTTGGCGCGGCAGAATTTTCCCGTCCACCGTACCCCATGGCGCATAGCCTGCCGCCGGCGCGGCATCCGCCAGTGCCTGCGCATCCATGGCGCGCAACGCGGCCAGATTCGGCGTGTGCAGCGCGGCGGCAAGCCGCGTGCCGCTTTCTTCCGCCGCCTCCGAGCCGAAACGGCGCTGCCTGAGCTCAGGCGTGGAGATCATGTACGCGCTTTGAGCAATCGCTTTCGAGAACAGACTTCGCGCGGCCGGCGAGGCCATAAGATACATCACGCTCAATCCGCCCGCGGATTCGCCGGCGATGGTCACGTTCGAAGGGTCCCCCCCGAACGCGCGGATATTCTCCCGGACCCATCGCAGCCCTTCGATCTGATCGAGCAACCCGTAATTCCCCGACACTCCCTCCGGAGATTCAGCGCTCAGTTCGGGATGCGCGAGCCAGCCGAACACTCCGAGCCGGTAGTTGATCGAGACCACGACAATGTCGCGCGCCGCCAGCCGCGCACCGTCGTACAGCGCCTCGCGGCTTGCGCCGGCGCTCAGCGCGCCCCCGTAAATCCAGAAAAAAACCGGCGCGTTGCGAGCGTTCGCGGGCGTCCAGATATTCAGCGTTAGGCAATCCTCGCTCATCGGCAGCGGATCGCGGGTGTAGACGGTCTGAACTTTGATCGTGGGCTGATAGCATGCAGGCCCGAATTCCGCCGCCTTTCGGACCCCCTGCCCTCGAGGCATCGGGCTTGGGGGCTTCCAACGCGCCGGTCCTACCGGCGGCAATGCATATGGGATGCCCTTAAAGACGCGTAGCTTGCCGTCCAGGCGCCCTTCGAATTGGCCTGCCGGGGCGTCCACGACGAGACCGCGTTTCGCCGGAGCTGAGTCCGGTGCCTGCTCACTTGCCATGGCCGCAAACGCCAGCCAAAGAACGAAGCAGACGAGCGTCCCGCCCCAAACCCGCAAGCGACGGTGTAGGATCATTGGACTCTTCCTCCTGCGCTTGCGCGATTCCTGCGCTTGCGCGATACCTGCGTTCGAGCGATTCGTGTGCTTGCGACGATACCTGCGCTTGCGCGATACCTGCGCTTGCGCGATTCGTGCGCTTGCGAGCCGCGCGCGTCAGCAAGCGATGTCCCGATTATTCACAGCTTCTCACCATCACAACGCCAGCCGTTCCGATAAGAACTTGTGTACCAAGATCTCTGTCTTCGTCAACGATTAAAAGATTATCAAACGCCGGTCTCAGATTGTCACTTTCAAAATTAAGATGGCATAGTTCCGTCACCATTCTTTGGCCTACTCATGGAGCGTGGATAAACTTGCGGGATTCACGGAAGAGGCCCGGAGACTGGCGCTGGGGTCCATGCCGTCTTGCTCCAGCGTCACCTTGAGCAGAATCAGTCCTGCAGTCCGTGGCGCGAGTTGCTGGCATACCGCTTCGATCCGCGCATCGATGGGTGGCGCAGTATGGGCTCTTCGGTTTCGCGGCTCAAACCCGGAATAAGCGTGAGGATCGAAGTGAATGTCGCGCGGTATCAACGAAGCATAAGGAGATCATCGAAACTGTCACCTTGCAAAAGCCGCCGCCAATCGCCGCCTTGTACCGGCAGGTGCGGCGGTTTTCGTAAGAAACCAGGGCCATCTTCACCACATCTGTGCCCTTCGAAGGACAATCCCAACCTACAAGGCCCCCCGTGTATGTTGTTTGAGAGTGGTTCCTGACTTGCTTGGTCCGCAGGGCTTATGGCCAGGTTTACGGCTTGGATCCTCATACTCGCTTCCGCGCACTCCGCTCCTCAGTCTGGGCGTGCGACCCGCCCGAAATTCGTAGTCGCCTCCATCAAACCATGCAGGGACGGGAACTCCCCTGCGGACAAAAGAGGCGGGGGTGGAGGCCGAGATCTCTCCCCTGGAACGTTGCATCTCGATTGCCCGACTGTGATGGACCTCATCAAGGGGGCGTATGTCCTCTTCGCAAACGGTCATGTGAACCCGCGATCGCGTGTCCCGGTAGAGGGCGGTCCGGCCTGGATCAACTCCGTCCGCTACCAGATCGACGCCAAGGCAAATGGTGCCATAGGCCAGGGAATGATGCGAGGGCCTATGCTTCAGACGCTTCTCGAAGACCGATTCAAGCTAAAGATCCATCACGAGGCCAGAGAGGTTCCGGCCTATGCGTTGACTGTGGCAAAGGGAGGTCTCAAGCTGCACCCGTTTCAGGAAGGAAGTTGTATTCCACGCAACTTCACACTTTTCTTCGAGCAGTTTCCGCCGCAACCGTTTCCAGAGTTGCCGCCCGGTCAAAAATACTGCGGCGGCGGTGCAACTGAGAAGGGAGCGAACGTGACGTTGGAAGCGATCGGGATGAGTATCGACGACTTTATCAAATACTCGCTTCCCGAACTCGACCGCGCCGTGGTCAACAAGACCGGGATCACAGGGCTGTTTGACTTCCATCTGGAGTATGCGCCCGACGAACCCACTGGTGCCGGAGCAACTCCGGCAGAAGTTGCGGGTCCATCGATTTTTACCGCGCTCGAGCGACAGCTCGGATTAAAGCCCGAATTGACCAGGGCCCCCGGCGATTTCTTCGTCATCGATCACGTGGAGAGGCCGTCCGCGAACTGAATCGCGGAACAGCGTAGGCCGGTTTTCGATTCTTCCACACGTCGTAAAAGCGGCACCCGAAAGTTGAGTGCACGGGTTCAGCCCGCTTTAGCCTGCCCGATCACCGGGTCTCGCGGGCCGCCCCTCGCCAAAGCCGAAAGATTCTCGCCCCTGATCCCAGTGACGCTCCATCCCAAATTAAATTCCCTACCCCCTCAATCACTTCCAGACTTGCGCCCCCGAAACTCCAGATGCGCTCTGTTACACATGAGCCTTCAGGAGCCTCCCATGTCCAAACCCAACTCCCTTGCCCCACTCTTCGCCATCGCCGAGCGCGCTCACTGCCACTTCACCGATTCCGATGGCCAGGCCTTCGCCAAATTCCCCGCTGGCTCCGGCTTCACCATCCTCCCCGTCCGCTCCCCCGAGTATCGTGATTGGTTCTTCGCCTCCTACTATGGTGACCACAGCACCATCCCCTCCGCCCCAGCCTTCCGCGCTCTCCTCCTCCACCTCGAAGCCCAGGCCGATGCCGATATCAACCGCCGCCGCTTCTCCGTCTACCGCCGTGTCGGCGCCCGCGGGCCCAATCCCATCCCTAATCAAATCCTCCTCGATCTCGCCAACCCCCGTGGCGAATTCGTCGAGATCTCCCCTTCGGGCTGGTGCACCACCACCGCGATGAACGTCAACTTCGAGACCTGCCGCGCCGTTGAACCGCTTCCCGCTCCCCAACGCGCCCCGCAAGACGGCCCGCAAAACGCGCTCGACCTTCTTCCCAGCCTCCTCAACTTCGCCACCCGCGCCGACTGGCTCCGCTGCCTCGTCTGGATCCTCTCCGCACTTCGCCCGCCCTCCGTGCCCTGTCCCATCCTGCTCCTCCAGGGCCCGCCCTCCTCCGGCAAATCGCTCGCCGCGCGCATCCTCCGCTACCTCATCGACCCTGCCGCCCTCACACCAATCCCCTCTTCCGTCCGGCAACTCCACACCTTCGCCAATCAGAATTGGATCCTCGCCTTCGACCACGTCTCGCGACTCTCGCCGCCCCTCTGCGACGCACTCTGCCGGCTCTCCACCGGCGCAGGCATTGCCCTGCCCTCTTCCACCGAGAGCGCCACCCAGCCCATTCTGCAATGCTGCCGGCGCCCCATCGTTCTGACCGTAACCAGCCGCTTCACCTGTCCCGAGGACCTGGCCGAGCGGTCCCTCGCCGTCAACCTCTCCCCGCTACCGCCCGACCGTCGCCGTCCCGAGCTGGATTTCCAGACCGCGTTCCTGGCCGCGCGCCCCCAAATCCTGGCCACCCTCTGCGACGCCCTCAGCACCGCGCTCCGCAGCCTCCCCACCCTTTCCCCCATCACCGGTCCCCACCCCGATGCCCTCGCGTGGGCGATAGCCGCCGCCCCTTCGCTAAATTGCACAGAATCCGAACTCCGCGAATCGCTCCTGTCCCCCACGAGTCCAGTCCCCGGCCCCAGCGAGCGTAGCGAGCCTCTTCCCCAACCCCCAACCCCTAACCCCCCGGCCCCGTGAGCGAAGCGAACCTCTTCCCCAACCCCCAACCCCTAACC